>WNFO01011028.1_pt1 | contig 10065 bp, 11 predicted proteins | sample 5400251 | NCBI WGS metagenome assembly WNFO01 (sample SAMN13153354, study PRJNA577476) | soil metagenome | isolation source: 100 cm saprolite under Madrone tree | place: USA:California | collected 2016-06-14
GTACCATGCCTCGTGCCCACAGCCTACATGTCTGACATCTCAGTTCCAGTACCTTACAGCACCGCTTTACTCATCTACGACAGTTCCCTTTCATCGCTGCTACACAGGTTATCAAACGCGCCGTACCCTAAGACTTACTTCCCCTCGCTTGCTTAATTTCCGTGTCCTTATTGTTCTGTCAGCAGCCACGTTATATACTATACTCTATCTGTAGGTACAAAGGCTTCGTCATGTACTTAAGATCTTGTAGTCTCACCCCGAATAGATCAGAGTCGTGTGTTCATCTCCTATCTTCTGTGTCCTGTGTGACATTCCCCTTTCCCGCGCTCTCACCTTTATCGTGCACGCTCGGCACGACTGTCTTCTGTATCCATTCATCGCGCTATATATCTCCTCCACCCATTCGATCGCAACCAGTGCATATAGAAGCACCGCAGAGCCTGTCCAACCTATACGGCCCCGTGGGGAAAGTGGGTGTGCATGCCGATGCTGTTCACGTTCATGGCCTGTTCGTTCTCGCCAGGCCCACCTGGGGCAGCAGCCGTAGTAATCTCGCAGGCCAAGTGGCACTTCTTCCGAGTTCATCTCCTCCTGCTATTGCGCCCGCATCGAATACCTCGCAGAATAGAGCATCTTTCGACACCACAAACTCGCGCACGTCGTCTGTTATTCCCCAACCCCATTGAAGTGCCATCCGCGCGTCGCCAGCGAGTACGAATAGCGTAAAGAGCGTGGTGACATGTAGGAGATAATAAGTTCGCGCGTCTTTCCTTCTGTTGTCCCGTGCGCCCCGTTATGATGCGCGTCGAAGCGTTGCGTCTGCTCCGAGGGGTCACCTGGTTGGAGCGTGACAGAAGCGTTGTACCTCCGTCTTTCCCAACAGCAGGGGTGTGCGTAAATGTCACGTTATCCTCACCCAGGCCAGGCACATTGAGCATATCAAATCACCTGCATCGTGGATCAGCATCAAGATTGGGTTACGGGTTGAAAAATGAATACGCACAAAGCAGAGACCAGGTCGGCAATAACTCGAAGGCCATTAAACGAGGCTTGGTCGTGTGGTATGATGCCAGTTGATGAGTGGACTTAAATCCTGCCCATTATTATCCCTTTCTCCGTACCTCCGACGAGGTCCAATTGTGCAGATCCAGTACAATTTTGTGTGAGGAGTGTCTGCGAATGCAACATAACCTTGTCGATTGAGCTGCAGCTGAAGGGCTTGAACTCCGAACTGCCAGTGCTGGGAGTTTTTATTTTCACAATAAGGACAGTTCCGAAGGTGAGGGGCGCCGCAGACAACTTCACTACCTCAATGATGAAGTCAGGAATGTGGCATTCTGGGTCGTCTGGAAGGCGACGTTGTAGGGTAACTATGTACCCTTGAGCAGAAGGGAATAGGGTTGTGAGGATGGTGATCCACTGGGCCATACCAGGCATCCTCGGTGGCAGGTGGGTGAGCAGTGTAGTACTCGAGCACTGTACAGATGATCGCGTCGAAAGGCATCTTTGTCGTCAAGTGGTTGCAACAATTATGTATCTGAAACGTACGGGACATACCACAGATGTCCCGATTACGCTCTGATCGTCTTGTTTGTCGTTTACTATTTGACTTTCATTCGCAATGTGAGTAAGAAGTCAATGAACTGTGTAGCGACATAAGCTGCCGACGTTACGACCCTTACAGGCAGGGCAGGGTCGAGCGAAGGATATTGAGCGCGGCGCCATCACGTGATTGCACTTGATCCGAAGCGCGACTTCTAGTTGGCTCAGCTTGAACCAGGACATGCCTACTACCTCGCTCGCAGGGACCATACAAGACAGCAAGGCTCAGCGTCAAGATCGACTCAAATCTCGCTTTCGTGATCGTGGCGGGTGCGTGCGTTTACCTCACTCCCTCGCCTGTTCTCGGATGTCCGGCCGACTTGCTCATTCAGTGACATAAACCAGTATCTTCGGAAATCAGCCCTAACACCCAGACCTCGTGCATCGGCGTCCAGAACGAAGACATTGCGCACCGGCGCCCGAAAGCGTACCTCACGCAAATCGGCATTCGTTCCAAGCGAGGGGGATGAAAATTATCCACCTTCTATAAAGAAACGGCGTAACGCGTCGAAGACTCCAAGGTTACAAGTAAGTGGGACTACCAATGGTACGCCGTTACGTCAAGTCAGAGTGGAGTCGATTGACAGCATGCTATATATTATTGTGTGGTCTCGTTTTATTTCATGTAGGCATGGACACCGGTACTTCTGCAGGCCCCTCTCTGCCTCGCGCCGCTGCCCAGCGGAAGCCCTTTGCCAACCAGCTCGCAGATGCCAGTGCGTACCACACCATATTTCAACACGAGCGCAAACATTCAACTCAGCTTCTCCTTCCCTCACAGTCAACTTTGCCCAAACTCAGATCGTTCCGGGCTCACCCTTACTCTCAACGAAGGTTGAGCCTGCTGATCCTGTAATGTTGCTTGGTACTCCTCTCCAGCAAGGCAAGGCCGAAAGCGCTCTCGGCAGGTGCAAGGCTAAGCCTGCTGATGTTCTCACTTCACGCTATTCCGATGAGTCTAAACTTTCCGGCGAGGAGCCTGTGTCCAAGCCAACCAAGAAGTCTCCTGCATTCATGATGCTCGAAAGGCAGCGGCGAGAAAAACAAGATGGCCAGACGAAAGGACGAGAATTTACAGCGCTAGAGGGTGAACTGGTGAATGGGGTCGGGGTAAAACCTCTTTTGCTGCATGATCTGAGCGAAAGCAGCTCCGGCTCAGATGTACCCCTGGCGAAGAAACATGCGGCGGCGAAATCGAAATTTGCTCGCGTCTTGGAAGGAACACACAAAAAACCCAGAACGGGCAAGGAAGAGGCGTTTTCACTTACGACGAAGAAGCGTGGCAGGCCAAAAGTTAAGGCGCTGCGGGGACCAGCAGAAGATACATCGGACAAGGCGACGAACGTCACGGAGACGGTGGGCACAGGCCTGAAGAAGAAGAAGAAACCCAATGTTGCAGAAGAAGAGGGCGCAGAACCGGAAACGGTGCCCCTCGCTGCCCCTCGTCGTCGCAAAGTCGCACCAAACGCCGACCCACTCCCACCACCGATGACGACGCACATAGAAATCGACTCGGGTGGGGACGGGAGGAACGTGCAGGTGTTGCAAGAGAAGTCTGCGTCTGCGTCTGCGAAGGTGCCGCATAAGCGAAGGGAACGCGTAAAGGCGGCAGTTGACAAAGAGGATAAAAATGACGATGACGAAAACGAACACGAACACAAGCACGAGCCGCAGCAAAAGAAGAGACGGCGTGTTGATCTTACGTCTAGGTACTCGTTTTTTCCTCCACTGATCATCGATCATCCCCTCTCGGCCTTTCTTTTCTTTTGGAGTTTTCAGTAAAGACTGACATTGACATTATGTACTGTAGCCACGGCGCGAAAGAGAACAAAGAGATGAGCAAATTGGCGCGTGAGGCTGCCGCCAAAGTCGAGAAGGACAAGGTGCGTCCTCCATCTTTTTCATGCTTTCAATCATGCTTCCGAGGTGCCTCGCGCTGAGGATTCCCCTTGCCGACAGCCACTTCCTTCCCCTGTGAATAAACCCGCGCGGGCAAGCTCAAAACCGACGTCAAAGGCAAAGGCAAGGGCAAAGTCGGCAAAGTCGCCGCCTTCTCGCACTGGTGCCAGTGCCACGTCAGGAACCCGTCCACGTGGGTTACCGCTTGACGTCCGTCGGCGCATCAAAATTATTGCGCAGAATCTCCCAACGCCAGATGATGTCGATGATGATGACCCAATCGATTTTCTTCGGTAGCGATAAGCGATGGGATAATCCTTTTCCCCCATTTCTTGATCTATTCCTTTTGCACTTACTGTAGATCCGATGCCTCAACCGGACGTTTTTAATCTGTAGTCCTGAATCCGCTAGACATCACAGCGTTTTCTAATGTTGTTGTTATATATATGTACTACTTCCTGTAATACATCTTCCTCTGCTTCGCTCTCACCGGTTATCGTGTCTCATAGCGAAAGCGCAGGTGCCAAAAAGGTAAATCGTACAACTACTCGAGCAAGAAACACAACGAACGCACAAGATGATCTACACACTGCCCCATTCTAACGTTTGGAAGACTGCGCGGCCTTGGCAGCTTCCAATGCCTTGGCTTTCTCTACAAATGAGAACACGAATTGAGATGCGTATGAGCATGACCAATACGGTATACTCACCTTCGGCTTCGGCTTTCCTCTTCGCAGCCACGGCCTCGCGCTCCGCACGGATCTTTGCGAGGCGGGTCAGGTCGGCCTTAGCCTGGTCGGTCTTGCCTTGGGCATGCAGCTAGTAGATGGGCGAGGCAGCGAGAAGTCCAAGGGTAAAAAAAAGGTAAAAGACCAAGCGTCAGAATATGAGATCGAGACAGTAAAAGTCAGCCAGAGAGCAAACGAGCGCATGTACCTTCCAATAACGTTCCTTGGCCTCTTTCTTCTCCTTTTGCTCCCTACATACAAAAATATATTAAAAAAGAGGGGAATAGTGAGAACGCAAGAGCACTGGTGCATGGGACATGGGTACGGGTACATACCGCTCTCTGCGCGTCAGCTCGCGGGGCGCACTCAGATCAGAGATGTTTAGCTTCTTGGTAACATGGTTCGGGTTGGCGATCAAGTCATCGTCATCGCCCTCGACGTCACCATCTGTAGCCTTGTTCGCCTTCTCGCCAGCTTGCTTCTTGAGCTCTCTGCGTTCTGTCCGCGTGAGTTCCGATTCCTCTGCCACGGAAGACGGGCCCTCTGCAACCTCGTCCTCCTCGCCCTCTTCTTCTTCTTCTTCTTCCTCTTCGTCGTCGTCATCGGAATCATCGTCCTGAGCGTCACCGCGTGAGCTGAAAAAAAAATGCATTCGTTTTGGATGGCAAAAGGCGGAATAATAGCATATGCCACGCACCGTCTGTCCGCACTCACTGCGGTACCATTCGCATCGAGATTGAGATGCCGACTAGTTCATCGATTTAGGACCTGTACAGTAGCCGATAGAAAAACTGGGTGGCACAGACCTGAAGTTTCTCCCACCGCCACGCCTTACTTTGAACTTTCCTGGCAGAATAAAAGACACAATGAGAATTTGTTCCCTGAGAACAGTCGGTATGAAGGTATACCGGATCCCCTGACCATTGGCGGCTCTTGCAAAGGTACAAGGACAATAACTACCAGGTCGCGGCGAATTGACTCGCCAAGAGCCGGGCCGGCACATCCGGGCACGTATTATTTTGTATTTATTTATCGCTTTAATTTCTCACCGACGACGACGACGACGACGGCCAATGACTACTATACCAACGCGCCTTGCCCGCGCGGCCACCGTATCGACTAGCTCCGTGCAGCAGCGTAAGCGTGTACTAGATTTATACAGAGAATGGATGCGCGGGGTACGTTCTTTTTCTTCTGCGTTTGCCAGGTCTCACCTTCCTACCCTCTGGGCACATTCCCCACAACACACCATAGGCACCGGAAATCTGCACACTATACTCCCTCGATGTCCCGCCGTCTGCATTGCGCGCCGTTATCCGCCACCGCTTTGAGAATAACCGCTACGTGTCTGACCCGAAGGTGATCGACATTTTGCTCCACAAGAGTCGGCAGGATTACCAGGAGGCAATAAACTTTTGGAAGCAGGAGCCACATGTGCTCGGTCCCCTGTTGAATCATAGAGATCGACCTCAAAGAACGTTTTTGCAAAAGTTCTATGAAGGTGGGTTGTCATGCCCGTTCTGTGTCGCCGAACCATGCGTTGACCCACTTGTATCTCCTTCAGGGAGGGACGAGGATGCTGTTCTTCCTGCATCACCCAATGTGTAATATTTCCGCATTTATATAGACTTTTCTTCCAGACGTCAAAGCATAGTCTGAGGTTGGTGCGATTTGGTAGCCTTTCCTTGCGTTATTTTGGAAGAGATGGATTGGTAGGTCGAGGGGTTCAATGTTATCCATGGGCAAGCGGTTATGTCGAATAGGATGGAGAACCTAGGGAATACGTCTACTGGTAAGTTGTGTGTTTATATCCCCTCTCAGGATGAGATATGCCGCCCCAGTCATAGCCCTAGGCCGTGATGAGTGGCACTTATAGCATACAGCCAAACATTATGCGCTGCTGATTTTCACCCTTTTCCGACACCATAATCCCCCGTTGTTGACTGTCTTTTCTTCAGGTCCGGTCCTGAGCTACGCTCGTTGAGCCAACTGTTGTGGCAGCATGCCACTCGCGCTCTCTTTTTTATTCAGCGCCAACGAATGAGGGACAACGACTCCTGTTCGTTGGCCGTGCTGATGCGTAGTACATTTAGTTTAACGATGACATGTACAATACGAAACACTTGAGCTGTGGTCAATTTTCGGGACAGTTGGCTGGGCGTGTCGCCGCTTACTTACTGACACCCATGGTGGCTGTCCGTACCACCTCGCAGCTCAACTACTAACCGTCATTGTCTGATATAGGTTGAGCAATTTGTGGCTCTCTGTATTGTGCCCAGTTCGGGGGTCCCTTTAATTCTTCAATTCACGCGCGCTTGTCTACCAATCGCCCAACAAACCCCTGCTCGGTTGCACTCGGACGTCCCGGTCGTTGCCATGTCCAAATTTCGTGCTATGGCTCTCAAAGTCGATGATGGTACCCCCTCACCCATCGCCTCTACATCGTCCATCACCTTGGAGGATCACCCCTCGACGTCGCCATCCAAGGTATATGTCGAGTCCGACCTTGTCAAGATGTGTGACCGACCCGTTTCTGTGGATGGAGTACGACCATCCCCAGCCCCGTCAGACGACGTCAAGATGGAGGAGCAAGTACCACAAACCATTAAACGTTCACCCAATGCTGAAGATCTCATCCCCATAAAGTCTGAACCCAGCACTTCTACGTCATCATCAACCTCGCCCAAATATGAGTCCACCCCACCCGCACAGAGGAAGCCCCTAAAGAAAGGTCCACAACTCATCGGAAACTTACCAGTCGCGAGGGAAGAGGCCATGAAAACTTTCATTGAGATACAAGAAAACCAATACCAATACTCAACCCTAGGTCGGAGTCGGGAGGCGCTAGAGAGCATGACCTGCGAGTGTCCACCGAATGGTTTTGGTGAGTTCCTTCCTATTTTCTCGTATCCTTGGGGCTGTGGACGATGTGCTGAGGGCCGTTCAGATGAAATTTGCGTAGAGGATTGCATCAATCGTTTGACGCAGGTGGAGTGTCTTCCCGGTGACTGCAAGGGTGGCTCCTTTTGTATGAACCAACGGTGCGTGGCAGCTCCTTGCATAGTTGACTATATGTCTGACATCATGAAGGTATCAACGGCGGGAATATGCGAAAATTGAAATCGTTAAGACGGAGAAAAAGGGGTTTGGGCTTCGGGCGGCGGAGGATATGCTAAGGTGTGTCGTAGTATCAGGCGTTGTTCGTTCCGACCCTGACCCACAAAAGGGATACATTCATATACGAGTATGTCGGCGACGTCGTTTCGAACCCGTCATTCATCAAGCGGATGCGAGAATATGCGGAAGAGGGCATCGAGCATTTCTACTTTATGATGCTGCAGAAGGACGAGGTGAGTGGAACACCCTTTGGTTCTATGCACTGATATGGAACCCTCGGTTTATCTCGCTGCTGCATCGCAGTTCATCGATGCGACGAAGCGCGGCGGCATCGGTCGATTCGCAATTCACTCCTGTGATCCAAATTGCTTCGTCGCAAAGTGGACGATCGGGCAGCACGTCCGGATGGGCATTTTCTCAAATCGTGCGATCAAGAAGGACGAGGAATTGACATTCAATTACAACGTCGATCGCTATGGGTGAGTTGGCCTTCTCAAAGCGCGCAATTGATAGGCTCTGTTCTGGGCTGACAAAATGGCAGTCATGACGCGCAGCCATGTTACTGTGGCGAGGAAAAATGCGTTGGTTTTATTGGAGGGAAGACGCAGACTGATATAGCTGGAATGGATGATCTCTATCTAGATGGTACGCCTTTTTCCTCTATTTCCCGGTACGGCTTTTACGAGCGCTTGTCGCAGCACTTGGTATTGCGGACGAGGTTGACAGGCTCGGGCTCAAGGGAAGTAAAAAGAAGAAGAGCAAGAAATTAGATGAGGACTGGATGGTGATTTGTCGCGTCGTATTCCTTCGGTGACAAGTACTGAAGCGTATGCATTTACAGCCAATACTCAAGCCTCTGGCTCTCAAGGAGGTGCCAAAGGTTATCCAAGCCATGCGGCAAACCCAGAGCCGCAAGGTTCTTGTCAAGTTGCTCACTCGAATCAAGGTTTGTTTTTTCAGATCGGTTAGTCTGGGTCCCATTGACTATTTGGGTTGTAGATGTCGGAGGACCAGTCTGCTCTTCGTCAGTTGATGCGATTACGAGGGTTCAGTCTCATGACGAACATCATGGACGACTACGAGAAGGATCTCGAAATTCTTATGCTCGTATGTACCTTGACTACTGCTGTGGATTGACTGGAAATTTAAGAATGCACAGGTTATAGACTGTATGAGTACATGGCCTTTAATATCACGTAACAAGGTCGAAGACTCCAAAGTCAGCGTGCCTGTTCAGAGATGTACGGAGTCAGACAATGTCGTTCTCAAGAAGGCCTCTGAAGACGTGGGTGCGGTTTCTTCCAGTTTGTAACAGGTTTAACTGACGTTATGTGTCAGCTTCTAGAGAAATGGAGTACCCTGGAGACTGCCTATCGAATACCGAAGCGCATGAAGGGCGTGAGTCACATCATATTCTCATCTCGTTCAATATACTCAGCCAAACTCAGGATAATGAGGTTGGAGATCCATGCGACGACTGGGCGTTACCTCCATCTCCGCCCCCCGAAGACCGCCTGCCAAAGCGCTCCAAGCTGGATGGTCTCGTCGAGGTTGAGTGTGCCATCAAGCCGCTAGGCTTCTCATCTGTCAGGCCATTCAACCCCAATTCTCATCCGCATCCACATCCGCACCCTTACCCGCAGCGCGGTTTGCCTCAGCAAGATTCAGGTTTCTTCCAGATCCAGATAATGGAGCAGGAGGCACGCCTCGCGCGGCTCGAGCGCACAAAAGCCGAGACGGCTGCGATCATTGCTGCTGCAGCGGCTGCGCAGAAAGCTACGGAAGAGCGCGCTCTCGCGGAGGCTGCCGCTGCCGCGGAGGAACAAATGAAAGAGGAGGAACGTAATGTGGAACGGGAGCGACGGCGGAAAGAGCGGAAGGAGAGGGAGGGTGGCGAGAAGAAGCGTCATCACGATCGGGATCGGGAGGATAACCGTGAGGTACGCCTGCTGAAACTCGTGGGTGCCGTTGTCGTCAAGGCGATGTCGAAATACCGGTCGCGGATGGATGTCGACACCTTCAAGAAGCATGCGAAAGAGGTGCGCGGTTTCCCCCTCCTTCCGGGGCTGTTATCGCTTACGTAGCCGGGATGGGTTACAGCTCACACATATCATTGCGGAGAAGGAAAAAAAGTCGTCGAGTTACAAGGACAATAAACTAGATGTGCTCTCGGATGAGAAGACGACAAAGATCAAAAAGTTCGCGCGGGAGTATATCCACAAGGTTCTACACAAACTCGAGAAAGGCAAGCGGCGCCCACCAGATTCTGGCTCGGGCGCGTCTGCGCAGTCGCGTGGTCACCCCCGCGACCCAAATACGACAACACCACCACGTCCCCCATTACCGCCACTATCAACCCCATCGCTACAAGAAGAGGAAGAAGATGCAGAAATGGCGATGGAGATGGAGATGGAGATGGAGATGGAGATGAGCGTGGAAGAAGCGATGGATCTCAGCGCGGACGAAGACGATGCCTATGGCGTGGAGATGGACGCCGAGGAGGACGACGAGCCGACGCCCGTAGAGCCCGCAGAATCGGACACAAGCACCGCCGTAGCCTCCACCCCGACTCCGAATTCGGCCACTGCACCCGCGGACCCGCGATTACGCGCGCGCGTCACTGCCACTGTCGCCACTGTCACTGCGGCCGCCGCGACTTCCTTTGCGGCTGCGTCAGTGGAGACTAAGGAGAAGGGGTGGGAGATGCTTGGGCTATTGT
>WNFO01017586.1_pt1 | contig 10065 bp, 5 predicted proteins | sample 5400251 | NCBI WGS metagenome assembly WNFO01 (sample SAMN13153354, study PRJNA577476) | soil metagenome | isolation source: 100 cm saprolite under Madrone tree | place: USA:California | collected 2016-06-14
CGAGGACGTTCTCCTTCGGGACGACCGCGTCCTGGAAGATCAGCTCCCGCGTGTCGGAGGCGCGCCAGCCGAGCTTGTCTTCTTTCTTGCCCGAGAGCACTCCGCGATTCTTCGGCAGCTCGGGCGCGTGGCCGACGCCGACCCGCTTCGTTTCGCTGAGGTCGCAGGTGTCCTTGGTGACGATGAAGGCGGTGATCCCGTGCGTGCGCTTCGCGTTTGGGTCGGTGCGCGCCGTGACGCAGAAGATTTCTCCCACGCCCGCGTGCGTAATGAAGATCTTCGAGCCGTTGAGGACGTAGTGGTCGCCGCGATCGACGGCCGTGGTCCTGGTGCCGCCCGCGTCTGATCCCGCGCCCGGCTCCGTCAGCCCAAAACCGCCGAGCACCTTGCCGGCCGCGAGGAACGGCACGAAGCGCCGCTTCTGCTCGTCGGTGCCGAAATCCATGATCGGCGACGTCCCGAGCGTGGTATGGGCGCTGACCGTGATGGCGTGACTCGCATCCACTTTTGCCAGCTCGTGGATGACGGTGATGTACGACAGGTAATCCATGCCGGAGCCGCCCAGCTCTTCGGGCCACGGGATCCCGAACAGCCCCAGCTCCGCCATCTGCTTGATGTTGTCCCAGGGGAAGCGGCTGTCGAGATCGTATTGGCGGGCGGTGGGTTTGACGACGTTGCGGGCGAAATCCCGGACCATCTCGCGGACCTGGAGATGGTGGTCGGAGAAGTAGAGGCTGTCGTGCATGCCCGAAATGTAGTGTCCGTCAAGCCTCTAGCGGGACGAGCTCTGTCCGGGGCGTGAAAGCCGATTCACGAGGTCCAGCAGCGGCGTGCTGAACATCGCATAGCCGCGCTGGCGCTGAAGATTGTAACCGGCACCTATCACGAGTGCATCGTCAAACAGGCTGATCACGGGTCCGAACCCGAGCTGCACTTCGCTATTGCGCGTAATCACGACTGAGGTCAGGCCGACGCCGAAGTCAAACGGCCAGGTCTTGCCATCGCGCTGAGATCCGTCGGGCTGTATCTGCGCCGGCGACCGATAATGGACAATCCAGGACGCGGAGACGCCTGGCAGGATACCGTCCGTGCGAGATTCGCGCGTAAACGCCAACCCTCCGCTCCAGCGGCGATGCAGACCATAACTGCGGATGCGAAGGGCCGACGTCGGTTGGCTCAGGACGCGACCGCCTGGTCCATCAGCGATGCGGAGGGTCAGTAGGACGAGGTCGCCATCCAACGGCTCGATGCGGGTCAGATCCAGCATCCCAGGTCGCAGGTCGTCTCTTGACAACATCAAGAGTTCGGCCGGATCGACCGGAATGTCGGTCCCCCCGAGGACTCTGGCGACCCCGGTCAACTGCAATACCCTGATGAAGGGCTGCACTTGCGCCTTCAAGGCATTGAAATGGCGCTCGGCAGTCTGGAAACTTGGAAGTGCCGCTCTCCACTTTGGAAGACTGTCGCGGTCGAGTGACGCGACGAAGCTCTGCGCGTCAGCGTTCAGGCGCTGGACGGTCACGCGCGCAGCGCTATCAAGGACCTGCAGGGCTGTCGCGAAGCTTTGTGATCCCCTGGTGAAGAACTTGGCGACCGCTACCTCGCCTTGCGCCAGTGCTTTCGTCAGGACATCGACCGCCACTGCGGGATCGGCGCTGCGCTGCAGGCCCTGAATGATGCGATCCTGCTGCTTCCGCAGGCTGTCGATGGCAATCAGCAACGAGTCCGTCGCGTCGTGCAGTCGTTTGGCGAGTGCCGGGACTTGCTGCCGAACGGCGTCTGCGAAACTCGTGAGTGTCTCGCGAGCGGGAAATGAGTCGAGGAGTGCTGCGAATTCGCGTGCTGCGGCGAGCGCTGAACGAACCAACGAATCGATCGAACGTCCGGCATTGGTGGTAATCGCCGTGAATTGTGGAATGATGGCCACGACTTGCCGTGCGGCGTCCATGCCATTGTCGAGGTCCGCCTGTTCCGCCTGGGTGCGCGCAAATCCGAGCTTGGGGACTGGGTTCGGATCTCCAGCCGGCAGGTTGTCGTACCCCTCGACGTGGACCTGTACGGGGGCCCGTCGGGTGCTGTAGTGAATCGCCCATAGTTGTACCCGCACCCCCTCGCTCCGTGACTCGCGTTGATACTCACCGGTTGCTGTTGCCATGGCCTGGTTGAGCCGTTCGATGTGCGTGCGGAGCAACGCCGCCACAGCCAGGTACAGCGGATCGGGTTCAGTCAGGGCGCGCGTGAGACCCGGCCGGTCGATCTTGTTCAAATACTGAGTGAGGGGAAGGAGAATCGTGCCGTGAGCCCGCACGGCGGAGTCCAGCGCGGTCGCGGCTCGTTGGTCCGTCGGATTGATGTCGAGTGCATGCGCCGCCGTCGCAATTCGCTGTACCAGGATTGGGAGGTCGCGAGCGAGCGGTTTCAACAGGTCCGAGATTTTCCGCAGTGAGTCTCCCAGCGCGCGGATGGCGGATCGTGCCGTGGCCAACTGCGGGGTCTCGGAAGTCCTCGTGACATCGAGTTCCCCGAGTTGTGGTGTTATCTGGACCAAGCTGTTGATATCGGCGAACGCGCGCACACAGCGGCAGTCCTGGTGCTTGCCGCCTCGCTCATCGATCTCGGTGACGACGAGGGATGGTTGCGCCGCCGGCGCTGGCGCAGTCGAGACTGTCGGCGGTCGGCAGGCCACGCACAGCATGAGTGCAGCCCACAGTGACGCGTGGTTGCCCGACATGCTCATCCTGTCTGCCCTTGCTGAAACGCGATCTCCAGGTCTGGAAGATCGATGTCGCCAGATCGGGGCAGCCACACGACCGGCTCATCCCGCATGTTCAGGACGCACGCGACGGCGTTGTCCTTCATGTAGCTCTTTCGTTCGGCGCTGGTGAGCAGATTGGGATCTCTGATCCATACCACACGACGTGTTGAGGCGAGGGCTTGGGCGCGGACGTCGGCCTTGGACGCGATTACGTCTTCTCCGTGACCATCTCCCAGCACGAGCATCGTAATCCGAAATGGGTCGGCGATCGCGTCGTCGAGGAGCTTACGCGAAACCGTCGTGGTGTCGGGTAGGATCAGCATGTACCGTCCCTCAGTACCCCGTGCAATACTGGAAATGCATTGGGTCCTTGCTCTTGCCGGACCAGTCGCCTCCCCATTTGAAGCCCGCCGCGCGAAAGACCTCGATCACGTCGGGCGACATGTCGCCGGCCGTACCCTGGCTGTTGGTCTTCGTGTTGAGATCGATCGCGATGCCCCAGCAGTGCGTGGACAGTTTGTCGATCGTGCGTTTGGCGCGGAAGTTGTAGCATCCGCCGAAGCTGCTGATCTGCGGCTGCAGACCCTGATCCCGAATCTTCGTGAACACCGCCGGAAAGATGTCTTTGAGCTTCACGTGGCACTGCAGCCGGCTGACCGTTGTCGTCGGTTCCCATGAAAACGGGATAGGGAACGGCAACGGCGCGCGGGTCAGCATCTCCGTTTCCCACCGCGGATCCAGCGTGCCGTCGTTGCGAATGTATTCGTAAATGTTTCCGAAGGTCGCGAGGACCTGATCGAGACCGTTGGGGACTGGAGGTGCGGGTGCAACGGCCGGTGAGGCCGCAGGAGCCGCAGCCGGCGCGGGCGCCGGAGGCGGCACGGGCGCGGCGGCAGGCGGGCCGTCGAGCTCGCGGCGTGACGGGATTTCCAGCGTCTGGCCGACGGCCACGAGGTTGGGGTCTCGGATGCCGTTGTAGCGAGAGAGCAGCTGGACGGCCGCGGCGTCGCCGTAGAAACGCCTCGCGATCTTCCCCATCGTATCGCCACGCGCGATCACATAGCGTTGCGCCATCGTGCCATTGGGGCAAAGGACTCCGCGAATGTCCGGCCTGCCGTGAAGCCCCGGAATAGATCCTTCGGTTCAGCGGAGATTCAGATTCGGATCTAGATCGCGCCGCGTCGCCGCAAAACCCTCCCTCCGTGCCGCAAAAACACCCTAGTGCACGCCTTCAAACCACTGCCTCTTAGGGTCATGACTGCGCCCGCGACTGCAGCGCCGCCGTCGGTGCCGCGCGACATCGGCAAGGCAGACGCGCCCGTCCGCGCCATAGTGTTTTCGGCCGGCATGGTCGAAACGGTGATGCAGCTCGGTGTGGTTCACGCGCTGCTCGTCGCGCGGGCCGTCCCGCCGGACGTCGTCGTGGGAATCTCCGGCGGTGCGGTCAACGCGGTGGCCCTCGCGGAAGTGCTCCAGGCGGGCGAAACCGTCCCGGATAAACGGCTCCACGCGCAGATCATCCGGTTCCGCCAGATCCTCGACGCCTACCGGCGCGCGCCCGGTGAGATCGTCGACGCGCTGCTTCCCGACCCATTCCAAGTCGAAGCGCAACGCCCGCTCGAGCCACTCCGATTGCCGATTCAGCAACAGGTCGAGCGGGATGGGCGGCTCGAGTCCGTGCGCTCGCGCGCCGGGATGATCAACCTCTACAACAAGCTGTTGGACACGCGGATGTCCATCGGCACGCTGGCGCGGGGAGTTCGAATCGTCCTGGGGTTTTTGGCATCTGGGGAGATTCGCTCGCGCGGCGTGTGGCGCGCCGCGGTCATCGACCAGTGCATTCAGGGTTGGTTGGTCCTGGGCAGCAATCTATTTCGCTTGGCGCCTCTGGTGCCCGATCTACTCGGCGCGCTCCTTGGTTTGAAGGAGCGTGAAGAAAAGGGAGCAACCGCCGGGCAGATCATCTTCCGCTCGGGAGTGCTCTCAAGCGTGTGGAAGGCCTTTTTCTACGGCGCCTCACTCCTCGGCCTCGTCGTGACCTGGCTTGCCGTGTCGGCGGTCGTTGTGCTGGCGCCGGCGGCCGTGGGGCACGCGTTGACCATGCTACCCGTGTCGTGGCTCCACCAACGAGGGGTCGTGACGGCGTTGAGCTACGTCGCGGTGTTGTTGGCGATCCTTGGTATGACCCAGCACCGGCCGGCAGGTGGTTGGCTGCGAGTGCTGCTCGCGGGACTGGGGCGCGCGGTTCCCTACACTGCCACGTTTATCGTTCTGGCGATCCGGTTGCTCGTCGTCGTCGCTTTTCCCGTGCTGATCATCTGGCTCGCAGCACACGAGTTTTCCCTCGCGCGAGCCGTCGCGGATGGGAACACGTTCCTGAAGAGCTTCCTTCAGCCGTGGTGGTTCTGGGTGTACCTCGCTCTGGCGGCGTTGTGTGCCGGCCTTGTCGTCTGGCGCCGTTTTTTCGCGCAGCCCCCCACGCGACCCTTCTGGGCGCGGCTGTTGCAGCGTTACGAGCTCCACAACTCCCTGTTCAGTTCGTATCCCCTGCGGCAGCTATTCGTCCGTCTGTTCGACGATCAGTACTACGGTGGCGTGCAGATCGATAACGCCGTTGAACGTGCGCTCAGCGACAATGACTCCCCCTCGCGACAGAGCATCGCCGGTAAAGCCCTGCAGGACTACAAACTGCCGCGCGTCGGCCTCACGGTTGCAGATGTTTCGACGGGACAACTGCACTTTCTTGATCCCGCCGTGCGGGTGGTTGACGGGCTGCTCGCGGCGATGGCGATGGTTCCCCTCTTTCCTCCCGTACCGATCGACGGCACGCTGTGTGTCGACGGGACGAACATCGCGCGCGAGCCGATCCGCGCGCTGCTTGATTTCCTGCGCGATCGACTCGACCCGCAAGCAACGGTCCTGCACATCTATAACGTCGCAGCGCTGCCTGTGAGCAACCAGGGGCTCGGCGGCGCTCCCGAACCGCACGAGTCGGAGCTGGTCGTCATTGCTCAGCGTGCCCTGCAGCTCCAGCGCTTTCGGGATGCGACGCTGGAGCGCCGTCTCACGGAGCTGTATACCAAATCGATACCGGGTAGTCGGATTATCTATCCGGTCGCTGACCCGAACGCTCCAGAGACGGAGCCCAAGCAATACATCCGCGCGTGGGTGCACGGGATCGAACCTGATCGACCACTCGGGCTCACCCAGCGCGTTTTCGAAGCACCCTCCACCGAAGAACGACGCCGCCTGATCACGGAGACGGTGGCCGACGGCTGTCGCGCGGCGCTGGAAGTAATGATCCAGCCCGCGATTGAGGAAGTCCGTGCCGCGGAGGGCGCTCGGGTCCCGGATGGCGCAGAGCCGGATGAGCGGCCGGTCCTCCTCTGCCGCGCGGCAGTTGCAAAACATCTCAAGCTTGCCGATCCGGATCTTCCTGGAAGCGGATCGGGGCTCGAGCATGGCCCCGGGCTGTCGGAGGTCTGTTCCGCATGTGCGATTCGTCGTGGGGTGACCGCCGAAGGAAAGCCCGACTACAAGAATAAAGTCTCGCTGCGCGTGCCGCCGGAGAGATTTCGGCAACCACGTTGGCCGAGCCAGGACCAACAGCAACTGGTGGACGAGGACGTCTTTGACCTCGCTAAGAAAACCGGTGAGCACAAAGCGGTGCGCGTCACGGACCCCCCGCTCGGTCCGTGGCCACTCGACCGCGATGCCGGGACGGGCGCCCAGCGCCCGCTCATCAACCTGCTGTTCAGTGGTGGCGTGTTCCGTGGCGTCTATCAGATCGGCGTGCTGAATGCACTGAGCGAAGTGAATCTCCGGCCGGACGTGGTCGCGGGGGCGTCCGTCGGGTCCATCACCGCCGCGATGGTGGCGCTCATTCTGACGGACCGGCTCGCGGATTTCGTTCGCAACCTCACGCTGCGAGCAGCCGCGACGCGCCTGTCGTTGCGCCAGGCCGACAGCGCCTTTCGCCGCTACGACCGTCCGCGACGCGGTCACTTCGAACAGGAGCTGCGGCTCGTGCTGGCCGGCCTCGAACGGCTCTTTTACGTCAGCCCTTTCGAAGTCAAGGAGCTGGTCGAGGCGATCCGTGATCGCCGCCAGCACGACGTCTATCACCTGGTGCGGCGCTATCTGCAGGAATGGCTGGACCGCAGCGGCATCGAGACCGAGGTCCTCGGCGCCGAGCCGCTCGCGCTGCTCATCCGCGAGCACGTGATCGCGGGCCTGGGCGAGCTCGTTGGCAATGCGGAACCGACGCAGGTGCCCTTCGATGTGTTTCTCAAGAAAGGCCTGTGCCTGCTGGCGACCACGACGAACCTGACCCAGGGTCGTCTCCAGATTCTCGGCGATAACCAGATCCACACCAGCACTGGGCTCTCGCTTCTCGACAGCTTGTTAGCGAGCAGCGCGTTTCCGGGCGTCTTTCGGCCACGGGAATCCTGGGAGCTGATGCCCGCCACCAAGGACGAAGAGCAATTCATCGATGGGGGGGTGATCGACAACCTGCCGCTGGACGCCGTGGCCGAGTTTCTCCATCGCGCGGCGCTGACGGGGAAGATCAAGGCGCGGCCCCAAGCTCCGCACCTGCTGTTTTCTGCGTCGCTGGAGATCGAATTGCCACTTCTCACCGCGGCGCAGATCGCGGCTGTACAGGGAAACTGGCCGGCGCTGTTTCGCCGTACCAGACAGCTGGGCTACAACCAGAAGCTGGACGTTTACGCCCTGACGCAACGCGATGTCCGGACCATTTATGAATCGAGGGCTCATCCAGAGCCGGAACCGTGGACGCCGCTCGATCTCGAGGTCGTGACCGTTCGCCCCAAGTGGCTCTGCGGAACGTTCGCGTTTCACTCGATGCTCGGATTTCGGCGGGCGAAGCAGGCGGCGAGTATCGCGCACGGCTGCGCGACCACGCTGGCACAACTGGGCGAGCTCCCAAAGGCTCCCCGCACGAAAGCGTGGGCAACGGCGTGGGGCATCAAGGAGGACGACCTGCCCCCCGTCGATGCGGAGCCGCTCGTGCCCCGCGACCATGGGCCGAACAAGTGCTGGTTCCGGCCGAACGCCGACTGCCCATTCAGCCCGGGCCAGCTCGACCTCCTGGAACTCAAGGATCACACCCGGACGGAACTCCAGTCCGTTTACGCCGCGTGCGGGCGCCGGAAGACCCATCAGCCCCAATAGGAGTCGATCATGGCCTCATTACTGGAAGTCTTGCTCGCGTTTGTGGCGGTGATGCTGGTGTTGGCGCTGGCCGCGCAGAGCCTCCAGGAAATCATCAAGATCATGTTCGCCATCAAGAGTCAGACGGCCGTGCGTGCGGTCCGGGGCCTCGTCCTCGAGGCGGCGAAGGCGAGCAAACTGCTGGAAAGCGATGGGGAAGCGATCTTTCGGACCGTGGTGGAACGGCTTCAGGGCCTGGGCCAGAACGGCGTGCGCAAATCAGCGCTTCGACTCGACATGATGACCCCAGAAAAACTGGCGAGCCTCATCGAGACCTCGACGCCGGTGGCGAAGTCGAGTCTCGAGGCAACGGCGGACACGAAGTCCGACGACCGCCTGAAGGATGTTGCCAAGAAGGTGATCGATTGGTTCCCGTTGGCATGGGATCCGGTGGACGATCGCTATCGCCGGCGGATGCGGGGCTACGCGATTCTGTCGGCGGCAATCGTGGTGATCGGGTTCAATGCGGATGCGCTCGCGGTGTTGCAGCAGGCCCGCGAAGACCCGGCGTACCGTGCGGCGGCGATCGGCACCGCAACGCATCTCGACAGCCTGTCGCAGCGGGCGAACAGACTGAGTGACACCACGCAGGCGGGAGGCGACACAACCGCAGCGGGGCGCAAGGCGCGCGCCGATTCGCTCACAGTTGTGCGCGACTCGATCGCGAAGGGGATCCTCGCCGTCAAGGCCGGCGAAACGGGATTCGTGCTCGGCGCGCGCGGCGGCCAGCGTTGGGGCGATATCATGTGGTGGATCGGGATCGTGTTATCGACGCTGCTCGTGAGTTTGGGCGCGCCGTTCTGGCACGATCTGTTGGAGTCGTTGTTCGGGCTGAAGAATCGGATACAGGCGCAGGCGAAGGCGGCGTCCGTGATCGCCGCCGTGAAGGACAAGATTGGTTAGAACAGGCAGATCCTGCAAACGCCGCCCGGTGTCAGCGGAGCGGTGGCGTCCTCTAGCAGCGGCAGCGACACCATGCGTCTCGATCGCCTTATAGCGCCAAGTCTTCGAGCCGCCAGACGCCGAGACTCTTGTCGCCGAAGGCACCGCCGTTCTCAGTGCATTTCTCGTTGATGAGGCGTAGCGGCTGGGGAAACGTGAACGGGGGTAGAGTAAAGTTGAGCGGTCGCCAGCCACCGGGCATCACGTCTTGATTGGGGCGCGCGGCCGTGAACGTGCTGACCAGCAGGTAGGTTGCGCCACTGCGCTTGAAGTTTCCGAGCGCGCGGTTGATATCCGAGAATGGAAGGTGGCCGAGCAGGTCTCGACACAGGATTGCATCGCTCGGTGGCAGCGGGCTGCTTAGAATGTCCGCGCAGACGAACCGCCGCCCGGCGGAGGCATTGCGGTATTCGTTTTCCGACACGACCTCTGCCAGGATATCGACACCGATGTATTGTGCTACGCCAAGACGCACGTGCTGCATCCAGTTCAGGTCGCCACATGGCGCGTCCAGTAGCGTCCGGACCCCAAGGTCCTCGAGCAGAAGCGGCAAGCGTTCCCGGATCTCCTGTGTTTGGGCCAAGGATGATCCGGGACCGGACCCGGACTCCTGGGTACGACGGTAGAGCTCCCAATGGGACGCGAAAATGCTCTCGTAAGCGGAAGTTTGGTCATTCAGTAGATCGGATCCTGGGTGGGACTTGAGGTACTTGCTTATCGCACCGTTTGAAAGCATGTAGCAGACTGCGCGGGAGTCGAACACCGCTTGGTGATCCTCACGTGCCCGCTCCGCGAAGAACTCTTGCGGTTGGCTCCAACAGATTGGTTGCACACCCTCGGACGGCAACTCGTACCAACCACGCGGGTCGGCCGCGATCACAGCCGTCAGCGGGTCCGCTCCGATGCCATTCCACTGGAATGGCTTGCCTGTTCGGAGGATCCCACACACGGCGGCATAAAACTCGGCGGCGATGCGGCTTCCGGGCCGGGCGGCGATGAAAGCATTCGAGACGAGCCCGATGCGCTCGCGATGCCCTACAAAATCGTGGGTCCCCAGCAGGTTCAGTAATGGCTCAACCGACTGCATCAGCAGACAATCTGCATCGATCCAAAGTCCGCCGTACCGACGCAGCAGA
>WNFO01006884.1_pt1 | contig 10063 bp, 11 predicted proteins | sample 5400251 | NCBI WGS metagenome assembly WNFO01 (sample SAMN13153354, study PRJNA577476) | soil metagenome | isolation source: 100 cm saprolite under Madrone tree | place: USA:California | collected 2016-06-14
GTCCCGCGGATACTTTCGGGTGAGTTCTTTGAGTTCGCCAACGGAGGCACGGCAAGGCGGGCACCACGTAGCCCAAAAATCGAGAACGATAAATTTTCCCGTCAGCCCGCTCAAGGAAACGGTTTCTCCCTGAAACGTCCTGACACTGAATTCCGGCGCATGGTCCTCACGCGCGCCTTGGATTGTCCATCAGCTTCCGGGCGTATTCCGTGTATCGGCCCTGAGGGTCAAGTTGCAGATACTGACCGATTTCCTTCTCTTCTTCGTCATCCTGCGACTCTTTCATGAGGGTCATGCCGAGCCGCAGATGGTATTCGGATACCGTGGAGTCCAGCTGCAATGCCTGTCGATATTCAGACTCTTCTTCTTTCAGGGTCTTGGCGTCGGAGCCAGCCGACGGAAGTACTGCGCAACGCGATCATCTCCGCTCAGTGGGCTCCGCACTACCCGTCGTATCTCTGAGGGACGCGTTCCTCTTCGAGACAAGTTGTCCATTCCCCAGCCGCTCGTGCCGCATCCGATGTAGAGTTTTGAGGCCGTTCCACCCCATGGAGGACCACCGGTATGAAGTACCAAGCCATCGTCATTGGTTCCGGCCAGGCCGGCAACCCGCTTGCCTATCGGCTGGCGGATTTTGGCTGGTCTGTGGCGCTCATTGAGGAAAAAAATCTCGGCGGCACGTGCATCAACGTCGGCTGCACCCCTACCAAGACCATGGTCCATCGCGCGCAAGTTGCGCACTACGCGCGAAACGCCGCGCGCTGGGGTGTCAACACATCGAACGTCAGCGTCGATCTCGCAAAAATCGTTGCCCAAAAGGAGGAAGTGGTTCTCAGTTTTCGCGGCGGCCAGCAGAAGCAAGTCGACAAACGCGCCAACCTTCGTCTCCATCGCGGCCACGCCCGTTTTGTTGGCCCGCACCAACTCAAGGTAGGCGATGACCTGCTCGAAAGCGAAAAGATTTTCATCAACACCGGTGGCCGCCCAAACAGTCCCGCAATCCCCGGCCTGGATACCGTCTCGTATCTCACCAATGAGTCCGTCATGCAGCTCACGGTTCTCCCCGAACATCTCCTCATTCTCGGCGGCGGCTACATCGGCCTGGAATTTGGACAAATGTTTCGCCGCTACGGCAGCCGCGTTACCGTTCTGCATACCGGCAAACAAATTGTTCCTCGCGAAGATCCCGAGATTGCCGCCGAGTTGCAGAAAGCGCTCGAATCCGAGGGCGTGCGGTTCCTGCTCAACACCGTCACCACGCGCGTCGAAAACAAAAGCGGCTCCGTCACTCTGTTCTGCGAAGGACCCGCGGGCTCTGCGCGGCTTATCGGCTCGCATCTACTGGTCGCCACGGGTCGCGGTCCAAATACAGATGATCTCGGTCTCGATAAAGCCGGCATCGAAACCGACAAAAGGGGCTTTATCAATGTGAACGGCCGGCTGGAGACCAACGTTCCGGGTGTCTGGGCCCTCGGCGATTGCAAAGGTGGCCCGGCATTCACGCACATCTCCTATAACGATTTCCAGATTGTTTACGGCAATTTGGTGGAAGGGAAGAATCTCACCATCGAACATCGCCCCGTACCGTACTGTGTATTCACCGATCCGCAGCTCGGCGGCGTCGGCATGACCGAGAAAGAAGCTCGCGCTATGAGTTACAAGCTCAAAATCGGAAAATGCCCGATGACCTATGTGGCGCGCGCCATTGAGCGCGGCGAAACTGCAGGACTGATGAAGCTCGTCGTTGACGCCTCGAACGACCGCATTCTGGGAGCCTCCATCCTGGCATCCGAAGGCGGCGAGCTGGTCCAAATCCTCGGCACCCTCATGCTGGCGAGTCAGCCGTATACGCTCTTGAAGGGAGCCGTCTACATCCATCCCACCCTCGCTGAGGGTTTTTTCTCACTCATGGAAGACGTCAAGCCAGCCGACTGACGAGCAGCTCGCGCCAGACCTCTCCATTCAGCGACAAGGGACGACATTTCCGAAGAGACGCAGATTGTCGTGTGTTCCCAAGCAAGGCGAGGGATTGCAATCCGTCAGGTGCGTGAACTAAGATGCTGGTAAATCATTCAACCAACAAGGCCATAGACTGGACACTCCGTTTAGAGCTTCCCCTTTGCCCAAAAGCCTAGCCCTGGTGCGGCATCTAATTCCCCAACGTCTGTGCTGCAGGTATCAGGAAGCGCTTGCCTTTTTCTTCGATTCATCGAGTTGATTAACACGAGGCGTGCCGAGCGGCTCCGTCAACAAAGATGCGCGATCCCGAAACAAGCGCTCGAGTTCGGCAACAAGGTCCGGGCAACTGCTCTTGGAGGTTACCTTGTGGATGCCCATGAGTTGCGCAGCACGCTCGACTTCGGGCGAGACGTACATCGTGTGGAGGATTATGGGCACGGTGGGTGCAGCTTTGTGAATATGGCGGGCGGCTTCGAGACCGTCCATGCGCGGCATGGCCAGGTCGAGAATGATGGCATCGGGACTCAGCGCGGCAGCTTTGGCGACCGCCTCGTCACCATCTTCGGCCTCGCCGCAAACTTCCCAGCCCTCATGGCTTTCAAGGAGGCTGCGCAGGCCCTGACGCTCGAGTTCGCGGTCGTCCGCAATTAGGATTCGTATGGCCATTCACAGGCGTGTGCCCAATCCCCTGAGGCCGAATGGGACGAACGCAGCAAACTTTCGTGCGTGGTGTTGGAGATATCCTTGAATCCCGTAATTCGCAATCGGGTAAAGGCCCTAGAACGGGGTCAGGTCTTATATGTAGTCAGATTTCGTTTTGTTCGCTTTTGCTTCGCTCCTCACGTGCCGCTATTCGTTCTAGTGCGCCAGGCCGCTCTTTTTCTGCCGCTCATTGTCCCGCGTCCCGCATTACAAAAGAACATAAAACGGATCAGAACAGAAGATGGTTGATCGGTACACGGCAGGGTCACCACGCAATACGCAAACAACTTAAAAACTCATCACCGGACGGCGGTGCAACCTGAAATGGAGCGCGCCCGTAGTTTGCTTGGGGTTATTTCGGTTTTCCTGGCAGGTGCGGGATGAAGAGTGTATCTCGGAAAGAAAAGCTAACGGGGCTGAGAATGAGCAACAAGCGCGAGGAAATACCAGTCAGCGGAAATCTTAGGACCAGGCCGTTGATCGATGCCACGGTTCTTCAGACCCGTGAAGCAAATTAGAAAACAGTGACCTCTAAGCGTGAATGGTGGGGCTGGGGAGATTCGAACTCCCGACACTTGGTTTAGGAAACCAATGCTCTATCCATCTGAGCTACAGCCCCAGACCGACAGTTTACTACAGCAGAGGCGATGCGCTTAGCCGTACCCAGTTGTACCCAAATCTGTACCCAACTAGCCCGAAGGCCGGCGGGGGAGGAGGCCAACTCTGGCCAATGGGTGAAAACCTGCCCGCTAGCTTCTGATTGGCATCCCCAGGGGAAACGATTTGTCGTAGGGCCGCACTACTTACCAAGAATTTTGGAAGATCTTGTTGTGTGTAGAAGAGGGCGTATGATAAACAAAACGTCTGCAAGTTTCCCATCCTCAACCATTCAATGCGGAGGTGTCGAGATGCCATCCGAGATGTCGCCCGCGGGAGTCCAACGAATGTACAGCTTCTGCTCGCCGCTCGCTCCATTTCGAGGGGCAGCCTTGTCGCTGCTATTCCTAGCGGCCCTGCTCGTGGTGTTTCCTGCCAATGCCCGCGCCCAGGACCCGCCGCAGTCTTCCGATCAAAAGGTGGAGAAAGAGTTTTACACACCAAAAGACAGGATCGAAGCGCTCCGCGTCGCGCTGCTATTCACGCCCCGGGCGGTGGGGGATGCCGACCTTCTGCAAGGGCCACCGCAGGACCCGAAACAATTTCAATTCCATCCGAACGACAAAGTGATCTGCGACTTCGACAAACCAGGCTCACAAATGGGCGGAAAGACTCCTAAGTTTTCCTGCAAGATCACTAAGGTCGAAAGTGCCAACGGGCAAGTCCAGGTCCTGACCGCGCAGATGGACGAAGAAGCAGTCAAAGTGAAGTTTGGCGCCAACGACAAGGAGATTTACGCTGAGGTCGTTTCGACACGCTTGATGTGGGCACTGGGTTATTACGCCGATTCGTGGTTCCCTGTCAAAGTGCAGTGCAACAATTGTCCGTCGGATCCGGAGTCTGGTTCCGGGTCCAAGGAAACGCGTACCTATGATGCCGCAACCATTGTCAGAAAGTACCCCGGACACAAGATGTACGAACAAGCGAAGAGCGAAGAGGGATGGAGCTGGAAGGAGCTGGACGAGTACAACGGCCGACCGATCGCTGAGAAAGATGGCCTCAAATTGTTGGGGGCATTCATCCAGCACAGCGATAATAAACCTCCACAACAACGGCTCGTGTGCAATGGGGTAAAGGTGGACCAGAGCACGCATCCGTTCACAACCACGTGTCAGCAATCGAAAATGATCGTCCAGGATGTGGGTGCCACATTTGGCGGCGGCGGCCTGTTCACGAGCAATGACACCGCAAAGATGAATTTGCACGAATGGTCAGGAGCGGAGCTGTGGAAAAAGACGGGAAATCCGGGCATGAGCGACGCCGATTGCCCGGTGTGCCAGGCTCGTTTGACCAAGAGTTTGACGGCCAAGGATGGCTTGAGTGATCCAACCATCAGCGAGGAAGGACGCCGCTTTCTTGCCGGTCTGATGTGCCAGCTCACGGACGCGCAAATCGAGGATCTATTCAAAGCAGCTCACGTTGTCGATATGCCGGAATATCACAACGGCGACGGTTCGTTTAAGCAAGGACTAGACGAAGCGACGATTCAGAAGCAGTGGGTGGGAGCCTTTAGGGCCAAGCGCGAGGAACTTGCGAGCGGACGCTGCCGCTGGAAAAGCAAACCCACCGACCTGGCACCAATCGACAACCCCATGGGTCTTGCCACCGTGCCCAATCATTGCAAGGCGCAGCCCTTCTGACCTCCCTCCGACCAGGCCCGCTATCCAGATACCGGCGACGAGGAGTACTTATGAGATTTCGCTTTGCGATTTTGACTCTCTTGACGCTGGCTGCTGTGAGCGACGCCGCGGCGCAAACCAACACCTGCCAAGTTCCCGATCAAATGAAAAAAGAGCAAAAGCTGGCTTGCGTGCGCGTGGGGAGTTTTATGCTGGACCAGCCTAGTTTGACTCCCACGCAACTCGCCAATGGTCCGGACTTCGATGCAGCCGACCCTGAGAAAAGCCGGTTCGCTTACTTCACCGCGGCAGATAACATCTTTTGCTACTTCCGTCCGCACTATGCCTTTATGAGCGTCAAGGGCGAGAGCATGAAGTTTCAATGCTGGCACATGACCGCTGACGGGGCGTTTTACAGCCCCACAGGAGAAATCATCCCCCTCGAATCCGTGAAGGTGGTGATCAAGACGCATAAGGACGGCGAAAAGTCAGCATCTCTCTACGCCAGTAATGACACGAATAATGAGCACGAAATTAAAGTCGACCACTTCAAAGTGAAGTATCTCAAGCCACCTTACCCAGACCACAACACGCGCTACAACGAAGTTTTCACCGAGGTCGCAGCCAGTCGCATCATGTGGGTGCTGGGTTTTCCCGCCGATCATGTGTACCCGGTGGGCTCGGCGGCTTGCATCGGGTGCACGGCAGATCCATTCGCGAACAACCTTAAGGACAACCAGGCTTCCCTCAAAGACGCGCCGAACATTTTTAAGATAGTTAGCGCGGAACGAGAAACACCATGGGAAGAAATCAAGCCAGAAGGCGATGAGACCTGGTCCTGGAGCGACGCGACCAAGTTTTACGCAGACGGGGAGTGGACGCATCAGCAGCGAGTGGAATATGACGCCTACCGACTTGCTCTTGGCCTCTTGCATTACCACAATGCGATTGCTCAGCAGAACCGAATCGCCTGCGCTCAATGGGCCCCGAATACGGCCGGCCAGCCCAGAACTTGCCAAAAGCCCATGATTTTTGCTCACGATCTAGGCTCCACGTTCGGTAAGGCGAAGGGCAGCTTGGATTTGTTCGGTACCAATCCTCGAGGCAGCTTCAGCGACTGGGAATCACAGACTGTTTTCACTGACCCACACACCTGCGGCCTACGCGCCACCCTTGAGGGGGACAAGCAAGTGCTGAAGGAGGCGCAGGACCTAATGATCCACAGACTCGGGCGGCTGGATCCGCAAACTGTGCGAGCCATATTCACCGAGGCCAGGTTCCAGACGATGGACCAGAAACAGTTGCGCCGGCTGCGAGATAGCGGCTCACAAAACCCTGAAGAGGCGGCCCTCGACGAATGGGCGAATACTTTTCTCAAGCGGATTCAGGAAATCAAGAGCGCGCTAAACTGCAAGGAGAAATAGCGCCGCAAAGCGCGTGTTTAACACTTGCACCCTCGTGATCCGAAGTGATGGATGACGGCTGGAGAACGAAGATGGCCGACAAAATCATGATCGTTCGCCATGGCGAAAAGCCAGAGAAAGATGAAGACATTCACGGAGTCAACCCAGAGGGCGAGCCCGACAAGAACGAATTATCTACAAGCGGCTGGCAACGCTCCGGCGCCCTCATTCGTTTCTTTAATCCCTTGCACGGACAATTCATCCATCCAGCCTTGGCAAAGCCGAACGCTGTCTTCGCTGCCGCCCCCTCGGGGCACATTCAGAGCGAACGCTCACATCACACGGTTAAGGCGGTCGCGGAATCTCTGGGCTTAAAGGTCAACTTAGAGCACACCAAGGGAGATGAAAAGAAGCTCGCAGAGGAGGCCATGGCCACCCATGGCGTTGTGCTTATCGCCTGGGAGCACAAGTCCATCATCGACCTCGCCAACGTTATCCTGGGCAACGACCGGTCCAGTCCGCAGAAATGGCCCGACTCAAGATTTGACCTGGTGTGGGTACTTGATGGACAGCTTCATCTGACGAGTTGGAAATTGACGCAAGTCGCTCAGATGCTCTTGCCAAATGATAGTCCCAAGCTTCTCTGATGCGGCGCGACAACCCCGCCATTCCATTGTAATGCTAGCAGGCCCTTCCGTTTCGCACGTGCTTGTCAGCGCGACGGCCGCGTCGCTCCCGCATTCGAATTGATCCCCGGAGCGATCTTCGTAATACGCAGACTGCGAAAGATGGTTGGCCAATATTCCCGGAGCGCATTGCTGGCGGTATTCAAGCCGATGCGCCATCCGAAGCGCTGAAAAGTCTGGCCCGCGGTTTGTTCTTTCACCGGCAGATAGCTGTTTGCCAGACTCTCGGCCAGCAAAGGGCCCAGCATCCCCGCCCAATTGGCCGCATCTTTACCGTCATCCGTGCGCGCCACCACGATGCGGCTGAGTGCATAACCAATGCGGTGTCCCGCGCCGCCGTGCAGCGTTACGAAGTAGCGCGGATCACGGTGCAGCAGCGACGAAATCAGAAACGTTCCGAAAAAATTGTTCGCCGCGGCCGTGGCCATCGAAGAACCGAAACGCTCTCCGTAACCGCCCATTTCCTGGCCATATCCGTCCAGCGAATTCCGCGCCTGACTGATCCCTGCTCCGGCGGCAGAACTGAGAAAACGCGAAGGGGAGACGCTCTCATCCGCAAAAAGTTCAAGCTTCTGTCTGGTGCTCAGCGAACCCCTGCTGGTCGCAATCTCGGGAAAGAAAATAGACCGCCGTCCGAGAACTTCGATGGTTGTGTTGAAAGGATTTTGGTGCTGCTGGTGCGTGCTTTCCTGTTTTGCTACTGGCGCATTGGGAAGGTCTGGCGGTCTTGGCTCCTGCTGCGCCGCTGCGTTTGCGACGACGGCCACCGACAGCGTGATGAGGCGCAAGGTCACTGAGCCGTGCCGCATTCAGCAATAGTAGCATGAGCCCCTGCTCCGCCGGGTTACCGAGAGATTACGCTTGTCCAGCAGCAGGCTCAGGCAGCAATAGCACGGCAAGTGAGATAAAACCAATCGCAGCACTCCAAAAAACCGATGATGAGCCAGGACTCCGCGCGGACAGAAATGCCGCACCTGCAGGAGGTGGAGATAAAGCCTCACGCACACAAAAGTCGGGAGCATCGGCAGCAAAATCAATAGCAGCGTTTGTTTCGGAGGCAACTGCCCATGGTCTCTTCCCTAGTCTCGTCTTGAAGGGCGACCGCGCTGCGTTCTCAGGCAGTCAAGGAGCGCGCCATTCGGAATCCGTAGTCCGCGTACTGGAACTCCGGCGGAATACTCGAACGCGCCGCGGTGCGGGTGACCTTAATATGATGCCGCCAGGAGCCGCCCCGCGAAGCCCGGCGGTTGCCGCTCTTCGGCCCCTGCGGATTTCGTTCCGGTGAGCGCCCGTAGTAACCGTCGTCGTACCAGTCGGCGCACCATTCATGGACGTTGTCGCCAACGTTATAAAGTCCGTATGCATTGGGCGGATACTGACCCACTGGCTCCGGTCCCAGCTTCCACCGCCTGTCGTAATCCGGAACCGTCTCCGGAGACGCGTTCCCCCACGGGTATGTGGAGCCTTCCGCGCCGCCGCGAGCCGCACGCTCCCATTCTGCTTCGCTCGGCAGACGATAGCGTTTGCCGGTTGTGCCGCTCAGCCACTCGCAGTAGTCCGCCGCCTCGTGCCACGACACGGCCACTACCGGCATCTTTGGATCATGAAAATTTGGGTCACTCCAGCACGGCGGTGGTGCACAACTCATCGCCGCAAGGAAGCACTCATACTCGGCGTTCGTCACCTGGTAAGCCGACAGGTCGAACCCATCCACCCACACCCGATGCACCGGCTTCTCATCATCCCTCCCGCTCTCGCACCCCATCCCAAACCACCCCTCCGGGACGCGCACCATCACCGGCTCGATCGCTGCTGTCTGTCCTCCACTCCATCTTGACGAAGCTGTCATGCCCTCCCCATCTTAACGTCATGCGGTACGAAAATCGTTCCGGAGACTCCCCGCTCACGGCATCTGCGCGCCCTGGGCATCCGTGTACACTGCGTACAGCGACTGGCTCGCCGCCATGAACAGCCTGTTTCTCTTGGTGCCACCGAAGCACAGATTCGCGCACGTTTCCGGAAGATGAATCTTGCCGATGAGCTTCCCGTCGGGGGCGAACACATGCACGCCGTTGAAGCTTTCTCCACCCCATCCCGCAGCGGACCAGACATTGCCGTCCATATCGCAACGGATCCCATCGGATGAGCCCGGCGACATGTCTACGAACAAGCGGCCATTCTTCAGCCGCACGCCATCCACGACGTCGTGGACGCGAATCGCGCGCGGGTCGCCGGGGTGCCGGGGAGTTCCCGTATCCACGATGTAGAGCAGTTTCTCGTCGGGAGAGAAGCAAATACCGTTCGGCTTATCCATGTCGCCGGCCACGACGGTCGCCTCGCGCGTCTTGGGGTCGAGCCGGTAAACATTGGCGGGCAGCTCGAACGCCGCTTTGTGCCCTTCGTAGTTCGACATGATGCCGTAACCCGGATCGGTGAACCAGATGGACCCGTCGGAATGCACTGCCAGGTCGTTCGGCGCGTTGAGCTTCTTGTCTTGAAAACGGTCCATCAGCACGGTGATCGTGCCGTCGTACTCCGTTCGCGTTAGCCGCCGCGTGTCGTGTTCGCAGGTGAGCAGCCTGCCCTGGCGGTCTCGGCAGTTGCCGTTGCTGTAGTTCGAGGGGCTGCGGAATACGCTGACCTCTCCGGTTTCCTCGCACCATCGCAGAATGCGGTTGCTCGGAATGTCGCTCCAAAGAAGATACCGTCCGTCCCCAAACCATACCGGCCCTTCCGACCACCGCGTGCCGGTATATAATCGCTCGACCGCCGCGTTGCCGACACTGTATTTTGCGAAGCGCGAGTCAATCACTTCCACTGCCGGATCGGGATACGCCACCGGACTTTTCCGTTCCTGCTTCTCCGCAAACGCCCGCGGCTCGAACGCCAGCGTCGCCGCCGCACCGGTCGTCACATTCATAAACGTGCGTCTGTGCATCACTCCCCCTCTTTAGCGCCGGGCCTGAACTTGTACTGAGCGCAGCCGTAGGAGACCCGTTGTTCAAAACCGTACCACCACGCCAGTCGAAAACCGAAA
>WNFO01025355.1_pt1 | contig 10061 bp, 8 predicted proteins | sample 5400251 | NCBI WGS metagenome assembly WNFO01 (sample SAMN13153354, study PRJNA577476) | soil metagenome | isolation source: 100 cm saprolite under Madrone tree | place: USA:California | collected 2016-06-14
CCAGCTCCGCCGCCGGCACCATTTTCGCGATGCGCTCGGCGACGCGGTACTCGCGCTCGGTGGACAGCGCGAACACTCCGCCGAGCTCCATGCCGGCGCGCGCCGCGGCGTCGACCCGCGGGTCGGCGTAACCCAGGATCGCCGGCCCGTAGCCCATGCGGTAGTCGACGTACACGTTGTCGTCGAGGTCGGTGATGCGCGCGCCGCGTCCGTGCTTCACGTAAATGGTGCGGCTCTCGCCCCAGAAGCGGAAGTTGGACGCAACGCCCAGCGGCAGGCGCTGCAGAGCGCGCCGGTAGTGTTCCTGGTTGCGGGTCAGGGTTCGGGCCATGCGTGCGCGCCACCGTACCATCCGCCACCGGCGCCGTCTATATGCCCATATAGTTTTTTGCGGTAGAATTATATGACTGTATATCCCTGGCCGGACACGCCCATGAACCCGACAGCCGCCCGCCCGCTTGAAGCGATTGCCGCCCCCGTGCCGCGCGCCTTGCCGGCCTGGGTCTACAGACATCCGGAGATGACGCGCCTGGAGTACGAGCGGCTGCTGAAGCCGAGCTGGCAGATCGTCTGCCACGTCAATTCCATTCCCGCTCCCGGGGACTACGTCACGCTCGACCTCGGCGCCGACAGTGTCGTGGCGGTGCGCACCTCGCAGGGTGAGATCCAGGCATTCCACAACGTGTGCCGCCACCGCGGCGCGCGCCTTCTCGAGGGCGCGGGCAATTGCCCGGGCGCCATTACCTGCCCGTACCACGGATGGTCCTATCGCCTCAATGGCGAGCTTCGCGCGATGACGGCGCGCGAGACCTTCCCGGCGCTCGATCGTGCGCAGCTGGGCCTGAAGCCGGTGCGCTTACAGCTGATGTTCGGCTTCGTGTTCGTGTGCCTCGCGGGCAATCCCCGGCCGCTGCAGGAAATCTGGGCGGGCGTGGCCGCGGAATTTGCCCCGCATCGCTTCGAGCAGATGCAGCCGTACGGGCGCATGTACATCGAGCACTGGGAGTGCGATTGGAAAATCGCGATGGACAACTATCTGGAGTCCTATCACGTGCCGATCGGGCATCCGGGACTTAACCGGATGTTCACGCCCGACTACGACGATCAGCGCAACTTCCCCACGGGGGTAGCGCGCGGCGTCAGCTGGCTGCGGGAGCAAGCCTCGTCGCGCTGGAGCGAGCGGCTCTACCAGCAGCTCATCGGCCGGGTTTCGGCCGATCTGCCCGAACCGCACCGCAAGCGCTGGAGCTTCTACAGCATGCTCCCCAACTTAGGCGTAGACGTATTCCCCGACCAGATGGACTTCTTCCAGGTGCTGCCGCGCGGCCCGGGCCGCTGCACGATCCGCGGCGCATCATTTGCGCATCCCGATGAGCGGCGCGAGATGCGCGTCGTTCGCTACCTGTCGACGCGCATCAACCGGCAGGTGCAGCGCGAGGACGCGTTCCTGTGCCGTCGCGTGCAGCAGGGGCTGGCGTCGGGCAGCTACGAACCGGGGCCGCTGTCACGGCTCGAGAACTGCATGCTCGAGTTCCACGAGCTACTGCGCGAGCGCATCCCCGAGGTGCGTCAGGCGAGCGCGCCGGCGCACTTCATCTAGCCGGCAGCGCGTGCAGCAGGGCGGCTACGAGCGCGCGGAACTGCCCGAGCGCGGGTACAACCGCAGTGGCCTCGGCCGCATCATCCACGGCGCCCATGAGGCCGCTCTGCGTCGACTCGGCCAGCTCGATCTGGGTGCCGAGCCAGGCGTCGATCTGCCGGCGCCAGGCGGCGCGCGCGCCGCTATCTGAGCCTTTGTGGGCGGCGCGCGTCGCGGAGAAGTCAAAGCGGCGGATGCGGCTGCGTCCGGGTGCGCTGGGCACGACCTGCAGAATCAACGCCCCAGCGGGGCGGATGTCGAGCAACTGATTCGGCGCCACAAAATGCTGCTGCGGCTGCGGGCTCTCCAGCCACTGCTCGACGATCACCTTCCAGTCCGCGCCGACCTCCAGGTCCGCCACGGCGCGCGGCACGAGCGCGGCGAATCCCTCCCACGGGGCTTCAGGCGCGCGCTTGCCGGGCGCCCCGCCCGAGCGCACCAGAATCAGGCGGCCCTGGCGCATCATCTCGAGGGCCACGAGATCCCCCGGAGTACTGCCTTCGACCAGGCGCCCGTCGAAGCCGTACGTCAGGCCGTGCGCGGCGCAGTGAATCGCGCTGCTGAGGTGTCCCCGGCGCGCCGCCAGCAGTGCATGCGGACGCCGGCGGCAGGTGTTGCGCAACGCGTGCAACTTGCCGCGCTCATCAAGCAACACCAGGGCGCGCTCCCCGGCCAGATCGCCGGTGAGAAAGTCTCCCGGCCGAGCTAGCTCCGCCTCGTGTCCGAGCAGCTGCCAGGCCGGCCGCAGCAGCTGTTCGCGTTCCGCCGCGAGCAGCCCCGCGTCCGCATACGCCCACCCCGGCAGGCGCGCGCCGTCCGCGCCGGCAACGTACGGTGCCGCGGATGCGGAGTGCGCGAACTCGCCCGGGAACACCGATCGCAGGTAGGCGAGCGAGCGTGCGACCGCAGCCGCGCGGTCGATGTTGGCCTCGCTCTCGAAGGCAAACCCCTGCCACAGCACCTCGAGCACGCCGATCAGCCCGAGCGCCACAGCGTCGGCATCCAGGTGCGTGGCGCCGCTGGCGGCGATCAGGCGCTCCATGAGCTCGCGCACCAGTGCCGCGAACTCCTCGTCCTTCTGGCCGCAGATGTCCTGGTACTCCTGGCGCGCACTGGCCTCGCCCCAGAACGCGTACCAGACCGACACCTTGCGCGGACTGGCGATGTCCGCATCGAGGTACAGGTTCACCAGCAACCGCAGCGCCTCAACCGGCGCGTGCTTCAGTTGCGCGACGGGAGCCAGCACCCGCTCTTCGAACTCCGCCGCCAGGTACTCGAGCGAGGCGACCAGCATCGCGGCCTTGGAATCGAAGTAGAAGCGCACCACGCCCGGCGACAGGTCCGCCAGCGCCACGACCTTCTCCACGGTAGTGCGCGAAGGCCCGTAGATGTGCAACGCGGAGATGCAGGCATCGATGAGACGCTGCCGCTGGCGCTGGCGGATGCGCGACCCGCCGGCGGCAGGCGCCGGAGCGGCGATAGGTGTACTGGAGCGAAGTTTATCCCGCACAATAGTCCGCTGGCACACTCGAAGCGCGCATCATGAAACCGACCGGGCGTCCGGGCCGCTGGCTCATCATTCTGCCGCCGCTGATCTTCCTGGTCATATTCTTTCTCATTCCGTTCGCCTTCGCCTTCAAAATCAGCTTCGCCGAGACCGCATCGCGCGTCCCACCGTTTACCGACGTCATCTCCTTCACGCGCGACCACCACCTGCAGCTGACGCTCACCCTCGGCAACTACCGCTACCTGCTCACCGACGAGGTGTATGGCGTCGCCTATCTGTACTCGCTGCGGACGGCGTTCTTCTCGACCCTGATCTGCCTGGCGCTCGGCTACCCCATGGCATACGCCATCGCGCGCAGCCCGAAGTCTGCGCAGGGGCTGCTGCTGCTCATCATCATGCTGCCATTCTGGACGTCGTTCCTGCTGCGCGTGTACGCGCTCGAGGGCATCATCCGCGATACCGGCTTTCTCAACACGGCGCTGCTGCACCTGGGCCTGATCAGTCACCCGTTGCGCATCATGCGCACCAGCCTCGCGGTGTATCTGGGCATCATCTACTCCTATCTGCCCTTCATGGTGCTGCCGCTGTTCGCTACGCTGGAAAAGCTCGATCCGACCCTGCTGGAAGCGGCCACTGATCTGGGCAGCACGCCGCGGCGCGCCTTTCTCGACATCACCCTGCCGCTGTCGCTCCCGGGAGTGATCGCCGGTTCGATGCTGGTGTTCATTCCCGCCGTGGGCGAGTTCGTGATCCCCTCGCTCCTGGGCGGACCGAACAACCTGATGATCGGCCGCGTCCTGTGGGACGAGTTCTTCGGCAATCACGACTGGCCGGTGGCGTCCGCCGTGGCGATCGCGTTCCTGCTGCTGCTCGCAGGCCCGATCGCGATCTATCAGTACTACAACGTGCGGCAGCTGGAGGCCTGAAGGGGATGGGGGAACGGCGCTCCTCCGCCGCGCTGCTCTCGGTGCTGTTCTTTGGCATCGCGCTGCTGTACCTGCCGATCCTGGTGCTGATCGGATACTCGTTCAACGCCTCGCCGCTGGTGAACGTCTGGGGTGGCTTCTCCACCGCCTGGTATGGGCAGCTGCTGCACAACCGCCAGCTGTTGCAGGCGGCGCTGCTGTCGCTGGAGGTCGCGGTTGCGGCCTCGACCGGTGCGGTGGTCCTTGGCACCCTGGCGGCGATCGCGCTGGTGCGTTTTGCGCGCTTTCCCGGACGGCTGTTGCTGACGGGGATGGTGAACGCACCGCTGGTCATGCCGGAAATCATCACCGGGATCACGCAGCTGCTGCTGTTCGTATCGATGATGCAGCTGTTTTCCTGGCCGCATCGCGGCTTCACCACCATAGTGCTGTCGCACGTCACGTTCTGCACCGCGTACGTGACCATCACGGTGCAATCGCGCTTAGCTGCGGCTGACCGCTCGCTGGAGGAAGCGGCCATGGATCTGGGCGCCAGTCCGGCGCGCGCCTTTCTCGAGATCACGCTGCCGATCATTGCGCCGGCGATCGTTTCCAGCTGGCTGCTGTCCTTCACCCTGTCGCTCGATGACCTGGTCATTTCGAGCTTCGTCGCCGGTCCGGGCGCCAGCACCCTGCCGATGGTCATCTACTCCAAGGTGAAGCTGTTGGTCTTGATGCGCGTCCAGGTGCGCGTGCGCAGCCGCTCGAGCGCCGGCCCGGCTTCCCGTGCGGTGTAGAGCCGCACCTCGATCGCCGGCGTCGGATAGATCGTGGGGTCGTTGAGGATCTCCGGGTTGACGTAGGCGTCGGCCGCCCGGTTGTCGTTCGCGTAGTGGATCTCGTTGGTGATGGCGGCGATCACCCGCGGCTCGAGCATAAAGTTGAGGAACTCGTGGGCCGCCTGCGGATGCGGCGCGTCTGCGGGAATGAGCCACGCGTCGAATGAGCCGTTGGCGCCCTCTTTCGGCACGGTGAAGGCCAGATGCACGTCGACCCCTGCGGCCTGGGCGCGCGCGCGGGAGGTAGCGTAGTCGCCCGACCAGGACATTGATATGCAGAACTCGCTGTTGGCGAGACCGTTCATGTACTCGGAGGAGTCGAAGGCCCGGATATAGGGGCGCACGGCGAGCAGCAGCTTCTCGGCCTGGCGGTAGTCCTCAGGGCGGGTCGTGTTGGGGTCCAGATGCAGGTAGTTGAGCGCGAGCTGCAGCACGTCCTCGGCCGAATCCAGAAACGTCACGCCACAATCGGCGAACCGCCGGATGACCCCGGGCCTGAATATCATGTCGAGACTGTCGACGGGAGCCTCCGGCAGGCGCGCGCGGATCATGTCGACGTTGTAGGCAAAGCCGTTGACGTGCCGCAGGTACGGCATGGCGTAGCGGTTGCCGGGATCGGTCCGGGACTCGAGCGCGAGAATGTGCGGATCCAGGTTCTTCCAGTTCGGCAGGCGCGTGCGATCGAGCGGGCGATAGATTCCCGCCTTGATCTGGCGGCTGAAGTAGTCGGTCGAGGTGCTCACCACGTCGTAGCCCGAGTCCCCCGCCATCATCTTGGCTTCCAGCGTCTCGTCGGCGTCATAAGTATCGTAGACCACCCTGATGCCCGTGGCGGCCTCGAACGTCGCGATCGTGTCCTTGCCGATGTAGTCGGCCCAGTTATAGACGTGCAGCTCCCGCTCCTCGGCGGCAGCCGCGCGCGGCGCGCCGGGACCCTGACCGCAGGCGCCGGTAAGCCCCGCCGCTGCCAGCGCCACGGCGGCGGCGCGGTAAGCCGCGGGCATCGCACGGCGCACCCGGTCTATAACTTCACCATCACGTGCCGCACCACCGTGTAGTCCTCGAGCGCGTAGACCGACAGATCCTTGCCGTAGCCGGAGCGCTTGAGGCCGCCGTGCGGCATCTCGCTCACCGTCGCAAAGTGCGTGTTGATCCAGGTCGCGCCGTACTGCAGTTGTGCCGCCACCTGCATCGCGCGCGAAATATCGCGCGTCCAGACCGAAGAGGCCAGTCCGTATTCGGAGTCGTTCGCCCAGCGGATCGCCTCGTCGGTATCGCTAAAGGGCGTGACGGACACGACCGGCCCGAACACCTCGCGCTGCACGATCTCATCGTCCTGGCGCGCGCCCGCGATCACGGTGGGTTCATAGAAGAAGCCGCCGCCGGTGCGCGTCTTGCCGCCCGTGGTCAGCTGGATGTGCGGGGTCGCAGCGGCACGCGCCACCATGGCCGCGACGCGCTCACGCTGCCCGCGCGATATCAGCGGGCCCATCTCCACCCCGGGCTCCTGCTGCGCACCGACCTTGATGGTACGCACCGCGCTCGTCAGGTCGGCGACCAGCCGCTCGTAAACGCGCTTACCCGCGTACAGGCGGCAGGCGGCGGTGCAATCCTGGCCGGCGTTGTAAAAAGCGAAGGTGCGCACGCCCGCTACTACCGCTTCGATGTCCGCATCGTCGAACACGATGACCGGCGCCTTGCCGCCGAGTTCCAGGTGCGTGCGTTTGAGGTTGCCCGCGGCCGCCGTCAGCACTTTCTGTCCGGTTGCCACCGAGCCTGTCAGCGACACCATGCGCACGCGCTCGTGAGCAATGAGCGCGCTGCCGACTGGCTCGCCGCGACCGCAGACGATGTTCACCACCCCGGGAGGCAGGATCTCGGCGAGCGCCGCCGCCAGCTTTAGCAAGGTGAGCGGCGTCAGTTCCGAGGGCTTGAGGACCAGGCTATTGCCGGCGGCGATCGCCGGTGCGATCTTCCAGGCCGCCATCATCAGCGGATAGTTCCACGGCGCGATCGAGCCAACGACGCCGACCGGATCGCGGCGAATCATGCTGGTGTGACCGGGCAGGTACTCCCCCGCCGCAAGCCCCTGGGGCGAGCGACAGGCCCCGGCGAAGAAGCGGAACACATCGGCGATCGAGGGCATTTCGTCATTGAGCGCCGCGGCCAGCGGCTTGCCGGTATTGCGCGATTCGAGCTCGGCATAAGCGCGCGCCTCGGCGTCGATGTGCTCGGCGATACGCAGCAGCAGCGCCGCGCGATCCCTGGGAGCCGTGCGCGCCCAGCCCGGAAACGCCGTTTCCGCCGCCATGACTGCCGCGTGGACCTGCGCCGCGGAGGCCTCCGGCACCGCCGCGATCTGCGTGCCGCTCGCGGCGTCCAGCCCGCCTCGGCGGCCCCTTCACCGGCGACCAGCTTACCCGCGATCAACAACTGCGTCTGCATGCTTTGCTCCGCTTGCCGCGCCGCGCCGGCACGTTATATTATTGTAGCCATAATATTACCACGTGGCGCGCGCCGCGCGCGAGTACCACCATGAACTCCGACGTCATTATCACCTGCGCCATCACCGGCGACGACACCAAGGTTACCAAGAGCCCGCACTGCCCGATCACACCCGAGCAGATCGCCACCTCCGCCATCGACGCGGCGCGCGCCGGAGCCGCCGTCGTGCACATCCACGTGCGCGACCCGCAAACCGGCGAGTTCAGCATGGCCACGCGCCACTATCGCGAGGTCGTCAAGCGCATCCGCGAGAGCGAGGTCGACGTCCTCGTCAACCTCACCTGCGGCATGGGGGGCTATATCTGTGTCGGCAAGCGGGGACTCGAGGACACCCCCGCCGCCGGCACCGACTTCGTGAGCCAGGAGGAGCGGATGCGGCACGTCATCGAGCTTTGCGGCGAGGGACTGTACCGCCCGGACATCGCCACGCTCGATTGCGGTACGCTCAACTTCGGCGATGGCAACCGCGCCTACATTTCCACGCCCGATTACCAGCGTCAGGGCGCGGGTATCCTGCGTGAGCTGGGCGTGAAGGTGGAGCTCGAGGTGTTCGACACCGGCAATCTGTCGTTCGTGAAGCAGATGATCAAGGAAGGCCTGATCCCCGGGCCCGCCATGATCCAGCTGTGCACCGGCATCCCTTACGGGGTACCCGCGGACGTCGGACACCTGCTCGCCATGGTGAACACGCTGCCCTCGCCATGCGTGTGGAGCTCCTTCGCGGTGAGCCGCATGCAGATGCCATGGGTGGCGCAGTCGATACTGCTCGGCGGCAACGTGCGTGTGGGGCTGGAGGACAACCTCTACCTCAGCCGCGGGGTGTATGCGACCAACGCGCAGCTGGTCGAGAAGGCGCGCACCATCATCGAAGCCATGGGCGCGCGGGTTCTGTCCCCGGCCCAGGCGCGGGAGCGGCTGCAGCTGCACTGACGTGGCGGCCGTACCCATCTACCAGACCGCGATCCTGCCCGAGTGGATCGACTACAACGGCCACCTGCGGGATGCCTACTACGCGCTGATCCTCAGCCTGGCCTCCGACGCGCTCATGGATCGCTTGAGGATGGATGCCGCGTACCGCCAGCGCACCCTGTGCACCCTGTACACCGTGGAGATGCACATCCACTACCTGCACGAGGTCAAGGCAGCCGACACCGCCATCGTGACCGTGCGCATCGCGGGCGCGGACCACAAGCGCATCCACGCGGCGTTTGAGATCCTGCGCGCGGGCCACACGGACGCGGCGGCCGCCGCCGAAGTGATGCTGCTGCACGTGCGCCAGCAGCAGCAGGCAGCCACCACCACACCCTTCCCGCCCGAAGTGAGCGCCGCGATCGCGGAGCTGCAGGCGAGCACCGCCGGTACGTCTTCGTCCGTACCCGGATCGCGGCGCATGGAGTTGCGCGGCACGACGCGCGCTCCATGAGTGCGCCCGCGTTGCAGCGCCTGCTCGCGCCGCGCAGCGTCGCGCTCATCGGCGGCACCTGGGCGGATGCGGCGCTGGCGGCGAGCCGCGTCATCGGCTACCCGGGTGAGGTGTGGCGTGTTCATCCCCACCGCCCCTGCAGCGACAGCCAGCACTATTTTCGCTCCGTCGACGAGTTGCCCCGCGCACCGGATGCCGCGTTCATCGCCGCTCCCAACCACGAGGTCCCGGCCATTGCGGCGGCGCTCGCCCGGCGAGGCGCGGGCGGTTTCGTGTGCTTCGCAGCCGGCTTTTCGGAAACCGGCACGAGCGACGGCGAGCGTCTCACGCGCGAACTGCTCGCCAGCGCCGGCGAACTGCCGTTCTTTGGCCCCAACTGCTATGGCTTCATCAACTTCTTCGACGCTGTGGCCCTGTGGCCCGACCAGGTGGTGGGGAGCCGGTGCGAACGCGGGGTCGCGCTGATCTGCCAGAGCGGCACGCTCGCGCTCAACCTGTTGTTCAACGATCGCTCGCTGCCAATCGGCTGTGCGCTCACCGTCGGCAACCAGACGCGCCTGGCCGCCGAGGACCTGATCGAGCTGCTGGCGGACGATGCGCGCGTCACGGCGTTCGGCTTGTACCTGGAGGGCATCCGCGATGCGGCGCGCTTTGCCCGGGCGGCCGACCGGGCACGCACCGCCGGCAAGCCCATCGCCCTCATCAAGGCGGGACGCACCGAGGCGGCCACGCGCACCGTGCGCACTCACACCGGCTCCCTCGCCGGTGCAGATGCGGCCTTCGGGGCTTTCTGCGCACAGGCGGGCATCGCCCGCTGCGAATCGCTCGCGACCCTGTGCGAAACGCTGAAGATCTTTCACAGCGGCGGTCCGCTGCGCGGCCGGCGCGTGCTCACCATGGGCGCCTCCGGCGGCGACATGGCGATGACCGCAGACGCCGCGCGCCATCTTGGACTCGACTTCGCCCCGATTCCCGCCGCTGCTGCCGCCAGCCTGCGGGAGATTCTCTCGGATCGCGTTCACATCTCGAACCCGTTCGATTTTCATACCCACGTGTGGTTCGACCGCCCGCGGCAGCACGCCATGTTCAGCGTGGTGCAGCGCGCCGGGTTCGATGTTGTCGGCTTTCTGGTCGACTGCCCGCCCGAGGGCGTGGCCGATGATTCGGCCTACGTCAGCGTGATCGAGCAGTTTGCGGCCGCGCTCCCCGGAGCAACGAGCCGTGGGGCGGTGATTGCCTCGCT
>WNFO01006885.1_pt1 | contig 10060 bp, 12 predicted proteins | sample 5400251 | NCBI WGS metagenome assembly WNFO01 (sample SAMN13153354, study PRJNA577476) | soil metagenome | isolation source: 100 cm saprolite under Madrone tree | place: USA:California | collected 2016-06-14
TTGGAAGTCCGGGTAGCCCAGCACACCCATCTCGGGACCGTCGAGCCCTTCGATCTCCGTCTCTTTGCCGACGCGAAGGGGTGTGATGAGATCGCTGACCTTGAACCACACGTAGGCCATGGCAAAGCCGAACACCGCCAACACGCAAACGTCAATCGCCTGCATGATGAACTGTGAGACGTCGCCGTAGAGCAGCCCGCGGACGCCGTCGGAGCCGTAGAGTTTCACCATCCCGTCGCGCACCACGCCATTCCAGCCCGCGCCGTATTCGCCCGTCGCGAAGATCCCAACAGAGAGGACACCCCAGAGTCCACATGTGCCATGCACGGAAATAGCGCCGGCCGGATCGTCGACGCCTCGAGCTTCGAGGAAGAAAACGCTGAGCACTACAAGGACACCCGCAACCGCGCCGATGATCGCTGCTCCCATCGGATTGACAAATGCGCTCGGCGCTGTGATCGCGACGAGGCCGGCGAGCATTCCGTTACACATCAACGTGGTATCGGGTTTGCGGCCCTTCGCCCAAAGCGTGAACATGGCAAAGAGCGCACCTGTGAAACTCGCGAGCATCGTGTTCACGACGATGAAGCTGATACGTAGATCGGTACCCGCCAGGGGGTCGATCCTGGGTTGAACCCAAACCAGCCAAAGGCCAGAATGAACGTTCCAAGGACCACCAACGGCACATTGTGACCTGGCATGGCCAGTGGTTTACCATGCGCATCGTACTTGCCAATGCGCGCCCCAATGCAGATAGCGCCAGCCAACCCGATGAGGCCGCCCATGCCGTGAACGACGCCGGAGCCTGCGAAGTCAACCGCCCCGTGGCCTAATCCCCAATTCAAACCTCCCTGCGCCAACCATCCTCCACCCCAGAGCCAGTTCGCGTAAATGCAGTAGGGCAGCGCGACCCAAAAGCCGTACAAAACGAAATTCTTCCACGACCAGCGCTCCGCCATGGCACCCGTCGGGATCGTCGCGGTGGTGTCCATGAAGACCATCATGAAAAAGAAAAGCACCATCACGGCTGCGTCATTGACGAGACCGTTCAAGAACCACCCGGTGGTTCCGATGATCCCGTACGTGAACGCCCCTGTAGCTTTTCCGGCTGCATCGACCGCCGCGCCGATGCCAATCCCGCTGCTCAGCGTCGAAAGACCTGGACCCAGCGACGCGTACCAGCCCGGAGGCACCGGTCCGTTCCACCAGTTTCCCCACCCAAGGGCGAACCCGTAGATGAAGAACCCAAGACCACCCAGCGGATAGATCATTAGATTCATCGCCGCCGTGTGCGAGGCATTCTTTGCGCGGCAGAGACCGGTCTCAACCAGCATGAATCCCGCCTGCATGAACATGACTAGAAAGCCGGTGACCAGTGCCCAAACGAAATTGATTCCGAAGAGGTTGTGAGCCACCCGGTCGTAAACGTCTTGAATAGACAGTTTATCCGGGATGTCTCCCTTGCCGTCGCCAGCGGGGGTCGCCCAGACGCCGGAGTTGGCGCCGGTCGGATCCGGCCATAGCGGTGTTTTCGGATCCGGGCTCGTCGCTGTGAAATAAGGCGGCAGTTTTGGCGCCGGTGCTTGTGCGGCAGCAGCTGCCGGAGTGGCAGGCGCGGGCGCTGGAACTTCCGCCTTCGGCGGTTCTGAACCCGCCGCCGGCGGCTTAGCTTCCTCAGCAAAAGACAAACCCATAAACAAGACCATCCAAAGCCCGACGCCTAAAAACGCAAAACTAGTCCTCAATATTCTCCGTGCCATTTCTTCCTCCCTTTTTTTCTGCTGCAAATTCTTTAGATTGCGTCCGCGCCTCTCTCGCCTGTGCGGATACGTATGACTTCCTCAATCGGGGTAACAAATATTTTCCCATCACCGATCTTGCCTGTTCGGGCGGTCTCGGTAATGACTTCAACAACCTTCGCCGCTTTGTCGTCGGGCACGAGAACTTGGATCTTCACTTTCGGCAGAAAGTCCACGGAGTATTCGGCGCCGCGATAGAGTTCCGTGTGTCCCTTCTGGCGTCCGAAACCCTTGACCTCCTCAACAGTCATCCCTTGGATTCCTGCTTTGGTCAGTGCGTCCTTTACCTCATCCAGCTTGAACGGCTTAACGATCGCTTCGACCATTTTCATTTTGAGATCCTCTTTTCTTTTGTTTCTCTGGCCGGAAAAAAGTTCGCATCCTGATAGCAATGCACATGCCGTGACTATCCAAAACGAATCTAAACGAGTTATTTTTATTTTTTTTTCACTTGTAAATAGTTATTTTTATAAGTTTTTTATCTTCATGAGTTCTGTCTGTTGGGTGCCATGCTTGATCTCACAGCTCAAACTGAGTGCTCAGGGTTTATGCAGCGTGCCCAAATCCTAAGCAGCAGCACTTGAAGAAGTCCAAACGATGGACGGCCTAGACACTGTCGCTTGATCGTTAGCGACTACGCTGAAATATAATTGCGTTAGAAATTATCGCTTGTTCGCGTAGACGATAAAGACGACCGCTGCAATCAGAAAGAACCCGATGATCACGACATCTATTGAGACAACCTCAAACATTCTATCCTCCTCTTGTTAAGCGGTTTTTTACGCGCAGCAATCAGATTAGCTTCGCCAGCGCAGTGGCTAAATCATATCCAACCGCGAACACGGGCTTACGAAACTAAACCAGCTTTCAGGATTCGAACTAGAAGGATGAACGGAATGGGGGAGAACGGATAAGGTGAGACCTCAGAACAGGACACTGATGAGGCCGCTGATTTCGATTAGCGCTGATGAATAACGAGCTTTGGACTTGAACGTGAGCTAGGCCGCTGGATGCTAAGAAGCTCTCCTGGCCCTGGCTACCGTCACTTTTAAAGCCCCGGCGAAGAGCGGCAGTCTCAATGAATTCTTTAGTCGAAACTAGCCGACTCTCGTCAAGCGGCGAGTAATCACTAAGTGGATCAAAAACTTGGGGATGCGACCCAAAGAAAAATACACCGATAAGAAATGTCTGAAGGGCAATAGCTATGAGTTGGCAGGCCGGGTTGCACTTGCGAGACAACAGCATTGACCTGATTGTTATGCTGGTCCAACTTCGATGTCAACGTTGGCCTTATGCCAAGCTATGACTCAGTCGGGCGATCCTTCACGACCACGATCACAGGTTTTCCACACGCTCACGTCTTTCGTTCTCACCGCGCCACGATCCATGATTCACTAGATCTTGTAGAATGTTTTTGCGTTCTCTCCCAAAATCATTGATTTATGGCTATCGTTGATATCTTTCCGCTCGAGAATTTCATTGATCTCATGCATCGCATCCTCCATGGGGATCTCGTGCGGGAAATCGGACGCGAACATGCATGCTTGTGGTCCGATCCGTTCAATGACATATGACAATGCGCTCTCGTTCCCCTCGCAACCCACGTAGCATCGGCCGCTGCTAAAGTAGTCAAGAATCGGCTTCTCGCAACGAAGCTCGCCGTACTCCCTCTCGCGTTCCAGCCTGTCGATGACCAACGGAATCCAACTTGTGCCACCTTCCAGGAAACCAACCCTGAGCTTAGGGAATGCGTCCCATACACCGTCTTGAATCATTCCTGTCATGGCGATCGCCAGGGGGAATGGCATGCCCAGCGCGCGTGTTCCCGGGAATCGCGTGAAGGTGTCGAATCCAAGGTCCCTGTACCAACCGCCATGAATACCTATGGGACAATCCAATTTTTCCGCTTCCTCATAAACGGGCCAAAACTCTTTTGCGCTCAGATGTTTTCGTAAACCGTTCGATGGAATGTAAGCGCCAACCATTCCGAGTTCTTTGACCGCTCGTCTCAGCTCCGCTACTGCGCTGGATACATCCTGCATGGGAATTACGGCTACCGCTTTGAACTGCGGACTTTTTTGCAGGTATTTTTCGAAAACATAGTTGTTCCATGCCCGGGCATACACGACCGCCCACTCCGGATTAATCACATACCCGTGAGCGAGCCCCGCGGTGGGATAGAGAACGGTAAACTCCAGTCCCGTCTTGTCGAGATACTCGAGCCAGTGTTCAGGGCCGACGGCCTCATTGAAAATGCCTTTGCGGCGGATTCTCGGCGTGTGAAAATCATCACCCGTCGGCAGCAAACGCCTCGGAATAACCGGCTCGGCGCTCCTCCAGGGTTCGTCGAGATACTTGATCAACTCTTCCGCTTTTTCCATGATGTGACCATCAGCATCGACATATCCTTTTGACATTGGGCTCTCCTTTCGGTCGCAAAAAAACTTTTGCGCCTGTTAGCGGTACAGTTGATCGATGAACCCCGACCGGTCCAGCTCCGCCAATAAACTGGTGTCCATGAAATTGTCGATATTAGGAATCGGCGAGATATTGCGTTGTTTCGCGATCAGCTCGACGGCGAGTTTCATTCCGTCGCGATTCGGGTACGGCTTTTTTTCCAACTCGTCGGACGCGATGTTCTCATCATACGTGTCGAGAAGAATGTCTCTGTTGTTCTCCAAATCCATCCTCAAATACTTGGCCAAGAGCTTTACGGTCGCCTCTTTGTTTTTCTTGAGGTCCCGTATGGCCTCCAAATAGGCTTGCACAAAGCCGCGCGCGTTAGCGCGATTCTTGGTGATGTAATCGCGCGATGACACAAGGCCTATCTGAGGGTAAGCGATGCGCATTCTGGAAATATCCAAAAGAACTTTGAGACCCGTTTTCTTAGCCGCGCTGGAGAAAGGCGGCGACATCAAGGTCGCTTGAATGCGGCGGCTGTTGAGGGCGGCAAGGCGCTCGGGCTGGGTTCCCAACTGAACAATCGTTACGTCTTTGGCCGGATCCAGGCCGGCTTGCTTCAGCGCTAGCCGCAAAGCCACGTCGGCGTTCGAACCGAAACGGCTGATCGCTATCGTCGCGCCCTTGAGTCCGTCCTTGCTTGCGACGGAAGGTAAGCCGACCAACCGGTAAGGAAAATAATTGACATGGGCGGCCAGGAGTACGTGGTCGGCCCCCTGCATCGAGCCTTGCAGAAATGCGGTCCCGATGGCGGCAAAGTGAACGCCGCCCGATAACATGGCTTGCGCCAGAACGGTACCGCCGCTCGTCGTAATGATATCGACGTCGACGTTGTATTTCTGGTAAAGCCCGTAATCCTTGGCGTACCAGAAAGGGATGTAGTCGAAACTGATACCTGAAACACCCAAGTAGGTTTTCGGCGTTGCGCCCTCGACAGCAAACGGCACAAGGACCATGCACGCAAGAATCGCCGTTACCGCGGTAGTTAGCTTCGACATCGATCCTCCATTTCGCTGCAGTGAGGAGTAGATTAGAGGATTGCTTCACTCACCTTAGGTTCACCTATTTCACCGAGTACAACCTGTCAAGCAAAAATCTGTCAGGGTTAAGCACGATTTCCCAGGGCTCACGAACCGTAGAAGCATCACTGATCACTTTGACGTTTCGAGAATTCTCAAAACCTGAAAGTTTTGTCATCAAGCAGGATTCACGATCACGGACACGGGCGCATCTCTTCTCTGCCTCACGATTCACGATTACGTCTTTTCTCTGACCATGACCACGTTTCCTCTCCCCATCACGCTCACGTCTTTTCCATAGTTCATCCTTTATCCTTTCGCCCTTATCCTTGGAAAACATGATCACGGTCACGTCTTTTGTCCCAACACGAGCGGAAGGAAAAGGGGTCGGGAATCTTTTGCTGATCAATGGGTTGCGTATTGGAGTCCCGCTTTGATTTCATGACTATGGAAGGTCGTTCGCAATGTGCGGAGTAGTGGCCCTAATTTCTGCCTTTCAACGTGGTGGATGAGCCGGCGTACAAACAGATTGGAAAAGCTTCGGCTGGCGGGCAAAACGGCGATATAGAAGAGTTAACTGCGAGGTGTGTTTTGCGAGGCAAACCAAAAAAGCTCCGTTGATGATCGAATTAGGAGAGTTCAAGGATGAGCAAGAAAACCAATATTCAACTCCCGCGAGACAAGCTTGCCGAGTTCTGTAAAAGAAATCGCGTACGGAAGCTTTCCCTCTTCGGCTCAGCTTTGAAAGGCGAACTTCGGAAGGATAGCGACATCGACCTCCTGGTTGAGTTCCAGCCTGGCGAGGCGCCTAGTCTCTTTGATCTTGCTCGAATGGAGAGGGAGCTTTCGAAACTTCTTCGTGGTCGAAAGGTCGACTTGCGTACTCCCGGCGAGCTTAGCCGATATTTCCGCGACGAAGTACTCGCCACAGCCAGTGTCCAGTATGCGGAAGGATGACCGCGTACGGCTGCAGCACATGCTGGACGCAGCCAATGAGGCCCTGACTTTCGTTCAAGGCAAAGCTCGAGCCGACCTAGACAACGACCGCATGTTGGTTTTCGACTCAGCGCAGTACCGGGGCGCATGGAATTGCTGTTTCTCAAGATGTCAGAGGAGAAAAGGTAGGGGAGCTAGACCTGCTTGACGTGCAACTTGTTGTCAGTGAGCCGATTGTCAGGATAGAGTGATTAGGAACGATGGCTGAAAAGGAGACAAACTATCCCAATCCTCCCATTCAAGAGACGATCTGTGAGGTACATTTCGATTTAGCGGAGCCGCTTTCGCTGCAAAGAATCGAGTTACTCAAAGGTGTGTGGTCTGCAGGGTATCCGGAACAACAGATCGTTCAGGAGAAGAGTGTTAATTTTCACCTTAGCCCTGAGGGTATTCAAACCAAAGAGGGGAACCTCGGCCATCGATTAATTTGTAAGACGGCTGACGGCAAAAGGTTGGTTCAGCTCAGCGGTCTCTTTTTTGCCGCCAATCAACTCCGGCCCTATCCGGGCTGGGAGGAAGCGTTCCGTGACACGATCCTGGAACGATCCCAAGATCTGCAAAAGACAATCGGACCGTTGAAATTCAAACGAGTTGGCCTTCGGTATATCAACAGAATAGATGTGCCAGAGGTTCCGCTCGTGTGGGAGAAGTGGTTCCGGATAAAGCTGCCCGTACCAAAGTTGTCTGGCTCAAAACAAAGAGAGTTCCAAATGCAGTTCCACCAGGAGTTATCAAACAGTCGTCGTTTTATCATCAATCTAGCAACGCTGCGGTCTCCCGATGCTAAGGTGTCACCGGTTATCTTGGATTTGGATTTAATTTGGGAAGGGACACCGAGCGAGCCTCGCGAACTAGATCAAATCTTAGAGCACGTACACGGTCCCCACAGGGTTGCCTTCGAGGCCTATTTGAGCGATAAGGTACGAAAGCTTTTTTATTGACATATGGAAGCCATTTCAACAGCGGTCACCTTGGCCTGGCCACTACTCTTCAATGGAGCAAAATTTGGGAATGGTGAGGGGTATCGGCAGACAACCGTAGTTTCGGTCATATACGAGGGCCACGAGTCTGTTCCATTGGAAGCTACGGAACTCAAGGAACTCTCTCTCCCGAGCCAAAGTGCGGCGCTCGATTGGATGTCGTTGGCCAAAGAGACCTTGCCCAATGCGACGCCTCTTACGCCGGAGGAGCGGGTTTCGATCAATGAATTTTTTTGGTCCCACTTCAAATGAGTCCGCTGGATGATTTTTCACGGTACGCAACGATCATACCCGAAGAACACCTACCTGCCCTAGCGCGCAATCTGAAGCGCATTCCAGACTTTAGCTGGTTAATCAGTTCCCCGCATGCGGAGCTTGAAAGGCTGCAAGGTGATTTGCTCGTAGATTTTCCAACAGTGTTCCTCGACGGAGCTGGCGCCCCGCGTTCCCGGCAATTCACCGTCATGATACTAAACAATACGTGTGATTTGCCGGATGACCGTCTTGATTTCGTAACCGCGGCGCCGGTCGTAGATTTCAACAACTACCTAGAGTTTGAACGAGAGCGGCGCTTTCGTGATAAAACCAACGCGCAGGACCCAGAAAAGCAACGCATCGAAGATAGTCTTCAAGAGCTCGGTAGGGTTCTCCGAAACAATGACAAGACCGAGCTCCTTTATTTACCACCATTTTCAGAGTTTACCCATGGTGCCCTCGTGTTGCTCCACATGGTATGCTCGGTCTCAGCAAGACTGTACCACGATGCATTGAGTCAGAGCCGGCGAGCGGCATCGTTTACACAATCCGGCTTCTATTTTCTACTCATCAAGCTTACGACGCATTTGGCGAGAGCCGAAACCGTAGAAGTGGTTCGTCGCGAAGCTTGATGTCGAGAAACCACCGCGCCTGCTTCGGCTGGCTCTTTCCTCGGCTTCGGCAACTATACTCAAAGTGCAGTAATTCATCGATTCTGTGAATTACGACATACAAAGTATACTATCGGCCAAAACGGATAGAGAGGTATGACCTCCTCTGCAATCGTCCAAAAACTCTGGAACTACTGTAACGTCCTGCGGGACGACGGGATGAGTTACGGCGATTATGTCGAGCAGTGACGTATCTGCTGTTTCTCAAGATGGCGGATGAGCGGACGAAGCCGCCGCATAACGAAGCAAGCGCCGTTCCGGCGGAGAATAGTTGGCCGACCCTGATGAAGAGAGACGGCGATGAACTGTTCGATCATTACCGCCACGTACTGGAAAAACTCGGGAATGAAAAGGGCCTGTTCGGTCTTATCTTCAACAAATCTCAGAACAAGTTTCAGGACCCAGCGAAGCTGCGGCGGTTGATCGTCGACCTGATCGACAAAGAAAACTGGTCGGTGATGAGCGCGGACGTGAAGGGCGACGCGTATGAGGGGTTGCTGGAGAAGAACGCGCAGGACGTAAAGACAGGAGCCGGACAATACTTCACGCCGCGGCCTTTAATTGCAGGGATGGTCGATGTCATGGCCCCCAAGCCGGGGGATACGATCTGTGATCCGGCGTGCGGCACCGGCGGGTTCTTTCTCGCCGCGAATGAGTACATTATCCGGCATAATCCGAACATGACGCGCGATGAGAAGCGGAAACTGAAAGAATCAACCTTCCGCGGCTGTGAATTGGTCCAGAGTACGGCTCGTTTGTGCGCCATGAATATGATGCTGCACGGTATTGGCGGCGATGAGCTTCCGCTCGTGGTTGCTGACTCTTTAGCCGGAGATCCGGGCGACCGCTACGAGATCGTGATGACCAATCCGCCCTTTGGCAAGAAAAGCAGCACGACCATCGTGGCGGATGACGGCAAAGTCGCGAGGGAAACGGAAATCATCGAGCGCGACGATTTCTGGGCTACGACCTCCAACAAGCAATTGAATTTTCTCCAGCACGTCAAAACCCTGCTGAAGCAAAAAGGTCGGGCCGCGATCGTTGTGCCGGACAATGTCCTCTTCGAGGCGGCGCCGGCGAGACCGTCCGCCGCAAGCTGCTGCACGAGTGCGAGGTTCACACCTTACTGCGTCTGCCGACCGGTTTGTTTTATGCTCAAGGTGTCAAAGCCAACGTTCTTTTCTTCGACAAGAGACCGGCCAGTGAAACACCGTGGACGAAGAAGCTCTGGATCTACGATCTACGGACGAACAAGCACTTCACGTTGAAGACTAATCCATTGAAGCGTGAAGACCTCGACGAGTTCGTCCAGTGTTATAATCCGGAGAATCGGCATCAGCGGACGCCGACTTGGTCCGAGAAAAATCCAAATGGCCGCTGGCGCGCGTACGATTACGAAGAGCTGATTAACCGCGACAGGGCCAGCCTCGACATCTTCTGGCTCCGAGACGAAAGCCTCGAAGAATCCGACAATCTCCCAGATCCCGATGTTCTCGCCCAGGAAATCGTCCAAGACCTCGAAGCCGCCCTCGAACAATTCCGCTAAATCGCAAATGATTTGGGTGGGGAAGCAACGAAAGAAACCACATGAACGAGTTACGGCGACCTTTTTGAAATACGAGGGTCACTGGCGGGACCCAACGCGAGAGTGTTAAGAGTGACGACGGCCTGGATGCAGGAGTTTGGAACCGGTATCACGAAATTTATCACGCTGTCTCCTGACAAAGGAGAAACTCTATGAGATTTAAGGAATTCCAACAAGTAGCACTGGCCAAAGATATTCCGGAGAAAAAGCTTCGTCGGGGGGATCTAGCGACTATTGTTGATGTCCATCCGAAGAATGGCGGAGAAATAGGTTATTCGATTGAAATTTTCAATGC
>WNFO01006888.1_pt1 | contig 10058 bp, 8 predicted proteins | sample 5400251 | NCBI WGS metagenome assembly WNFO01 (sample SAMN13153354, study PRJNA577476) | soil metagenome | isolation source: 100 cm saprolite under Madrone tree | place: USA:California | collected 2016-06-14
CGATGTATTATCTCGTCCTCTCGCTCATCGTTGCGCTGGTCGCGGCGCTGCTCGGCGGGATGCGATCGAGCTTCGGCCGTGCGCTGCAGGCGATCCGCAGCGATCAGACCGCGGCAGCGGCGCTCGGCATCGACGTGCCGCGCCACAAGATGGCGGCCTTCGCAATCAGTGCCGCGCTTGGCTCGCTCTCCGGCAGTCTCTATGCCTTCTACTTTCATTTTCTGTCGCCGGACATGGTCAGCACGCCGCGTTCCTTCGAGATGATCGCGATGCTCGTGGTCGGCGGCGAGGGAACTCTGGTCGGCGGCCTGCTCGGATCCGGATTGATCACCCTGCTCCCGACCGTCTTCCAACCCCTCGCCGTCTACAAGACTCTGGCCGAAGGCGCCATACTAGTGCTCGCGTTCCAATATCTGCCGAATGGCATCCTCGGCGTGGTGGTGCGCGGGTTGAATGCGAGCGGATTGCAAGGCGGGCGGCATCGTCGAGCCGTGAGCGTAGGCGAACGCACATGAGCGCGCCCGCGCTGCGCATCGAAGGGGTGACAAAGAGCTTCGGCGGGTTGCTAGCGGTCGACGACGTCTCATTTGTCGTCCCGAAGGGAAGCCTGACCGCCTTGATCGGTCCGAACGGCGCCGGCAAGACGACGCTGTTCAACCTCGTCACCAATCTGTTCGCCAGGGATTCCGGCGCGATCCAGTTCTTCGGCACCGATCTCGGCGCCCTGTCGCCGAGCGCGATCGCGCGGCTAGGTCTCCTGCGCACCTTCCAGACCGCGCGGGTCTTTCCCGGCATGACGGCGTTGGAGAACGTAATGGTCGGCGCACATCGCCAAGTCGCATCACATGGCATGGCGCAGATGTTGTGGCTCGCCGGGGCGCGGCGCGAGGAGCGCTCTTTGGTGGAGCGCGCGGCGGCGCTCCTCGATCTCGTCGGCCTCGCCGACGTCCGCGACGTTGCCGCGACCATCCTGCCGATCGGCGCGCAGAAGCTCGTCGAGCTTTGCCGTGCCCTCGCGGCGCGGCCGCGATTGCTATTGCTCGACGAGCCGGCGGCCGGGCTGAACGACGCCGAGACGGCGGAGCTCGCAGCGCTGTTGCGTGCGATGCGCGACAGCGGCGTGACCATCATGGTGGTCGAGCACAACATGTCTCTGGTGATGGAGGTTGCCAATCAAGTCGTCGTCCTCGATCTCGGCCGCGTCATTGCCCGTGGAGCGCCGCACGAAATCCAGCGCGACCGCCGAGTCATCGAGGCCTATCTTGGCATCGAGCACGGAACCGCGTGATGCTCGAGATTAACGGATTGAGCGCCGGCAATGGTGCCGTCGGTGTGCTCAATGGTGTCGGCATCCGTATCGCAGCCGGCGAAATCGTTGCGCTGATCGGGGCCAACGGCGCGGGCAAGACGACGCTGGCGAGGGCGATCTCCGGCCTTGTGCCGGTTCGGCAAGGCGAGATCGCATTCCGCGGGCTGCCGATCCAGCTCCTCTCGCCTCGCGAGCGCGTACGTCTCGGCATCTCGCAGGTGCCGGAGGGACGGCAGATCATCGCCGGCCTCACCGTGGGCGAGAACCTGCGGCTTGGCGCCTACGCAAAGCGCCGTGACTTCGGCGAAGCGGGAATCGTCCGGCGGATCGCCGAAGTCTGCCGCCATTTTCCCGTCCTGGCGAACCGGCTCGGCGAGATCGCCGGCAATCTCTCGGGCGGTCAACAGCAGATGCTGGCGATTGCCCGCGCCTTGATGGTCGAGCCGCAACTCCTGATCCTCGACGAACCGTCGCTTGGGCTCTCGCCGACGCTCATCGCGGAGATCTTCGGCCTGATCACCGGGTTGCGTTCTCGGGGGCTCGGCATTCTGCTCTCCGAGCAGAATGCCCGCATGAGCCTCGCCATAGCCGACCGCGCCTACGTGATCGAGATGGGACGCGTGGTCCTGGAGGGTCGGGGACAAGATCTTCTCGGCGAGTCGGAGGTCGCCGAGCGCTATCTGGGCGTCGGCGCGGCAGTCGACGCGGCAGCCCGTCACCGGACCATCGCGCGCCATGCGGCCCTGATGCAAGGGCTCGAGCGTATTCTCAAGGGCTGAGCCGCGGTCACAGCCGAATCACCAAATACCCGCGTTAACTGAATATTAGCCAAATTGATCGATGTTCGGCAGCAGGCTTTTTACCGAGGGCGAAGGCACTGTCTAGCCGGCTCACGATATCCCTCGCTCGGTCGAGGGCAGCAGTGCATGCGGCGCGCCGTCTCTGCGGGATGGCCAACACGATTCGCGGCAAGATACTGCTCGCCTTCAGCGCCCTCGCCGCAATTACCGGTTTTCTCGGTCTTTACGCCGTCAACAGCGTCGTCGAATCCGGACGGCTCGTCGTTCATACCTACGACAAGCCCTTGATGTCGATCAGTTATGCGCGATTGGCACTGTCAAGTTTCACCGCCATGCAGTTGGCCTTGGCACAACGTCAATTGAGCACCGATAGCGTTCGACGCGCCACACTCGACGCGCATATCGACGAGCTTGCCCGCGAGCTTGCCCAAGATCTCGCAGTGGCGCAGGAGCGATCGTCGTCGACGCGCGCGGCCGCGGTGGCGCGAGATACCGCGCGCGTCGTCGCCGAATGGGACCTGCTCCGTCATCGCCTTCTCGGCGCCGCGGGCGAGGGCGCGGACTGGACTGCCCTGGACGAGCGCGCGGCGGTCGTCAACGATGATTTCGATCACCTGGTGGAACTCACTGCCGAAGATGGGTTCAGGGATCGCGAGCGATCGCTCGTCTCGATCGAGACCTATCGCCAACTCAGCATCGCCGCCACGGTCGGGGCTCTCCTGTTCGGCGTGGGCATCGCCTTCCTTCTCGCGCGCCGCATGGTCCGCCCCATAGCCCTCGCGTCGAGCGCCGCCGGCCGTATCGCGGAGGGCGAGCTCAATGTCGAAATCGGGTCGGCTGGGGGCGACGAGCTCGGTCAGCTGCTCAAATCGATGGCGGTGATGCGCGACAACATCCGCGACATGATGGAACGCGAGATTGCGGCACGCCGCTCCGCGCAGAGCCGCCTCGTCAACGCCATTGAGTGCTCCGCCGAGGGTGTCATCCTGGTCGACCGCGACGGGCGCATTCTCATCTCTAATTCGCAGGTCGCGGCCTTCTTTCCCTCGCTTGCCCCGGCGGGTTTTGCCGAGAACGCTCCCTTGCCGGCAGCGCTTCAAGCGGCGCTCACACGGCTTGGCGGAGAGATGCTGCTCGGCGATGGACGCTGGCTACGATTGAGCCGAAGTGGCACCGCGGATAGCGGCTTTGTCATCATCGCCAGCGACATAACCGCCCTTAAGGAACGGGAAGCGGCGCTTAAGGAAGCCAAGGACGAGGCGGAGGCGGCGAGCCGCGCGAAGAGCGAGTTCCTCGCCAATATGAGCCACGAGTTGCGCACGCCCTTAAACGCGGTCATCGGCTTCTCCGAGATCATCGCGGGTGAAATGCTCGGGCCGGTCGGCCAGCCCAAGTACAAGCATTTCGCTGCCGATGTCGTCAAAAGCGGTCGTCATCTTCTGGAACTCATCAACGACATCCTCGACACCGCCAAGCTCGAGGCGGGCAAGACGACGATTCACCTCGAACCGACCTCGATATTCAATATCGTCGACGATTCGATTCGCATGATCAGGGATCAGGCAACGGCCGGCGAGGTAGAGCTGACATCCAGCTTCGAGGAGGGCGTTCCGCTAATCGACGCCGACGCCACGCGTCTTCGCCAGATCCTCCTCAATCTATTGTCGAACGCGGTAAAATTTACACCGGCCGGCGGGAAGATCGCGGTGACGGTGAGGCACAGTGCAGGAAATGTCTTCGTCGCCGTCAGCGATACCGGAATCGGAATGGATGCGCTCGACATCCCAAAGGCACTCGAACCCTTCGGCCAGGTCGATAGCAGCATAGCGCGCAAATACCAGGGTACCGGGCTTGGTCTGCCGCTGAGCAAGCTGCTTACCGAATTGCATGGCGGCCACCTGTCGATCGAAAGCGAGCTGGGTCGCGGCACGACGGTAACGGTTGTCTTGCCGATCGGCCTCAAGAGGCCGGCACCCCTGTTGGCGGCGATGTGATCCGAGATGCACCGCCGTACGGCATTCGTTGCACTCTTGCTGTGCGTTCTCGGCCCCGCCGCCACGAGCCTCCCCGACGGCGCGCAGGATCGCGCCGGGTGGCAGGCACAATACCATCGCCCGGAGGCAATCCCCTTCCCGTCGGACAATCCATATTCCGATGCGAAGGCCCGTCTCGGCAGGACATTGTTCTTCGACCCGATCTTCTCAGGCTCCGGTGCGCGCTCGTGCGCGAGCTGTCACAATCCGGGGCTTTCCTGGGGGGATGGTCTGGCAAGGGCGGTGGGTGCAAGCCAGCCCGCAATGGCGCTGCGCTCTCCGAGCCTTCTCAATATCGCATGGATACCTGTCCTCGGCTGGGACGGGAAATTCGGCGATCTGGAGAGCGTGGCCTTCGGTCCCATCCTCTCCACCGCGAACATGAACAGGAAGGAAGAGGACTTGCTGTCGGCGCTCTCGGCGATTGGGGGCTATCGCCGTGCCTTCGCCGAAGCCTTTCCAGATCAGGAAATCACGCGGCGAACCATCGAAATGGCGATCGCCACCTTTGAGCGAACGATCGTGTCCGGCAGTGCACCATTCGATCGCTGGATCGAAGGCGACGAAAGGGCGATCGGCGAGTCCGCCAAGCGCGGCTTCGATCTTTTCAACAGCAAGGCGGCGTGTGCCGAATGCCACCGCGGCTGGAACTTTACCGAAGGGGACTTCTACGATATCGGCTCCGCCGAGCAGGACGATATCGGGCGTGGCCGGCTCTTCCCCAATTCGCCAAAGTTGCGCCATGCGTTCAAGGTCCCGACCCTACGGGACGCCGCTCGCCGCGCTCCCTATTTGCATGACGGCTCGATCGCCACTCTCGAGGCCGTCATCGAGCTTTACGATCGCGGCGGCGTCGACCGGCCGAGCCGATCGGAGCTGATCAGACCGCTCGGCCTGACGACGCAGGAAAAAGCCGATCTTCGTGCTTTCCTCGACACCCTGACCGAAGATCCGGCACCGTTCGCGCAACCGACCTTGCCGCGCTGACAACTACTCGACGGTGACGGTGAGACGCATCGTCGGATGGATGGCACACGTGACTGGGAAGGTTCCGGTGTTGTCGAAGAGGACATCCACCGTGGTCCCGATCGGCTGCTCTCCGGAGTCGAATTTCATACCCGGCGCATTGACGAAAATGTGATGGGTTACTTTATCGTCATTGACGATGTGGACCGACGAACCGCGTGCTATCTGCACGGCGTCGGGCGAGAATCTGCGGTTGTGTTGACTGACCGTCACGACGTCGCCGGCAAGAACCAACGGCGCCGTCGTTACCGCGACAAGCAATAGAACGCCGTACGAAACGCTTCGCGGTAACCGAAATCGATGGCGATCCTCGATCGTCTGCGTCATGGGCAAGACCCGGCGCGATGCGCCGCCCTTCGATTGATCCCAGGTCGATTTCGAACTGCTTCGGATTTGCTCACCTTGCTTCCGGCGGATGTTATCTCACTTCGGCGCGACACCGAAGTCTTGCCGTGAGTCCCAATAGCTCGCGCTAGTCAGATCATCGGGAAAGCGAGGCCCAGGAATGCGACGCCCGCGATGAGCAAACCGCCACCATATTGCTCAAGTTTGCTTCTGTAAGCCGGAAACTTGCCAGCGCTCATCGCGAAGGCACTTCCCAGCATGATGCCGCCTGCGCCGAGTATGATGAACACTGCCGTACCCTCTGGTGATAAGCCCCAGGAGGTTATCCAACTTTGCGTAAAGATTTGGTTTAAGGGCCGAACTTTGTGCCGAAAGCGCCGGCGCCCCGCTGTTCAGTACTCTTTCAAACCAGTCTTAACCAATCCTTAACCATCTTTGAATTGAACATGAGGTCTTTATCGCTCATAGTCAAAAAAATTATAGTTAAGAGAGTGTTAAGTGATACAAGATGGTGGGGATGCTCCGACGCTTGCAGATACTGGTCCGAAAGTCGACGTGGGCGCTTCGACTCGTGTTTGTCTTGGACTTTGTTCTGCCGTCGCCTGCATCTGCTCACGTCAAATGGTTCGCTCCCTATGATGTGCCTGGCCAACCGGTCGGGCTCCGCGACGTCCTCTCGCCCACATTCTGGTTCCTAGTCGCCGGCACATGTTTCGCGCTTTGGGTGATTTGCCGGTGGGAACAAACGGCCGTTGGTGCGGTTGTCCTCCGCGTTTTCAAACGATTCAGCGTCGCCGCGCATGCACGGATCGAGGTGCTCTTTCGGGCGTCCGTCGCGGTGTTCTTCTTTGCGCTTTCGCTGCTTGGAAACATCATTTTGACGCCAGAACTCACAACCGACTTTGCGGTCATAGCTTGGCTTCAAGCTGCGATTGCCTTGGGAATGTTCTGGCGGCCCGCCCTGGCCGTGTCCGCCTTGGGTATCGGGGTCCTCTTTGTCTTCGGCGTCGTCAAATACGGCGCTTTTCATATGATGGATTATCCGATTTTCCTCGGTGCCGCCGTCTATCTCGGATTGGTGAGCCGGGAGGTCAATTGGCTGTTCAATCTGAGGCCCCTCGATTTTGCGCGCTGGGGGGCGGCGATCACGCTGATGTGGGCGTCGGTAGAAAAATGGGCCTATCCCCAATGGTCGATCCCGGTTTTGCAGGCACATCCGAAGTTGGTGGTCGGCCTCGATAGCGCTTTCTACATGACCGCCGCCGGCGTGGTGGAATTCGGCCTCGCATTTGCCCTGCTTTGGTCGCCACTCGTTCGCCGCTTGGCCGCGACCGCGCTCGCGGCAATGTTCATCAGTGCCGTCTTCGAGTTCGGCAGGCTCGATGCCCTCGGTCATCTCATCATCGTCATGATCTTGCTGGCCATCGTAGTGGACGATGCGCCGGTGCTCGAGCGGCGCGCGGTGCTGGCGCCGGCTTATTACTGCGCGGCATTGTTCTTCGTCATTGCGGCCTACTACGTCAGCCATGCCGCGATCTACGGAACGGCGATCATATAAGCGTACTGCACGGGTGGCGCTTCCGTCGCTATCAGATACTCCGGCGCAACGCCTCGGCGTGACTTAGCGCGGCAACGGCGCCGCCTCGTCGATCACCCAAGGCAGCTTGCGAATTCGGAATACTCGGCAACTCGCGCCGATGATCGCGCGGGGCTGTGGTAAGCTATCGCCCCCACCCGGGCAAGCCGGCCACAATCCCTTCAACGTCAGCCCAGGCGACCCCGCCATGCTCGCCCGCGTCAAAGCGATCACGCCGGTCCTTCTCGGTATTACCTTCGTCCAACTTGCGCTCGGCGCGCTGGCGCCGTTCATCAGCTTGCTGCTCGCCGAGCGCGCTGTGCCGACGGCTTCGATCGGCTTGATCACCTCGGCCTATTATGTCGGCTTCCTCGCCGGCTCGCAGAGCTGCGCCGCGATCGTCGACCGCGTCGGCCATATCCGCGCATTTACCGTCTTCGCCGCGATCGGCGCCGATTGCGTGCTGCTGCATGCGATCGTTGACGACCCGCTCCTGTGGGGCATCCTGCGTGCCGCGACCGGCTATGCCATGTCGGGCGCCTTCCTGGTCACCGAGAGTTGGCTCAACGACAAGGTCGACGCCAAGTCGCGCGGCCGCGTTTTTGCCGCCTATCTCTTCGTCTCATGGTCGGCGAGCGCCATCGGGCCGCTTGCCCTCAACCTGCACGCCGCGCCGAATCTTCTCTTCATGCTTATCGCCATCAGCTTCGCAACAGCGCTGATCCCCGTTGCGCTGACCCAAATACATAATCCGGAAATCGCCGGACACAGCGATTTCAGCATACGTCGACTCTTTGCCCTCTCGCCGCTCGGAGCCGTCGCCTGCTTCGCCGCCGGCCTCGTCAACAGCGCCTTCTACGGGCTGCTGCCGGTCTATGGCCAGGCCGTCGGGCTGGGGGATTCGCGCATCGCCGTCCTGCTGACGACGACCATGGTCGGCGGGCTCTTGGCGCAATATCCTATCGGCACGCTCTCGGACCGCTATGGCCGGCGGCCGACCATGCTCGCCGTCCTCGTCGCCGCCCTCATCTTCGCCGCCGTGTTGTTGCTCCTGCAAGAGCGCCTGTTTTTGGCGTTCCTGACCTGCGCCTTTCTCTATGCCGCGATGACGGCGCCCCTCTACGGTCTCGGCGCCGGTCAGACCAACGATTATGTGTCGCCGAAGGATTTCGTCGGCGCCAGCGGCGGCCTGCTCTTCGCCTGGGCGGCGGGGGCCAGCGTCGGTCCAATCGCTGCCTCCGGGGTGATGACGCTTGTCGGACCCGTCGGTCTTTTCCTCTATCTCGCCCTCGTACTCGCCGTCATAGCGCTCTTTACGATCTTCCGCATGCTGCGCCGGTCCAGTCTGCCGCTGGCGCTGCAGAGCGGCTTCGTGCCGGCCCCGCAGACGCCGGCTGCCATTGCCGCGCTCGACCCGCGCAGCGAAGGCATCGGCAAGGACGCCGAGCCGCGCACTTGACGTCAACGCCGGTTTGTCCGAATACTGTCGCGTTTCCAAGGGGAGCCCCGTGAGGGGGCTGAGACACCACCGGCCGGGCGATACGGCGACGTGGAAACCCTTCGAACCTGATCCGGGTCGTGCCGGCGTAGGGACTGGAACGTTTTGGCCCCCCGGGGCGATCTCCAGCACACCACGCGGTCCGGGTCTGCGCGCAACGCGTTTCGCCGCAGGAGATCAGCATGCCCGAAGGCTCGATGAACCAGAATCTCGCCGTCTCGACCGGCCCGCTGCCCGCCTCGCGCAAGGTCTACGTTCCTGGAAAGCTCCATCCCGAGATCCGCGTGCCGTTCCGCGAGATCGATCTTTCACCCTCGGCCAAGGAGCCGGCGGTGCGCGTATACGATTCTTCCGGGCCCTATACCGATCCGAATGTAACGACCGACATCGCGGTCGGCTTGCTGCCGGTGCGCGCGGCGTGGATCGCGGCGCGCGGCGACGTCGAGGCGAGCCCTGGCCGCGAGGTGCGCCCCGAAGACAACGGCTTGAAGCCGGGCGAGGCGAGCAAGGTCGCCGAGTTCAACCGCGCCGATCGCCGACCGCTGGTCGCCAAGGCGGGGCGGGCGGTCACCCAGCTCGCCTATGCCCGCGCCGGCATCATTACGCCGGAGATGGAATACATCGCGGTGCGCGAGAATCTCGGCCGGGCCGAAGCGATGGCAGCGGCGCAAGGCGGCGAGTCCTTCGGCGCCGCCATCCCGGATCTGGTGACGCCGGAATTCGTGCGTGACGAGGTCGCGCGCGGCCGCGCCATCATCCCCGCCAACATCAACCATCCGGAAGCCGAGCCGATGATCATCGGCCGCAATTTTCTGGTGAAGATCAATGCCAATATCGGCAATTCGGCGGTGTCGTCCTCGGTCGCCGAGGAGGTCGACAAGATGGTATGGGGCATCCGCTGGGGCGCCGACACGGTCATGGATCTGTCGACCGGCCGCAACATCCACACGACGCGTGAATGGATCCTGCGCAACTCGCCGGTGCCGATCGGCACGGTGCCGATCTATCAGGCGCTGGAGAAGGTCAACGGCGTCGCCGAGGAGTTGACCTGGGAGATCTTCCGCGACACGCTGATCGAGCAGGCCGAGCAAGGCGTCGATTATTTCACCATCCATGCCGGCGTCCGTCTCGCCTATGTGCCGATGACCGCCAAGCGCGTCACCGGCATCGTCAGCCGCGGCGGCTCGATCATGGCGAAATGGTGCCTGGCCCATCACCAGGAGAGCTTCCTCTACACGCGCTTTGCCGAGATCTGCGACATCATGCGCGCCTACGACGTTAGCTTCTCGCTCGGGGACGGGCTGCGGCCCGGCTCGGGCGCCGACGCCAATGACGAGGCGCAATTCGCCGAGCTCGAGACCCTCGGCGAATTGACGCAGATCGCCTGGGCGCGCGACTGCCAAGTGATGATCGAAGGACCCGGTCATGTGCCGATGCACAAGATCAAGGCCAACATGGACAAGCAGCTCGC
>WNFO01019798.1_pt1 | contig 10058 bp, 8 predicted proteins | sample 5400251 | NCBI WGS metagenome assembly WNFO01 (sample SAMN13153354, study PRJNA577476) | soil metagenome | isolation source: 100 cm saprolite under Madrone tree | place: USA:California | collected 2016-06-14
TGGCCGCCCACGCGCGGTCGTGCGAGTCCGTGAAGCAGAGTTTGCGCCACGGCATCGAGATCATCTACCACGCGAGCTTCACCGACGAGGAAGCGCTCGACATGCTGGAGGCCAACCGCGACCGGCACTTCGTGGCGCCGGGGATCGGCATCCTCGTCGCCATGCTCGACCACGCCGCGCCCTGGGGCATCACCCGCCAGAAGGCGGTGGAGATGGGCTACGAGGTGGAGCTGGCGGCGGCCGTCGAGTCCCTCAAGAAGATGCACAAGCGCGGCATCCGCGTCCTCCCCGGCGGCGACTACGGCTTCGCCTTCACCCCGCACTGCGAGAACGCTCGCGACCTCGAGTACTTCGTGAAGTACCTCGGGATGACGCCGATGGAGGCGCTGCTGTCGGCCACCCGGTACGGCGGCGAGATCATGATGAAGGGCGGCGAGCTCGGGCAGCTCAAGGACGGCTATCTCGCCGACCTGATCCTGGTGGACGGGGACCCCCTCGCCAATCTCGGCATTCTGCGCGATCAGTCCAAGCTCCTCGCCGTGATGAAGGACGGCGTCTTCTACAAGGAACCCGAGATCCGCTCCGCCCAGTCCCGCTGGGGCCGCTCGGTCGCCTGAGGCCGATCCCGTGCCGCGATTCTGGCGCTGGTTCTGGGTGGTGGTTCTGGGGGTGCCCGTTGCCGCGTTCACCGTCTGGGGTCTCGTCGACAACGCCAAGCTCTTCCTCACCACCGCGCTCAACGGGCTCACCTTGGCCGCGTTGTACTTCCTGGTGGCGAGCGGCTTCACCCTCGTCTTCGGACTCATGCGCAACGTCAACCTGGCCCATGGCTCCCTGTATCTCCTCGGCGCCTACGTGGGCTACGTGGTCGGCGACAAGACCGGCTCCTGGCTCCTCGCCGTCGCCGCCGGCTTCGCGAGCTCCGCGCTGATCGGGCTCGTCTTGCAGACGACGGTGTTCCGGTTCATGCAGGGTCAGGATCTGCGCCAGACCTTGGTTACCATCGCGCTCTCCATCATGCTCGCCGACGTGCTCCTGTGGATCTTCGGCGGCGAGATCTACCAGTTCGATCCGCCCCGGTGGATCTTCGGCCGGACGCCGCTGCCGCTGGTGCAGGTGTACCCGACCTACCGGCTGGTGCTGCTGGCGATCTCGGCCGCCATCGGCGTACTCCTCTGGCTCTTCCTCAATCGCACCCGCGTGGGGATGATGATCCGCGCCGGCGTTGACGACCGCGCCATGCTCGCCGCCGCCGGCGTCAACGTGCAGGCGGTGTTCGCGATCACGTTCGCGATCGGCGCCGGGCTTGCCGGGTTCGCGGGGGTAGTCGGCGGCACCGCGCTCTCCATCGCCCCCGGCGAGGACACGCGCTACCAGCTCGCCTCGCTGGTGGTGGTGATCGTGGGCGGCATGGGCAGCGTGGTAGGAGCGGCCATCGGTGCCGCCCTCATCGGGGTGGCCGAGCAGTTCGGTCTGGCCTACGCGCCCACCTACAGCGTGGTGTTCACCTTCGTCATCATGGCGCTGGTGCTGGCCTTTCGCCCGCAGGGCCTCCTGGGGAGACGCGCGTGAGCGCGTCCGAGTGGCGGAAGGCCATGAACGCGGGCGCCGGGCGCACCGCCTGGCCGCGCACGGCCCCGTTGCCCGGACGGAGCGCGGCGCCCGACGAGGTCACGCGGGATGGAACGCGCTGGCTCCGCTGGATCGGGGAACGCGTGCGGGCGCGGCACGTGCTCGTGCTCCTCGCGGCGTTGGCCTACCCGCTGCTCGCTCCGCCATTCTTCACCTTCCAGATCGGGGCGCAAGCGCTTGCCCTGGGACTGATCGCGCTCTCGCTCACCTTCCTCGCCGGCTACGGCGGCATGGTGTCGCTGGCCCAAATGACGGTAGCGGGCATCGCCGGGTACATGTACGCGATCTTCGCCACCAGCGGCACCGACATCAGTCTCGGCTGGCCATGGTGGCTGGCGGTGTTCCTGGCGCTCGCCATCGCGACGGTGTGCGGGATCCTCATCGGCTGGTTCTCGGTGCGCACCGAGGGCATCTACACCATCATGATCACGCTCGCCATCGGGGTGGCCTTCTTCTACCTCGTCCAGCAGAACTACTCGGTCTTCAACGGCTTCCAGGGATTCCAGTCGGTGAAGTCGCCGCGCGTGCTCGGCCTGGAGCTGCGCGATCCCGTGCCGTTCTATTATCTCGCGCTGTTCTGGGCGCTCGCCGGCTACTTCGCCGTCAAGTACCTGCTGCGCGCGCCCTTCGGGGTGGCGTTGCAGGGCATCCGCGACAACCCGCGGCGCATGGCCGCGCTGGGCTTCAATGTCACCGCCCATCGCGTCGCCGCCTACGCGGTGGCCGGCCTCATTGCCGCGGTGGGCGGGATCCTCATGGTCTGGTACAACGGGCTGGTGTCGCCGGGCTCGGTGGGCACGAGCTGGCTCATCAATATCCTGATCATCGCCGTGCTCGGCGGGATGCGGCATCCCATCGGGCCCTTCATCGGCGCCATCGTCTTCGTGCTGCTTCAGAACTTCGCCGTCGATCTCGTGGACCGCGAGCGGTTCAACCTGCTCATCGGAGCCATCTTTCTGATCATCGTGCTGTTCTCGCCCGACGGCCTGCTCGGCTGGTGGGCGGGCGGCGCCGCCCGGCTACGCGCGGCGTCGGCGCGGGGGCGGCTGGGTCGCCGGGTCGAGACAGGGGAGGCATGAGCGGAAGATTCCACCCACGCAGCCAGCCGGCTGCGTTCACCAGGAGGAGAAGACAATGACGTCACTCACCAGGCAGTGCATGCGGATGCTGGCGCTTGCGGCGCTCTTCGCCGTCGTTGCCGGCACCGCCGACGCCCAGCAGGTGGTCAAGATCGGCCTGCTCGCCACGCTGGAAGGACCCTTCGCGGCGGGCGGCCAGGACGGGATGCGCGGCGCCGAGCTCGCGGTCAAGCAGCGCAACGGCGTGGTCGCCGGAAAGAAGATCGAGATCATTAAGGCCTCCTCGGACGCGAAGCCCGACGTGGCGGTCAACGCCACCCGGAAGCTCGTGGAGCAGGACAAGGTCGACATCATGGTCGGCCCGCTCTCCGGCTCCGAGGGCATCGCGGTGAAGAACTACTCCAAGTCCCAGCCAGGCACGACCTTCATCAACGGCTCGTCGGGCGCGCAGGCCACCACCCTCCAGGACCCGTCGCCCAACTTCTTCCGCTTCAACACCGAGGGCGCGCAGTGGATGGTGGGCCTCGGCGAGTACGCGCTCAAGACCAAGGGCTACAAGAAGATGGCGCTGATCGCCGAGGACTACGCCTTCCCGTACTCCCAGGTGCAGGGTTTCATGACCGAGTACTGCAAGGCGGGTGGCCACGTGACCCACAAGGCGTGGGTCCCGCTCGGCGGCAAGGACTACTCCTCCGTCATCGCCAAGCTCCCCGGCGACGTGGACGCCCTGCTGGTAGTGCTCGGTGGCTCGGACGCGGTGAACTTCCTCACCCAGTACGAGCAGGCGGGCGGCAACAAGCCCATGGTGGGCGGGTCCATCACGGTGGATCAGACCGTGCTCAACTTCAAGGGCAAGCGGCGCGAGTCGCTCCTCGGCACGCCGTCGGCCGGCCCCATCGCCGACAGCTACGACGCCCCGGAGTGGAAGAAGTTCGTGGCCGACTACAAGGCCAACTTCAAGGACGGCTTCCCCAGCCCGTCGCTCTTCGCCTACGTCTACTACATCAACATGAAGGCTGCGCTGGACGGCCTCGACGCGGTCAAGGGCGACCTCTCCGGCGGCCAGGCCAAGTACCGCGAGGCGCTCAAGAACCTCAAGCTCCAGACGCCCACCGGGGTGGTGACGCTGGACGAGAACCGTCAGGCCATCGGCACCACCTTCGTCACCGAGGTGGCGGCGGGCGCCGACGGCGTCTACTACAACAAGGTCGTGAAGATCGTGCCGAACGTCAACCAGCGGCTGGGCATGTCCAAGGCCGATTTCGACAAGGTCGGTCTCGGCTCCCGGGACGTCCCGAACTGCCCGTAGGCAACGGAGAAATCAAGGAAAGCAAGTGAGGAATGTGGTTTCCATCACCGAGCTTCGTCAGGACCGCCAGACGCCGATCGCGTCGGGTGACGCCCTCGTCCTCGAGGGCGTCACCCGCACGTTCGGCGCGCTCAAGGCCATCGAGGAGGTGTCGCTCTCCGTCGCGGCGGGCGAGCGCCGCGCCCTCATCGGCGCCAACGGCGCCGGCAAGACCACGCTGTTCAACGCCGTCACCGGCGACTTCCCGCCCACTGCTGGGACCGTGCGTTTCTTCGGCGAGGACGTCACCGCGCTGGCTCCGCACGAGCGCATTCGCATGGGGCTGCGCCGCACCTACCAGTCCTCGCTCCTCTGCCGCGAGCTCACGGTGGCGGAGAACCTCTTTCTCTCGGTGCGGGGCGTGGCCCGTGGCCGCTTCGGCCTCCTGCGTCCGCGCCCCTCGCATCCGTCCCGCGCCGCCACCGCGGATCTCCTCGACCGCGTCCGCCTCGGCGCGGTGGCCGACCAGCCGGTGGCTTCGCTCTCCCATGGCCAGCAGCGCCAGCTCGAGATCGGCATGGCGCTGGCGGGGGCGCCGCGCCTCATCCTCTTCGATGAGCCCGCGGCGGGACTGTCCCCCGCGGAGCGGCGGGAGCTGGTGGCGTTGCTCACCGCGCTCCCGCCCCACATGGGCTACATCATCATCGAGCACGACCTCGACGTGGCGTTGCGGGTCGTCGAGCGCGTCACCGTGATGCACAACGGGCACGTGCTCAAGCACGGCACGCCCGATGAGATCGAGGGCGATGCCGAGGTCCAGGCGATCTACATTGGCGGAGGGCACCGCTGATGGCCTGGTACTCCCGCGGGCGGCCACGCCGGACCGCGCGGCCCATCCTCCAGGTGGAGCGGCTCGACGTCCACTACGGCCGCGCCCATGCCCTGCAGGAGGTCTCGCTCACCCTGGACCACGGCGTGATCGCGGTGATCGGTCGCAACGGCATGGGGAAGACCACACTCTGCAACGCCATCACCGGGCTCGTCCCCGCCGCGGGCAGCGTGCGGCTCGCCGGCGAGGAGATCCTCGGCCTGCCGCCCCACCTCATCACGGAGCGGGGCGTCGGCTACGTGCCGCAGGGGCGCCGGGTCTGGCCGTCGCTCAGCGTCGACGAACACCTCCGCCTCGCCGTGCGCCCCCAGGGCGGGCCGTGGACGGTGACCCGCGTCTACCAGATCTTCCCGCGCCTGGCCGAGCGTCGCCACAATGGCGGGGCGGAGCTGTCCGGCGGCGAACAGCAGATGCTGGCCATCGCGCGCGCCCTCCTCTTCAATCCCATGCTCCTCGTGATGGACGAGCCTACCGAGGGCCTCGCCCCGGTGATCGTGCAGCAGGTCACGAGCATGTTGAAGCACCTGGCCGCGGACGGCGAGATCTCGGTGCTCCTCATCGAGCAGAACCTGGGCGTGGCCATCGACGTGGCCGACACCGTCGACGTCATGGTCAATGGCCGCATCGCGCGCTCCATGCCAGCGGCCGAGCTGGCGGCCGATCGCCATCTGCAGCAGCAGCTCCTCGGCGTGAACACCGGTACCGACGACGCGCCGGATGAAACGCTCGCGCTTGCCGAGGGCGCCTTCCCGGCGCGCGCGGAGACCGACGAGGTGCGGATCTACACGGTGCGGCGCGCCACCGACGACACGCCGCCGGGCGAGGCACCCGGCGCTCTCGCGGGCGCGCCCGCCGACCGGGCGGTGCGCGGCTTCACCCGATGGAACGCGGCGGACCCACTGGCCGCGCCGCGTGACCGGCTCGTCGACGGGCGGGCGGAAACGGCGGTCCCGATGCCGTCGCTCGCGGGGGCTGCCTCGGCGCTGGCGGAAGGCGGCCGGGACGCCCGGGTGGTCGAGTTTCCGGTGGCCGCAACCACCGGCCGCGCCGCTTACATCGCGGGGACCTTCGACACGAAGGGCCGCGAGCTCTTCTTCCTGCGCAATTGCCTCGAGAAGCTGGGCATGCGCACGGTGACGGTGGACCTCGCGACCTCGGGCAAGCCCTCGCCGGCGATGATCCATCCCCGCGAGGTGGCGCGGCATCACCCGAAGGGCGAGCGCGCCGTGTTCACCGGGGATCGGGGCACCGCGGTGAGCGAGATGGCGGTGGCCTTCGAGCACTTCGTCGTCGGGCGTCGCGACCTCGGCGGCCTCATCTCGGCGGGCGGCTCCGGCGGAACCGCGCTGGCCACCCCGGCCATGCGCCGGCTGCCCATCGGCCTGCCCAAGCTGATGCGACGTGCGGCCCTACGTGGGCCCCTCCGACCTCTGCATGATGTACTCCGTCACCGACGTCGCCGGCATCAACCGGATCTCCGAGCGCGTGCTCGCCAATGCCGCCCACGCCCTGGCTGGGATGATCGCCTACGCGCGCCCCTTGAACGCACCGTCCGACACCAAGCCCGCCATCGGGCTGACCATGTTTGGCGTCACCACGCCCTGCGTGCAGGCGGTGACCCGGGCCCTCGAGGAGCGCTACGACTGTCTCGTCTTCCACGCCACCGGCACCGGCGGCCAGTCGATGGAGAAGCTCGTCGACTCGGGGCTGCTCGCGGGGGTGATCGACGTCACCACCACCGAGATCGCCGACGAGATCGTGGGCGGCGTACTCTCGGCAGGGCCCGGCCGTCTCGACGCCATCGCCCGCGCCCGGGTGCCCTACGTGGGCTCGTGCGGCGCGCTCGACATGGTGAACTTCTGGGCTATGGACACCGTCCCCTCCCAGTTCCGCGGGCGCAATCTCTACCGCCACAACGCCAACGTGACCCTGATGCGCACCACTCCCGAGGAATGCGCGCGCATCGGCCGATTCATCGCGGACAAGCTCAATCGCATGGAGGGGCCCGTGCGCTTCCTCATCCCCGACGGCGGCGTCTCCCTCATCGACGCGCCCGGCAAGCCCTTCTGGGATCCCGCCGCCGACAAGGCGCTCTTCGACGCCATCACCTCCGGCGTGCGTGCGACGTCGAGCCGCCGGATCGTGCGGCTACCGCACAACGTGAACGATCCCGAGTTCGTGGACGCCCTGGTGGCGGCGTTCGGCGAGATCTCCCGCGAGCCCGTCGCGGCGGCGGGGGCGAGATAGCCATGCCGCGCATCGCGCGCGCGGACATCCTCAAGCGCTTCCGCGCCATGATCCGCCGCCGCGAGCCCATCATCGGGGGCGGGGCGGGCACGGGCCTCTCCGCCAAGTGCGAGGAGGCCGGCGGCATCGACCTCATCGTCATCTACAACTCCGGCCGCTACCGCATGGCCGGCCGCGGCTCACTCGCCGGCCTCATGGCCTACGGCAATGCCAACGACATCGTGCTCGACATGGCGCGCGAGGTGCTGCCCGTGGTCAAGCACACGCCGGTGCTCGCCGGCGTCAACGGCACCGATCCCTTCATGATCACCGAGGATTTCCTGTCGCGGTTGGCCACGCTGGGGTTCTCGGGGGTGCAGAACTTCCCCACCGTGGGCCTTTTCGACGGCACCATCCGCGCCCAGCTCGAGGAGACGGGGATGGGCTACGGCCTCGAGGTCGAGATGATCCGCGCCGCCCATGCCCTCGACCTCCTTACCACCCCCTATGTCTTTTCGGAGGAGAGCGCGGCGGACATGGCCAAGGCGGGCGCGGACATCGTGGTCTGTCACCTCGGGCTCACCACGGGCGGCGCCATCGGCGCGGAAACCGCGCTCACCCTGAAGGACTGCGTGGGACGCATCGACGCGTGGGCGGAGGCGGCCCGCGCGGTGAATCCCGACGTCATCGTGCTCTGCCACGGCGGGCCCATCGCCCGCCCCGCCGACGCGCGCTACATCCTCCGGAGCTGCCGGCGGTGTCACGGTTTCTACGGCGCCTCCAGCATGGAACGGTTGCCCACCGAGGCGGCGCTGATGGAGACGACACGGAAATTCAAGCGCATCCGGCGCTGACGAGCGCCGCCAACGAGCATGAGGAACGGACGGCTGCTCCCCCCGGCCCAAAAGGAGACTTGTCATGACCGGAGCACAGGTTGGTGCAGTGATCCTCGGGCTGATCGCGGTCGCCGTGATCGTGGCGATCGTCGTCTGGCTGATGAACTGGCTGTACCTGCGCTCGTCCAAGGAGCGCGCCTTCGTACGCACCGGGCTGGGCGGGCAGAAGGTGGTGATGAACGGTGGCGCTTTCGTGCTGCCCATCGTGCACGACGTGGTGCCCGTCAACATGAACACTCTGCGGCTCGAGGTCTCGCGCGGCCGCGACAAGGCACTGATCACCAAGGACCGCATGCGAGTGGACGTAGTCTCCGAGTTCTACGTGCGGGTGCAGGCGGGGGTGGACGCCATCGCCTCCGCCGCCCAGACCCTGGGCCAGCGGACGCTGGAGCCGGAGACGCTCAAGGAGCTGGTCGAGGGTAAGTTCGTCGACGCCCTTCGTACCGTCGCCGCCGAGATGACCATGGAGGAGATGCACGAGAAGCGGGGGGAGTACGTCAAGCGCGTAAAGGCGGTGGTGGCGGGCGACCTGCTGCAGAACGGGCTGGAGCTGGAGGCGGTGTCGCTCACCCAGTTCGACCAGACGGGCATGGAGTTCTTCAAACCCTCCAACGCCTTCGACGCCGAGGGCCTCACCCGGCTCACCGACCAGATCGAGCGGCGGAAGAAGATCCGCAACGACATCGAGCAGGACACCATGATCCAGGTTCGCAACAAGAACCTGGAGACCGAGCGTCAGGCTCTCGACATCGACCGCGAGCTCGAATACGCGCGGCTGGCCCAGGAGCGCGAGCTCGAGGTTCAGCGCGCCACCCAGCGGTCCGACGTGGCTCGGCAGCGTGCCGATCGGGAGCAGGAAGCCGAGCGCGCGCAGATCTCCGCCCGCGAGGCGGTGGACCGGGCCCGCATCGCCTCGGAGCGATCGGTCGAGGAGGACCGCATTACCCGGGAGCGCGAGGTGCAACAGCTCGAGATCGCCCGGCGGCAGGCCATCGAGCTGGCGGAGCAGCAGCGCGCCATTGCCGTGGCCGAGCAGTCCAAAGCCCAGTCTGAGGCGCAGGCCGCCGCCGACCTCGCCCGCGCCAAGGCGGTGGCGGAGGAGGAGCGCGTCTTCACCACGCGCGAGACTGAGATGGCCGAGCGCCGCAAGCGCATCGATCTGATCGGCGCCGAGCAAGAGGCAGAGCGCGACGCGCTGCGGGTGCGGATCGGGGCCGAGGCGGAACGGGCGGCCGCGGGCGACCGCGGCGCGGCGGTGCGCGCCGACGCCGAGGCCCATGCCGATGCGGAGAAGGTGCGGGCCATGGCCGCCCGGATCAGGAACGAGGTGGAGGCGGAGGGGCTGCGCCTCATGAACGAGGCCTCCAATCTCTTGACGCCGGAGGCCCGGTTGTCGGCGATGCGTATGCGGCTCATCGACAAGCTCGAGGGCATCGTGCGCGAGTCGGTGAAGCCCATGGAGCGGATCGAGGGCATCAAGATTCTCCAGGTGGACGGCCTCGGGGGCGGGGGTGGGAGCCGCGGCGAGGGGCGCGAGGGAGGGAGCTTCGCGGACAGCGTGGTGAACTCCGCGCTGCGCTACCGGGCGCAGGCCCCGCTGGTGGACCAGCTCCTGCGCGAGATCGGCGTAGATGCCGGCGACATGGGCAAGGTCGCCCGCGGCCTTCTCGACCGCACGCCGACCGCGCTCCCCCCCACCCCGTCACCGAAGGTCCCAGCCGAAGAATAGCCGCCACGGCATGATCACCGCACAGCGGACGAACAAGGCGGTGGGGGGGCATGGGGCCGGGGGAGCACGAGGGGGGCGTAGCCCCCATCGCCCAAGCACTCCGGCGCCGCTCCCCCCCAAGAATAACCGCCGAGCAACGGCGATCACCGCGCAGCGGACGAACAAGGCGGTGGGGGGGGTTGGGGGAGGAGCGGCGCCGCTCCCCCCCATGCTTAAATGATCAAGGTCTACGTCTCCAGTGTCATCGAGGCGCCCGCGGATTCGGTGTGGGCGCAGATCCGCGATTTCAACGGCCTGCCGAAGTGGACGCCATTCGTGG
>WNFO01007349.1_pt1 | contig 10055 bp, 9 predicted proteins | sample 5400251 | NCBI WGS metagenome assembly WNFO01 (sample SAMN13153354, study PRJNA577476) | soil metagenome | isolation source: 100 cm saprolite under Madrone tree | place: USA:California | collected 2016-06-14
CCGAATGTAGGAATACTCAATAGCCCATGCGATGCCCGTATTGCGGTCACCACGACCTGAAGGTGGTCGACTCCCGAGACTCTGAGGTCGGGGAGGCGATCCGCCGGAGGCGTGAATGCCTGCAATGCGGGCAGCGCTTCACCACTTACGAACGGATCGAAGCCGTGCCGTTCTACGTCACCAAGAAGGACGGGCGCCGCGAGGATTTCGACCCGCAGAAGCTCTTCACCGGGCTCAAGAAGGCGACCGAGAAGCGAGACATCTCGCCGGAACGCCTGCGCGCGATCGTCGACGACATCGAGGCCGAGCTACGCCGGTCCGGCCGGGTCGAGATCCCGAGCGGCGAGATCGGCGAGATGGTGATGGATCGCCTGCGCGACCTCGACGAGGTCGCGTACATCCGGTTCGCGTCGGTCTACCGCGAGTTCATGGACCTCCAGCAGGTCAAGCGAGAGATAGAACAGGTCCTGAGCTCCCGCCGCCCACGATGCTGGGAGAACTTTTCAGGAAATCCGAACAGCGGGAAAGAGAGCAGCGCCGCGCCGGGCGCCGCGCGATGAGAGGGAACCGGCAGGTTCCCTCTCATATTCTCCGGCACGTAGAGTTCTGGGCGTGGCGACGACGCCGGCAGCCCTCCACATTCCCGAGCTGGTCGACGAACCGGGCCTGGTTCACGGCTTTTCGACGGTGGCGATAGGCTCAGTCGGCTTGAAGCATGCCCCTGACTCCGCGCCGGTGATGGCCGCGCGAAGCACCTTTGCCGGCGTGCTCGGCCTGGACGGCGCTGAGCTGACGACCATCGGCTCGGTGCATGGCGCGTCCGTGGCGCGCGTCGACGAGCCAGGCGGCTCCATCGACGATGTCGACGCGCTGCTCACCGATCGCCCGGGCGTGGCGCTCTTTGCAACGTTTGCGGACTGCTACCCGATCGTGCTGTGGGATCCGGAGCGGAAAGTTGCCGGACTCGTGCACGCCGGCTGGCGGGGAACCCGTGCCGGGGTCGCCACGGCCGCCGTGAAGTTCATGCAGCGCGAGTTCGGCAGCCGCCGCATCCAGGCCGGCATCGGTCCGGGCATCTGCGGGCGCTGTTATGAAGTGGGACCCGAGGTGGCCACGCAGTTCGATGCGAAGTTCGCGCGCGAGGGACCGGGCGATCGGTTTCTGCTCGACCTGGCCGCGGCCAACAGGGCGCAGCTGGAAAATGAAGGAGTCCGGCCGATCTTCGACATCGGGATCTGCACGAAAGAGCATTACCTCTTTCCATCACACCGCCGCCATCCCGACGGCACGCGATTCGGCGCCATAGTCGCGATTAAATGAGCGAAAACCTCGGCGGTTTTCGCTCATCGCCCGTCGGCTGTGCCGACGGGCTGCTCACTTTCCCCGGGATCGGATCAACTTATTTGTTACTCCAGGCCGCACGTGGAGTCTTGCAAGCATGCTGAGTCGCGGCCGGGATGAACCCGGCCGCCCTGGCCTCGAGGTGAGCGTTCCCGGAAACCTCGCAGCCGTTCACGAACGGATAGCTCGCACCGGCCGCAATCCGGACGAAATCACCATCGTCGCCGTCACCAAAGGCTTCGACGTCGCCGTGTGCCGCGAGGCCATCGCCGCGGGCCTGAACATCCTTGGCGAAAACCGGGTCCACGAGGCTTTGACGAAGATGGATGAGCTGCCCGATGCCGAGTGGCATCTGATCGGCCACTTGCAGACCAACAAGGCGCGGGTCGCCGCGGGCCGGTTCGCGCTCATCCAGTCAGTCGACTCGATCCGGCTCGCGGAAGCGCTGGCGAAGATGGCGCCGGCTCAGGCTGTGCTGGTCGAGGTCAACGTCGCCCGCGAGCCACAAAAATCAGGCACGGACCCCGACGATGCCCTGGACGTGATCGATGCTGTCGCCCGCACGCTCGACCTGCGCGGCCTCATGGCGATGGGTCCGTCACACGGCGATCCAACGTCCGCCTTCGTCGAGCTGCGAAAGCTGCGCGAGGAAGCTGAACAGCGCCTGGGAAAGAGGCTGCCCATCCTCTCCATGGGCATGAGCGGCGACTTCGAGGCCGCCCTGGCGGCCGGCAGCACGATGCTGCGCCTGGGTCAGGTGCTTTTCGGTCCCCGCCCGGCTCGCTCTATCGTTATGTGAGCAATGGGCTTCATCGCATCGCTTCTGGTCTTTCTGCTCTACGCGTTCATCATCGTGCTGATCATTCGCGTGATCTTCTCGTGGGTCAGCCCCTTCCCGACCAACCCCGTGTCGCGGCTGGCGTGGTTGGTCACCGAGCCGGTCCTCGCACCGGTCCGGCGCTGGGTTCCGCCGATCTCAGGCATCGACCTGTCGCCGCTGGTGGTGTGGCTGGTCGCCTACTTCCTGATCGCCGCGCTCAACAATCTCAAGGCCGGATAAGCCGCGCGGTAGAATTGGTGTTCGGCGACGACGGAGACGGGTAGGCCTGTCTGATCGGTCCACAGAGAGCCTGTGCCGGGCGCGCTCAGGGCGCATTTCCGGCAATGCTGAGAACCGGGCGGCCGAAGGCGGGATTCGAGATCACTCCCGAGCCGGAACCTAAGAGCGTCCGAGGTGTTGGCCTTGGGAATCTGGGTGGTACCGCGGGTCCGCCGGCCCGTCCCAGAGAACGAATTCGTATTTCTCTGGGAGTGAGATGTTCGACAAAGTAGACCAGAAGGTCAATTTCCCGGACCTCGAGAAGCAGGTCCTCGAGCAGTGGAAAAAGGAAGGCACCTTCCAGAAGTCGCTCGAGCTGCGGGCCGGGCGTCCGCGCTTTGTCTTCTACGAGGGTCCGCCGACGGCCAACGGCAAGCCCGCCACGCACCACATCCTCGCGCGCGCGTTCAAGGACCTTTTCCCGCGCTACAAGACGATGAAGGGCTTCTACGTCGAGCGCAAAGCAGGATGGGATACGCACGGCCTGCCGGTCGAGATCGAGATCGAGAAGAAGCTCGGCATCTCGGGCAAGTTCGAGATCGAAAACGAGATCGGCATCGAGCGCTTCAACCAGATGTGCCGCGAGAGCGTGTTCGAGTACGTGAACGACTGGGTCGAGTTCAGCGAACGGATGGCCTTCTGGCAGGACTACGACAACGCCTATTGGACGCTGACGTCCGACTACATCCAGTCGGTGTGGTGGGCGCTCAGCGAGATGTGGAAGCAAGGCCTCGTCTACAAAGGATTTCGGGTGGCGCCCTACTGCCCACGCTGCGCGACGCCGCTATCCAGCCACGAGCTGGCGCAGGGTTATCGCGATAACGTCCCCGACCCCAGCGTCTTCATCCGATTCCGTCTCAAGAGCGACCCCAAGACTTCCATCCTGGCCTGGACGACCACGCCCTGGACGCTGCCTGGAAACGTCGCGCTCGCCGTCGGCCCCGACGTCGACTACGTGAAGGTCCGGCAGGGGGACGAATTCTTGATCCTCGCCCAGGCCCGGCTCCAGGTGCTCGACGGCGAGTACGAGATCGTCGAGCGCATGAAAGGCAAGGACCTGGTCGGGCTCGACTACCAGCCGCTGTACCCCTATTCGATACCGGCGGAGGGAAGGGCGCACTACGTCGTCGACGCGGACTTCGTTTCGACAGAAGAGGGCACCGGCGTCGTTCACACCTCGGCGCTGTATGGCGTCGACGACTTGAAGTTGTGCCAGGAAAAGGGCATCCCGTTCCGGCACACGGTCGGGCTCGATGGAAAGTTCCTACCGTATGTCGAGCAGTTCGCCGGCCTTCACGTCAAGGAGGCGAACCCGCTGATCGAAGACGACCTCAAGACGCGTGGCCTGCTGTACAAGGCCGGCACGATCTTGCATACGTACCCCGAGTGCTGGCGCTGCAAGACGCCGCTGATCTACTACGCGCTCGATTCGTGGTACGTGCGGACCACTGAGCGGAAGGCCGAGCTGGTCGCGAACAACAACGCCACCAACTGGGTGCCGGCGCATATCAAGACCGGCCGCATGGGTGACTGGCTCGAGAACAACGTCGATTGGGCGATCTCACGGTCGCGCTACTGGGGCACGCCGATCCCGATCTGGATTTGCGAGCGGTGTGAGGAGCAGCGGATAGTCACCTCGGCCGCGGAACTCGGGCTGGCCGACGACGCCGACCTGCACAGGCCCTACATCGATGCGGTCACCCTGCCATGCGAGAAGTGTGGAGGCACCATGAAGAGGATCCCCGAGGTCCTCGACGCTTGGTTCGACTCTGGTTCGATGCCGTTTGCGCAGCGCGGCTTCCCGCGCAAAGGCAAGAAGGAATTCGAGGAGACCTTTCCCGCCGACTTCATCTCCGAGGCGGTGGACCAGACGCGCGGTTGGTTCTACTCGCTGCTCGCGATCTCCACGCTGCTGTTCAAGCAGAACGCCTATCGCAACGTCATCTGCCTCGGGCTCGTTGTCGATCCCAAAGGCAAGAAGGCGTCGAAGTCGCGCGGCAACGTCCTCGATCCGAACTACCTCTTCGACAATTTCGGCTCCGACGCCGTGCGCTGGTATTTCTATACCTCGACGCAGGTCGGCGAGAACTACCGGACCGGGGACGCGGCGCTGCGGGAGACGGTGCAGCAGTTCTTCATCCCGCTGTGGAACTGCTATTCGTTCCTCGTCACCTACGCACGGCTTGACCGCTTCGACCCGAACCAGGCGCAGGTTCCGGTGCACGAGCGGCACGTGCTGGATCGGTGGCTGCTCTCGCGGTTGAGCGACCTTGTCGAGACGGTGACCACCGGCCTCGACCGGTATGACGCCAACGAGCCGGCGCGAAAGATCCAGAAATTCGTCGATGAGCTCTCCAACTGGTACGTGCGCCGCTCGCGGCGGCGTTTCTGGAAATCACAGTCCGATCGCGACAAGCTGGCTGCGTACCAGACGCTGTACGAGACACTGACGACGGTCAGCCGGCTGATGGCGCCGTTCGCGCCGTTCATGGCCGACGCGATGTACCGCAACCTCTCCAATGGAAATTCGGTCCATCTGAGTGATTTCCCGCAAGCGCTGCAGCGGCTTGACCCTGAGGTCGAGGCGAACATGGCGCGGGCGCGCCAGGCGGTCGAAGCGGGCCTCGCCGCCCGAGACGCGGTGCGCATAAGGGTCCGCCAGCCGCTGGCTTCGATAGCGCTGCCTGGCGAGCCGCTCCCAGAGGAGATCGCCACGATCGTTCGCGACGAGCTCAACGTAAAGAGCATCACGTTCGGCGCTGCTGAGGTCGCTCTGGACACCGAGATCACTGAGGAGCTTCGCCTCGAGGGCCTGGCGCGGGAGGTCGTGCGCTTGATCCAGGACCGCCGCAAGAAGGCCGGCCTCAACGTCGAGGACCGCATCCATACATGCTTTGAGGCTGATGGGCTGCTTGGCCGCGCCATCGAGAAGCACATCGACTACATCAAGAACGAAACGCTGTCCGTCACCGTCGAGCATGGCAAGGACGATTGCGAGGGAGAGCAGCTTTTGCTGGAAGGAGAGCAGATCTGGATCGGACTGAGACGAAGCTGACGCATCACACGGGGCGCACCCTGTTTTTCTTGGTCGCGCTCGTGGTCGTCGTGCTCGATCGCCTGACCAAGAGCATCATCACCGCCACCGTTCCTTACGGGACGGAGGTATCTGTGATCGGCAACCTGGTCGGCATCACCAACGTCCGCAACGCGGGCGCCGCCTTCGGGTTTGCGCCGGTGGGACCCTGGTTCTTTCTGTTGGCGTCCGTGGCGGTGTCGATCGGGCTCGTTGTCTATGTCATGCGCCAGCCCGGCGACCTTCGCGCCGATGCCGTGCTCGGGCTGATACTCGGGGGCGCGCTCGGTAACGCTTCCGACCGCGTGATCAACGGCGGCGGCGTGACCGACTTCGTGAACTTCCACTTCTGGCCGGTCTTCAATCTCGCCGACTCGGCAATCAGCATCGGCGTCTTCCTTCTGATCGTCGGGTACCTGATACGCAAACCCAACGCCGCCTGATCGCTGACGTCGCGGCGCCCCGACTCGACCGTTTCATCGCGGACCACGCGAACGACCTGAGCCGCGCGGCGGCCGCCCGCCTGATCAAGAGCCACCTGGTCACGGTCAACGGCGAGACCGCCGATCCCGCGGACCGAGTCGCGGCCGGCGACGTCATCGAGCTCGAGGTCCCGGAGGCGTACGTGACCGTCGCGATGCCCGAGGCAATCCCACTGGAGGTCGTCTTCGAGGACGAAGACCTCTTGGTGATCAACAAGCCGGCGGGAATGGTCGTGCACCCCGCGCCGGGCCATCACTCCGGCACCCTCGTGCACGCGCTGCTCGGTCGCGGCGGGAGCTGGTCGTCGGCCGGCGGCGCAGCGCGTCCTGGCATCGTCCACCGGCTTGACAAGGGAACGTCGGGGTTGATCGTCGTTGCGCGTAATGACGCCAGTCATCGGGCGCTCTCCTCGCAGCTCAGCGATCGCACGCTCAGCCGCTCCTACCTGGCGATCGCCCGTGGACGTTTCAAGACCGACGCCGGGGAGCTGGAAGGCGCGATCGGTCGCCATCCGAAAGACCGCAAGCGAATGGCCGTCGTCGCCGGGGGACGATTTGCGCGCACGCGCTACGAAGTCGTCGAAAAACGCAGCACGCATACACTCCTGCGCTGTGATCTCGACACAGGCCGCACGCACCAGATTCGGGTGCACCTGGCCGCGCTTGGTCATCCGCTCGCCGGCGACGCGGAGTACGGCAGGCGCGGGCCGGATGAACCGGATCGGCCGATGCTGCACGCCTGGCGGCTTCGACTTCGTCACCCGCGCACTCGCGTGGAGATGACCTTCGAGGTCGCGCCGCCGCCCGATTTCGAGGCGTTCTGGGCTTTGGTGAAGTGAATCGAGCCCTGTTGATCGTCATCTCGGGGCCGTCGGGCGTCGGCAAGGACACGGTCATCAAGCGGCTGCTCGAGCTCGACTCCAATCTTCGATACTCGGTGTCTTATACGACTCGCTCTCCGCGACCAGGTGAGGTCGACGGTGTCAATTACCATTTCGTCAGCCGCGCCGAGTTCGAGCGATTGATTCCCGAAGGCGCGTTTCTCGAGCACGCGACATATGACGGCAACCTCTACGGCACGCCCATCGCGCCGCTGGACGACGTCCGCGCCTCGGGCCACGACATCGTCCTGAAGATCGACGTGCAGGGCGCAGAGCAGGTGCGCAAGCGAGCGCCGGATGCGTTGAGGATCTTTCTGGCGCCCCCATCGATGGACGAGCTGCTCCGGCGTCGCACCCAACGGCACAGCGAAAGCCCTCGAGACCAGGCCTCGCGGCAGCGGATCGCCGAGGACGAGATGGCGCTCGCGACTCACTTCGATCACGTGGTCGTCAATGACGACCTCGAGCGCGCGGCGCGGGAGATCCTGGAGATCATCCGCCACGCGCGCGAGCGCCAGACTTAGTTCATGCCGCGAGAGGCCTGCCCGGGGATCCCCATCGTATCTTTGGCGCCCATGCGGCCCATCTCCGGGTTCAGCACCTGTGCTGCTCGCTTACGCATCCACAATGCGTGCGCTGCGCTGCGCGGTGCTTCACCCGGATCTGGACCACCTGGCCACCAAATCTATCGACGGGGCCCCCGGGCATGCCTCTAGACCCGACGCCAGTTCCAGATGAGCTGAAAGGCGCGCGCATCGCATTGCTGATCGCGGGTGGGATCGCCGCCTACAAGATCGTCGACCTTGCCTCGGCCCTCACGCAGGCCGGCGCCGAGGTGCGAGTCGCGATGACCGCGTCAGCGACCCGATTCGTGGGCGCCGCCTCGTTTCAAGGCGTCACCGGCAAGCCCGTGCTCACCGGGCTCTGGTCAGGCGACGGGCCGCCCGAGCCGCACGTCTTCCTGGGCGATTGGGCGCAGGTGAGCCTGCTCGCACCCGCGACCGCGAACGTCATCAGCCGCGTAGCCAAAGGCCAGTCGGACGACATCGTGACCGCCACCCTTCTCGCCGCACGTGGACCCGTCGCGGTTGCGCCGGCGATGAACGACGCGATGTGGGCAAAGCCGGCGGTGCAGGAGAACATGTCCGCGCTGAAAACGCGGGGCATGATCGTCGTCGAGCCTGAGTCCGGCCACCTGGCCAGCGGCCACGTAGGCACGGGTCGCCTCGCGAGCTCCGCGGCACTGATGAATGCCATGGCAAGCGCCATCCGCGCGCGCTACGACCTGGCCGGGCGCGGGGTCGTGGTCACCGCCGGAGGCACGCGCGAGCCGATCGATCCCGTCCGCTACATCAGCAACTATTCGAGCGGGAAGATGGGTTTTGCCATCGCGGCCGCCGCGGCCGACCGCGGCGCTCGCGTGACGCTGGTTTCCACCGCGACGCATCCTGCGCATCACGGCATCGACATGAAGCCCGTCGAGACGGCCGACGAAATGATGAAAGTGCTGAGGCGCGAGCTCGCCGGCGCTGACGTGCTGGTCATGGCCGCTGCAGTCGCGGACTTTCGGCCCGCTCGGACCGAGGACCGCAAGATCCGCCGCGAAGAATCTCCGCGCCTGACCATCGCGCTCGAACCGATTCAAGACATTGTCGCCGCGCTTGGTAACGAGAAAGAAGCGCGGGGCGTGTTCAGGGTTGGTTTCGCGGCTGAGGGCTCGGACCTCGAGACGAAGGCGCTCGAGAAGATGAAGAAGAAGGGGCTGCAAGCCATCGTCGCCAACGACATCTCGCGCAAGGACATCGCGTTCGGCAGCGATTTCAACGAGGGGGTGATGCTGTTCGCCGACGGCGCCCGGGAGGATCTGCCCCGCATGACCAAGCGCGAGATGGCGGATCGTATCCTCGACCTCGTGCACCCACGGTTACCGTCATGACGATTTGCTCTACGCGGAGGTAGCGGTCGAGGCGGCGCGCGCCCTGGATCGCGAGACCTACAGCTACAGCGTTCCCGAGGGCATCGACGTCGTGCCCGGGCATCGGGTCACGGTTCCATTCGGCCGCCGGACGACGTTTGGATTCGTGGTCTCTCTGGGGACAGACGAGCCCGAGGTGGAGGCGAAGCCGATTGCGGGGGCAAGCGCCGAACCGCTCCTCCTGCCGCACCAGGTAGCGCTCGCCCGTCTGGTCGCCGACCACTACTGGGTGCCGCTGATCGAATGCCTACGCGCGATGCTGCCTCCGCGCGTGCGCTCGAACGGCTCGACCGGGGAGGGTGTGTCGAGCCGGCAGCGGCGCCACAGCCGTTTGCTCGAAGTCGCCAACGCCCCAATCCCGGAGACGAGCAGGGCGGTCCTGACCGCCGAGCAGAAGGTCGCCTTGGAGGTGGTTGCCGCCAACCCGCTCACGCTGCTGCATGGTGTCATCGCCAGCGGCAAGACCGAGGTTTACCTCGCCGCGGCCGAGCAAGCGCTGGCCCAGCAGCTTCGAGTCCTGCTGCTTGTGCCCGAGATCTCGCTCACGCCTCAGCTAGTCGAGCGGGTGCGGGCGCGTTTGCGAGCACCGATCGCCATCCTCCACAGCCAGCTCACGGAGCTCGAGCGGGCGCAGCAGTGGTGGCGCGTTCGGCGGGGCCAGGCCGACGTCGTCCTGGGCAGCCGGTCGGCGGTATTCGCGCCCATCCCACGCCTCGGTCTCATCTGTCTCGACGAGGAGGGTTCGGCCGCTTACAAGCAGGACCGCACGCCTCGGTACGAGACGGGATGGGTGGCCAGACGCCTCGCGGCGGTCACCGGGGCCCGGCTGGTCGCAGGCTCGGCGACTCCGAGCGTTGTCGCCTATCACGCCGCACAGACCGGCGAGCTCGCGCTGGCGAAGCTGACGCACAGGGTGCGCGGCAGCGACGCCGCCGTCGAGCTCGTCGACATGCGCGACGAGTTCGCGTCCGGCAACCGGCAGCCGCTTTCGAAACGTCTGCTGGAAGCGGTCGATCGGACCCTCACCAACGAAGAGCAGGTGATCCTTTACCTCAACCGCCGCGGCATGTCGACATTCGTCATGTGCCGCGACTGCGGCAAATCGGTCCAGTGTCTGGGCTGCTCGGTTTCCCTTGTGCAGCATGCCGAAATTGATGGATTGGTCTGTCACTACTGCGGTTACTCGACGGCGATGCCATCGACA
>WNFO01013254.1_pt1 | contig 10055 bp, 8 predicted proteins | sample 5400251 | NCBI WGS metagenome assembly WNFO01 (sample SAMN13153354, study PRJNA577476) | soil metagenome | isolation source: 100 cm saprolite under Madrone tree | place: USA:California | collected 2016-06-14
CGCGGCCGATGATCACACTGCTGCCCATCCCGCTGATGCAGCACATCATCGAGTATTACAACGACCATGGCATTCGCTCCACGGTTCATGTCTCGAGCGAGATTCGCGCCCGCGAAGCAATTTATGTGGGAGTGGACACGCTAGCCCATCCTGACATTCAGGGCCCGGTGAGCGAGGACTTCGTCCGGCTCATGGCGGCGAAACAAACGCCGATGGCGTCCACATTAACAATCGGCGAAAACTACAGCCGCCTTGCGGAGCATCCCGAATTTCTTGACCAGCCTCTTTATCGAGCTGTCCTCGAGCAGGAAGAAATCCAGGGGCTGAAGACTACGGAGAGCGAAAAGCAAAAGCGGAACCGCTGGGCCTGGTGGATGAAAATCATGACGCCGGTGGCGCAGGAAAACAACCGTAAGATTGATGCGGCCGGCGGAATCGTCGCGCTCGGAACTGATCAATCCATAGGGCCGGCGGTGCACCGTGAACTCGAGCTGCTTGTCGCCGGCGGCATTCCGCCGATGGACGCCATTCGCATTGGCACGCTGAATTCCGCGCGCTTCCTCGGCAGGGACCGCGACATGGGTTCCGTGGAGGAAGGCAAGATTGCCGACCTGGTTCTGCTGAATGCGAACCCGCTAGAAGACATCAACAACGCCAAGCAGATTTCGATGGTGATGAAGGCCGGCAAAATCATTGACCGTTCGAAACTCGATTTGCCCGTCAATCGCAAGGCTTCTTCTTCCGCTCGCGTTCCCATGCTCATGTCGTCCATCGAGAGCGCCGAACAATAGGAGGCGTTCATTGAGAAGGGAGAAGATCTCGAAGAATCATTCAGTCCTTGCGCTGCTGGCAGCCCTGTTTCTTCCTTGTTTGCTTTGCGCCCAGGAGGCCCGAAGATCTTTCACGCCCGAAGATATGCTCGGGATCGTCGAATTTGTTTCGGGCAGCTATCCCGCGATATCTCCCGACGGCGCATGGGTGGCTTACGCCACCGCGGACCCAACGCTTGAGTCCAACATTCTGGCCCGGCACCCCGACGGCTTCCTATGGGTGGTCAAGCCAGGAGGGAAGCCCGTTAAAATCCCCGCCGATGATTACGCGGACACTCCCGTCTGGTCGCCCGACGGCAGCGAACTTGCTTTCTTCCGCACGCGGCAAAGCCGCCGCCAATTGTGTATCTGGACAGCGGCGACGGGAGCAGTGCGAGAGCTCGGCGAATCGTTCCCAAAAGATGAGAGCCAGTGGGGTTCCGAACTGCTCGCGCCTCAATGGACTGCAAACGGAACCGCAATTGTCTATGCCGTCTTGCTGCCTGCCCAGCCCCAGCCCGATCCCGAATGGCAACTCGTGCACAGCACCGACCCGACGATGCCCGGCGATGCGCTGTTCTTCGACGCGCGGAAATGGACTCTTGTGAGCGTGGAGGTGAAATCCGGCCATGTCCATCCGCTCAATCCCCAGCCGATTTCTTTGACTAGGTTCGGCGTTTCGCCAAACGGGTCGCAAGTTCTGTTCCGCGCCATCACGCCGGAGACAGTGACCTTGTTCCGTCAGGAACGCTCGCAGGATTGGCTCGTGCCCGCAGACGGCGGCCAGCCGCCTCGTGTGATTCTCGAAGGACATTCGCCGGCATGGATTGCGTTCTCTTCCGACGGCCGGAACCTGCTCTTTTCTGATAAGGGAAAACTGCGCTCGATCAGCGTGGAGGGCGGCGATGAGAAAATTGTTATGGAAAAATTCCCCGAGCGCACACGCGATCCACGGGTCACTGCAAATGGCTGGCTGGCAGTCTTAGCCGCGCGGCTTGGAACCGCACCGCGCGACTCGAAAATGTACTCTATCCTGGAGCCCACCTGGGACGTGGCGGTCGCACAACTCGGCCGAGCGAACTTGCAAACATTGACGGAATCGGAAAAAGAAACCCAAAACAGCGATTTGCTGTGGAGCGGCGACGGCCGCACGCTGTTCTATCGCTCGGTGGATGAGCAAAGTCATCGCGAAAGCATCCATCGCTGGCAAACCGGAAGTGGGGCGAGCGCGGTAGTTTATTCCGCCGATCAAGCTCTTCGCTCGCTGCTCGCATCGCGCGACGGCTCGGCCGTGTCGTTCGCGGCGACGAGCGCGACCACCGCCGAAGAGGGCTACTTGCTCGAATCAGGCCAGCCGCATCCTCTCCGCATCACGGATTTGAACCCGCAGCTCGCGGCGTTCACGTTTCAGCCTCCCCGCATGTTTCATTTCTTTTCCGCTGATGGCGATCCGCTCCAAGGTCTCCTCTATCTGCCGGCGAATACGGGTGCCTCTCATCGCGTCCCGGTGGTCACCTATACTTACGAAAAGCTGAGCCCCACGAAGAACCGCTTCAACGCCGAAGCACAATGGCACATCTCTCACGGCTACGGATATCTGATGCCGGACGTTTTGATCAAAGAAGGCTATACCGGTGACTCGTTCGTGAATTCAGTGATCCCTGCGGTCAATTCAGTTCGCGCCATGGATTTGACCACGGGCCGGTTCGGGATCACGGGTGGAAGTTTCGGCGGCTATTCCGGCTTGTTCCTGATTTCGCGTTCGGATATTTTCGCCGCAGCCGTACTGCGCGCACCGCCCAGCGATTTTTTCAGTACTTGGGGCGACGGCCGCGACCGTGACGGGCTTGATGATGTTCGCCGCGCTGCGGGCGCTCCACCGCACCTCCGACCTGCTGATCTATCGCGATGCGGAACATAGCATCGTCCGCGGCTCACGCTTCCGCTTCCTCGATTTCCACCAGCGCACCATGGAATGGTGGGATCGCTACCTGCGCGCGGATGAATCGGCGAAGCCGAAGGCGGGTTCGCAATAACGCGGTAGTTGAAATGTCCGCAATTCCGATTCGACTACTATAGGGCTGTCAACTCGCCGTGATTCGGGATGCCGACAAACTACGGCCTCGGACCGACCCGTGATCTCCCGAGCAGCCTAACGCGCCTTTCACAGGCGATGCGGAGTGGGTTGAACTGCTGAGCAGTTTTTTTCTGAAGCCAGGTCGCGCCGCCGCGCTGCTCGTGCCGGCGATACGTCAAAACCCCGGGGCCAGCCGCGACGCAACATCGACACCTCGCGCGCGCTGGCAGAGTTTGGCTGGCGCGAGAGAACTCCTTTGCGTGATGGACTCCGAGAGACCATTCGCTGGTTCCAAAGCAACACAAGACTTTCGATGAGAGCTTGAGAATTCGTTTGCCGCAGATTGGTTCAATGGTGTTACCCCCTGGGCCGCACCTTGAGACGCAGGTTTCTGAAACTTTGCGTACTGTTCTGCATCCAATTGTTACATGAACACGTATCATTAGTTGAGCCTCCGCACCGCTGCGGGTAAAAGACCATGCTGATCCGACTGAAGCCGGAACTGACCTACGCCGACGTAACGCCGAAGTTGGTCTATCTGAACCGGCGAACATTTCTGCGCGGCGTCGGACTCGCCACCGCCTCCGCCATCGCCGGGCGGAGTCTCCTCGAACTTGTCTCGCCTTCTCACTTCGTGCACGCGGGCAGCAAGCTCACCGGGCTAGTGAAGAGCCCCTTCAGCACCACCGAGAAGCAAAACACATTTGAAGATGTCACGCACTACAACAATTTCTACGAATTCGGCATCGACAAGGACGCTCCTGCGAAAAACTCCCAGAATTTCCGCACCTCACCCTGGACGGTTTCGGTGGAAGGCGAAGTTGCCAAGCCGCGTAAGTTCACCATGGACGAAATCCTCAAGCTGGCCCCGCTCGAGGAGCGCGTCTACCGCCACCGCTGCGTCGAAGCCTGGTCCATCGTCGTCCCCTGGATCGGATTTTCGTTCAGTGTCATCGCCAAGCTCGTTGAACCCACTTCGAAAGCGCAATTTGTGGCCTTTGAAAGCTTCTTCGATCCCCGGCAGATGCCCGAAGCCCGTTACGCAGGCCTCGACTTCCCTTATGTGGAAGGTCTGCGCCTGGACGAAGCGATGCATCCGCTCACCCTTCTTTGTGTCGGCATGTACGGCGAATCGCTTCCCAATCAAGACGGCGCGCCAGTCCGCATGGTCATTCCTTGGAAATACGGCTTCAAGAGCATCAAGTCGATCGTGAAAATCCGTTTCCAGAAAAACCAGCCGCCCACCACTTGGAACCGTATGGCCTCCCAAGAATACGGCTTCTATTCGAACGTCAATCCGAGCGTCGATCATCCGCGCTGGAGCCAGGCCAAAGAACGCCGGCTCGGCGAAATCTTCCGGCGCAACACCCTCATGTTCAACGGTTACAGGGATCAGGTCGCCAGCCTCTACAACGGCATGGATCTGAAGAAATTCTACTAGGACCTCCGCGTGCGCGCTCTCCTCGTCAGCAGGTGGACCAAGGCGCTGGTTTTTCTCTTGTGCTTCGCGCCCTTCGCAGCTCTCCTTTGGCGCTTCCTCACCCGCAACCTGGGCGCGAATCCTGTCGAGTTCATCCAGCACGGCACCGGCGATTGGACCCTCCGCTTCCTCGTCTTCACGCTTTGCGTCACCCCGCTCCGCAAACTGTTCAAGCTCCCCGAACTAATCCGCTTCCGCCGCATGCTCGGTCTCTTTGCTTTTTTCTACGCTTGTCTTCACTTCCTCACCTACGTTGGGCCGGATCAAGCCTTTGACTTGTCCGCCATGTGGAAAGACGTCGCCAAGCGACCTTTTATCACCGTGGGCTTTACGGCCTTCGTGTTACTGATCCCTCTTGCCCTTACGTCCACCGCTGCCTGGATCCGGCGTCTCGGCGGGCGCCGGTGGCAAATGCTCCATCGCGCGATCTACGTCAGCGCTGTCTGCGGCGTCATTCATTATTATTGGCTGGTGAAATCTGCGGTCATCCGGCCCTTGACGTATGGCGCAATCGTGGGTTTGCTGCTTGCGTGGCGCTTCGCAGATTGGTTCATTCGGCGCGGACGCGCGGTTGCGACATCCACGGGCACGCAGCGCGCTTCAGTTAACGGATGACGCCGGAGAATCGGCGAACTCTACTCCCCAGAAGCGCGGCGCCGGGGTCAGAAACTCGACTCCCACCCGCTGTCCGCGGTCTCCCGGCTCGCCTTGATAAACGACGCGGCACTCCAGCTCTTCCTGCGTCTCTGGGTTCGTAAGCACGAGGATCTCCCCGTTGTCGATCTCGTGTTTCAGAAGCAGCAGCCCGCCGTGCGCGTTGACCACCAACGTCTCGCACGCTTCCTTGAACTTCTTGCCATTGTGCCCCCGACCTGCTGCCTTCAGGCGCGTCTTGTGAAATACGCGGCCGCTTCGCCGCGGGGTCGCACGTGGGGTGGCATGGAGGACTTCGCTCATCCTCTCATTTTCGAATGCTACCCCTGAACCGTCAATTGACCTGCCGTCCAGGTGTTCCCCATCCACAACCGCCCGCCGCCCTCTAATTCTCATGTCTTCTCTAACCCGGCTTTACGGCAAGGTCATCCAAGCAATGGAGGCTTCCTAGATCGGACTTCTGACTCGCTTCGGAGATTTCACTTCTGCGAGATACTTGCTACACGACCGGATGATCTAAAGAGGCCGGGCCAGATTTGTGGGGTCCTTTTCTGCACGGGCGATCTGCGGTTCATAGCAAACGCTGCTCGAATTGAACGCACACATGCAGGTTTGACTTCGCCGAAACTTGGCTGGCAAGAAGGTGATTTATCAGCAGTTATCGAGGAATACGAAAGGATCGTCCAGCCGAGTCGTTGGAAGTTTGACGGCTGGTCTTGAAAGAAAGCGCGTCAAACTCAGCTTCGGTTTCCTGTCTTCCGATCCGTTTGCTTAATACTTTCCGCAACCTGATCGTCAATGGCCTTGATTTCTAAAGCCAGGCGAGTATCCTGAGGATTCTTCAAATACCGTTCGAACAGTAGATTCCTCTTGGCTTTTAATTCTTCGCGCTTCCTCTTCTCATCGATCGCAGTCTCTAACACTCGGGTTAACCTCCCTAGCTAGTATACGCCCCTTTGGCTGTTGATATTGGGACTTCTCACCAGCGGTCAGGAAAGCGGTCCACAACGCGTTCTGAGACGTTGGGACGGCAACGGACCGTCATCGCCCGGACGTGCAACGCGCTTATTGGGGTCTGCCCCGCCACAGAGGCTCAGCTCAGTAAACATACCACCGCCGAAGGAGTATATTGTTGGTGTGGGGCCCAAATGAGAAGGCCAATCAAGACGGCTCTGCTCGCGGTTGCTTCTGTATTCTTGGGCGGCTTTCTCGTCGCTCATCCACAGAGTGAAAAAGCGCCGGCCTCCTCTGAGGATCGCGACCGCCTTCTCGCCATCGGCAAGAAGCTCTTTGTCGATCGTTGTGCTCGCTGCCACGATGAACGCGGTGACAAACCCTTGAGTAGCGGCCTTCCGCTTAGCGAGCGCGGACTATCCGATGCGGACATCACCCGCACCGTCGCCGGCCGCTTGAAGGACGCCCCCGACGGGCAGAAGCGCGCCGTCGCTCTCTATGTCGGCAGCCTTATGAAAAAGAAGTGACTTGAGCAGCCCCGTCGCGCGATCCTTGCGCGATGAATCTTGGCTGCGTTCTTCCGCCAGTAGCGAATCACAAGTCACGAACCACGGTTCACTTCTCCTCCGAACTTTCAACTTTTAACTGTCAACTCTCGACTGTATATTGCCCTGGCACGCACAGGAGGGTATTCCCATGGAACGGTGGTCACGCCGCAAATTCTTCCTCACTTCTCTCGCGACTAGCCTTGCTGCTGGCGCTAGCAAACTTTTTGGAGACCCACCCGCCGGAAACGGCGGCGCGCAGGGCACCCCGGGTAAAGGCACGCGCCCGCTCATTATTTCCAGTTCCAACGGCGTTCACGCGCTGGACAAGGGTATGGACATTCTCAAAAAAGGCGGCGACACGCTTGACGCCGTCACCGCCGCCGTCACCGTTGTCGAAGACGATCCCAACGACGACTCCGTCGGCTACGGCGGCCTACCGAACGAAGAAGGGGAAGTCGAGCTCGACGCCAGCGTCATGCATGGGCCGACGCACCGCGCCGGCTCTGTAGCCTCCGTGCGTCGTATCAAGAACGTCGCGCTCCTCGCCAAGACGGTCATGGAAAAAACGAATCACGTGATGATTGTCGGCGACGGTGCGCGCCGCTTCGCGCGTGATGAAGGCTTTGAAGAGATGAATCTCCTCACCGAGCACTCGCGCAAAGCCTGGCTGGCGTGGAAAGCGTCTTCGTCATTCAACTGGCGCCCAGGAATCGACAGCCCGGAGTGGAAAGAACATCTCGCCGCCCTTTTCGATCACGACGCAGAAAAAATCGCCTACGCCGAAAGCATCATCGCGCATCCGCCGACCGGAACGATTCCCTGCATGGCCGTCAACGAAAAGGGCGACATCTCCGCGACCACCACGACTTCCGGACTGGCATGGAAAATCCCCGGACGCGTGGGAGATTCACCCATTATTGGCGCGGGCTGTTGCGTGGACAATGAAGTCGGCGCGGCGGGCTCCACGGGCAAGGGCGAAGAAAACATCAAAATTTCCGGCGCGCACACCATCGTCGAAATGATGCGCCGGGGAAAATCGCCGACGGATGCGTGCCTTGAAGCGCTTACGCGCATCGCTCATAACTACAACAACGATAAGAAAAAACTCTCGACCTTCCACATTTTCTTCTACGCGCTGAACAAAGACGGCCTCCACGGCGCCGCCTCCCTCTGGCGCGCCACTCGCAACAATACGCACCGCGCCACGTATGCCGTTCATGACGGCACGCAAGCGCGCCTCGTTGATTGCGCGCCCTACTTCGATGAAGCCGGAGGAGACTGATAACAGTACAATTCGTAGATCATGGATCAGGCTAACATTATCATCATCGGCGGCGGCGTCATCGGCTGCGCCATCGCTCGCGCCGTTTCCGCGCGCTGGCAGGACGTTTTCCTCGTCGAACAGAATCCCAAGCTTGGCATGGCCACGAGCACGCGCAATAGCGGCGTCATCCACTCCGGCATCTACTACCAGAAAAGTTCTCTGAAGGCGCGCCACTGCGTCGCGGGCAACCGCCTGATGTACGAATTCTGCGCGAAGCATCATGTGCCGCATCGCCACTGCGGCAAGCTCGTTGTCGCTGTCAATGCGCACGAAGAGAAAGATCTTGCGGCTCTGAAGAAGCGCGGCGAAGACAACGGCGTCGAAGGATTGCGTCTGATCGGTCCCGCCGAAATACGCGCGAAAGAGCCGCACATCGCGGGCACTGCGGCTCTTGATGTTCCGTCAACGGGAATCGTTTCCGCGGAGGAGCTGGTCCACGCCTGTGCGCGCCTGGCGACGGATCAGGGAGCGCACATCGTGACGCACGCAAAAGTGACATCTCTAGAACCGGCGGGTGCAGGCGGAACGATTCGCGTCGGGTTGCGCATTGGCGATGAAGAAGATGCGCTAGAGGAAACGATCGAGGCGCGCTGTGTCGTGAATGCAGCGGGACTTTATGCCGATGAAATTGCCGCCATGCTGGGCAACCCGTCCTGGCGGATTTATCCCGTGCGCGGTGAATACTGCGAAGTTCGCGGGCCGCGCTCTTCGCTCATTAACAACCTCGTCTATCCGCTTCCTCATGCCGATGGACTCAGTCTCGGCGTGCATTTCACAAAAACACTGTGGGGCACTTTCCTGCTGGGACCGACGGCAACGTACGTCGAAGGAAAGGACAACTACGAGCGCGGACGTTTGCCGATCAAGGATTTCGTCGAGAGCGCGAAAACGCTTCTGCCGGAAATCGAGGAGAGCGACTTGCAGCTCGGTTATTCGGGATTGCGGCCCAAGTTGGTGCCGGCGGGCGGAAAAGGCCTCGCGGATTTTGTGATTATGCGCGATCCGAAGATCCACCAGGCGATTCAGCTTGTGGGAATGGAGTCCCCCGGCCTCACCGGCGCCATTTCCATTGCCGAGCACGTCGCGCAGCTCGTCGCCGAAACGTTTGATTGAGGCTCAAATGAAACACCGCACGACGCGAAGAACGCATTCACTGACGTCAGGTCGACAAATCGCCTTGGGCACCGTCCCCTATTCTCAGGATTTGGGAGGAGAGCCGATCGTAACCTTAAAGAAATGAATTCTACCCGTCTTGGGTTTTCCCACTCTGATCGCCAGTTCTCCCGGCTTATTGAAGTCCAGATCGTATGCAGGGTCCTTAATCACCTGTCCGTTGATTTCCACGGCGCCTTGTTCGATAAGCCTCTCCGCTTCCGCGCGAGAAGGCAGATTAGCCCATTCAACGAGACGCCGTGCGAGCTTAACCTTTCCAGAATATGGGACGAAATATTGCGTCACTTCTGAAGGCATTTGCTTTTGACGGACCTCGTGATCAAACTTTATCGCTGCCATCTGCGCATCATCCCTACTGTGGAAGCCTGCAATGATCTCTTTCGCGAGATCCATCTTAACGTCCATGGGATGCGCCGCGCCGCTCGCTACTTGGTTTTTCAATGCGCCGATTTCGTCCTGCGTCCGGTCCGTCACTAGATCGTAGTAGGACCACATGAGGTCGTCGGGCATGGACATGAGCTTGCCGAACATTTCGCCGGGCGGTTCGGTGATGCCGACGTAATTACCAAGGCTTTTGGACATCTTGCGCTGGCCCTCCAGACCGACAAGAATCGGCATGGTCACCGCCACTTCTGAAGCCAGGCCGTACTCGCGCTGGATCTCGCGGTGCACCAACAAGTTGAACTTTTGCTCGGTCGCACCGATCTCCACATCCGACTGGAGGGCCACGGCGTCGTACGCCGTCAGCAGCGGATACAGCAGTTCATGAACAGAAATGGGCTGGCCCTTGTCGAGGCGTGAACGGAAATCTTCGCGTTCCAGCATACGAGCGAGGCGATAGTGGGAACAGAGCCGAACGATGTCTTCGGCCGACATTTTGGCGAGCCATTCGCTGTTGTAGCGGACCTCGCTTTTTTCGCGGTCGAGGATTTTGAACACCTGCTCGAGATAGGTCTTAGCGTTGGCATCGACCTGCTCGCGCGTTAACGGCGGGCGCGTTTCGGATACGCCGGTTGGGTCGCCGATCATTGCGGAG
>WNFO01025984.1_pt1 | contig 10055 bp, 14 predicted proteins | sample 5400251 | NCBI WGS metagenome assembly WNFO01 (sample SAMN13153354, study PRJNA577476) | soil metagenome | isolation source: 100 cm saprolite under Madrone tree | place: USA:California | collected 2016-06-14
GTCCTCGACACCACGTAGGCGGATGCGCACATTGTCTCCGGAGATCGCGACCTGCACCTCCTCTTCCATCTCGTTGTAGATAGCCGCTACCTCGATCTCGTCCTTGTTCGGCATGAGCACGAGGGTGTCTCCCTTGCGAATATGACCCGACTCGAGCTTTCCAACGGCGATCGTGCCCATATCCTTGTATTTTTCTGAGATTGGAATCATTACTGGCGCCTTGGTCTTGCGATCGACCATCGGGAGGTTATCGAGGAGTTCGAGGAGTGAAGGTCCGCTGCGGATCACGGTCAGTGAAAGGGGGTAGAGAGGAATAGATTGATATAACGTACTCCCACCACGAACAGACAGACTTGCTGACACGGTCCTTGAGATTAGCACCCGTATATGCGGATACGGGAAGCCAGGACACATCTGTCTTGATGTTGAAGCCGGCACCACGGATGAACGGTGTCAGCTTTTCCTTGATCTCCTCGTAGCGTGCCTTCTCCCAATTAACCGTGTGGTCATCCATTTTGTTAATGACGACAACGACCTTGTTCACGCCGGCGGTCTTGACAAGCATGATATGCTCACGCGTCTGTCCGCCCTTCTCGAAGCCCGTCTCGAACTCGCCCTTTCGTGCGGAGATAACGAGGAGCGAAATGTCCGCCTGCGCGGCGCCGGAAATCATCGAAGGCACGTACGTCTTGTGGCCCGGAGCATCCAGGATCGTGTACCGCCTCGCGCTGGTCTCAAAGTACGCTCGACCAATCTCGACAGTCTTGCCCTTCAATCGCTCCTGGGGAGTCGAGTCGAGCGCCCAGGAGAGGTACCAGCTCTCCCGGCCGGCTTCCTTCGCTTCGCGCTCGTACTTCTCCATCGTGCGTTTGTCGACCATCCCGCATAGGAAGAGAATGTTTCCTCCCATCGTGCTCTTCCCGGCATCGACATGTCCGATAAAGACAACGTTCAGGTGTTCCTTGACTGTCCCAAATACTCGTCAGCGACGCGAGTTCCAGAACACATCATAGGAAAGGGGATGACGCACTGTCGCCGAACAGATCTTCCAGCACTTCCTGATCGGCGACCGCTGCCACCTCTTGGGCTATCGCTGCTGTATTCGTCTTTGCGCGACCCATCGTGAATGTCTTTGAAGATGGCGTGGAAGCCGGTGCGGGTGAGGAATTTCCTGGAGTCCGTGATGGTGTGGAGGAAGAGGAAGAGGGGCCAGTCGCCTTTGCCTGTTGTGATTGAGGTTTCGTTGAAGGTGGTGGAGCGGTTGATGGGGCATGAGCTGGTGCTGGATCACGAGCTGCAGGTGGGGGTGCTGCTTGGGTAGGCTTAGCCCCTCCGATGTTCAGGCTGATCGTTGGTGGAGGCGCAGGTGGTGCCTGCGGCTCTTCAGGGCGCACGAACGCAGGCGGCGGCGGCGGCTGATTTTGACCAAACCTCTTCCCTGGAACGAATTCGAAAGCAGATGCGTTGAGTTTACTCATCTTTTAGGCGACGATGGGAGGGATGGACAGTATTAGGACAAGACAGACTGGTAAAGTTAAAATCTAATCGACTGGCACGTGACGTAATCTATCAGTATCCTCTTATTTTCCGTGCCCATCCGTCTACAGTCCCCTTGTCCAACTCGACACCATGAACAGCCCGCAAGTGCCGGCGCAAGTCATAAGCGCGTCCGAACACCCACTCACACGGCGCCGCATCACCCGACAAACTTTCCACTGAGGGCACCGACAAAAGCCCCTCCATGGCTGGGTGCGGGCATCTCAAAGGCGCCGGCGTTTTGGCTGTGCGCTCCTCATACGCGACCCCAGTGATCTCGTTGATTATTGAGATGTTTGGTAATTGAACGCGCCGTGTCTTTCGCTTCCTGGGCTGGGGACGCTCTGCCTCGCTGGACTCTCCATCGGCGTCTGCATGATGCTCACAGCCTTCGTCTTCTTCGGCCCCGGCACGATCATGACAGTGCCAACGGGTTTGATGCCGCTGTAAGATGTGCTTGTAGCCAAAGGCACGCCCGCACCCTTCGACGACACAGACAAAATCACGTCGTCCTAGATGGGTAATGGTGTGGTGCGTCGTGAGAGCTTTTTTCTGAAGATTTCGATTATCAAGAACCGCCGCTACCACAGGGTTTGACAAGAATAGCTGATACGCACAGATTTGAAATCCTTCGTACACCCCTCGACCTCACACTTCCAGTCGCGCCCTACCTCTCCTCCGCGTCGACGTTTCCGTGGCGGGCCCTCCTCCCCCGAGCTGCCATCTTCATGTTCATTCAGTTTGTTCTCAAGGTCCCTTTGTTCATGTAGCTTAATATGAGCTCGAAGACCTTTTTGAGAGGAAAACATTCTCCCCGAACATTCTTCGCGGTGGCATGTTGGTGGATGTGTCGTATGAATATGATATTGCAGCGCAGTCCAGGTAGGATAGAATCCCGATCCCGGTTCCGTTCTACAGACAGGATTCACGCACGTATATCGCCTTTCTTCAGCATTGCAATGAGTTGAGTGAGGGAAATACATCGCGTAGAACCGGGTTTAGATACCTTCGTGCACCTTGAGATGGACGTGCAGTTTTTGGTTTGTGCTGAAGGACTTGGTGCAGTCCCCATGATCACATTGGTACCGTTTTGTCCCAGATGGAGCATGTTCGTTCGCCATGTGGGCGCGCAGCTGTTGGTGCTTTAAAAACGCAGCCGAGCATCGTTCATGAGAACACTGCACAGTGATCGCATGGTCAAGAGTGCTCAGATAATAAAGTCAAACGGTCCCACCCTGAATGGCTTTTCCCCGTGGTGGATGACCTCCTTATGTGCTCTTAGATGCTGGGCAGTCCAAAACCGTTTGTCGCAGTCGGATTCTTCGCAGACAAAAGGTCGGTCTGATTTTGGTAGGTGAGAGCGTACGTGCGCTTGCAGATGGGTCTCACGAAGATAAGATCTATTACACGTCGTGCAAACGAATGGTCGCTTTTATGAATTTCGTCAGTCATGAGACAACGCGAACATACATGAGCAACATACGTCACCAGTGTGAGACCGTTCATGTTCTCCCAGACGCGAGGGTTTGGTGTAAGATTTTTCACAGCCGTCGAAAGTGCATTTGTAAATCCGTTTAGAGTTCAATATCAGTTTCCCGTTCACAATCACGGGTTGGCGAGATGCATCGGTGGTGACGGGTTTCGAGACGGGCTCATATTCTGATTCTGAAGCCCCAGACGCGCCCGAGAGGTGTAGGATAAACGAACTGGGGACATTGCGCGGTTCAAGGACATGGGTCGCAGCAAGGACGGGAGAAACGGACATCCTTTGCTCGTGTAATGACCTGCCCGACCTTTTTGGGTTGAGCGAATCGCTTGTTTGGCTCTGTTGTGGTATCACCGACTTACAGTGGCATCAGGAAAGCACACAAAACGAAGAAAAAAATGTCGACTGATGCTATTGCAATATTCGCAGAGGGCACCTTCGAGGACCAGGTACGGTGTGTTTGTTTGAATAGGACATGCGTCTCACTGAACGTATCACAGATCACCGAGCTTGCAGGATACATCGCACTGAGCCGCCCGGAGCCGGAACGCGCACCGTATGTCCAGTCCATCGAAAAGAAAGTTGCAGTCGAGGAAGGCCAGACGCCTCTATCCGGGGACGTCGAACGACGGAGAGAGGTGTTTGCTGCGGTCTTTGGGGATGTCAAGGGACTAGGCGGGGGTACTGAGCGCGGTGCGGCCCATACATTTCATCATCCCGACACGCTCTCTCTTCTCACCCTTTCCTATAACAGAGATCGAGGGTTTCTTTAACCTGCTCTACGCACATCTGTTGACGTTATGGCCAATTGACTCGCCAGAAACAAAAAATCGTGTGTCCAGTCTCCTTCCCATCATCACATCCTCGACCGCAGAACCTGCGGCCAAGTATCGCATGTGCGTGCTCTCTCTCTCTCTCTCTATGTGTGTGTGTACCCTACCCCAACTCTGCTCATATGTTTATATCCACGCCCGAAGTTTATCAAACTTATTCAACACGCTCCCACGACAATCCGCGCTCCGTCTCCCAGTTATCAAAACACTCCTCGAGCTTGCAAGTTCAAATGACGGGCTCCACGCACTCCAAGTCTCCCGCAGCGACGCAGAGAAATGGCTAAAAGAGTGGGACATCACGCCCGCTGAGAAAAGTGCATTCTTGAAGACCCTAGTAGACGTCTTCACAAAAGCCGGTCATCCGTACGTCTCACCTCTTCGCTTCCCTCCCCGTTTGCACCTACTAAATCATGCTCGAGCAGAGACACGGCCTATTACTACAAACTCGAGCACGTCCGCTCGTTAGAACCCACGTCCCAGTCAGCACAGCCCGCGGCGCTAGACGCGATCGCCACAGCTCTATCCAACCCAGCAATATTCGACTTCGACCCGCTATTCAAGCTCGACGCCGTCATCGCTACCAAATCGCATCCGCTCTTCGCCCTTCTCCGAATATTCTTCGATGGTGGTTTGGACGATCTCCACACCTGGCAGCGCGCACATGCCGACGTCTCTTCGTCATTCGGTGCGCTTTCCTTCCTCTCCCCACCCGCTTTGCCTGCCTCTTCTTCTCGACGCCAATGTGAAATTTTATTTAGGTTTGGACACTGCCCAGCTCGAGCGCAAAATCCGCCTATTATCCCTCGCAGATCTCGGCTTCCAAAACATCGGGCAGGACCTGCCATACGCGCACGTAGCCGCGGTATTGCAGGTGCCCCCGTCCAAAGTCGAGCGTTGGGTGATCGACGGTTAGTTCTTACCTGTTCCCTTCTCTTTTCTTTCTTAGTTTATGACGATTGCACAGCGATCCGAGTGGGTTTGCTTACGGGCAAGCTCGCACAACCCGCGCAGACTTTACGCGTGACGCGCGCCACGGCTCGCGTGTTTGGCCCGCCGGAATGGGCGTTGCTAGTCAAGCGCCTCGCTGGGTGGCGTACAGGAATTGCGGGCGTGCTTGACGTCGTTGCCACTGCGAGACGCCGAAATGACGCCGTCGCAGCGGTCGTGGCGCCGGGAGAAAAACAGTCCGAGACACCGGGCGAGGCGGAAGGGACGCCTGTAGAAGCCACTTCGTGACGACGTACATTATATGAATGTAGCACCTTAGCTGTGTGTTTCGTGTACGTTGGACGGGAGAAGAGAAGAATGCGACGCGAAGCAGGGAAATGATATTGGTGGTGCCGTGCCATCTAACTCTATGAATCACGTCTAGGGAGGATGAGAGGTCTAATATGCGCTGATATCCAACTGTCCAATGCGTGATATGAGGAATATCCCGCATTCCGTCTACCGCTGACTATCCACTCTTGATAAACACCGCCAACCTACCACTCGCCGTCAAACCCGTTGAACCCTGCAAAGCAATAGGTCAAGCCGTAAACAAAAATAGAATGAGGATCATGCGAGGTCAGAAAACGTACCGGTGAGAAGGAACACGTGGAAATAGCGCTTCTTCTCGAGCGACGAGCACCAATTCCACGCGCTGGTGAGGCGTCCGTCGATACAGCTCCCCGCATCGTAAAAGTTATCCGCGCCGCTCCCGTCGAACGCATGTCGGAAAAAGTCGCCGAGGATGTCGAGGTAGAGCGCGTCGAGTGAGCCGAATTCGGCGTCGATGTATGCGCGCAGTGCTGGCGGCTTGTATAACGTCGGTAGTTGGGAGAGCGTATTGCAGATAGGCAGGAGGATGCGGTAAATCTGTGAATACTTGTCTGTGTGTGGCATAGTGTGCGGGGGGAAAGGGAGGATTCCTGTCAGCATCTGGGATACGAAAGATTTTTGGGAGGAAGGCAGCACGTACCGATGAACATGAGCGCATTGGGCACATTGTGGTCACCCATGTGGATAACGGATGAACCGACCCAGCCACCGAGGCTCTTTTGCGCGCGGTTGAGAATGGCGTGCATCATGCGAGACGTTTTAGGCGCCGCTTGCACCCGATTCAAGCCTTGGCCGGTGTCGCGCAGACGGTACGGGATAGTTTCGGAGAGTAGGTCTTGCTCCGCGAGGGACCACAGATGGAACATATCTGATCAGAGGGAAATGAGTGCAAAAGTCGTAGACGAATGCAATTTCAGCAGGCGCACCATGCAGAATTTCACGCCAAAGAGCCAGGCTCTGCATTACATAGACATATTGCCTTGCGTGGTCATGCGAGAGACGTGCGCCACCACGCCCACTCCGGATAGCGAGACTGTCCGCACCCTTTTTGTCCCGTACCTGCGTTGGGTGGAAATATTGCTGCAGGTAGCCAATCATGTGATCGCACGGGTCACGATTTGTTCGCAGGAACGCGTGGTTGTCTCCTATGCTGTATAATGCCTGGCGCACCATCTCCTGCGTGAGTCTCTGTCCCCGGCGATACTTGGCAGAGAGCGTCTCGATCGCACGTTCTTTTGCTCTGATGTCGCGCTGGATCTCCCGCCTGCTCTTCTTTTCCGCGATAATTTCCTGCGTGGCCGTAGTGACGAGGGGGTCACGCAGTAAGTCGAGCACGCCGTGTTCATTGAGGAGTTCGTGCACCGTCCTGATTGGCGCGACACAACTGAACTCAAGCATTTCACGAACCTCCGGGGCTTGGCTGTCCTGGATGAGGTAATAAACGCATAGGCCACACACGCACTAGAGACAGACACACCTGCAGCAAATACACGAGTTTTCCGTAAGTCGTGCGCATCTTGTCAGGGTTAGTGATTTTGTGCCGACGACCCAGCTCGAACACTTTTTGATAAAAGTCAGAATTTGACGCGAAATCGCGATCCGTGAACAGTTCCTGGCCCTGCTTGTAATCCGCAGCGAGTACAAGTCCAGAAAGGATCGCGCAAAGTTCGCGAATTTGATGTACGATACGCTTGGCATNNGTATCGATTTTGTCCGTGTATTCGGAGACTTGCAGTGCCGCATCGAGTAAACGCAAATACTTGCGTTCCCCGAACGTCAACCGCAAGGGTATATATTTCGTTCGCTCAACGAACCACTCCCCTGGGTCTGAGCCCAAGGCGGGTTGCGAGCTGAGTACGATGTCGGAGATTGGCTCAGATGGTGGGGCGACCTCTGCAACGTCTTCTGCCTCATCATCTTCCATCTCTACCTGGGTACATACTCGTAAATCAGAGGAGCCCCCATAAAACACGAAGACGACACACATCGTTCCCGTTCGGCTTTGCATGGGCTACCCCGTTCGCGATTGGCTTGTTTGTACTTTTATCCCCCTCTGCCATGGGCGTCGCGGTATGCATTTTCCGGCTGCCTTTTCGATGTTGCGCTGCGAAGCATACTTCGCAGTAATCATCCGTACATGTTTCACAGCGCAATTGAGCTGGTTGGTCTGTAGAGCATAACGCATAAGTGGACTGTGAACTAGAGGAAGATAGTACCACGCACCCTCACACTCGACGCAATACCCGTGCGCAACGTCCCGCTCTACGTCCTCCTCGTCCCAGCCCTCGGGTCTGATATCCGGGTGTTCCAACTTGTCGTGGTCATTGCCGAGGATGTTCTCTAGCGAAAATGTCGGGCCGTTGCTATGTGACTCGTCCTCTGATAGCCCGGAAGATGCCATTGTAACAAGATGGACGAAATTCGAGCGTCAATGAACTGGTCTCGTCAAATAGTCGATACTGCGAATTTGTCTGCGCAGGCAAACTACGCCCGCAACACACTTCTATTACGTCATCAAGCCTGCCTTACAAACCTTCACCTTAAATCCGAATTTATATCCAGCGCATCGGCCACGTATTAACTACGTACTATGCTTAGGTGTAGTATGGTATTGGGAGATGAGACGGTAATGGCCGACTATGGACAGCAATAGAGTAGGGTAGAGTGTTTGGGGGTCGTGTGATGGTAGCGCTACGCTGACCTCTGTCCGACGGGAAAAATCTACGCTGGCAAGAGCACTGCTAACACACAAATGGTGAGATTATGGGCGTGCGGGTAGAAGAAGTGAGAAGAAGATTACATTTAGGGGCGAGAACTGAATGCCTTTATTTTAACTACAGTTACTAATGTACATCGCGGCTCGACTATACATTTGGTACAGTAATCAAATATCGCTGGACATCGGATAATCCAGTTGCCAGAGCCCTATTTGGAACCGGCAGTCGAAAATCTCCTCAAGGGCAGTCTGGCTAATAAACTACATATACACTCAGACAAAAATGGAAGACATAATTCGTAGCAAAGGATAAAAAACATTGTTTGTCAAACCCAGTGTGACTTCACTTCTGGCGCGTCCTGAACATCACATTCGTAGCCACAGGGAAATGCAGTCCAGCGATGCAAAACATGCGCGGAAAACTTTGCCCTTCCTCAAACTTGATATCATACGTCGTGATAATATAGGCAATTAGTATCTTCATTTCATTGACCGCAAAGAATCGTCCGGGACTGATAGTAAAGTAGTGACTTGTTAGGTTAGAGGTCATGACCGGGCAAAAATGCTTACCATACGTGTCGTCCCAGTCCAAAAATCAAATGGTCGACGGACGCGGAGGTCGATTGATATCTGCTTGACGTTGTATCCCCCTCACTTTCACGAAGCTTCACAAAGCGGAATCCGTCGAATTCCTTGGGATTTGAGTACGACCTTTCATCTGTATGGACGAAATCGCCGGGTGTGGAGATCATTGTGCCTGCGGGGATCGTCACACCGTTAGAAGATGTAAACGGGCGCAACACGAGACGTCTCAAGGAAACTAGCAAGTAGCGGAGAGCGAATCAGCATCTCGTATTTAGGGCGTTTAGGAAGGAATATAACGAACGGACACTGAAAGAATCAAGCCGTTGGGTCTCCCGGAGGAAGCTGTCTATCTTGTACATCTTGTCTATCCCAGCTTTCGTCCAGCCTTCTTCTCTAAACACGGCGTTGACCTCTTCGCGGAGGGGTTCGATATATTCGGGATGCGCAAGGAGGCGGTACAAAACCTGTGAGACACTCTATTGGCATGTAATGATTAGAATTGTGTAATAGGTGGAGACGGGATATCAACACTTGCCATAGACGTCGAATGTATAGCTACAAAATTGGTTACGAGCAGTCGTCGTGCAAGGCCTTCAATGGACCTCTCCACTCCCTTGGCCTCACTCATGAGCCACATCAGCATATCGTTCTGCGAATTGACCGTGTCATGAGAAAAACAACAGATACAATGGTCTAACAAACCGGTTTATCATCCCAGTCCTCCCCGTGCTCCTCCATCTTCGCAAATCGCTCCTCAACCATAGGTCGGATAAATTCGATCTCCTGTCGGATCTGGGAGGGAATGTTTGATAGCATGCGTAAAACAAGACTAGTGTGGGTTTCAGTGACAAGGCAACATCGACGGAGGGGACTACTCACGGCTTGAGAGGCTTTGGAAACACGCCGAGGACTACGCTAGACTTCATGACCTGAGTCGCGTAGGTTAAATTTAAGTTCTGATAGTCATCATTTCGGCCTGAGCGTAGAAGAAAATCAGATAGGTGGCTAAAGGGATAAAAGAGGCATAAAAAGGTCACAAACATAAAGGAACTCCAACAAAAATACGATTTGTAGAACGACAAATTACGCGTCGAAGGGTGTCTAGAACGGGGACCTTGACCCACTCTGCATGCCTTGTGAGATATAGCCTCTTCGCCTAAGACATTGCTACGCACTGTCCTCGTATGTCGGGATTAAATCATCCACAGCCATGATGAGCTCTTCGCGGATCTCCTTGAAAGTACTTGCAATATTCCGTGTCAATTGGGAGCGAACTATGTCCACGGAATATCTGTCATTTGCGTTTAATACTTTCAGCGTGTATTCTGCTTGAAGAAGCTGGATAACCCGTATGAGTATGAGCTCTCCGTTTCCACGCCAACGTACTTCCTCTATTGATTCCTTCCCAGATAGGACATCATCTGAGGCGTTCCTAACATCGTCGATTAGCTCGGATCCGGAAATCAACACCATCCATCTCTGAAATCCGGCGATTCTGAATAGACCTGGCCTTGTCTTGAAATTAGGAACGTCATCAGCTCGATGCGAGGAAAACCGCATATATGGTGCGGCAGATTAC
>WNFO01013396.1_pt1 | contig 10053 bp, 19 predicted proteins | sample 5400251 | NCBI WGS metagenome assembly WNFO01 (sample SAMN13153354, study PRJNA577476) | soil metagenome | isolation source: 100 cm saprolite under Madrone tree | place: USA:California | collected 2016-06-14
AGCAGCAGCCGCCGGGCCGCGCCGGACTCCACCAGCTTCGTGGCCACGATGAGCCCATAGACGAAGCCCGAGCACGCCCCCGCCAGGTCGAAACCCCAGGCGAGGGTGGCTCCGAGCTTGCGCTGGACAATCGCCGCTGTGGAGGGGCACAGCCGATCCGGCGTCATGGTCGCGACGATAATGCAGTCGACAGCCGTCGCCGAAACGCCACGGGCGTCGAGACAGCGGCCCGCCGCGGGCACAATCAGGTCTGACGTGCCGCCTGCCGACGCAAAGCGGCGCTCGGCGATCCCCGTGCGCGATCGGATCCATGCATCGGTCGTGTCCAGCTGTTTTTCGAAGAACGCGTTAGGGTAGACGTCGGGCGGCAGGTAGTGCCCCGTCGCGGTGATCGCCGCGCGCATCACGTCCGCCGCGACGCTGGCGTGTCGACGAGTAGGGCGAGGATCAGGGCGTGCGGCGCGATCCGAGTAGATGTCATCGCGGCCCCTCATTCTACACGAGCCCCGGGACGGATGAGGTGCACTAAGCGGCTCACTCTTCTCCCCGCTCGGTTCGGGCAGCGGAGCCCTCACCACTCGCTAAGTGACCGTCATCCTCGTGGGCGGTACAGTTGTGACTGTCTCTGGGGAGTAGTCGCCCTCGGCGGGAGGTAGACCGTTCTCGTCGCGGTCCTCGACGATGACCCGGCCCAGCACGAATCGACCCTCCGCACTCCCAAACCCATGCTGTTGCGCCAGCGCCCGCAGCTCTCCTCTTCCTGCTGCGTGACCTCTCCGCATAGCTCACTCCAGTCGCAGGAGCCTCCGCCAACCCGACCCCGTGCGTCGACCAAGAAGGCTCCGTCTTGAATTCAGTTGGGACCGCCGATCGCTCTTTCCCCCTGTTATGGCGTGTGAGCCTATCGCCAAGCAAACACCAACGAGGAACCCAACACCGGTCGCCGTAGTGAGCGCGCCCACGGGCTCCCTCCGCGCATAGGCCGTGGATGCCCTTGCCCACCGCGGCTGTAGCCTTCTTGAGGACGGCCTGGAGAGCGTCGCGGCCCTTACCGGCCGCGCCGATCTTCCCACCCTCCCCGCGACCGGGGGCAGCATGGGTGATATCGGATATCAGCCCACATCCCGGTTGCGTCTCGCTCGATGTCCCACGTCGTCGAGCTTCCTTTCCATAGCTGTCTCCTCCCTGTTTCCCGACGCTGCGCGCTGAACGAGGCTTTAGGACCCGCCAGGGACGTTGCAGAACGGGGGATCAGGCGAAGCGGAACCTCATAGCCGCGACTCGGCACATTAAGCACGGCCTGACAGACAAACGCATTCAGACGGCCCGCCCCCGACTCTAAGCCTGCGAGGTGCTTGGGGCTACACTGGATCAGGAGCGTAGCCGATGGCCGATTCCGTCCGCCGCCGCTTGCGACAGACCACCCACTCTACCCGCGGCGCCGTCCTGACCGGGGCCCGATGGCTCGGTCTTCGGCTTCATCAAGATCTCGGAGGAGCTCGGCGAGGGAAAGCTGGCCCATCTCGACGAGTGGGTGCTCCACCTTCTCAGAGTGCCGGGTGACCCCCACACCTCGATAGGGCCATCGTGGCTCCTCGAAGCGGCCCAGGACATCACGTCCCTTGGCGGCCGTACCATGCTGGTCGCCGTCACGCTCTTCACCATCGGATACCTTGCTCTGGAGCGAAAATATGGCGCGATGTGGCTGGTAGGAGTCGCAACCGCGGGTGGGGGCCTGCTCACCACCGGTATAAAGGAGCTCTTCGGCCGGGAGCGACCCGACCTAGTCCCTCACCTCGTCGCGGTGACCTCTCCGAGCTTCCCGAGCGGGCACTCTCTCCTGGCCGCCGTCTTGTACCTCACGCTGGGAGCCTTGCTCGCCCGCTTTGCGGCGCGACGACACACCAAGGTGTACTTGCTCACCGTGGCCCTGGTCGCGACGTTCCTGATCGGCAGTAGCCGCGTGTACCTTGGCGTCCACTATCCGAGTGACGTGCTGGCCGGCTGGTGTGCCGGCCTTGTCTGGGCACTGACTTGCTGGCTCGTCGCTCGGTACTTGCAGGCTCGCGGCGCGGTGGGAAAGACCGGTGCCTGAATGAGCGAGAACGATTCCCACTCCCGGTCGCGACTTCGGGTCGACCATCCAATGCTCACTACCACAGCTCCCGGGCCGGCTCGCTGGGAGTGCAGCTAGTTTGGCGCAACGCGGTACCCGCTACTGGGGCCCCACCCGTGGACTGGGAGCAGATGCGGGGGGGCGTACCGGGTCCAGGTGGACCGGGTATGCCGTATGCGCGTACGCTGCGGGATCACAGAGGAGCCTAAGAACTGTCATGCCGTGGGACCGACGCATCGAACCATTCCTGAACCGCTACCCGGTGCTCCGGGCGATCGGCAACACCCCGCTGGCCCCGTGAGCATTTTCGGTGATGAGCTGCCCGGCGTCGAGGTATTGGCAAAGACGGAGTGCCTCAACCCGGGCGGCTCGCTCAAGGACCGTCCCGTCTTGTCCATGGTGCTCGCGGCCCTGGCGGATGGACAACTGCAGCCCGGGAAGACCATCCTCGACAGCTCATCGGGCAACGCGGGTATCGCGTACGCAATGGTGGGTCGGATCATCGGCTACCCGGTCGAAATCGTCATCCCCAACAATGCCAGCACCGAGCGCAAGAAACGGTTGTTGGCACACGGCGCTCAGCTGATCTATACGGACGCGCTGAAGGGCTACGATGAAGCGTTGCGTGAGGTGCACCGCCGCCACGACACCGACGCAGACACTCAACACTATTTCTTCTGTGATCAGTACAGCAACGAGAATAATTGGCGGGCCCACTACGAGACGACAGCGGTAGAGATCCTTGAGCAAACCGGAGGGAGGCTCACCCATATCGTTGCCGGTGTCGGCACGGGCGGCACGGTGACGGGCTTGGGGAGACGGTTGAAGGAGCACGACCCGACAATCCGCCTCATTTGTGTGCTCCCAGAGGTGTTCCCTGGGATCGAAGGCCTCAAGCCGCTCGGTCCGGGGGATATCGTCCCGCGATCCTGGACGAGACCGTCATCGACGAGCGGATCCCAGTCACAAGTGAGGACGCGTACAAGATGTGTGCCCGGCTAGCCCGCGCGGGCTTTTTTGTCGGCCAGTCCTCCGGTGCCTACATGGTGGGCGTCGAACGTATCGCCCGTCGCGAGCGATCCGGACGGTTCGTGACCTTGTTCAACGACCTGGGAGAGCGCTACTTCTCGACCCGCCTCTGGGACTAGCGAGTCTCCGCGCAGCCGGTGCTGCTCTGCCGTCTTGTCTGCGAGACGGCCAGACTGCAGGACCAGATGATGGGCAAGACGCGCTGGCCGAGCCACCCACCAAGGACGGCTTATGGACGCTGAATCACCGCTCCTGTGGGACGCGCTTCGCCCCTGGTGAGCCAAGGAAGATGCCGAGGCGAATCTGTTGAACCCTTCCGGGCACTACCGCTGACCGTCTCCGTCAACGCCCAACCAAGCGTCGCCCTGGAACCCTCTGATTGTATGGGGCCGGACCCGTGGCCTAGCTCTTGCTGCCGCCTTCCATGGGGAGAACTCGGTCAAAGCGCCATGACCCCCAGCATCATCAGCTTGCAGGACATCCTGAAGCATTGTCGGACGCTCCCGCCGAGCCGGCGGGCATTCTACGAAGCCGTGCTGACTCATGGCGACGTGGTGGCGGTCAGAGTGAACTACCTCCCCGACGCTCTCCTGTGGCTCGTGACGACGCCCACGCAGGCCTGGCTGATGCGAGAGGCTCACGATCCGGCGGCGGACGTCAAAGCCACAATCCTTAGCCTTCAGGAAGCCCGAGATTTGCTGACAACCCTGGGTGACGCGGTGCCCGCCACCGTCTATGAGGCGGCAGCGTGGCTCCTGGCGCCGGCGCCAGCGAAGGCCCAGCGCCCTGGCGAAGGGTCCTAGGCGTCCACTGATGATTCCCCGCTGGCCCGCCATCGTCGTCGCCACGCTCACTCTGTCCGGGTGCGCCACTACGTGGTCGCGACCGGCGACGTCATCCGCAGAGTTCAATCTCGACAGCCGCGCGTGCCAGCACATGAACGCTCGGCTGGTCTTTCTTTCGTCCGGTCTGGTCGGTGAGTACGTGGTGCCGTCCGGGTACCAGCGCTGCATGCTGGAGGAGGGCTACACCGAGGGCGGATCTTGGAAGGGCTACTCGGGATGGCGGGAGCAGTGACCGGGCACGTCGCAAGGCTGTCCACGAGGCTCCCGCCGATGGACGACTAGGATGCGCCGGTTCTCTCCAAGAAGACCAGGCTGGCCAGGACATCAGGCAGCTGACGGATCCAACGAACGGTGTTGCGGCGCGCCCGCTGGAGGGGCTGAGCGTGTGGCCGCGGAGGCGCCCTCGAGGCCCACCACGTCGTCAAGCGCGCCCAGGGGGGCTCGGACTTCGATCTCGACCGCCTGGTGGCACTCTGCCCGCCGTGCCACGTCCAGACGGATGCCCCCTACGCGCGCGGCCGGCTGGTCATCAGCCCGCGCGGCGCCGGGCACTTCACCGTCGAGGTGACCCGAGGGGCTGACAAGTGGGAGATCCGGGCGCAACCGACGGCCGTCTCTAGGGCCTGCCCTGAGTCTGCGGCTCAGCCATGAGCTCTTCGCGGCCCGCGTCGGCGTGGCGCTCTTTCGCGGACCACGCATCTGCGCTAGGATCGCCGAGATCGCGATGACTCCCCGGGAGCTGGCCGGTGCGCTGCGCCGACAACTGAACCCTCGCCGGGCGCGCTGGCAGAGGCCCGCCGCGCTCGTGCGCGCGCTGCGGCTGCGGCGCGGTGAGACGGTGGCCGAGATCGGCTGCGGTCCGGGTTACTTCACGGCACGCCTAGCGCGCGCGGTGGGGCCGGCCGGGCACGTCTTCGCGGTCGACCCGGAGCAGGCAGTGCTCGACATCATGCGCCGCCGCCTGCGAGGCGTGCGCAACGTCACGCCCGTGCTGGGACGCGAGGACGATCCGCTGCTGCCGCGCGGCCGCTGCCGCACCGCAGTACTCATCAACGTCTACCACCACATGCACGGCGGGACGGCGTTCCTTCGCCGGCTGGTCGCCTCGCTACCCCGCGACGCGCGCGTGATCAATGTGGACTGGAACGAGACGTCGGAGTTTGGGCCGCCGTCCCGGCAGCGTGTGCCCCGCACCCGTTTCCTGCGCGACGCCCGCCGCGCCGGGCTGCGGTTGGTCACCGCGCGCACGATCTTGCCGCACCAGTACTTCCTGATCCTGCGCCGCGCGCGCTGAGCGCGGCCGGCTGGTCCTCACCCCGCGCGGCGCCGGGTGCTTCGCTGTCGCGGTCACCCATGGGGCGGATAAGTGGGCGATCCGCGCGTAGGTCAGGGCCGTCGATGGCGCGGGCTCTGGGGGCACCACGAAGCCGAGGAGCTGGTCGGATGCACGATCGGGCGACCAAGCCCGAAGGGCGAGATGATGCTCAACCAGATCCAGCAAGGCATGCACGACGGGATGATGCACGTGCCGATCGGGCCTTCCGTGGCATAAGAGGGGGGTTCTGCTACTCGGCGCCTTACGGGGATCTGTCGCCGGGTCGTTCAATTCACCGGGTTGGTCCGCCTCCCCTTGGATTGAGCTGTCCCGGCGACGGCATGGATGGTGGTAGGACCGACGGCCCCAAGTCGAGGAGGTCGAGCTTGAGGATAGCCTGATCGCCAGGCTTGATCCCGGCGACGGCCCCCGGCAAAAACGTGTTAGTCCAGGGCCCCCCAGGCGTGTTGACCGTGACCGCCCCGCTCGCTGGGTCCACGGCCGTCACCGCCCCCGTGACCGCCCCGACGCGCGTGTCGATGAGTTCGACGGTCACCATCACGTCGTCGCCGGGCTTCACGTCCGTCAGCACCGCTGGGCGAAACGCCGCCTCCACGATCGCACCGCCGATGGCCAACGTGATGCGGCCCAGCGTGGAATCCACGGCTGTCACGCGTCCCTTCACGAGGGCCCGGATGCCCGGCGAACCCTGCCCGCGGCCCCCGCGGCCCCCACGCTGAGCGAGCATCGTGTTCCCTGGCCGAGAGGCGGCATATCCGTCCGCGCCTATCACCAGTGCCGCCACCGCCAACATGAGCAGTGCCCGCCCCATCGTCGTAAAGGCCATGTTCCGCCCTCCCCCTCGCGGCTCGGCTCCATGCCGAGGCTCCCGACTGTGTTCAAGCCAACGCTACCTCCACAGAAAGCCGGATCCAACCGGAGTCACCGGTTTTGAACTTTCGCTCGCTGTCTGACCATCGCGGCACCCGTGGATTCCGCCGTGCCCGCTGGAGGTCCCAGGCCGGTGGCCGCTGGGCTCGAGGTCCACCACGTCGTCAAGCGCGCCCAGGGGGGCTCGGACTTCGATCTCGACCGCCTGGTGGCACTCTGCCCGCCGTGCCACGTCCAGACGGATGCCCCCTACGCGCGCGGCCGGCTGGCGGGCGCTTGACCGTCGAGGTCACCCGAGGGGCTGACAAGTGGGCCATCCACGCGTAGCCCACGGCCGACGATAGGGCGGACGCTCGGTTCCAAAGGGGCCGAGGGTACGGTTGCAGATCGTCGCGCCGGAGGGAGCCCCGCTCCGCGTCGGAGCGGTGGTGCGGCGAATTGATGCCGACGGGGTGGCGTTCTCTTTCGCCCGCAGCATCTACCGTCGCTCCATCCACGTCGCCTAAGATCGGAGTCAGACTATCGACCCTCATGCGGTTGCGGCGTCGAGTTCAACCGCTGGATGAGACATAGGGCCCTTGCCCTCAGACCTTCCCTCGGAGCTCTCTCGATGGTTCGAAACCATGCAGCGCCTGCTCGACGGCTGGGCTCAGACCGCAGAGCAGCAGAAACAGCTCCACGAGATGGTCAAGACGCTAGTCCGCGAGAACGCGGGGCTTCGCGAGGAAATCAATCACCTCCGGAATATGGTCACCCATCTCACGGGCGAGCGTGCGGAGACGGCACAGGCCCTCCGCGACCTGGCCGCCTACGTGACCGCGGTCAAAAACCACGTGCTCCGGCGATCCAGAGAGGGCAGATCCCCGGAATAGATGAGCCGGAAGCTCGTTCTGGCATGAGCGCGGCCGCAGCACCAGGAGTCCAACGACCGCGATGATGACGCGCGTTGGGCTCATAGGTCTTCTTGCCCTCCTCCCGGTCGCGAATCATATCAGCGCCAGCGGGCATGGGGGAGCGCGACCTTTCGTCCTGGCCCGACCCAAAGACGCGATGTCAGCCACATAGCGAGCGGCAACCGCCCGAATGAGCGTGGGTGTAGACTCTAGGTGCCTCCTACGGGCACTCAGGTTGACGCACGCTGGCGTCTATGCTCGCGGTATTTGGCTCAACCTCGCCCCTGACCAACAGGACGCGCTGTGGCGTGTCGAGGGCCAAGCCACGAAACCCGAAGTGGAGCAGTTCAACCTGACCGAGAGCCTCGTGCGCGGGCACCTTCGCGACATTCCGCGGCAGGTCCGCTGCGCCATCTGCCTAGCGCGCGAGCTTCACCTATCTCCCAGCGACATCGGCCCGATCTTGGCCACTCTGGCGGAACGTCAACCCCCGTTCGCGGCAGGCCGCTGCGGCTGCGGCGCCAACGGGCTCATGTACCTGCCGAGGTAGCGCGCGGTCCCCCAGCCGTCACGCGCTAGCGGGAGCGGAGCAAGTTCAACTCGCAAAGCTCCGTGAGGTGAGGACATGCCAAACATAGAGCCGGTTCGGCACGAGCCCAAGAAGTTAGCTGGTCGGCAGCAGCGACACGTAGAAATTGAAATCGCCGGCTTTGAGCGGGGGATCCGGGCAGCGGTGCTGCATCTTGAGCGCACGGGGCACCAGCGGGCCGCCTTGGTCCTGCGGACCGACTTCAAGTTGCAGGGGCGTAGTCGGGAAGATCGGCAGAGGCTGGGGTGACCGCGGCCCACAGCCAACCGAGTGCGCGCCTCCGATGAGCGGCGAGCGTCTGGTCATGCGTCCAGCGCGTGGACAAGCTCGGGTACTAGGGGGTGCAGACTGCGCAGTGCGGCCTGCTCGCGGACCTCTTGGCCGTAAACGGGCCGCTACATTATGAGCGGGAGTTCTGGCCCAATCGCGGCGTCAGGCGGTGGCTCCTCGATCGTGATGATGTGCTCGAGGACCGGGTTGGGTGGGCGCCGGGCGTGCCGCGCGACGATCGCCGTCGCGGTCCAGGCGGACGACGCCGGGCGCTCCCAACCGCAGGAGCACGCAATGCGCCCGTACACCGACCCCTTGCTCATGGGTGAAAAATGAGCTCCTCCCTCTTCGGGCGACTGAGCCGGGGCTGTCGGCTGGTCGCTACTCGGAAAGGTCGCGCTTCTGGCCCCGTCGCCGCTTGAAGGTGTCCCGCAGCATCGCCCGCACGTGCCGGCGCCGCTCGCGCATTCGCGCCAAGCCGCCCACGACCCGCACAACAGGCAGCGTGAGCCCGACAGCTATGACCCAGAACAGGGGGACGTTCGCCATTCGGCGTCGGAGCTTACTTTCCCGGCGCTAATCAGCCGGAGGGCGGTCGCTAGTCGCTCGAAGCCTTGTCTATTTGCATAGCGAAGAAACGAGCGGGCTTCGCCCTCCGTCAAGGAAGACGTAAATCCGTGCCTCAATCTCACGGTTCGCGTCTGATCTCGGAGTGCCGTGCGGATGACCGTGGAGACTCCAGAGTCGTTCGCGCAGAGTCGGTCCATGTCTTCAACTGAGATCGGAACGGTGACTCTGTACGTGGGCATTACATCTAGTCTCGTCCTGGACAGGGAAAGGGACAAGCCGGACCTTAGCGAGTACTGGGTTCCATTGCTCCGGAGTCGGTCCGAATAGCGGTACTTGACCATTCTGACACCCAAACCCATTCTTGTTACTCGCCAATAACCATTCAAGGATCCCGTGCATCGCTGCCTGTCGATCAGCAGTGAACAGGTGGTCCGGCACGTTGTAGAGCAGACATTCAATGAAATACGAGGGCGCGAGCCCATTGGCCAGTCTGCCTTTCTCGACCAAGTAGCGCCTCGCGTTCTTGAACATCCGCACGATAGGCTTGTAGTGACCATACGTGCGCCCGGTTCCGTTCTTGGTTTGAGCGGTGGCCGTCGTACCGTGGCGTAGAAAGACATGCGCCAGCGTAGGTTCGCAAGAGCGCACCTCGCGGCGACGGCGCTCGGCGCCTTATAAACAAAGGGAAAAGCGGCTCCAGCGCCACCCCCGCACCTCGGCGGGTCATCACGGGCGGAGCGACAAAACAACGTGCAGACGCACTTTCTGGCGCATGGCGCCAGCAGCGGCGCAACCCGCTTTATCTTGCCGTCCTAAAACTTCTCGCTTCTCTCTTCTCTCGCCGATATTGACTTTCAAAATACAGGAAACGGCACCAACAATATTATACGAACGGGTGCATACGTCACGCACAAAACTTGCAGCCGAATTGCAGCGAAGCCGCGCCGCGAGCGCCGAACGAATGCCGTCGCGGGTGCATATGCCGTGCTCGCAACGCATCGATCCCCGTGCAACAGGCATGCAATCGAGCTGCTCGGACCTGCCGGGATGTATGCACAGCGGACCGTGAGCAAGCCACGCTTAGCAAGTCTGATTTATGAGTACACGGCCTAATACAGGCACAGGAGGAAGCGCAGATGGGACGCACGATGATGCGACGCCATTTGCACATCACCGGTTTGATTGCAACGCTGAGTGTCGCATTCAGCTAGAGTGACGCCGTGGCTCAGAGCGCTATTGTGGATCACTATCCCGCCACTGCGTGGGAGCAGACCGCGCCGGAAGCCGCCGGATGGTCGGCAGAAGGGCTGGCGCAAGCGCAGACCTCGTCGAGGCAGATCGCACCATCGGCAGCGGTTATGATCGTCCAGCATGGACGAGTGGTCGCCGAGTGGGGTCGTAAGCTTCCCCACCCGGTAGACAGTTCGAAGGTAGACTTTCCGGGGCCAAGGAGATGCCCATGCGAAAGTCCCGATTCACGGAGAGCCAGATCGTCAGCATCCTGAAGCAGGGGGAGGCGGGGGTCCCGATCACCG
>WNFO01006897.1_pt1 | contig 10052 bp, 13 predicted proteins | sample 5400251 | NCBI WGS metagenome assembly WNFO01 (sample SAMN13153354, study PRJNA577476) | soil metagenome | isolation source: 100 cm saprolite under Madrone tree | place: USA:California | collected 2016-06-14
GATTGGAAGGGCACCAACTATCAACATCTAAACCAAATTCGGCGCGTAAGCACGGGCGGCGCGTTCAAGCCGGATCTGGCCCGCTTGGAACAGATGACCCAAGTGCAGCAGATGACGCCCGCCGAGTATCGCGAGGCCTGGGCCTGGGTCCATTTGATGCTCCGTGGCCGAGCCGACGCCAAGGCCGTGCTTACCGAATACTTGCAAACTCTTCGCTCCAATCCCAATCCCGGTCCGCTCGGACCTCGCCTCTCGGCCGTCTATCCCAATCCCGAAGCCACCCTTATCGACCATGTCGCCCACCTGGAAGCGACGAACCCGACGCCGCTCGAAGATCCCGCCTTGCCGCATATACAATGAGATTGGTGAGTGGTGAGTTGTGAGTGGTGGCCAACCAGTGGCTTGGCGCCGCTGGCTCGAAACGAAATCCGGACCGAATGGATCGCACCATTCACCATTCACACCACTCACCACTCACCCCACTCACCAGGTAATGCGCCTCCTCGTCACCACCGGCAACACTCAGATGCCCATCGACCGGGCGCGGTGCATCACCAACGTCTTCACGGGCCGGACGGGAACCCGGATCGCGCTGGAAGCCTACGAGCGCGGCCACGAGGTCCTGCTGATGACCTCGCATCCGGAGTTGGCGTCGACTTTGAGCAAGACCGGCCGGGCGCCGAAAGAGCGCTGGGGGCTACGAACCTTTCGCGGCTTCGACGATCTGGAAAAAGAAATGGAAGCGAGCATTCTCCAGGGAGAGTGGGAGGGAATCATTCACTGCGCGGCCGTGAGTGATTATCGATCCGGGGGAATCTATGCACCCGCGCCTGGGACCGAGTTCCGACAAGCCGATGGCCGCTGGACCGCCTCCGGATATCCGGGCATGGTGGACAAGTCCGCCGCCAAAGTTAAAAGCGACGAGCCGGAGTTGTGGCTGCGATTGCTACGAACTCCGAAATTAGTGGATCGCGTTCGCCACGATTGGCGTTTTCATGGAATCCTCGTGAAGTTTAAATTGGAAGTCGGCGTGGACGCGGATCAATTGCTGGAGATTGCCGAACGCTCGCGGCGACGCTCCTCGGCCGATTTGATGGTCGCCAACACCCTCGAGACGATGGCGCAGTGGGCCTATCTCGGACCCTGGGGTGGTCAGTATCAGCGGGTCAAGCGACAGGAACTTGCGCCGCGGCTGATCGAGGCGGTTGAACAACTGCACGACTCCGGCGAGCGGGGTCAGTGATGACCCCGGCACCAGCTTCAAGGAAATACCGGGGCGTTCACCCGCTCACCTTTGGAGAACTGCTAAATGAAAATCCTCCTCGGTGTCACCGGCTCGGTGGCGGCAATCCGCACGCCAGAGCTATATCAATCGCTTCGCCTCGCCGGCCATCACGTTAAGATTGTGGCTACTCAGGCAAGTCTCTATTTCTTCGATCCGGGCTCGATTAATCCTGCGGATATGAATCAGGTGCAGCGAAATCGCGAAGTCGTCATTCTGGACGAAGACGAATGGCCGGGGTCGGAGCGTGGCAAGCGCTACGAACGCGACGACCCAGTCTTGCACATCGAATTGCGTCGCTGGGCGGACTTGTTCCTCATCGCTCCTCTGGACGCCAACACGCTGGCGAAATTGGCGACGGGCTTGGCTGACAACTGTCTGACTTGCGTATGGCGGGCTTGGGACCCTACGCGGCCAGTTGTGTTGGCCCCGGCCATGAACACGCTCATGTGGGAACATCCATTGACCATTCGTCATCTGCGTCAATTGGCGGCCGACGCCGGCGCCAGTCATCTTCCCGAAGATTTGCTTGTAGAGGACCTGCTGGACTCGATCAATCAACGATGTCCGAAGCTGCACGTCGTTCCGCCGGTCAGCAAGCGCTTAGCCTGCGGCGACGTGGGCGTCGGCGCCATGGCGGAGGTGAGCGAAATCGTGCAGGCAGTGATGAAGATGATATAGCGGCCACCAGCGATTACGGTGAGGGGGGCGCCTTGAAGCCGATCTTTCGCGCGGAGCAAGCTCCGCGGCTAAATGAGGGATTAAGTTTACACTATTTATTTCGCCCCAGCGGTTTCTTTTTTGTGCACGAGCTTGGCGAGTTGGGATTTCTTGCGGGCGGCGAGATTGGGGTGCACTACTCGATGAGCGGCCGCGGTATCGAGTTTCTTCACCGCGACGATGAACTCTTTTTTGAGATCGTCGAGCGTGCCTTTGTCGGCGATGTCGAGAACCTTCTTGACTTGAGTCTTGATAGCCTTCTTGATGCTCCGGTTGTGAAGCCGGCGGCTCTGGGATTTTCGCCATTGCTTCTTGGCACTTCGCGTATGCGGCATTTCTTATTTGTCCTTAGTTCTTAGATCTTAGTTTTTAGCCATAGACCTCAGACCGTTGCAGAGAATCAAATAATATACTGAGGGATTTGCCGTTTTCAACCTTGAGTTGGGGCCCTAAGGACAGCAAAGCTACTGACCGAGGGCTAAGAACTAAGTTCTAAGACCTAAGCACTAAGACTAAGTACTACGGCTGCGTATCCTGCTGCTGTTGCATGCGGGCCTGCCAGTCGTCGAGCAGTCGGCCGATGTTGCGGAAGGTAAAATCCATGTTGGCCAGCTCGTAGCCCAGTTCCACCGCCCGGCCTAAATCGCCGGCCTCCGCGAAACCTTGAGCCAACTGAAAGAGCAGCTCTTTGCGACGGTCGTCTTCGCCGACCGGCAGGGTCTGCAGCGCTTCTTCGAAATTCCGCTGGGCTAACCGCCAGTTGTTTCGTCCCTTGAAGCAGTATCCCAAATACATGAGTGCCTGCCATTGATGCCGCGGATCATTGCGCACTCCCTGAAGCTCGCGAATGGCTTCGTCATAGCGCCCGGAGCGCAGCAGGCGAATCCCCAGCTCGAAATGCAGTGATTTATCGGTCGGATAGCGGTCGGATTTTTGACGATAGAGCTCCAGCTCGCGAGAGTTGATCTCGCGCATGATGCCGACTCGAACCTGACGCAGCTTTTCATCGCGCGGATCGGCACGCAACTTTTGTTCCGTGACAGCCAGGTTCTGCCGGAACGTCTCGATCTCCAAATCGGCGAGCTCGGCCGTCAGCTCAAAGTGGTTGCCGGTCGGTCCCAAGCCTTGCTCGATCGCTTGCTTCGCTTGATCGAGACGATTTGCCCGTCGGTAATGATTCGCCAGCTGAAGATACCCGTTTACGTTGGTTGGGTCGGCTTGGATTTTTGCCAGCAGTGGAACGGCCGACTGCGTCACGCGATCGCCCGTGGCATGTTCTCCCGAGTCACCCAGCTTGGCTCGAATGTATTCGCTGGATTTGCCGGCGGAGTCACCGCCGCCGACGGCCTGCTCGTAGCCGCCGCGCGTGATGGTGTGGTGAGCGGCCAAATCCTTGACCTTGGCCTGGGCCTCCTGATCGCGGGGGTCCGACTGGCGCACCAGCTCCCAGAGCTTGACGGCTTCCATAAAGTTGCCGCGCTTTTCGCACAGCCGGGCCAGGGCACGATTCACCGTCAGATCCTTGGAGTCTTTTTCCCGCGCTTGCAAGAGCAGCCAAATGCCCACGTCGATGATGCCCAGCATGTCAGCCGCCTCCGCCATATCGAGCTGCACCTTGGTGTCCCATGGATTCTGGGACAAGATTTCCTCGCCGGTCTCCAGCACCCGCAAGTAATCGCGGGCCCGCTTGGCGCCCATGAGGCGAGCTTTGCCCGCCGAGGTGGTGAGCTTGGAGAAGGTGCTGCCCCGGAGGTTATTCTTGTATTTCGCCTTTTGCGTTTGGCGCAGCGCCTTCCGGTAAATCAGATTGGCCGGCTCCAGCTTGCAGCAAGCCAGCAGCAGCTGGATGGCATAATCGTGGTTGCCGCTTTCCAGGACTTGATTGGCGCGATGAAACTGCTCGGCCGCGATCCGATGATGTTCCGGCGTCAGCGGAGGCAGGGCCGACAGGGTGGATTCAGACATAATCGTATCTTCTCAGGCACCATCGATTGACCGCGGCTCCAACCCGACCGGGCGCTTGCCACGGCCAATCCGCTCGCCCCGAGCTTGGTTGCCCCCTACCCGTTAGCGTAACACAAGGGTCGTGATGGTCAAGAAATAACCTGGGTAGGAACCGATTCGTAGCCGTGTCCTAATTTCTGCCAGCGGCTATCGATGCGCCATGTCCACGTCCGACATTGACCGGCCAAGCAATCCAGTTTATGCTTTGTAATACCTTTTGTATTACAGGAGTTAAGATGACGATCTCCTTGCGGCTTGATGACCAACTGACGAGAAGGCTCGCCTCGCTGGCCAAAGTCAGAGGGATTTCCAAATCCGAATTGATCCGCAAATGTCTCCGAGACTACCTTGTTGAGTCGGAGCAAGAGCCGACTGCCTGGGAGTTGGGAAAGCATTTGTTTGGCTGCTACAAAAGCGGACGGGGCGACCTGTCGGTCCGAGCCAAAGAAATAGCACGAGCACGAATTCATGCCCGACGCGCCAAGAAAAATCATCGTTGACAGCGGGCCTCTCATTGCCCTGTTCGACGCCGACGACCTCTACCACCGTCGCGCGCTGGAATTTATCCGCCAAGCGCGCGCCAAGCTGATCTCCACCATGGCCGTAATTAGGGAGGCTATGTACGTGCTCGACGAGAGCCTGCCGGCGCGTAAGAATCTGCTCGCCTGGATTCAAAACGGCGGACTCACTCTCACCGAGCCTGAGTCCGGGGACTTCGAAAGGATCATGGAGCTGATCGAGAAGTACGCCGATTTACCCATGGACTTCGCCGACGCCGTCGTGGTCGCTCTCTGCGAACGGCTAGGCATAACCCACGTCGCCAGTGTCGACCGGGACTTCGCCATCTACCGGTACAAGGGACGGACGAAGTTCGTCAATGTGTTCTTCCAATGATACACCGTCCTCCAGCCTTCCAAAAATAGAAGCGGGCGTCTCTGCCCAGCAGAGATTTTGACTCAAGATTGTTCTTCCCTCGGCAATCACTTACAATCAAAACGCAAGGAGAGAATTCAATGCCTCTGAAAACCAGCACCCCCAAAAGCCTGGAAGCCGAGTTCCAAAGCCTGGCTCGTCAATGGAAAGAGGCTTGTGGTCTATTGTCGTCAACGTCGGCCATGGTTGCTGATCCCGCCTACCAGGCGATCATCGAGCTTGGTCAACCCGTGGTGCCTCTTCTTCTGCGAGAATTGGAAAAGGACCCCGTTCATTGGTTCGAGGCCCTCAAGGCCATTACGCGTGAAGATCCCGTCTCACCCAAAGACTGGGGTAATATTTCGGCCATGGCCTCGGCCTGGTTGGCCTGGGGGCGCCAGCGAAATCTGCTCTAGGAGGGTGAGCTATGCCTGCTCCCTTCCATGAGCTAGTCCGGCATCTCTTGCCGAATCTAACCGCGGAAACCTATCGGATAACTAGCCCCGCCAATTGGCAATACAACTGTATCGCCTGGGCCATCGGCCAGACCGACTCGTGGTGGTGGCCGACACCCGGACGGTTCTGGCCGGCCGGTGTGCCACGCGAAGAGACCCTGGAGGCTTTCATTGCCGCTTTGGAAACTCTTGGTTTTACTACTTGTGCGACTTCGGAGCTCGAACCGGGACTGGAAAAAATCGCCCTCTACTCAATTGAAAACATTCCAACGCACATGGCCCGGCAATTATCCAGTGGCTGGTGGACCAGCAAACTGGGGCCAAATTTCGACATCGAGCATTCTAACTTGGAAGTCGTGGCGGGCGGGGTTTACGGAAATCCCGTCGCTTTCTTGAGCAGATCCATTGCGCCCCGAGTGTAGCAGTAACGAAGCGGTCGCTCGCCCTCGGAGTTGCAGATCAGGATTTCCTGGCGCATCTGGAATTAAGAAGCTTCAGGCTCGTACTTCTTCAGCAGCAGATATTCCATCAACCAAATCAGCGTGGCCAGGCTCTGATCGTTGCGATCTCGGCCGGGGTCGAATTCTGAGAAGGCAACCCCAATCACCCGGTCGGACCAGGCGGCGTCCAACAAGCGCAGCAGCAACGTCGGCGGCAGGCCGAACGGCAAAGGATGCGTGACCGCCGGGAAGTAAGCCGCGTCGAGCACGTCGCAATCGATATCGATGAAGACTCGGCCGGCTTGAGCGACAGACTGATGAATCTTTTCCTCGGCGGCTTGTGGATTTACCGCCAACTCGGCGGCCGGGAAAACCTCGCGATAATACTTTCGAACATATTCCGGCTGCAACAGCAGCTCGCGAGCGCCAACGTTCAATAGGGTCGGCAACGGCTCGGAGCTGTGCAGCAAGAAGTTGCCGTGCGACAGCTCCGATTTACAATCCGACAAATTGTAAACGTCCAGATGAGCGTCGAATTGAATTATCAGGGTACCCCCTGCCTCCTGCCTCCTGGCCCCTGACCCCTGACTCCTGATTTCTGACTCCTGACCCCTGGCCCCCAGCTCTTCGTACACGGGCAGCACGCCCAGATGGTTCCCCGTGACCCAGAACAGAAACTCTTTCTTTTGAATCGCTTGGCGAATCACTTGCTTGGCTTGCTGCTTCCACTCTTGATAGTCGGACAGCTTGTCGAAGGAGAAAGTGTGAGTGCGGACGTGTTTTTGGTAAGCGCGGGCGCGGGTCGGGAGGCGCTCCCGGCGATTGTCGTCGAGCATTTCCTCGATGGCTTCGGCCAGCAGCTCGACGCCCGCGGCCGCCCCGCCGCTGCCGAACAAATCGAACGGAAAGAAGACGATGCGGGTGGTCACCTCGAAAGGTCCTCGCCATTGGTGGCGGCAAGTTTTTAACTTGCCGATTGCACGGGCAAGTTGAAAACTTGCCGCCACGGTGGACAACCATCGCTTGGGGCTTTAGCGCTAAACCGCAAGCCATATTATCTTCCTCATCACTCTACTAGCCGCGGAGCCAGAACCAAGGATAATGAATCTGGAGCTTAGAACTTTGCACGAAGGACCTCTCCCCATGCAATCGATCCAGGATTATTACCTCGCGCCCGGCGCCATCGTGACGGGAGACGTGCTCCTATCCGCTGGCGTGAACATCTGGTTTGGCTCGGTAATCCGAGGCGATCTCGCCCGCATCACGCTCGGTCCGCGCGTCAATATCCAGGACGGCTGTATTATTCATACGGACTACGATGTCCCGCAAGATATCGAAGAAGGCGTCGTGGTTGGGCATGGCGCGATCCTGCATGGCCGGCGAATTGGCCGCGACACTCTCATCGGCATCGGCGCCAAGCTTTTATCAGATTGCGAGATCGGGGAGGAGTGTCTGATCGCCGCCGGCGCGGTCGTGACGGAGAAGCGCCGCATCCCGCCCCATTCCGTCGTCATGGGAGTGCCTGGAAAAGTCGTTCGGGAAGTCCGGCCCGGGGACGTAGAGCGCACCCGATCGATCTGCGCTCATTATTTGGAGTTGGCCCAGCGTTACGCCCGCGGCGCCTATCCGCCGCCGTGGACAAGATGACAGAAGCGGGAGTGGTGAGTGGTGAAACCATTATTTCCTAAGGAATTGTGCTAAGAATCTTACTAGGGTCATCCCGCCAGCGCATCCAGTTTTAATGCTCTAAGTTTCGCCAATGTTACCTAATCCATCGGATCACTCACCACTCACCACTCACCACTCACCAAGCATGCCCGAATCACCTCGCCCGGCCGAACGGACCAAGGTGATTCTCACGCCGGCCGAGTCGGATCGCCGGGCCGATGTGGAAGGTAAGCACGCCCGCGTCGCCCAATTGCTTCAGGAGACGGGGGCGGAGGGTCTCCTGGTCTTGGAGCCGGAGAATTTCGCCTGGCTCACCAGCGGCGGCGGCACGTGCGGAGTCCTGGACCGAACGGAGCTGCCCGCGCTTTTCTACAACGCCGAGCAGCGCGGCGTACTTTGCAGCAACGTCGATTGCCAACGACTCTTCGATGAAGAAGTGAATGGACTGGGATTTGACGTCCGCGAATGGCCCTGGCAACTGGGTCGAAAAAAGTTCCTGCAGGAGTTTTGCGCCGACAAGCGCTATGCCTGCGATCAGTTCTGGGGCGGACTCAAACCGGTCGGCGACCAGCTTCGCCTTTATCGCCGCACATTATCGGGTTTCGAGCAAGCCTGCGCTCGCGTCTTGGGTCGGATTGTCAGTCACGCCCTGGAAGCGACCGGGCGATCCATGAAGCCAGGCGTGCTTACCGAGCAAGAAGTGGCGGGTCAAATCTGCCATCGCGTTTTGCACAAGGGCGCGGACCCGATTGCCGTCAGCGTCGCGGCCGACGGCCGTTCGCAACTTTATCGGCAAGCGGGCTTCACCTCCGAGCTTATTCATCGTAGTTGTGTGATGACGTTGACCGCTCGGAAATATGGCTTATGCGTCACTGCCGGCCGGACGCTTAGTTTCGGTCCGCCGGATGCTTCGTTGGAACAGGAGCAAGAGGCGGCGTGCAAAATCAGCGCCACGTATATCGCCGCGACCTGGCCGGAGGGTTTGCCTAGCCAAATTCTGGCGACCGCCCGGCGCGTCTACCAGCTCACCGGCTATGAGCATGAGTGGCGTCTGAGTCCTCAAGGGTTTGTCGCCGGCCGATCACCGGTGGAATTGGCGTTGTCGCCGCACACGGAGGATTTGTTTCATCTAGGCTATGCCGTCACCTGGCGTGCCGGCGTCGGGGCCGCCCTCAGTTGCGACACGTTTCTGATCACCGATCAAGGCCCGGAATCGATCACGCCCGCGGAAACCTGGCCGCAAAAAAAAATCCGCGTCCAGGGCGGCGAATTTCTCCGGCCGTTTATTTTGCAGCGGTGAAATTTGACAGATGCCACGTCAAGAGTCGATTTATTTTTGGATGAACAACTTACGGCCCAGGACGATTTTTTACCGCCATGAACGAACGAAATCTGATCGACTCAGTATCGCATGCACTCAGACCGGGCATCTGTTGCACCAAAGAAAAGTGGTCAACCAATGGTGTGAAATCCTGCCTTCACTTGAACACGTTCGAGTCCTTTGGTTTCAGTCGAAGGTTTCTCAGGAGTTATTTGATGCCGCCTGCCAAATGCGCAACCTCGAAGGCCTTTGGATACACTTTAGCAGTGTCAAAGATTTAACAAATATCGTTAAGGCGAAGTCGCTCCGCCATCTCTATATGGGTAGCTCGCCGGGAATCCAGTCCATCCAGCCGCTGGCGCAAATGACCCAACTCCAGTCCTTGCACCTTGAAAATCTCAAGCGCGTTATTGATTTAAGTCCCTTGGCAAATCTTAAGCGACTACAGTCTCTTAGCTTCAAAGGTGGCTTGTGGACCATTCAGAAGGTGAAGTCGCTTGAGCCGTTGTCGGCGCTCACTTCGCTCAAATTGCTAGACGTGAGCGCCCTCCAAACTCTGGATGAATCCCTTAGGCCTCTTGGGTCACTAGAGGATCTCCGTCAATTATGCGTTAGCATGGACAAATACCCGATTGAAGAGCTTGCCTGGTTGTCTGCCAAAAATCCCCGACTAAAGCTCAAGGCATATGCGGAGCTGGGCGGTCATGGCGTTGTCTACACTTGCAAGAAATGCAAATCCAGGGATTCGTTTGTTCTGCTTATGGGAAAAGGTAACCGACGGCAGATTTGTAAGGTCTGCAACGCTAACAAATTTGCACATCACATCGCGCGTTTTAACGCTTGCGTCGAGGAGTTTTCGCGCGAATAGAAGCGCTTGGCCTTCTCTTTTTTGTCTTGGCAATAGTTGTAACATTGATGACACGGCCAAATTCGCCTCGTTTGATTTCCCGAATGCCCTGCAAGATTTCCGCGCCAATATTTCGCTTTTTCTTAGCCATTTTCGACCTCGTTCATTATACGCCATTGTAATATCTATCTGTTTTCCGGCGGAAACTTGCTGGCGAGGATCCAGTCGCCGACCCAGCGGCCGAATATGTGATCCAAAGTCAAAAGTGGTCCCGCGTAGGCGGGCAGCAGGGCGCGGGCGCGGCGCTTGACGATCAAGCGCACAATGCGGTCCACGCATTTCTCCACCGGCCAAACGCGAAACGGCGGGTCAGGGGGATGCGGCCAGACTTTACCGTCCGGCC
>WNFO01027102.1_pt1 | contig 10052 bp, 11 predicted proteins | sample 5400251 | NCBI WGS metagenome assembly WNFO01 (sample SAMN13153354, study PRJNA577476) | soil metagenome | isolation source: 100 cm saprolite under Madrone tree | place: USA:California | collected 2016-06-14
TCGAGGCCGGCCCGAGACGTTCGCCCCGCAGGCCTTCAACGCTCTGGCGCGGACGCTCGATAGCGGCCCCGCCGCGCATCGGCACACAGATAAATTGCCGGTCTGACCGCGGCTTGAGTTAGGCTTGAGCATCGGCGTGGCATGTGAGGGCTGCGGTATGTCGGTTTATCGTCGGATCCTGCTTGTCGTCGACCTTACCGAACATAGTGTGACGATCGGGACCCGGGCGCAGGCGCTCGCCGCCGCCCTCGGCGCCGAAGTCGAGCTGCTGCACGTGGTGGAATTCGTGCCGGTCGAGCCCATGGGCGAGACGCTGCTGCCCTCCGTGCAGATCGAGGAGGAGCTCCTCGAGCGAGCGCGACTGCGCCTGGCCGCGCTGGCTGGCGAGCTCGGCCTGGCGGGAGCGGCCTGCCGTGTCGAGGCAGGTAATGTTAAGTCCGAGATCGTCCGCGTCGCCCGCGAGCGCCACTCGGATCTCATCGTGCTCGGCAGCCGCGAGCGTCACGGCTTATCGATTCTGGTGAATTTCACCGAAGACACCGTCCTGCACGCGGCGCCTTGCGACGTGCTCGCGGTCCGCGTCGGTCGCACTTGAAGACAACGGGCAGCGGAAAGGGCTGCCGGAACCGGCATGCTTGCGGGCAGTTGCTCCAGGCCAGATACGGATGCCAATCCTGTATGGTTCCGCGGCATCGGCGAGCCAGTCGGCGCCACAGGAAGTCACCTCTTTTGCCCGCAGGTCGAACGGGCTACTGGAGTGGCCTGCTCAAAGGGCCGCAGGCCCTTTGAGCCAATAGACAAGTTAGAATCCGCACCATGGCTGCCGTCGTACACAAGATCCGTGTGGATGTCGAGACGAGCTATCTCGACGAGCAATCGAACCCGAAAGAACGCCGCTACGTTTTCTCGTACACGATCACCATCCGCAACGAAGGCCGGGTGCCCGCAAAACTGCTGACGCGCCACTGGATAATCACGGACGCCGACGGCAAGGTGCAGGAAGTGCGCGGCGAAGGGGTGGTCGGCGAGCAGCCGCATCTGAAGCCGGGGCAGGGTTTCCGCTACTCGAGCGGAGCGGTGCTCGAGACTCCCGTCGGATCGATGCACGGCAGCTATCAGATGATTGGTGACGACGGCCGGCGCTTCGATGCGCCGATCGCGCCGTTCCGGCTTGCGATGCCGGGAATCCTGCAGTGACGCGCTTTGCCATCGGTGATGTGCAGGGTTGTCACCAGGAGCTGCGCGCGCTGGTCGCGCAGCTGAAGTTCTCGCCGGACCGCGATCGCCTGTGGTTCGTCGGCGATCTGGTCAACCGCGGCCCGGATTCGCTCGAGTCGCTCAGGTTCGTGCGTGCGCTGGCAGATAACGCACTCGTCGTGCTGGGAAACCACGACCTGCATCTGCTCGCCGTCGCCTTCGGCAGCCGCCGCCGACGCAGCGCCGATACCCTGGATGAGGTGCTCGCGGCTCCCGACCGGGATGCGCTGCTCGAGTGGCTCCTTACGCGCCCGCTCGCGCACTTCGATGGGAACCGCGATCTCATGGTGCACGCCGGGTTGGTCCCCCAGTGGACTGTTGGGACGACCCTCACCCTGGCGCGCGAAGTCGAGTCGGCGCTGCGTAGCGATCCGCGCGCGTTGTTCGACAACATGTACGGTGACGAGCCGCGGCGCTGGCGCGATGACCTGTGGGGCACGGAGCGGCTCCGGTTTGTCATCAACGTCATGACCCGTATGCGGGTGTGCACGAGCGACGGGCAGATCGACCTCAAGATCAAGGGCAAGCCGCCGCCGCGGCACTCGCCGCTGCGCCCCTGGTTCGAGGTGGAGAACCGCCGGAGCCGTGACGCGCGCATTATCTTCGGACACTGGTCCGCGCTCGGCTTCGTAAATCGGGAAGGCGTCCTGGGCCTCGACTCCGGCTGCGTGTGGGGCGGTGCGCTCACCGCGTTCGATCTGGACAGTGATCGGCCCCCGGTCGCCGTGACGTGCGCCCGCTATCAGTCGCCGGACGCAGAGTGATCGATCAGGCGCACGCGTCAGGGTGCGGCAGTCGTATTCGGCCCCCACGACACGGTGATCTGCGCGGTCCTGGGCGTATAGATCCCCGGGGCGAGGTCGAGATCGATCGGGTTGCTCCCCTGAGGGGTGATCGGTAGCACTATGCGCTGATCTCCGCGCACCTCCAGAATACCCATGGCGCCGGGGGTGACTCTGAGGGCGAGCCGTACCGGCCAGGCAGTCCCCTCGCCTGGTTTCAGTCTTATATTCCCCGAGCCGCTCGCGCCGCGCAGATCCACCAGCAGGGTATTGCGCCTCCAATACTGCGGGAAGGCCGCCGTGGCACCGTCTGCGCCGGTGATGAGCAGCTCATGGATTTCCTGCGGCGGCGGTGTGGGTTTATGGCGCCACGGCCAACGGAACGTGGGGAGGTGGCTGCATCCGGTGACCAGAATCACCAGCATGACAGCGGCAGCGCGCACCGCCGGACGTACAGCTTCAGTCATCTGCGCCTCCTAAGCGCTGCAACCGCGTAAAATGCGCAAGGCCGCGAGGATACATTGTATGGAAGTTGTGCAGGCTTTTAATCTCCGGCGCTGGATCGACGAGCACCGGCACCTGTTGCAGCCGCCGGTCGGCAACAAGCGAGTGTTCCGCGACGGCGACTTCATCATTATGGTCGTGGGCGGGCCGAACGCGCGCCAGGACTACCACGTCGACCCTGGCCAGGAATTCTTCTACCAGCTCGAAGGCGACATGCTGCTCACGACCATGCAGGACGGCCGGAAGGTCGATGTGCCGATCCGCGAGGGCGAAGTGCTGCTCATACCCTCGCGCCTGCCCCATTCGCCCCAGCGGCGCGCGAACACGGTCGGGCTGGTCATCGAGCGCCAGCGTCGCCCCGGCGAGCGCGACGGCTTCCAGTGGTACTGCGAGGCCTGCGGCAATCTCCTCTACGAGGAGTTCTTCGAGCTTACGGACATCGAGAAGCAGTTTCCGCCCGTGTTCGAGCGGTTCTATGCGAACCGTGAGCGGCGCACGTGCACACGTTGCGGCACTGTCATGGAGCGCGCCGGTTGAAGGGTGGGGCACGGACCAGCATGACGCACGAGCCGACACTCGATTACGCGCGCGCGCTCGACGAAACCGACCCCCTGAGCGCGTACCGCGAGCGCTTCGCTCTGCCGCGAGACGAGCACGGCGAACCGCTCGTTTATCTGTGTGGGCACTCTCTGGGCCTCATGCCGCTCGCGGCCCGCAAGCTCGTGTCCGAGGAGCTGGACGATTGGGCTGGCCTCGGTGTGCTTGGCCACGAGCATGCGCGGCGGCCGTGGATCCCGTACCACGAGAATCTGACCGCGGGACTGGCGTACCTGACCGGGGCGCGGATGGACGAAGTGGTAGCGATGAACTCCCTCACGGTCAATCTGCACCTGATGCTCGCGAGCTTCTACCGACCCGCCGGCAGACGCACGAAAATCCTCATCGAGGCCGGTGCGTTTTCTTCCGACCGCCATGCCATCGCCTCGCAGCTCGCCTGGCACGGCCTTGATGCCGCGAGCGCGTTGCTCGAGCTCGCACCCGCCGCGGGCGAGGACACCATTGCGGAGCAGGTCATCGAATCCTGCCTCGAGCGACACGGCGCACAGATCGCCCTGGTGCTGTGGCCGGGCGTGCAGTTCCGCACGGGGCAGGCCTTCGATCTGAGTCGCATCGCGCGGGCGGCGCACAAGGCCGGCTGCCGCGTGGGATTCGACCTGGCGCACTCTATCGGCAACATGCCGCTTGCCTTGCACGACCAGCAGGCGGCCTTCGCCGTGTGGTGCAGCTACAAGTTTCTCAACGCCGGGCCGGGCGCGATCGGGGGCTGCTTCATTCACGAGCGCCACACGAAGGCGGCGCCCACCGCACACCTCGCGGGCTGGTGGGGGCACGAAGCGGCAACTCGCTTTCGGATGGAGCCGCAGTTCCGTGCCGCAGCCGGCGCGGCGGGCTGGCAGATCAGTAACCCCCCGATCCTGTCCGCAGCGCCCTTGATCGCCTCTCTAGGGATATTCCAGGAGGCGCGCATCGAACGGCTGCGCGAGAAGTCCGTGGCCCTGACCGGCTTTCTCGAGTACCTGATCGAGCGCATGCGGCCGGATGCTCGCGTCGTCACCCCGCCCGACGTCGAGGCTCGCGGCTGTCAACTGTCGGTCCGCATCACCGGCGATGCCGCTCGCGGCCAGCGTGTTTTCAACAGGCTCGGCGAGCGCGGAGCCGTGTGCGACTGGCGCGACCCTGACGTCATGCGTATCGCGCCCGTACCGCTGTACAATCGCTTCGAGGACGTCTTCCGGTTCGCCGAGCACCTCGCGGAAGCGCTGCGAGACACAGCATGAGACCTTCGGGGTAAGCGTGCAGCCTGATAGCAACCAACCTGTCACTATCGTCGGAGCCGGCCTCGGTGGCGCGCTGCTGGCGGTGCTGCTGGCGCGCCGCCGCTTCAGCGTCAGGCTCTATGACCGGCGGCCGGATCCCCGGCGCGGTAATACAGCGCGCGGGCGCTCGATCAATCTGGCGCTCGCGGCCCGCGGCATGCGGGCTCTCGAGCGCGCCGGGGTCATGGACCGCGTCCGGCCGCTGTTGATCCCGATGCGGGGCCGCATGGTGCATGAGCTGTCCGGAAGCGCCGCGCTGCAGCCGTACGGGCAGCGGGCGGACGAAGTCATATACTCGGTCAGCCGGGCGGCGCTCGCGTCTTCGCAATCAGATATCGGGAATCAAGCATGAGACATCGCTCGCGCCCATGATCGCGGCGGACGGCGCGGGGTCCGCGGTGCGCGCCAGCCTCGCTGCCGCCCGGCTCCTCACGGTGCGCGAGGAGCGGCTCGATCATGATTACAAGGAGCTGACCATACCCGGGGCCGGCGGCCGCCACGTGTTGGAGCCTCATGCGCTGCACGTGTGGCCGCGCCGCGGCTTCATGCTGATCGCCCTTCCCAACACTGACGGCAGCTTCACGGCGACGTTGTTCCTGGCGCGCACCGGCCAAGACAGTTTCTCGGCCCTGGCCACCAGCCAGGCGGTACGAGAGTTTTTCGCTCGCGAGTTCGCAGACGCCGTGCCGCTCATGCCCGAGCTGGTCGAGGAGTTCGCGGCTCATCCGCAAGGCCAGCTCGGCACGGTGCACATGGCCCCGTGGCACGTAGGCGGTCGCGTACTGCTCCTCGGGGATGCTGCACATGCCATCGTCCCTTTTCATGGCCAGGGCATGAACGCCGCCTTCGAGGACTGCCTGGTGCTCGACACGCTGTTGGACCACCACGAGGCGTGGGGGACGTTGTTCGTGGAATTCGAGGAGTCACGCCGCCCGAACGCCGCCGCAATCGCACACATGGCCCTGGAGAATTACACGGAAATGCGCGACTCGGTGCTGGAACCCGGGTTCGTGCACCGCAAAGCTCTCGCCATGGAGCTCGAGCGGCGTTTCCCCGACCGCTTCATCCCCCGGTACTCGATGGTGATGTTCCACCCCGAGATCTCGTACACGGAAGCCCAGCGGCGCGGCGCCGTCCAGGAGCAGCTCCTCGAAGCACTGGATGCCCTCCCGAACGCCTGCGGCACGACGGACTTCGGTCTCGCCGCGAAACTCATCAACGAGCGCCTGACGCCGCTCGCCTGACAGCGCCATTCAGGAGAATTTCACCAGCACGTTACGAGCCGGCCGCGCCGTGGGCAGCGCTGTGCGGCAAACTCATCGGTTCTGCGGCTGGTCGCGCTGCAGGGCCTCGCGTGGAAGAAATCCAAACGCGTGGCGAAACGCCCGCGAGAACTGGCTCGCCGAGGCGAACCCCGTCGCCAGCGCGACATCCAGAACGGACAGTGAGGTCTCGCGCAGCAGTTGGCGCGAGCGCCCCAGGCGCAGCGTCAGGTAGTGTTTGTGGACACCTCGGCCCAGGTGGCTGCGGAACGAGCGTTCGAGCTGGCGCAGCGAGACACCGGCGAGCGCGGCAAGCTGCTGCCGGGCGAGCGGCGCTTCGAGATTGGCTTCCATGGCCTTCAGCACCGCGAGCAGCTTCTCGTTGGCGACACCGAGCCGAAAACGCAAGTCCATGCGTTGCGGCCGCACGCCCTCGCGGACATGCGTGTGCAGAAACCAGTCGCTGACGGCTGCGGCGAGCTCATGCCCGTGATCGCGGCTGATGAGCGCGACCATCATGTCCAACGCGGCCACGCCGCCTGCACAGGTGATCCGGTCGCCGTCGAGCTCGAACAGCGAGCGCGTGAGCGTGACGTCCGGAAACGCCTCCTGGAATGCAGGCATGTGCTCCCAGTGCAGCGTGCAGCGCCGCCCGGCGAGCAGTCCCGCTCGCGCGAGCACGAACGGTCCACCGGAAATTCCGCCGATACTCACTCCATGCCGGGCGAGTCTGCGCAGCCACGCAAACGTCGGCGCGTCGTCGAACGTCGCCGGATTGCCGCCGGCGCACACGAGCATGAGATCGGGCCGGCCGGCGTCGGCGCCAAAGGTGAAATCGGGCAACACCGCGGCGCCGCTGGAAGCGATGGCAGGCTGGTCGCCGGGCGCCGCGTGCCACCAGCGATACAGGGGCCGGCCCGCGATCTGGTTGGCCGCCCTGAGCGGCTCGACGGCGGCGGCATAAGACATCAGGGCGAAACCCGGCACCAGCAGGAATCCGACCGAGCCGATGGCCGGGCCGGTGCGGGGGCTGCTTGCTGCTCGCGACGCGCTCACGATTGCGGTGCCGCTACATGTATACCCGCTGCCGCAAAATATCAATCAAAGCCACATGTCACATCTAACATCGTCATCGACAGCCTTTCGACGAGGACCGCGCCATGTCCGATCACTACGCCCTCACGCTCTCGTGCCCCAACCGTCCCGGCATCGTCGCGGCTGTCGCGCGCCTGCTGTTCGAGAACGGGGCGAACATCCTGGAGGCGCACCAGTTCGACGACGTCGAGACGGGCCGGTTCTTTGCCCGGATCCGCTTCGACTTCGTGGCCGACGTGCGCCTGGAAGCTGTGCGCGCAAGCTTCGCGACCGTGGCGCAGACCTTCACGATGAGCTGGACGATCCGCAGCCTCGCCGAGCGGCAGCGCGTGCTGCTGCTCGTGTCACGCCAGGATCACTGCCTGGCCGATCTGCTGTATCGCTGGCGGATCGGGGAGCTCGCCATGGACATCGCCGGCGTCGTCGCCAACTGCCCGCGCGAGACCTATCTGCACCATGATCTCACCGGCATCGCGTTCGACTATCTGCCGGTGACGGCGGACACCAGAGCGCAGCAGGAGGGGCAGATCTGGCAGCTCGTCAACGAGCGCCGGGTCGATCTGGTCGTGCTGGCCCGCTACATGCAGATCCTCTCCAATGATCTGTCCGCCAGGCTGTCCGGCCGGTGCATCAACATCCACCACTCGTTCCTGCCCGGCTTCAAGGGCGCCAAACCCTATCATCAGGCGCATGCCCGTGGCGTGAAGCTGATCGGCGCCACCGCTCATTACGTGACCGACGATCTGGATGAAGGCCCGATCATCGAGCAGGACGTGGAGAGTGTCAGTCATCACGACACGCCGGAAGCGCTCGTGCGCAAGGGACGGGACATCGAGCGGCGCGTGCTGTCCCGAGCCGTGGCGTGGCATCTCGATGGCCGCGTGATTCTCAATGGTCGCAAGACGGTGGTGTTCAAGGATTGAGCAGCTAGCGCGCGCCTACCGCACCCGCGGCGTTTGGGGCTTCCCCCTGCGCTCCAGGGTCACGAATGTCATGGCATACGCATTTTTCTCATCGGCCGGATGCGTAGTGCATTGCGCATCGACCCATTGCGTGGGATCGAAGTCCGGGAAATAGGTGTCACCGGGTACGTCGGCGTGCACATGGGTGAGGTAGATGCGGCGCGCGACAGGCATGAGCAGGCGGTAGACCTCCGCCCCCCCGATCGCCATGAGCTCGGCGGCCCCGCGTGCCCGCTCGATCGCGTCCTCCACGGAGTGCGCAACGACTACCCCTTCGGCACGCCAGTGGCGATCGCGCGTGAGCACGAGATTCGTGCGCCCTGGCAACGGCTTGCCGATGGATTCGAATGTCTTGCGCCCCATCAGGATGGGCTTGCCCAGCGTGATGGCCTTGAAGCGCTTGAGATCCTGCGGGAGGTGCCATGGAAGTGTGTTGTCGCGGCCGATCACTCCGTTCTGGGCCATTGCAACGATCAGGCAGATGAGCGGCTGCGGAGCTGTCATGGCATGAGCGTACAGCGCTCGCGCTCAGATCTCGACGGCGGTATTGAGCACAACGACACCTCGGAACGGCATGCGGAAAAACTCGGCGGCCTGGGTACTGTACTGCTGCATCCGGGCAAACAGCCGCCGCTGCAGGCCCTTAAGCCCGGGCATGGGCCGGGCGCGCACCACATGGCGGCCGACGAAGAACGAGCTGTCCTCCGTGAACACTCGCAGGCCGCGCGTGCGGCAGGCCTTCAGCGCCTGGCCCACATCGGGCGTTTCCATGAACCCGAAGCGCGCGGTAACGGCATACACACCGGGCAGGATCTCCTCGATGCCGACCCGCCGCGCCGGATCCTGCCGTGGGGAATGTGTGATCTCGACGTTGAGAATGATGACGCGCTCATGCACTACTTTGTTGTGCTCGATGTTGCGAATCAGCGCCGACGGCACCAGATCCGGATCGCTGGCGAGAAACACGCCGGTGCCGGGAACCCGCGGCACACCGCCGATCAGCTTCGGCAGCTCGCTGCGCGGTACCGCCATCTTCGCGAGCGCCGCACGCAGCTCGAGTCGGCCGTTGCGCCACGTCTGGAACACCATGAACAACAGGGCGCCGAGCGTCAGAGGGATCCAACCACCCGTGGGAACCTTGGTGAGATTGCCGGCGACGAACACGGTGTCCATCAATAGCATCAGGCCAAACAGGCTCGCGACCGCGCCCTTCATCCAGTTCCACTGGGTAGCGGCCACGAACGCCCCGAGAACCGTGGTCACGAGCATCGTACCGACAACGGCCGCGCCGTAGGCGCCCGACAGGGCGCTCGATGAGCCGAAACCGGTGACGAATGCGACGACAGCCACAAACACCAGCCAGTTCACGATCGGAACGTAGATCTGCCCCTGCTCGAGGGCGGAGGTCTGCAGCACGCGTATCCGGGGCAAAAGATCGAGCTGCACTGCCTGGCGCGCCATGGAGAATGCGCCGGAGATGGTCGCTTGCGAGGCGATCACCGTCGCGGCGGTGGCCAGGATCACCTCCCATGGCAGCAGCGATGGCGGAACGAGCAGGTACAGTGGATGAGAGATCGGCTTACCCGCCTCGAGCAGCAGCGCGCCCTGGCCGTAATAGTTGATGATCAACGCAGGCCACACGAGAGCAAACCACGCGATGCGCACGGGCTCCTTGCCGAAATGCCCCATGTCGGCGTACAGAGCCTCGCCGCCCGTGACCGCCAGAAACACCGCGCCGATGATCGCAAGGGCGACATCCGGTCGGTGCGCCAGCAGCCCGATGCCGTGCAGAGGATCAACAGCCAGCAGCACGTGCGGATTGCGCGCGATCGCAATCGCGCCCGTCGCGGCGAGCACCACGAACCACACCACCATGACCGGTCCGAAGAGACTGGCGACGCGCGCGGTACCGCGGCGCTGGTAGGCGAACAGCGCGGTAAGGACTCCCAGCGTGACGGGGATCACGGCGTGCTCAAAGCCGGGATCGAGCAGCTCCAGCCCTTCGACGGCGCTCAATACCGAAATCGCCGGCGTGATCAGGGCGTCGCAGAAGAAAAACGCCGTGCCGGCGAGCGCCAGCGCGATCACCACCCGCGACCAGGCGCTGCCCGCGATGAGCCCCCGCTTGGCGAGCGCGAACAGCGCAAGGATCCCGCCCTCACCATCGTTGTCCGCGCGCATGATGACCGATACGTACTTCAGCGTGATGGAGATCGCGAGACTCCAGAAGATGAGCGACAGCACGCCCAGCACGGCTTCGGTGTCGAACGCACCCGCCGCGTTCAATGATTCCTCCATCGCGTACAGCGGGCT
>WNFO01006900.1_pt1 | contig 10051 bp, 6 predicted proteins | sample 5400251 | NCBI WGS metagenome assembly WNFO01 (sample SAMN13153354, study PRJNA577476) | soil metagenome | isolation source: 100 cm saprolite under Madrone tree | place: USA:California | collected 2016-06-14
GGCTGACCTCGAAGAAAACTTCCAAGACTGAAGCGGTCCAATCGGTCATGAACGAGCGTTTGGCTGACGAGAACATTCACATCGGCCCGAGCGATTACGTCCCGTGGCAGCTCGACAACAAGATCGCCTTCATTCGCATTGAAGGCCGCCTGTTTGGCGACGTGCCAATGGAGATCGACTTGAAACTTTCGGTCGAAGATTCGCCCAACTCAGCCGGCATCGCCATCGACGCCATCCGCTGCTGCAAACTCGCGCTCGATCGCGGCATCGGCGGCGTCCTCAATTCGCCTTCCGCCTATTTCTCCAAGCATCCGCCCGTCCAGATGACTGACGACGAAGCTTACCGCTGCGTCGAACAATTCATCCGCGGCGAGCGCGACCGCTGACGCGCAAGTCGCTCATGCAAATCCCCCCCAGCCGAAATAGACGAACAATTTTCGTCTATTCTCGTTAGACCTGGACTGTGATGTGAGACGGTTTGGTTTTCTGCTGACATTGGCTTTGTTCTTGGCGGGCCCATTCACGTGCCTCCCAACCTCTGGTGAGCCGCAGCTATCCCCGGATCAGGTTATACAGATTGCGACTCGGGCAGCGGAGAGAAAGGCTTTGGATGTCCAGGGCTACGTTCCCAAAGTGTATTACGACAGTAGCATCGCCATCTGGAAGGTCGATTACGTGCAGAAGGTCGATCGGCCAAAGCCAGACACGGCACGTTTCTCGATTTACGTTAACGATCGGACAAAGGAGGTTGTCACGGAGTCGTCATTCCGCGAAGCTCAGAAGCGACATTTTCAGATTGAGCTCGAGGCTTCCGCTTCCAGAGAGCGTGTGCGCAGGCGAATGGAGGAACAGTACCTACAAACGTTCTTCCAAGATGACTTCGAGCCCATTTACGAGCTCCGAGATATCGATTCCGCTGTGCTAGCAGCTCTTAGTGCGAAAGTTGGTAAGCGAGAGCGCTTCGCAGAACGCGATCAGCCATTTCAGCTCTCTGATGTCCCCGCACCGGGGAACGAAACGCTGCCGCTGCGGCGCTTGGTCGTCGCGGGGCACAACCGCAATAAATGGTTTATCTTGTACACGCGTGGCGGATTTGTCCCCTACGACGTACTCGTTATGTTTTCTCGCTCGGATGGTGATTGGAAGATAGAGTTCAGGGCGAGCGGCAAATCCGGGCCAGAAAATCTCGGCGACGTTCGGCAAGCTGTTCGGTCTGGTCACTATTTACCCGGTGGAGATTCGGAATATTAGGTCTAACCAATCGATGAAGCCAACGGCCCCATTGCGAGAAAACTTCAGAGTGTTTGCCACAACACCCTGGATTTCATCCAGGCACCCGGCTTCCCTAGTGCGATTCGTGTCTTCGCGCTCACGCACTCCCGCCGTAATGTTGTTCAACGCTAGCCGTGGCTTATCTCTTTCTCGTTAGGCCCAAACGCCTATGCCGTTGCCAGTAGCCCTGCTCTTTCGACACGCGTGGGTGATGTTCATCGCCGTTACGGTAGCTAACGCGCTCATTGGGAAATTCCATTCTCGCCGTTACATCCGCGAACGACCGGAACTGGCTCCGGGTTATGAGAAATTATTTCGCCGCACATTGATCTGGGAAAATCTGCCGTGGATTCTGATGGGCTTCACGATCGAGTTTGGCGGTGTCCACAGTATGTTCTCTTTCTTCCGTCCTCGTGACGGGAACCCCTTCGTCTTGGCTTGGTTTTCTTTAGTCGTTGCTGAATGGGTCTTAGGCTTTTGGTGGCTTTTCTTTCGGCGTGGTGCTGAATTTCTCGTCGCGCATCCAGGATATTCGCCCTACTACGACACGAAAAGCCCGGTCATCGTCAAAGTGCTTTATTGCCTTATGATTCTGGGAGGCATCTTCGGCTTTACCATGATGTGGACAATGGATATTCCAGAATTCCCGGTTTAGGCCTAACCAGGCGCTCCAGCCAACCGCTGATCGATTTGAAAATTACAAAGGTGAAATTAGAAAGTCGAAAGGAAATGAGAAAACTCGCTCCCGCCAGCGGTGGCTGAGCTTGGTCTCGTTAGGCTTATGGAGAACTCTACATGAGACCAGCACTCTTTATAGCTGTCCTCGTCCTTACAGTGGCCCCTATGGGCGAAGGGCAAAAGCAGAGCGCGAGGGGCAGTCACCAAACAAGTGTCGAGGAGGCCATCAGGAAACTGGATAACGAACGCGTTCAAGCACAGATTCATGCTGATGCGACGGCCCTCGATCGCATCTACGCTGCTGATTTCATAGGCGTAGGGCCAAGTGGCAGAGTGAGAACCAAGCCGCAGGTGATTTTGGATTTCACGTCAGGTGATTTGAAATTTCAATCTATCACTACCGATGACGTTCAAGTGCGCGTCTATGGAAACACGGCTGTGGAGACTGGCCGCTCAATAATGAATGGGCAAGACAAAGGCCAAACTGTCCCCCGCGACACTCGCTTTACCAGGGTGTGGGTAAAGCAGCAAGGGCGCTGGCGGTTGGTTGCCAACCACTACTCGTCCCAGGCTACGCGCCAGTAACCAGTCACACCAAATGCCTAACCAATCGCTGGAGCCAACCGCTGGCCGTCAAGGAAAATTACAAAGGTGAAATTAGAAAGTAGAAAACTGAAAAGAAAGCTCGCCGCCGTTAGCGGTGGCTGAGCTCCGTCTCGTTAGATGGACTCAAGCGGAGACGGCTCCGAGCTGTGCTGCTGGCCGTCGCACTCGACTGTCGGGAAGAAACGATGACAAACTCTGATTCTCACGTAACGATCCACATGGCGGCGAGCCTCGACGGCTTCATCGCTCGAAAGGACGGGCGCGTCGACTGGCTCGAAACCTCAGACGAATTCGCAGGCGGGGACACCCTGGACCCAGGATTCGTTGAGGCCTTCCTCATGACGATCGACTGCTACGTCATGGGATCGCGAACCTATGAGACCGCGTTGAGTTTTGAAGTCAAAGGGTTGGGGTGGTCGTACGGCGACAAACCCACTTTCGTCCTCACTAGTCGCGATCTGCCGCGAACCCGAGATACTGTCGAGTTCTACTCAGGCGATCTTGCGCAGTTCGTGAATGGGCGCCTACGGCCCGGGTTCCGTACCATCTGGTTTGTCGGAGGCGGTGTAGTTTCCGGGGAATGCCTTCGTCTCGGGCTGGCCGACGAAGTTCGTTATTCGATCCTGCCGATCCTGATTGGTGATGGGATCCGATTCTTCGAGAAGCTCGACCGAGACATCGCCCTCCATCTGGCGGAGGTCAAAGCCTACAAGAGCGGCATGGTGGAGCTTCGTTACGAGGTGCTAGGACATCGTGGCGAGCCACGGAACGCCGCCACCTAACCAGGCGATGGAGCCGAGAAGAAAGCAGGAAGTAGAAATTGGAAAGTAGAAGACGTTCGCCATTGCGCTCAGAGTTCTGTAAATTCCAATTGCATTGATTTATTGGATGCGACTGACGGGGCGACAGTAGGCTTTGTTGTGAGTTCCAGGTCGAACTGGTCGGGCGGCGGTTTTTCCAGTCGCGACCATTCGCGAGCGAGCTCGTCAGTTTTGTAACGGACCAGCGCGCCGGCCGCGGTCGAGTAAATCGCAGCTTCTCGTCTGAGATTAGAAATCGTCGGGCGCGTCCGGACGCGTCTCTTCTTCGAATTGGGCGGGCGGAAGTTGTTCGAGCCGGCGCCATTCTTCCCGCAATTCGTCTTTGGGGAAAAGCAGCAGACGGCCGAGTGCCGTCGAGAACAAACCGGCGTCCACTTCGAGGCCGGTAATTTCACCGACCACTTTCCAATAGGCCGCCAACTGCGGACGGTAACGCGCGCGAAAAATCTCCGCTTCGCTTGGCGAAACGTTGTTCGTTTTCCAGTCAAGCAGGAGGGATCGGCCCGCCGCGCGATCAATCATCAGCGAATCGATCAAGCCTTCCAGAACGCTGCGATCGTTCCGGCGCCAGCAAAACGGAAGCTCGTGATGAAACTGCGTTTCGTTGCCGGCGAGGAAGCGCGCGATATTGTCGTCGCTAAACAAATTCTGGCGGGTGGCGTTCCAGTCTTTCGCGGCAGCTTTTGCGTCCGGCGAAAGGGGCAGTTCTTTTTCGAATAACTTTTGCACGGAGTCGATTCCACCTTTCCAATCCAGGCGTTCGAAGAACCGGTGCCACCAGCGGCCATAGAGCGTGGCCAGATTATCGAGCCGCGAACGCGTTCGCACTTCTGCCGGGACTTCCACATCGAGCGCGCTCGGCGTGAGCTTGCGCACGAATTCCGAAGCGCGTTTTGCGGCGCGTTTTAATTCCCGGGAAGTTAACGGCTCGATCTCGGCGCCGTTCTTCTCCGATTCCGCCGCAACGATCGGCGAAGGTTCGGGGACTTGATCGATCGTGCTGCTGTGTTGATCGAATTCGCCCGAATACGAATCCTGGTCGCGAATCAGCCGGCGAAGTTGTGCTGTTCGCGGCAGTTTGGCCTCGTTATTGGAAAAGATTTCCTGATCGAGCACAACCACCAGCGTGTGGCGCGCCCGCGTGGTGGCGACATAGAGAAGGCGTTCTAGTTGCTGCTGCTGGGCGCGCTCGATCGCGTCTTTCAATTCCTTCGATTTGTCTTCCCTGCCGAACGCGATGACGAGCTCACCATCGACCGGCGATTTCACGAAATGCGGATAGCGCGGCGAAGGCGGTCGCAAATCGCGGGCGAGGAACGGCACGATCACCGTCTGCCATTCCGAGCCTTTCGCCTTGTGCGAAGTGATGAGCTGGATCGCGTTGTCGTCGGCGGAAAAACGGACGGCGCGCGGCGTCGTGAAATCGTCGCGCAAATGTTCGGCAAATTCCGCCAGGATCATCCCGCTCGCTTCGGCTTGCGCCGCTTGCGCGAGCAAGGCATCGAGCTCGCGCGCAAGGTCGCCGAACTCGGTCGCGGGCAAAAGGAGCAAACGTTCGCGCAGTTGCGTTTGATCGACAATCAACGCGACGGCGTCGAACAACGCCGGGCCTTCCACGCGTTGGCGAATCTCCGCCAGGGTCCGCAGGTGCGAGGAAATTTTTCCAGTAGCCGATAAAACCTGGTCGATGCGAAATCTCGCTTTTTGTGCTTCCGAAAAGACCGCGAGGTCGTGATCCGACGCGCCGAAAATTTCGCGGAGCACGCCGACGATTTCGTAAGCGTTGAGCGGATCGACCATGATCGTGAGCAGCGCGGTCAGCCACGCGTAGGCCGGGCTGTCGCCTTTGACATCGCGCTCAGATTGGATCGCCACCGGAAGATCGACCCGCCGCAACGCCGCCGCCATCGTTTGCAGCCAGGCCTTGCGCGGACAAAGAATCGCCACCTCCTGCCAGGAATCAGCCGACAGTTTCTTCAGCCCCGTGTCCTTGATCCAGCGGGCGAGATATTCCGCTTCGATGCGCGCCTTCTGATAATCCTTCAGTTTCTTTCCTTCCGGCAACAACTCCTTCGCGACGAGCGGCACGCGAATGACTGTGCCGGGAAGAATGTTCGGGCGCGGCTGCAAATCGACGAAGCGCACTTGCCCGGCTTCTTCATTTAGAATCTCGCGAAATGTTTCGTTGACGAAATTGAGTTGCTTCTGGTCGAGGCGAAACGTGACCGCAAATTCCAAGCTCTCGCCGTTCTTGTCAGTAATAAGCGCGTCGTGAACGGCTTTGTAATACTTCAAGTCTGCGCGCTCCCAGTAAATCGATTGCTGAAAATCGCCGACCATGCAGAAGTGGCCGGGCGGCGGGGGGTCGACACGCGTTTCCATCCAGTCGCCGGTGGCGTGCGGCGGGCGCGTCGCTTCCAGTAGCACGGAAAATTGCGACGGCTCGGTGTCCTGGGCCTCGTCCAGGATGACCCCGAAATTTTCTTCACGAATCCGCCGCGCCGCGACCGGATGTTGCAGCAACTGCTTGGCGAGCGCGATTTGATCTCCGTAGGTAACGAGTCCGTGGTCGAGCCGAAAATCCAGATAATCACGTTGCACTTCCGCGGCCACGCAGGTGGCCGCGTCACAGACCCATTTTCGCAGCGGCGCGAATTTCTCCTGCCAAAGCTGAGTGAACCGGGCGTTTGCCGCCGTGAAACAAACCGGCCAACGCAAGTATTCCCAGTCACTCGCGTAACGTTTTTCCCATTCGCGCAGTTCCGCCTGCGATTTGCTGATGTTGTCGTTGCCCTTGTCCGATTGCGCATAAACGTCCGCGAAATCGAGCGTCGGGCAGGGCGACGGTGACGGCACACACAAAACCGCGGAGCCGGCGCGTCGAGCCAGCTCCATCAGATCGCGCGCCTGCACAAAACGCAAAAGGATGGCGCGATCTTTCTCGCCTAACGAACGGCCAATGCGGGTCTGGTTTTGCGCGAATTCCTGCCAGAGATTGTCGTCGTCTTCGCTCACCAATTCGAGCGGCGCAGGCAAACCAAGATAATGACCAAAGTCGGTCAACAGTTTCATGCAGAAGGAATGGATCGTGCCGAAGAAGGCGCGGTTGAATGCGGTCTGCACCTCCGGGGGTAAATTTTCCTGAAGCAGAGCTTGTCGCGTGCGCTGCTGCATTTCGTCCGCCGCGCGGTTGGTGAACGTGACCACAACCAGGCGCGGCAGGATTTCCGCGGCGTTGGCCGAACGCGCGAGCGACAAAATGCGTTGCGTGATCGCGGTGGTCTTGCCCGAACCTGCCGAGGCGACCACAGAAAAATTGCGGTCCAGCTCGGTGGCAAAACGAGCGCGAGCGGATTCGTCGCGCGGCGTCACCATATTTCCCACTCCTCTTTTTCAAGCACCAGGGCCGGATGGGTCAGCGCCCATTTGTCTTCCAAGATGTCGTTGTCGATCGGCAACGTCGCGAGCGGATAGGGCGCGCTGTAACCAAACGCCGGCCGGATCTCGCCTTTCATTCCGAAGACGCCGGTGCGCTGCATTTCCGCGAGATCGGCGAAGACATTGGTGTGCGGCGCAAGATCGACAACGGACAATTGCGGCGCGACATTTTTTACCGCGAGCGAAATAATACTCACGCTCACTTCCGCGGCGCCGAGCTCGCGCATGGCCAGCGCGTAGAGACCGAGCTGCAAGGTTGTGCCTTTGACCAGATTGTCGTGTAGATCAGAACTCTTCAGCTCTTTGGTCGAACCGGTTTTGTAATCGACAATCCAGATCTTTTGCCCGGCGAAACTGGCGGCGTCATTTTGCGCGAGGACGAGATCGACCTGGCCGTGCAACTGAAGCTCCACTTGATCGGCTATCTTCACCGCGCCGTCGCGTCCGACCGCTAATTCCGCCGCGATCCAGTCCCAGCCTTTGGCGTTTCCGATCTTGTCGCCAAGATGCCGCGCGAGATAACGCGCGTTCAACCAACCCGAGTTCCACCAATCAGGAACAATTTTGCCTAACAAATCGCAAAGACGCCGAAGAGCCGCAGAGCGTTCGTCCGCGGCAAGACGAATACGATTGTCGATCTGTGCTAAGGGCGGAAACGCCGAGAAAATCTTTCCCTCCCGCGTTTCGACAACGCCCGCCAGCCATTGATGCACCCATTTGCCAGTCGTCGCCGCCCACGGGTTCGTCATGTCTTCCGGCGCTTCAACGCCGAGATAGCGTTTCATCCAGATGATCGCCGGCGACGAAACCATGCGTTCGAGATCGCTCACGCTCAGTGTCGGCAGCGGTCGATACGATTCGTTCGGCCGCAATGCGAAATCGTATTCGCCTGCGGCCTTGGAAGTGTCGCGGCGGGCATTGAACGCCCTGAGAGTTTGCTCCACATCGGTCGCCGCGGGCGCAGCTTTCGGCAACAGCGTGGTCGCGCGGTGGAAATTCTTCAGCGTCGTTTGAGTCAGCGGTTCATGCCGCGTCTTAAGATAAAGCTCGGTAAAAGATTCGCTTGGATTCCAGAAACGTTCCGGCGCGTCTTCCTGCAAAAGACTGGCGGCAAGCGTCACGCCTTCGCTCGCCGATTCGAGCAGCGCGTCGAATTGCCGCAGCGCGATCGCGCGTTGCTCGCCCGGGCCGAGATAGAGCGAATGATTTTCACGCACGCTGGTGTGGCCTTCGCCCTGACTTCCCTGGCGCGCGGCGCGCTTGTTGAGCTGCTGCACGCTGCGATTGAAGGCGCGAATTTCTTCCGCGCGCGCGAATTCCGCGCCGGCCGGCGGCGGCCATGCGCCTTCGTTCCAGCCGGCGAAAATCAGATGCGACCAATCCTGATTTTGCGCCTGCGCCACACTGAGCAATTGCACCCGCGCATATGGATGATCGCCTGCCTCCGAGCGGGCCGCCCCCGAGGTCGCAGCTATTTCTTGAAGCCAGCGCAGGAAAAGTCCGCGAGAAAATTCCGCGTCAAGACGCTGCGGCCAATCGCGCGTGACGCTGGCAATTTCGAGGGCCTGTTGCTGCCAGCCAAGGTACGCAAACGCGGCGCGGGTTTGTTCGAGAAACTGGGCGAGAGTGGCGCGCCGCGGAAGAAACGGCAACGCGCGCAGCGCTTCAGCCGCCGACTGAAACTTTTCGTCCGCGCGCGCGCCACAGAATTCCCGCAGAAGCTCGAGATCGTCCAGCAAGACTTCCTTGTAACTTTCGCGCAGGACCTTTTCGAAAATTGGCCGGCTGAGCTTGGGCGACAAGACGGCCGGGTCGGGCAGCGCATTCAGGAAACGGAGAAAGGAACTGAGCCGCGGCGCGCGCTGCAATTCGATCCAGGCCTGCCATTCCGCCGATTCGAAAACGCCGGGAACAATGTGCGCGAATCCGTCGTTGTGCGGGATTTCGAGCCGCGCCAGCAAACTCGCGACCAGACGCGGCAAGGCGCCGCTGCCCGGAAAAATCACGCCGAGGCGAGTGCATTTGTCATCGGCCAAATAACGAACGCATTGCCGCGTGATTGCTTCCGCTTGCTCGGAGAAGTTTGTGCCGACGACAAAATCGAAACGCTTTGCCGTTTCCGCGCCTCCGCGCATTTCCATTTCGCTGAAAAGCGAATCGCCAAGGTCGGCGGGTTTCAGCGTGCGTTGAGCTTCGCCACAGACTTCTTCCCACGACCCGATCCAGCAAAGATCGACATCGGCAAAGTCTTCTCGCGGCTCTTCGAGCACAATGGTGGCGTTTTCGGCCAGCTCAACCGCGGTCCGGAGCAGAAACCAGTGCGGCCAATGCGCCCCGTCGAATCCGGTGACGAGGAGATGAGAAAATTTTCGTGGGCCGCCGGCTGCTTGTTGTAATCGCCGTCGATCGGTTTCGCCCGGCAGGGCAAAGTCGCATTTTCTCAGCAGTTCGTTGAAACGCTGAACAACCGGGGCGAACGACGGCAATGCCAGTTCCTCGAATTTCCATCCGGCAGTCTCCAGACGGTCCAATGCGCGGAGAAGCGCTGCCGGCGCGCGCGAAACGGCTTTAGCGGCGAGGGCCTCAGATTCGTTAGGCCGATTTTCCATTTCACTGGCGGCGATGGCCAGGAGTAGGCGCAGATGTTCCGGATCGGTCGTCGGCGTGACATCGTCCCGCGAGAGCAACGCGCGCAAACTCGCCGGCGTCACAATCTGCAGGCCAAGGTGCGAAACGCCTTTGGCGATCAACCGTCGCTTCAGATCGTTGGCCTGCTTTCGCGTCGGAACGATGACGATGGAAGGCAACTCACGTTTCCAAGTCTCGGGCAAAACGCGTTCGAACCAGGGCAGAAGAACACTTTCCCAGGCGCTCGCGAACGAAGAGCCGATGTGTAACGAAACGGATCGTTTTGGCTCTTCGGACTCTCTGCGGGGCATTCGCTAACGGTAGCAGATTTTATCGTCGCGCGACGGTTGCTGATTTTGTTCCACGCAGCTGCCGCGAATCCCCAATGCGCTGAGTGACACCAACGTGATCCAGGTATTCCAGGAAAGGAATGATGACGCGGCGCGACGTGCCGATCGCTTGCCGCAGCTGACTCGCCGTCGCCGGGCCATTCGTGGAAATGAATTCGACGGCCTGGGCTTTCATTTGCTCGAAGTTTTCTCGGAGAAACACAACTTCTGGCGCCACTTCGAGGATCTCACCGGCGTCGATGAGAAACCGCAATACGG
>WNFO01006901.1_pt1 | contig 10051 bp, 6 predicted proteins | sample 5400251 | NCBI WGS metagenome assembly WNFO01 (sample SAMN13153354, study PRJNA577476) | soil metagenome | isolation source: 100 cm saprolite under Madrone tree | place: USA:California | collected 2016-06-14
ATGTCCGGGTGGCGCTGCCGCACTTCGGTCAACGTCGCCGCCTCCAGCTTGTCGAGCAAATCGTCCGCCTTAACGCCGAGTCCTTTGCGCCCGCTCACCTCGACGTAGGGCTTCTTCGCTTCCTCCGGCGACAGCTCGTATCCCATCTCCGCCGCGCAGTGCGGCGTGAGCGCCACAATCTCGTATGACAAATGAATGGAACGCTCCGCCTCCCTCGCGTGGCCCAGCCGACGCAGTCCCTCCGCGACCACATCCTGCAAGTACGCTTGCCGCGAATCGATCACGTTGTAAACTTTCGAAGCTGCCTCGCCAAAGTGCGGCGCCGCCGGATCATTCTTGCCGCTCGTTGTGGCCCAAACTATTTGTCCTTCCGGCACGTTTGGCCACTTCCGGTAATGAAAGTCCTTCCCCAGCAGCCCAAATTTCCAAAGCTGGTACGCAATGTCTTTCCCGACGTACGTCACCGTGCCGTTCGACCGCACAATAATCTTGTCCTGTGTATTCTCGTCCTCTTCCTCTAGATCTTTTTCCTTTACCTCCTTTTCCTCCTCCTTCCACGGCATCACCCAGCAGCCCGCCATTTTTCCGCTGGCTACCAATTGAATCGCGCCCGATTCTTTCAACTTGGCAAACGCCGCATCCCAGAACTTCAAGTGCAGGATTTCGCTTTCCCTGGCCAGGAGTTCGTACGCGATTCCCAGGCGCGCCATCGTCCGCACATGGCAGCTCACAACTGCGTCTGCAACTGCTTGCGCCACTTCCGCGTCCTCGCCGCGGTCTTCCTCGATGGCTCGGAGTGTTTCGCCCCGCAGCGCTGCCGCCCGCGCCTTGTCCTCCGCGAAAAACTGCGTCACCTTCGCATACAGATCCCAGCAGTAATAATCGAACCGTGGCTCCGTCGCGAGCATCTTCACGCTCATTGGAGTCCGCTTCTCCATCTGCAGGAATCCGATGACCACGTCCGCGACCTGCACGCCCGTATTGTCAATGTAGTTCTGTACCTGCACGTTGTAGCCGGCGTGTCGCAACGTTCTCGCCATCGTGTCGCCTAGAACCGCGTTCCGCACGTGACCGATATGCGCGGCCTTGTTTGGGTTGATGCTCGTATGTTCGACGATGATCTTTTCCGGTTTGTGTTCCGCTGGACCGCCAGCCGCTTCCTTTAGGGCAGCCGCCCAAAACGCGCCCCTGTCGAAGAACGCGTTCAGATAGCCGCCACCTGCCACTTCAACCCGGGCAACGCCTTCGATCTTCCCTAGGCTCGCTGCAATTTCCTGCGCGATCTGCCGTGGTGCGCGCTTCAGCCGCCTCGCTAACTCGAAACACACCGGCGAGGCGGCTTCCCCCAGTTCGATCTTCGGCGGCCGCTCCAGCACAATCGGCAATTCCACGCCATACTTTTCCCGGATGTGCGCCTCCAGCGCCTCCCGCAACCGGTTTGTCAGTTCTTGATACAAGTGCCCTCAGTTGAGCCAAAGGGGTCTTCTTGAATCCAGTCAGTATAGGGAAGCGCATGAACCCGGTCAAAGACAGCAGTAATATCTCAACGCGGAAAGTCTACGGCCCTGTCGCACACCCAAAGCGCCTGGATTCAATGGGATGTCTGTAACTTTGCCGGCTGATCTAAATTGTCATTGACAAGCCGTCCTTATTCCGCTACCATGATGTATGTACGGTCATTTGTCATTCGAATTAACGTGCCCTCCTTCTCCTAAACCTTCGTCCGCGCCCTCACTTTTGCTAACTCCTTTAGAATCCGCACTTATACAAGTGTTCATTCTAGGGAACTTAAAACTCTTTAGAATGAACACTTACAAAAAACATAGGGGGAGGGAGGTGTTATTGTTAACTAGCCTTCCGAATTCTGTATACCGCCCCAATACGGTTCCAAGGTCCCCGAAATCCTCTGCACGATCCATCAATTATCATTCGCTCGTACCTAATCGCCCGCCTCGTTTGACACACTCTGCCTCCGCCGATACTATCAATTCTTCTCTAACGGAACCGGGTCAGGGTAGGCCGTTCCCGCGGCGGCGAACTCCCATGAAACTTGCCTATTTCGATTGTTTTTCGGGCATTAGCGGCGACATGACGCTCGGCGCCCTGGTGGACGCTGGCTACGATGTGGAACACCTCCGCGCAGAGCTGCGCGGCTTGGAGGTCCCTGGTTGGGAATTGTCCGCAGAAAAAGTCTGGAAAAACGGCATGGCTGCGACTTACGTCAAGGTCAAGACGGAAGATCAGCAGAAGCACCGGTCGCTCAGCGCGATTCTCGACATTTTGCAGAAGTCGCGGCTGGCGCCTTCTGTGCGCGAACGCGCCGCTGCCATTTTCACAAAACTCGGTGAAGCCGAGGCCCGCGTCCATGATGTGCCCATTGAAAAGATTCACTTCCACGAAGTCGGTGCCATCGATGCGATCGTGGATATCGTCGGCGCTTGCGTGGGATTCCAGGCTCTCGGGATCGACCGCTTCGCATGCTCGGCATTAAACGTGGGCGGCGGCACGGCGAAAATGGCTCACGGCATTCTGCCCGTGCCTGCTCCGGCGACTGCAAATCTGCTGCAAGGCAAGCCGACGTATTCAAGCGGTGTTCAAAAGGAGCTTGTTACGCCCACGGGCGCCGCCATCGTCGCGACGCTCTGCGATTCTTTTGGGCCGCAGCCTGCCATGAGTGTCACTTCGATCGGCTACGGCGCAGGCACAGCCGATCTAGAAGGCCAGCCGAACGTTCTGCGAATCATGGTTGGCGAGGCCGTGGAAAAGGCCGTCCCGGGTTTTGACGAAGAGATTGCCGTGATCGAAGCCAATCTCGACGACATGAACCCGCAGATTTACGGCTATTTTTCGGAAAAAGCGCTCGCGGCAGGTGCGCTGGACGTGTACACCACGCCCGTGCAGATGAAAAAGAATCGTCCGGGCATTCTCCTCACAGTGTTGTGTCGCCCGCACGATACCAACAGCTTGATGTCGCTGATTTTTGCGGAGACCACCACGTTTGGTGCGCGCACCTACCGGGCGCAGCGCCGCGCGCTGCCGCGTGAATTGGTCAGCGTCACGACAAGCTTTGGCGAAGTGCATATCAAGGTTTCGCGAGTAAACGGGCGCATCCTGCACGTCGCGCCGGAATACGATGATTGCCGCAAGCTCGCGCTGGAACGAAACGTGCCGCTTCAGCAAGTGATTGCGGAAGCGCTGCGACGCTACAAAGGAGGTTCGTAGGGGCACGATATATCGTGCCCTTGTTTCATTTTTGATTTTTCTTGTTCCGGAATGCAAGGGCGGGGTTTGCTCCATCCATCCGGCTCCAAGAAAAGAGCCGTTGTCATCCTGAAAGCATCCGATGAGGATGCTTGAAGGATCTCAACGTAACGTACTTGCAGACTGTCAGCAGCGAGAACGCAATTGAGAATTGCAAACCGAGAAGCGCAAGCGCATAACTCGAAAATGGCTGAGAAACGCAAATTCTACCTCACGACGCCGATCTACTACACGAACGGCTTGCCGCACATCGGCCATACCTACTCGACGATCGTGTGCGACACCATCCGCCGTTACAAGCGCATGCTCGGCTACGACGTGGTGATGACCACCGGCACGGACGAGCACGGCGTCAACGTCGAGCGCTCCGCGCGCAAAGCCGGTGTGCCGGAATCCGAATTTGTGGCCAAGATGGCGGCCGAGTGGCGCGCCCTCTGGGATGAACTGGGCATTCAGGGCGATGAGTTTATCCGCACGACAGACCTGAAACATGCGCATACGGTGCAATGGTTGTTCAAACTTTGCCGGGAGAACGGATATGTTTACCCGGGTCATTACACCGGGCAGTACTGCATCCATGACAACGCGTACGTGGACGTGCAACCCGGCGAAAATTGCCCGGACTGCGGCCGCCTCACGGAAACGGTCACCGAGGAAAATTATTTTTTCAAGCTTTCGGCTTTCCAGAAGCCGCTGCTCAACTGGTATGCACAGCACCCGGAATTTATTCAACCGGAGTCGCGCCGCAACGAGGTGCTCAGTTTTGTCGAAGGCGGCCTGAAAGATCTGAGCATCACGCGGACTTCCATTCGCTGGGGCATCCCTGTTCCCGGCGAAGAACGCCACGTCTTTTACGTTTGGTTTGATGCGCTGACCGCCTATCTGAGCGCCGTCGGCGGACCCAACTACGAACAGCTCGGCTATTGGCCTGCTGATATTCACCTGGTGGGAAAAGAGATTATTCGTTTTCACGCCGTCTATTGGCCGGCGTTTCTCATGGCTGCGGGCCTGCCACTGCCGAAACAGGTTTGGGCTCATGGCTGGCTGCTGATGGACAGCACCAAGATGAGCAAGTCGCTCGGCAACGTCGTGCGGCCGCGCCCGATCGTAAACGTCCTGGGCATGGACGCGCTGCGCTACTACCTGCTGCGCGAGACTGTTTTTGGCCAGGACGGCAACTTCAGCTACGACGCTCTTGTCACGCGCTACAACGCCGATCTCACTAATGGAATTGGGAATCTGTCCAATCGAACGCTGACGATGATTCAGCAATATTGCGACGGCCGCATTCCCCAACCGACACCTGGGCTCACTGAAAGCAGTACTAGCATTTTGCGTACAATGTTCCGGCCTACGATCTGGATGGTCGTTGGCAACGCCGAATCTGGCGATAAGGGCCATTACAATACGCTTCAGTTTTCGTCCGCGTTACAAGATATAGAAAGGCTTGTGTCTCACGTCGATTCGTACTTGGTTCAGGAAAAACCTTGGGTGCTCGCCAAGGACGAATCGCAGAGGCAACGACTCGTCGACGTTCTTTATGATGCCGCTGAAGCACTAAGAATAATCACAGTTCTAGCGCATCCAGTGCTTCCCAGAGCTACGAACGAGATTTGGAAACAGCTGGGTCAACCGGGCATCCTCGCGGAGCAGCGTATTGACCAGTTGGACTGGGGACAGCTCAAGTCTGGGACTCGAATCGGAACAATCCAGGCTGTTTTTCCAAGGATTGATCACCAGGAAGCAATAGAGAGGATGGAAGCGATGGAAAACGAAGCAGTGAAACAGCCCGCGCCTGCGGCGGCGACCGCAGCGGCCTCTGCAGGAACGACGTCTGCCGCAGCGGCGCCGCAAGCCGCGCCGGAAAAAATTGCCATCGAGGATTTCGCCAAAGTCGAGATGCGCGTTGGACAAATCAAGACCGCCGAGCGCATCGTGGGTGCCGATAAACTGCTCAAACTGACAGTGGATATCGGCACGGAGATTCGCCAGATTTGCGCGGGAATCGCCCAATATTACGAGCCGGAGGCGCTCGTTGGCCGCAAGGTCGCTGTGGTCGTCAATCTCGCGCCGCGCAAGCTCCGCGGTGTGGAATCGAACGGCATGATCATCGCCGCTGCCGTCGGCCCCGAGGGCCGCCCCGTCCTCGCTGGATTTCTCGAGGATGTGGAAGTCGGCGCGCGTTTGAAGTGAGCGTTCCCCTTCCCTTGTAGGGGCGCAGCATGCTGCGCCCCAGGTACCGAGGTGTATGACATGAAGGACGAGGATGTACTTCATCCTGGGCATAGATCCATCCGGCTAAGAGATCATGACTATTCTTCACCAGGGTTTTACTTCGTCACGATTTGCACACACCAAAAACTGAGCTTTTTTGGCCGAATCACTTCGGCGCGAATGGAACTCAACCGGCTAGGCCAAATTGCGCTTCAGAGTTGGATGGGCATTCCTGAGCATTTTGCTCACGTCAACCTACATGCTTTCGTCACCATGCCGAATCACGTGCACGGGATCATTGAAATTGGGTGCCAAGCTGGGGCGCAGCATGCTGCGCCCCTACAAGAGGTTCGGTTCGGCGAAGTCTGCTGGCACGGAGGGGCACTCGGCTCGCTTTCCTCAATTGTTCGATCTTTTAAGGCTGCAGTTACAGCGCGGGCACGAAAGGAATTAGATTGGAAAGGAGACGTGTGGCAGCGGAATTATTTTGAGCGGACCTTGCGGGACGGGCAGGAGTTTTCTGATGCGAGCAGATACATTTCGGAAAACCCCATGAAGTGGGAGCAGGATCGCGAAAACCCGAAGATGAAACAAGCGGTGAAACCCGAAGTGAGTGGGGCGCGGCACGCTGCGCCCCTGCTCGGCAAGATTTGACTTATGGAACTGATTGACTCACATGCGCACATTGATTTTCCGCAATTCGCAGAGGACCGCGACGCCATGCTCGAGCGCGCCCGCGCCGCAGGGGTTTCCACGCTTCTGGCCATCGGCACAGGGCCCGGCCCGGAAAAGCTTGACGCCGCACTGCCTTTTGCCGAGCGGCACGATTGGATTTATACGACCGTGGGCATTCATCCGCACGAAGCGAAAGAAGTCACCCCGCATCATCTCGACCAACTCGCACGGCTGGCGGAGCACCCGAAAGTCATCGCCTGGGGCGAGATTGGTCTCGACTATTTCTACGACCACTCGCCGCGCGACGTGCAGCATCGGGTTTTCCGCGACCAGATGGCGCTGGCCCGCGAGGCCAAGCTGCCGATCATCATTCATTGCCGCGATGCTTGGTCTGACTGCCTCGACCTTATTGAAGAAGACTGGAGATCAAGCGGGCTCGGCGGCATTTTGCATTGTTTCAGCAGCACTCTTGAAGATGCGCGGCGCGGCGTGGACATGGGGTTCATGATTTCGTTCGCGGGGAATTCAACCTATCCGAAAACGCAGAATCTTCGGGACATTGCGAAAGCTTTGCCGCTCGAGAATCTTTTGATTGAAACGGACGCGCCATACCTCGCGCCGCAGCCTTACCGCGGCAAGAGGAACGAGCCCGCCTATGTGGTGGAGGTAGCGCGTACGCTGGCGAGTGTGAGAAACTTACCGCCGGAAGAAGTCGCCGCAACCACAGCAGCGAATTTCCGGCGCTTCTTCGGTCTTGCGAAACCGTCGGCATCAGGGACCGACGGAACCGGTGAGTTGACAGCCTCGGGTTCCAAAGAGACTTGAAGCAGGCCAGGAGGAAAGCCATCCCACTTCTGACGGCCAGGGAAATTTTCGATCTTGTCCGCGACGACCTCGCCGCGGTCGAGCAGGAACTCTCGCGACAAACCGCCGCCGCCTTCGAGCCGGTTTCGGAAATCACCAGCTATCTTCTGGGCGGCGGAGGAAAGCGCCTGCGGCCTGCCCTTCTGCTTCTTTCCGCGAGTTACGCGGGTAAGTGTGCCAAGCGCGGCGCAATCCGTCTCGCCGCCGTCGTCGAGCTTCTCCATAGCGCCACGCTGATTCATGACGATGTAATCGACAGCGCGGACACGCGCCGCGGAAGGCCCTCCGCGAATTCCCGCTGGGGAAATCATCGCAGCGTTCTTGCGGGCGACTGGCTCTACATGCAGTCGTTTCAAATGGCGCTGGAGGAACGCAACTTCCGCATTCTGGATATTCTCATTGACCTTACGCAGAAGATGGTGGAAGGCGAACTGATTCAGCTTGCCAAGATTGGCCATATCGACGTGACCGAAGAGGATGCCCTCCGCCTCGCGACCTACAAGACAGCCTGCCTGTTCAGCGGCTGCGCGCGCCTCGGCGGGGTTCTTGGCGGGCTGGAAGGGACGGAAGAAGAGGCGCTCGCGGAGTACGGGCGTTACGCCGGCCTGGCATTTCAACTGGTCGATGATCTCCTGGATTTTACGGCGTCATCCGAGCAGCTGGGCAAGCCTGCGCTCAGCGATTTGAAGGAAGGCAAAGTCACGCTGCCTCTCATCTACGCGATGGAGAACGGCCACCGGGAAGCGCGGAAATTGATCGCTCGCGTTTTGGAGGAAAAGGAATTTAATTCCGTTCGGCCGGAGACGATCGTTTCACTCGTGCGCGATTCAGGCGCGCTCGACCGCGCTCGCACGCTGGCACACGATTACGCGCGGCGCGCCAAAGCCTGCATTGATAGCCGCGTTGATTCTGAATTCGCACGCGCACTCCTTACCCTGCCGGATTTCATCCTCGAGCGCGAGTACTGATCCTGTAAGACGCGATGCTGTCTTTCAAACTGGTCTATCACAAAGGCTACGACCTGAATCTCGGCGAACACGTTTTTCCGGCGCAAAAATTCCGTCTCATTGCCGAATTGTTGCTGCGCGAGGGAATCGCCGCAAAAGACGATTTCCTGACGCCCAATCCTGCCTCTGACGAAGACATTCTTCGTGTTCACACGGCAGATTGGGTGCGCAAGCTGAAGACCGGAACCTTGACCGCCAGCGAAGAGATGAGGCTTGAGGTGCCGTACTCTCCAGAGCTCGTTGAAGCCTTCTGGCTCGCTGCCGGCGGCACGATCCTCGCCGCGCAGTCTGCGCTGCGTGACGGCTTTGGTTGCAATCTCGGCGGCGGATTCCATCACGCCTATCCTGATCACGGCGAAGGATTCTGCGCCATCCACGATGTGGCCGTCGGCGTCCGCCGCCTCCAGGCGGATGGTGCGATCCGCAAGGCGCTCATCGTCGATACCGACGTGCACCATGGCAACGGCACAGCGGCTATTTTTCGCGGCGACGCCAATGTCTTTACGCTTTCGATCCATCAAGAGAACAACTATCCGGCGCACAAACCGTCTTCGACCGTCGATCTGAACATGGGGGATCGCGCCGATGATGACGAATATCTCGCCGCGCTCATCCCCGCCGTGCAGTCTGCGCTCGATGAATTCCGTCCGGATATGGTTTTCTACGTTGGCGGTGCGGACCCTTATTGCGAAGACCAGCTCGGCGGATTGTCCTTGACGAAACAGGGCTTGATGCTGCGGGACCGCAAAGTGTTTGAAGAGTCTCGTAAACGCGGAATTCCGGTCGCGACGACTCTCGCGGGGGGATATGCGCGGCGCGTTGAAGACACGGTCCGCATCCACGTGAATACCATTCTTGCTGCGCGCGAAGTTGCCGCAATATTCCACTCTGCTTCGGCCGCGCGAAACTAGACTCGTTCAGGGTCTTTCTGAAACCTGTTAGGCCGCACGGGTAAGGTGAATCTCGCCGGAGACGGTACGAACTTCAACGCGACCGCCGCCATCGCCCATTCGGGCCCGCAGCGAATGCTTGCCCTGCTCCTCGATCACAATCGGAATGTCCGCGCGGATTTCTCCCGACACTGCTTCCGCGGAAAGATGAAAGTTGGCGTTTTGCGGCACGCTGAGCTGCACAGGGCCTGAAACCGTATTCAGATTCCAATAGCTGTTTGTACCGGGATCGCCCTGCACGATTACGCGGCCCGACGCCGCGCGTATCTTCACATCACTTTTCGCGCCCTCAATTTCAATGGAGCCGCTGCCCGTTGTTGCCTCGACGCGCCCTCCTAACTTCGCAACTTGAGCTGCGCCCGACAGAACATTGATGTTCACATCGCCCTGAACGTTAGAAACGGTCACTCTCCCCGAAGCGCTGGAAGCGCGAACGTCATCCCCCATGTCCTTGGCGTCAATTGAACCGCTCACCGTGGATAGCTGGGCGTAATGATCGATCTGTTCTACGTGAATCGAGCCCGAAACGGTAACCACTTTGACTGGTCCGCGGACGCCACGGATCGTCTGCGAACCCGATACCACGGTCGTGCTGACTTCCGTCTCTCGCGGGACTTCGATGGTATAAGAAACCGTGAGATGGTGGAGATGCGCCAAATCTTTGCCGATGCGAATGGTGTCGCCTTTTTGCTCGACGGGCGGACTCGCGACGAGTTCATCGACCCGCTTCTGCGGGTTGACGAAAGAAAATCCTGAAGCACGAATATCGGCTTTTACGCGCACCTTTCCGTCCGCACTTCCATTGATCACGATGTCCCCGGCGGCGTTCGTCATTTCAAGGCGAATCGGGCCGGTAACGTTCAGCGTGCGACTGAAGCTGCCATTGGCGGACGATCCCACACCGCACGCGCCAAGCACTGCAGCGAGAACGAGCAGTCCTAAAGGTGCGGCCAACTTGCGGTGTCGCGTCACGGTTCCTCCATTATTTTGCCGGGCGCTTCTTCGAGCGGTTCTAATGGGAGATACGCAAGAATAGAATTTTATGTTCCTGAACCGGCCTTGGCCGTGGATTTCGCGCTG
>WNFO01006902.1_pt1 | contig 10051 bp, 6 predicted proteins | sample 5400251 | NCBI WGS metagenome assembly WNFO01 (sample SAMN13153354, study PRJNA577476) | soil metagenome | isolation source: 100 cm saprolite under Madrone tree | place: USA:California | collected 2016-06-14
CATTCCAGTCCACTTTCCTCCCGACCCGCATAAGGACCCTTCCGCCCGTTCAAGATCAATTCGCTCCTCGAAACGTCCACAAGTATCGCTGCAGATGATCTACGCTCCTCCTCCTCCTGCTGCACGTTCTTCACAATCTCATAGTGCTCCCGTGTCACCCACAGGAGAGGGCTTCCAGTCCACTCAGCCGCCGCCCCCGGTGCCCCAGCTGGGATCTCTAATAATCGCGCCTTCCCCGGTCTACGGCTTCCCATCTCCCGCTTCGCCACCCGAGCCGCCACAAGCAGCTCCGCCAACAGGCTCGAGCAGGACCCATTCCCGTACGCACTCCTATTCGAGTAATCATTCCTATCCCCATCCCCCGGCGCAGCAGTCCAGCAACCCAGGACCACCACCCACTTTGTACCATTCCGGGTCGACGGCGCAACGCTCCCGCCGTCATTCCTCACGTGCAGGCTCCTCTTCTCACATAGATCCTCCTCATCCTCCTTCGCAGTACCCCCACGTCGACTCACAACAGAGCGGCTCTTACACCGGCAGCGGTATCTCCCCTTCAAGTTCGCGGCGGCCTGGGCATGGTCCCCCTTCCATCGTTTACGCCCCATCGGTAAATTCATCGACATACGAATATAAGCCACCCGTCATAACGTCGCATCCACCCTCTAACATGACGATACATGCTCCGACTCCGCATCACGCTCACGCGCACCGCATGGCTCAGTCCATATCCGACCCGACGCCAATAGGCGGTTCGCTCGGTCGAAATAGCACACGTGGACGCCTCTTCGAGGATTTTTCACATACGCCTAGTCCGAACACGGCTCATGCTCGTGCCAAAGAGTCAGCGAAGAAGGACAAGTCGCGCAAAGATAAGTTGCGTCGAAAGCAAAAGCGGGATGGTGCCGCCGATAACGATGATCACGATGATGGTGCGAGTTTCAGTTCCGGGAGCACCTATTACGTCCTCCCCAGTCCAGGTCAGAAAATTAAGGTTGTGGTAAGTGTCCTACTATATTGTCTTGCCCAGGTCAGGCGCCGTCTAGACCTCTCTGATTGTTATCTTCCCCCTTCCTCACTCAGCCTCCACCGAGCATGAAGGGGCTCTACGCCGAGCCAACATCCGCATCCAAGTCAACACCAGTACTCCAAAGCCACCGTTCCTCTAGCAAGTCTTATCTTCCTCCTGTTCCACCACAACCCACTCGACCGCAAAAACGACCACTTCTGCAACGAATATTCCATCCGCAATTCGGATTCAATAGCAACGCAAACGCCACATATAATACATCATTATCAAACTCGGGGCGCACAGCTCGGCGTTAATCTGCGAAACTCCCATTCCATGTGTGTGCACGTGCTTGGATCGTGGATTTTTTTTGGGAGAAAGCGCGTTGGCGGTACGCATGTATGCAGTTTTTTTTACATTATATTCAAAGTTTTTTTTCTCTCTCCTTCGGGGTGCTTTTCGCGAGAGCGCGGACGCTCGCTTGTGGACGCTTGGTACTGCTCCTCTGCTCTGCTCTGCTACCAGATCCCTACGCACGCGTGCGCGCTTTTTCATTTCCGTTCTTCCCCGCATTTCCGCCGCCACTCTCGCTCTCCTTTTCTCTAAAGAACATTTTTCTCCTTTTTCATCTCATCTCACCCCAAACTTCCACGATCAATCAATCAATCACGCACTCACTGCCTCTCACCAATACCATCCCACAATATTCCTCTGTACTTTTACTCACACTACAAAGGCGTAAAATCACCGCTTTGTTTGCTGTCTTGCATGCATTTGCTTTTTTTGTGTCATTATTGCCTTCAATTGTCGTTCGACCTGTGTCGGGCGCGCCTCACTTTGGGAAACAACCCATTTTCCATTTCCATTTGTTTCCTCCCTTTGCTCACTCGACTGCCCCCCTCATCACATCACATCACAACCCCCACACGTTTTTCCGAAAATTTCACACCTACAAACACATACACACACAATCTTATTCTCCCCACCCCCGGCTCTACCATCACCAGCATCACCAGGAAAACGTCAAACGAAAAAAATCCGCTCTTACACCGCTGCAGCGTGCTGCCTAGTGAGCCCTGCAGCGGTAGAGACGGATCATGTGAACAACCGCCACGCCTCGTGCCACCTTTTGATTGGGGGGCGCGCTTGTACATGTACATATGCCCTTTCCATTTCTTTCTTCGTCTTCTCTGTTTACTACCACTGTAGACTATCACGACCACGACGACTTCTGAAGTTCTCGACGATAAAGCCCTTCTTTTTACTCTGTCTCTCCATCCTTTTGCTTTTGTTGTACCAAAGCAAGTGAACAGACAGAACACCGGTTACGACCAATTGCCCGGGAGGTGCTCTAGAACACTAAAGTGAAACCTGACATTGGCACCTGACGGACCGAAAGAGTTCCGTAACGGGCGCTTTTGTGTGGGACTTCTCTATTTCATTACTGTAGAACACGGCGTACGTCTGCATGCACATCAACAACGCAATATAAGTCTAAAAAAAATTCAAAGAAAAGAAAGGTGGGCAGCGTGCGCTGCTGCGCCGACAATCAATGAGAAGGACAAAAGTGTGTAATGTACTGTATTTACTGTAACGTATCCCCGCCACGCCACCCCGGGGTCATCGGGGACTCGATTCAGCCGACACATCCCTTGTCTAACGAACTGGATATCACACATGCGGCGCGGCGCGGCGCGAAGGTTCGTTTCAGAGTGGTCGCAAAACCCGTACAATGTCAAATGATATGATTATTATTGATAATAATCCCCGGAGCGGGGTGCGGGCATCGCGGTAGATTATCTGTATCAGATAACCCCGCATCATACACGTGCATGCGGGTTAGCCATTAGCCTGGGGGCGCCCCCATCATCGCTTTTATTCCGTCCGACCGTTGGCTGATAACACATAGCCTATATAATGCGGCGGTGGTTCTGGGGTTCCTCCAGCTTCTATACCGTAGGCCCGTAGCCAGACGGGCCTAAGACAGCTAGGTACGAGTAGTGTGGTCAGTCAAGATCAGAAAACGATTGTACACGAGTGCCAGCGGCGTCTTTCGAAGGATGCCTCGTTTCTTCAAACTTGTCCAACTTCGGGCTTAGGGGCGAGTAGCAGTATTAGTAGTATTAGTGATTAGTGAGAAATGGGCGTTCTATGAGCGCTAGACACCCTTTCGCGCTGGCAAGCTCATTTTACTGTACCGGGTGCCAAATGAACGAGATTGGAAGTGGTTCGTCTGTAGGGACGCACCTTCGCATTTTCTGAATGAACAGCTTCCTGGTGAAAATTAAATGGCGCTCCGGAGTGAGCATCTTGAAGTATATGAATCATAATACTGGAAAATGAAGTCTTATGGCTTTCCTTGAGATCGGAAGATAAGATGTAGGGGCGTTACATTCTGTATTGAGTTGATGGATTGTCTGTTTGGAGATGAAGCGGATTGGAGACTCGGCGAACCTGGAGTAGTGTATAGGGGAATCAGCAACAGCCGCGACCGAGGCAGTACATGTCCGACATGTGCGCGGCACGTTTATGTAATGTAAAGGAATGGAGGTCATCGGAGTCAAAGAAGTCTTCCATGGCTAAAGGAGAAACGGCGCGACTTCAAGTCAGAGCCATGATGTCGTGGAAAGTCTGGCAGGAATAAATTATGAGTGGTCTTCCGAGTTGTGCTAATCATCAATCAAGCAGGTCGTAGGAGCCCGGTAAAGGCTATCTATAGTAGGAAAAATACATTACATTCCGGTGTGCACTCGTAGATGGGAGGGCTGGAACGTACCATGCAGAGAGAGCCGCTATTGTCACATCCTCTGCAGAGAGAAACTGCTCTGGGAATACACACGTAGAGGTGTATGTCCAGGCCAGGATAACGAGGGTTGTCATTGGGTATTCTGTAGTAGGTTGGGTCGCCAGCACTGCAGACCACTTGGAAAACGTGTTCATGCATGCGGACCGGATGCTATAGACGTTTTTATTCTTCTTTACTCACCTTCGAGAAGGGAAACCACATGTAGACTCACGGATCCACCTGTATAACCAATGATGATAGAAGTCTGTTGGCATCATGAGCCAGATGGTTCCTGGAAGGGCAACGCTCCAAGTACATCACCATGTTATGCGTGCCGACGAGGATCGGGATCTGTAGCCGTAACAGAGTCGGAGTCGGTAGGGGGTCCATCGCTCTGAGATTTTGCATGTTCTTGTTATAATAGCTTTCGCATTTTTGTACGAACGGAGCCTACTACGGTACATGCGTCACCGTGTTTTTTTTTTCTTTCGATTTGATGTTGATATCAGTGGCCGCCGGGAACTTGAATCGGATCACCACCAGGCTGGATTTCAGACGGTTTGGGTGGTCGGATGAGAAAGGGCAATCTATGCATTGTGAAGCTAGACTCACCTAAATGATGCGGTTGCCAGTGAAGACCTTTCCAGCCAGGAAAACTTCATAATTTCTTGAAATGGCTTATCGCGCTTAGCAAATCGTTGTTCCCGAATCCTCCTCGCCTCTGCTCGACTCTCTCTCACCGCGCGTCGGTGTTCCTGCTCGTCTTTTTGCGCGTCATCACGTCCTGCCCGACCCTAGTTTCTCTACTTACCATCTCAATTAAGATGTCTCAACCTACGACAAGCAAACGCAACGCGGCATTGCACCCTCGCGCACCCTCCTCTCTCTTGCCTCTGCCTCGGTCGCCTTTTGTTTGCCGTGCGTCGATGTTCAAGTTCTTGCTTTCCCCCTGCATGTTATCGCGCGCTGCTCGGATTTAGTCTCACTATGCTGCACGCTCGTTCCGCTCGGGCGTAGAGGCACACCTGTGCTAAGATTTTCAAGCCGCACTGTGTATGGCGTGTGCGTGCTTGAGCATCCCAATATCAGTTGCAACTGAAGGCCAACATATATTTTCTCTCACGCACAAAAAAGTGACTTATCACAACGACAAACACACGTCCGTCGTACGGGCTAGTAGGTTGAAACCGAAAGGTCATCCCGAGACCCATCTATCGCAATCACCTGAATATTATTATCTGACTATTGTATAGCTCCGATGGGAATCCCGATACTGTCATTTCACCTCATTCCAACATCGCAGCGGTCAATTATGTGAATTCGGCCTCTGTACCGTATCTAGACCGTGTCAAAGTCCTGACTCGAAAAACAAAAAGTACAGAGTTACAGCATTATCTTTGCCTCGTCTTGGGTTTGATTTGCAGATACGGAATGATAACGATAACACGAGAGAGAGCAACAAGAAAAGAGCGTGTGAATGTAAATGAATGTGTATGTAAAACCACATTATTGTAAAGAAAAAGATCTCGGATATATATAAAAAGCAGATATCATTACCGTTCACCAGGTCGAACATAAGGCAACCCGAGTTGGGTTATCAAGAAGAATCACACTGGGAGTTGAGAACTATCGGTCTTACTCCGAGTCTTTCGGGCTCGCGAATTGAGCATATGCTGGGCAAAGTTTATTCCAGGCGGCTGAACGAAAAAAAAACACGTTTTTTTGGGTAAGCCGTCGGTCAAGATGAACACATCCGAAGCGTACCAGTCGGTTTGACATCCGGCACGATTTCGGGAATATCCTCAGCAAACACCACCGCGAAACCCCTAATGAACACAAACAAAACCAGCGCATTAGTGTCCGGGGAAGATGAGTGCGGGGCAATGACTCGGAGAGAGAAAGCTCGCCTTTCCAAATGCCAATCGATGTGGCAGTGGAGGAACCACGGGCCAGGATTATCAGTAAAGAATCGGATCGTGACATTATCGCCCGGGTCCCCAATGCTCACGACATCGCGAAGAACGGGATTGTGATAGTTATAAGTCTTGTTGCCGGCGCTGCGGACGACGTGGAAGGCGTGTCCGTGCAAGTGAATTGGGTGCTTGAGTAAGTCACCTACCATTAGTATCCCAACAAGCGATTCTCGCAACTTGACAGGCTTACCGGTCCACCGGGTGCGCCCGCGGGTATGGTGATTTCAACGCTCTTGTTGCCCTCAAGACCGTATATCGACCCTTTAGGGAGAAGATCTGACGGGTTGCTGGTGCCACTCAAGATCTGGAGTAGTATAGGGACATCTGGTAAAGTGAAGGGAGAGTCATTAACGAGGAATTCCGCGGGCTCCGGTGCCTAGGTTTTGTTGTTTATTTAATATCAACAATCTATATCCTCTCATCGAAAGAACGCTCACAAGCCTCAGTTGAACATCTAGGTTGATATTGATGTCGGCGCCACCGGGGACGGGTAGACCGGGCTAAATGGCACGGGTTTGAGTTATTAAAAGAAGGAATCCGTTAATACCTACCACGGGTGTAGGGACAAGCGGCTGGACATGTAAGTGATCAGTCAGTCATATACGTGAGACGTCACATCGTGAGGGAACATACGTGTAGGTCAGTCTCTTTAAGCAAATTTTGGTTCTGAGGTATGTTCTCTTCGGGATTGTTGGACGAAAGGAAAAGAGTGATCGGTGGAGCCAAGGAATAGCGAAGGATAGCCACATTAGTGTATCCGGCGTAGTTCTGGTCAGGGAAATTGGGCAAAGCACGGATCCCTGTGCATGTTACGAGTTAAATTAGGACACGACCAACATTGGCAAAGAAAATCATACAGTAGTTGTTAACCAGCTTGTTGGCATTGAGCTGTAAAACAGGTACGGTGATAAGCCACTTCTCGCAGCGTGAGCATCAAATGTAAACTCCTTACAACAACGGAGTAGCGTTGTCCTGTTCGGTTACGCCGGTCAATAGAGAGAGTCACCCAATCAAGCCTTACATACCAGCGAAGATTTGAAGCGAATCAACCTGCAATGGCTGGACATTGATACCATCGACCTCAATGATGGTCAATCGATGACTATCAATTGAGAAGGTGTAAGCCGGGTTACAGGAAATAGAGACTAGTCTGAGTCGGTATCTGATACGATGTGCATGTTAATTTTCTCTGTTCGAAGGAACGAGTGTAAATAACGCTGACCGTCTGCCGAATACGACATCCACTTTAGCAATGTCCAGAGGAGGCCCTCCTTTATAGCGACCTTTTCCATTAATCAAAGTAGAGTTGAACTCACTTCGAAGATCGTCACACGAGGAGCTCAAGTGCATAAATAATTAACCCACGGAGTCAATGATGCCCTGCCAGAGACGTAGTGGTACCAGTCCGCGAGGGTGATTACAGTATTTTCTATAAGAAATGAGTTGGCAGAGCCCATTTGAAACTAGAACCTTATCTCACCATTGTCAACATCGTATAAACGACTGTGGGGGTCATTTGGATCATAAATGACCAACGGCCCACGTAGGCCATCACAATATTGAGCCTGGTAATGGCTGTGATACCAGTATGTACCCTAAAATGGCAAGGATTGAGCTATCGAGGATGCGAGGAGGGCAAGGGAAAACCATACCGCTCGTTCGCACGAGCTGAATTTGTATTTGAAGCTCTCATTAGGTACAATAGGGCATTGGTTGACAAAAGCGGCGCCGTCGGCGTAGTTGGTACCCTTTTGGAAGAGACCGTGCCAATGCTGTGGAGGATGAGCGTGCTTCTATCCTTAAATCAGAGAAAGAGATCCCCACAACGGAGGTCACCACGTCCATGGACCCGTCGGTCAGTCGATTAGTAACATTGATTGCGAAATGGTCGCCCTGAAGAGTGGAGCTCCAGAGAATGTCGAAGGAACAGCTTAGAGAAGTTCACTACCTTGTTTCCTTTAATAAGTGGGCCGGGGAAGGTACCGCCAGCGAGGATAGCACTGTAAATGGTAGGCGGTAGAGGTCAGCGCACTCTTAGAAATTGTAGGAGCGACTACAAGTAACCTACGAGCGAAGATATCCATCGGGGGCTATTATTTTATTAACAATCGGAAGATTAGCCACAGGCCCAATGGTGACTGCAGATACATTCCCTGACAGAGTGGCCAAAATCACAACAAGAGAGAAAAGCCGCATCATCTTGGCGAGCGAAGAGTGGGAGAGAGTATCGAGGGAGACTCCAATCAAGGCCTTGGGAGCTCTGCACTTCGCTGCCATGTGTTAGAAAAACGGCGGCGCGCGTAAGGTAAAACGAGTGGACTTGGGTGGGAAAACGCACGAGAGGGTCCCGGAGAAATTACATGGGATTTATACTACTCAAAATGAATGTATGTCAACGAGGGGAACGGAAGAGACATTTGTTGAACGCGTATCGCGTATGTGCTGGCCCTCGGAGCTGGCCCTCGGATCATGTGATCAGATCCTCGGATCAGCACATAGCCCGGCCCGGACCACGGACCACTTAGCCGGATCGTATTCGCTACAGATCAATCACATATATACGACACTCCTTACCTACATCATATAGAATATGATCACAGACAGTCTCCAATATATAGTTTTGATATTTCCTTTCGTATAGCACGCTCCTTACTAGTATTTAAGTACTTCCTGTACCATCTCACTTAAGGTGTCTCAACTTATTCCTTACTCACGATAAGCAAAGTGACTTAGCAAACGCAACAGGGCATTGCACCCTCGCGCGCCCGCGTTTCTCATATGTTCACTCATTGCTATACTCCACTTTTATTTATTTAATATGGGCGCCACTTATTACTTGTTACCTTGAAACTAGTAAAAGTGACTGATCACAACGACAAACGAACATCCGTCGGTATGGGCCACTGTAGTTGGTTGAAACCGAAAGGACATCCCGAGACCCATCTATCGCAATCACCTGAATACTGTTATCTGACTGTTGTACAGCTCCTATGGGGAATCTCGATACTGTCATATCACCTCATTCCAACATCGCAGCGATCAATTATGTGAATTCGGCCTCTGTGCTGTATCTAGACCGTGTCAAAGTCCTGACTCGAAAAAAAGTAAGAGTACAGATTTTCAGAATTGCCTTTGCCTCGTCTCGGGTTTGAACAAAACCCATAAGGAGTTTTGATTTGCAGATATGGAATGATAACGATACTGTAACACGAGAGAGAGAAACAATAAAAGAACGTGTGAACGTGTATGAATTGGTATGTATGTAAAGTGCAAAACCACATTATAGTAAAGAAAACGATCTCGGATCAAATATAAAGCAGATATTATTACTATTCACCAGGTCGAACATAAGGCCACCCGAGTTGGATTATCAAGAAGAATCACACTGGGAGTTGTGAACGATCGGTCTTACTCCGAGCCTTTCGGGCCTGCGAATTGAACATATGCTGGGCAAAGGTTATCCCAGGCGGCTGAACGAAAAAAACACGTTTCTTTTTGGTAAGCTGTCGGTCAAGAAGAATACATCCGAAGCGTACCAGTCGGTTTGACATTCGGCACGATTTCGGGAATATCCTCAGCAAACACCACGGCAAAACCCCTAATGAACACAAACAAACCAACGCGTTAGTGTCTGGGGAAGAAGAGTGCGGGGCAAAGACTCGAAGAGAGAAAACTCGCCTTTCCAAATGCCAATCGATGTGGCAGTGGAGGAACCACGGGCCAGGATTATCAGTAAAGAATCGGATCGTGACATTATCGCCCGGGTCCCCGTTGCTCACGACATCGCGAATCACGGGATTGTCATAGTTATAAGTCGTGTTGCCGGCGCTGCGGACGACGTGGAAGGCGTGTCCGTGCAAGTGAATTGGGTGCTTGAGTAAGTCACCTCTACCATTAGTATCCAAACAAACGATTCTCGCAACTTGACAGACTTACCGGTCCACCGGGTGCCTGTTTGCTCGCGGGTATGGTGATTTCAACGCTCTTGTTGCCCTCAAGACCGTAGATCGACCCTTTAGGGAGAAGATCTGACGCGTTGCTGGTGCCACTCAAGATCTGGAGTAGTATAGGCACATCTGGTGAAGTGAAGCTAGCATTATTAATGAAGAATTCCACGGGATCGGCATCCTAGGTTTTATTGTTTATTTAATGTCAACAGTCCATATCCTCTCATCGAAAGGACACTCACAAGCCTCAGTTGAACATCCAGATTGATATTGATGTCGGCGCCACCGGGGACGGGTCGACCAGGCTAAATGGCACGGGTTTGAGTTATTTAAGAAAAGG
>WNFO01011027.1_pt1 | contig 10051 bp, 13 predicted proteins | sample 5400251 | NCBI WGS metagenome assembly WNFO01 (sample SAMN13153354, study PRJNA577476) | soil metagenome | isolation source: 100 cm saprolite under Madrone tree | place: USA:California | collected 2016-06-14
AATTCATGCCAGCAGGTTCAGTACCAGCACCAACTGAACAAGTTAAGCATGGAGCAGCAATCCAAGATATAGTTGAAAACTATCTTGCGGATACTGCGGACCAGTTATTTGGCTTCCAACCTGGAACTGAACCAATCCATCCTCCCGGTCGTGAAGGACGGCCCCGTAAAGGACAGTTTGAAGGACAAATCCCAGGGGGAACACAGCAAGACTCAGAACGTAGCTTCGCTCAAAACATGGGCGGGAATAGTCTAGGAACATCAGGAACATAATATGTCAGACCACTTTGGTAATACAATGACGACTAGTTCTAGTTCAGAAATGTATGCCCATTCATTCATGGCATCACAGGAAGTAGCTAGTGAAGGAACCTCCGGTTCTCAACCAGTCATAACTCAACAGGACCAAATTGCCACTGTCACCTATCGTCCTGGAGACGTTGCAAAGCCTAATGAAACAGCAGGTGAAGTTTCAGTCGCGCTTCCCTTTATGTCTCCTGAAGGTACTTTAGGATTTCAAGATTGGGCAGTTAATAGTTGGGACGCAGAAGGCCGCACAAAAACTAATCCTAGCCAAGAAGACTATAAACACGAACCGTCTGTTCCTAATCCGTATTTGTTCGGCGCACTCCCAACGGTTGATTCACAAAAAATTAATAGGCAAAAAGGAAAATAAACATGGCAACCTGGAACGAATTTGACCAAGCAGTTAGCGCCACTCGCGCTAGTGACTTAGTTTCAAAGAAATGGCCTGATGCTGCGGCTGGAGCTTATGGTGGGGCTGATGCAGGTCCTACTGAAAGCTATAGTGGCCTTGATGAAGCTAATTCTGCCATCTCCCGTCCACGACAGTACAGCCCAGTTGCATCTCCTGATGCCCCGCGCTCAGGTGAAAACTATCTTGGCTCTGGTCCACGCATGGATACATCAGTTCATGCCCACTTCGGACAGCACTCTTCGAGTAACTTTGATTCAGCAGCCTCCAATACATGCAGTGGAGACGCGCAGATTGCTAAGTCCTGGCCTGATGCGCAAGGTGGAATGCTTGGTTCTGTAGCAGACGAATATAAGGACTAATCATGCCTGGGTCTAATGAAAATGCTCGTTGGCTCCTTGAACAAGCATCTCAGGACCAAAATAAGATGGTAATTGAGGGAATTGACGAGCCTACAGAAGAACAACGTACTGCAAGGGATGTTCAAATCCAACAGCGCGGCGGACTATATCACGATACAATAAAGATTGACCCTTTCCAAAAGGGCTACAAAGCTCCTTCAAGAAGGGACCCAATTAAGAGGGCATAAATGTTCACAAGGTTGAGGCAATTATTTACACCGAGGGTAGTTTATAAAGTAGTTGAAATCAAAACTCCAAGACCCATTGTCCGGTGGGATGACCACACTAAGGATGCAGTTTCAACTTTAAGCTCACATCCTGGATTCATTGCACTCCTTGACAAGCTTAAGCTAACTAAGTTTCAGCTAGAATCTAAGAACAACACCCAATGGAAGAAGGACTTACGTGAAGCGGACTTTCTCCAAGCTGGAATATTCTGGTGCGGATGGCTGGAAGCTGAAGTTAGTAAGTCCACCATTAAAGGGTCCCAAGCTAAGTATGTAGACCCAATGGCTGAAGAGTTAGCTGCTTTTAAAGAGTTAGATGCTCGTATCGAGCGAGTAGGGATGGATGATGGTGGAAGTAAATCAGTCGGCAATTAAAGGTGAGCCTGGAACAGGCTACGAAAACGAAGACGGTAAGGGTGAATTCACTTGCCGTAATTGTGAGTACTATCAAGCTAAGACCAGCTCTTGCGGTCAGAAAGATATGATGGAGAAGTCTAAGCGGACTCGTTTAGCTAATGGCCGCGTTCAAGTAGAAGCAAAGGGATGTTGTGAATATGTTGAACGAATGGGATAAGATGTCAGAACTAGACCAAGTAGCCCCAGGTGGAGTTGTAGATTTAAGTAAAGCTCCTGGAGGCTTAGACGATGCAACATTCGATTCGTTGTTCCCTGCGGATGGAGTGTCTGTAGCTATAAAAGCCGCCCCTGCACAACAGGTGCAAACTCAAGGAACGCAGCAGACTCAGCAAACTCAGACTACACAGACCGCCACACAAGCGACGGCAACTGGACCCTTTATCAAAGGTGATAAATCTGTTTATAATTCGCCTGAAGCTGCCATTGAAGGTATTAATCAGAAGGACGCTCTTATTGAGCAGTTGCGTCAGCGATATGCCCTAACGACTGGTATTGACCCTATTACAGGTCAAGCTGTTGGTCAGACGGCTCAAGTAGTTGATGATTATACTCAGAATCCTAATAAGTATCTTGATGATTTGTATGCTGCTGCCAAGCAGGGTGGCCCACAAGCCTATACTGCCGTGCAACAGAAACTAATCATGGATACTTTAAAACCTTTTGCTCCTGTACTTAGCAACTTGGCAAAGAACCAAGCTGTTGAAACGGTAGCTAAGGAAAATCCTGAGGCAGCGAAGTTTATTGCTTCGCCTAATTATCAGAAAACTATGGACGCCAATCCAGACTTAGCTTCGGCAATTGCTACTGCTGAATCAGATAACCGATTCTACTCTCGCTTACCAGGACTATATAGACTTGCTTACCTGGCTGGCCAAGGGATGCAACTTCCAGAATTACTGAAGGCGAATGCCTCTCAGACTCAGACTCAAAATCAAACCCAACAAGTTAGAACTACAGCACAGCAAACCACGCTGAATCCATCTACTGAAACCGCAAAACCTGCATCCTTTAGGGATATCGGTGGTATCAGAGCTACTATTGCCCAGATGGAAGCGAGAGGGGCTAAACTAGATTTCTAATATGGGTCAAATAGGACTTTAAATGTTGAATAAAATTCTTTCCCTCGTCGGGATTGTACTTGGTTTCGGTGACGACATTGTTACGGTCATTACTGGGGCTTCAGGTACTCCTGGCCCTGCTGGTTCGCTCGCTAGCGACCAACAGACTTACTTTAGCGCGAAGCTGCTCGAAGTTGCGGTCTTGATGACCGTGCTGGACCAGTTTGGCGATAAAGACCCAATTCCCTCTAATTCGAGCAAGAGCATTCAGTTCAACCGATTGGAGAAGCTTGCTACTACGACCTCTCCAGTTCAGTTGGTTGAAGGTGTCATGCCGGATGCGGCTGGTTTGGCTATGTCTCAGTTTACCGCAGTTGCAGAACAGTACGGTCTTGTACTGCGCTTGTCTGACCTTGCGGAATTGACTTCTAAGCATGATGTGGTTGGTCGTGCATTGTATGTTCTCGGTCTGCACGCGGCTGAAACGTATGATATCCTTATTTTCAACGTGCTTCAGGGCGCTACTTCTACGTACTTTCCCAACGGTAAGACTGCTACCACAATCACGGCGGCTGACAAGCTCGGCTACGTTGATTCCACAGCTATCCATGCTAACTTAATGGATGCTGGCGCTCGTCCGTATGACGATGGTAACTATGTTTTCGTTGTGGCTCCACAGGTTCATGCTGTTCTTCAACAGGACCCTGACTGGAAGGCATCTCACCAGTTGTCGAAGCCGGATAATATTTGGCGTGGTGAATTCGGACAGCTTGCTGGCTTCCGGTTCGTCAAGTCGAACGCTCCTGGGTTTGCCCCGGTTACTTCTGTGACCGCTGGCCGTGCAAACAAGGCTTATTTCTCGTTCGCTATTGGCCGCAATGCTTACCAGATTTCTGACCTTCAGAACCTCCGCGTGTATGCGGCTGCTCCTGGTGGACAGACGGACACTCTGCAACAGTCCCGTAAACTTGGTTATAAGTTTGCTTTCAAGGCAATCATCACTAACCAATCGTGGATTTTTACAGCTCAGTCTGCTGGACAGAACTCGGTTACGAACTAACCTAGTTGAAACACCCAATTAACAATTAACAGGTTAGGGGCGATACTATCCTCGCCCCTTTACCTTAACTCTCACAAAAGAGCAAAGGATGATATATGGCCGACAACGGCAAAGTAGTTGAAGCACCAAAGCTAAACGTTACGCAACAGCGCATTGCAGATGCCGCAGACAAAGCAAATTGGGAATGGGTTGTAGTTCCTGACCATGACCTATTTGGTAAGCCCCATAAAGGCGTGATTCACAACTTTGTTACTTATGGTCCTGGTCGTCACTTTCTTGACCCGCTCATTGCAGAACAGGTTCGCACTAACGTTGCAAATGGTATGACGGGCGAGATGAGAGTTATGCAGTCTCAGACGCCTCCAGGATACCTTGAAATTATGAAGAAGATTGGTAGAGAGCCAGCTACAAACCCGAACTTCTAAATGCCAGCGGATTTCAATATCGCTATTAAAGTAGTTCTAGCCAATGAGGGCGGCTATGTCTTCAATCTAGCCGACCCAGGTGGTGAGACTAACTTTGGCATTAGCAAGCGAGCATACCCTTCAGTTGATATAAAGAATCTTACTAGTGATGGCGCGGCTGAAATATACAGACACGACTACTGGCTATTCGGGGACTTGAACTCGCAAGATATTGCCACTAAATTACTGGATATGTCCGTCAACATGGGGATTAAACGAGCCGTTACCCTTTGTCAGATATGTCTCAATGAAATAGGTGGACATTGTAATGTTGACGGAAAATGGGGGCCAGCTACAGAATCCACCGTTAATGGGGCCGATGCCAATGTCTTATTACCAGAGATACGAGCTTCCCAAAGCCACTACTACACAAATCTTGTTGCCCAACGACCAGACCTGTATCAGTTCCTCAAAGGTTGGCTCCGAAGAGTGCAATCATGCTAACATTAGACAAACATCACGTAATTCCTTATGTGGCTGCGATTCTTCTAGCTCTAGTTGGAGTGTATTTAATAGAAGCGAGAGTAGCGGACCACGCACAATCCCAAGCCGATGCTGCTGAAGCTAAAGCACAAATAATTGCAGACCAAAATCAAAAGTTTCAGCAACAAGTAGCTCAACAAGTTCAACAGCTTGTTGTTCAAAACTCACAATTACAACAGGCAAATCAGGCTTTATCTGCTGAGATTGCTCAAACTAATGCCCTGCTTGCAGCTCAAAAAACTAAGGATGCTAAACTTCCTCCTGACCAATTAGCTGCTCGTATTGTTACTTTGGCTCCTGGTGGGACTATTGTAGTTAATACAAATGGATATGAAGTTGACCAAGTAGAAGCCGTTTCAATAGTTCAAACTCTTGAAGAAGTTCCTGCACTTACTAAGAATGTCCAAGATTTACAAAAAGAAAACTCTAATCTCACTACGGTAATCGCTAATGACGTTAAGTCCTCAGACTTAGAGAAACAAAGTCATGCTAGTGATGTCACCAGCCTTAACGCTACTATCGCTGCTGATAAAGCCGAAATTACAGCCGTTAAAGCCCAATGCCGAAAGTCTAAGTTAAAGTGGTTTGGCATAGGAGTTGTCGTAGGATTTGTTGGTAGACACTTCACAGGATTTTAATGTTCCAAAAATTAGCTAATTACTTCCAAGGCCGACACACCCTTGCAATCGTATGGTTTGCTGTTACAGGATTGATTCTAGCCTTGCTTCGCCGCCTAGACCCATCTTATGTAGCACTATGCGCCACATTGCAGGGGTATATTTTTGCTCATTCAACTAAAGAAGACTATTTTGCAACTAAGGGACCCTCTACTGGTGGGTTAGGTTAAATGGCTTACACTCAATTTCCACAAGTCCAAGATATCATTAACGGGACTAGCCAAGATATTCACTCTCAGCTATCAACTACAGCTAACCCAGGGTTAGGTATCTTGATTGACTATACGAACCGTGTTCATAAGCAGGTTTTGAGGTTTAGTCGGTGGACGTTCTTATCTAGTGATTTTTTATTCTTCCTGACAGACAGGGGTCAGAGTAAGTACTGGCTTGGCCAGGCTCAGGACCAACCGCCTGGAACTGTTGATACAGGGCTTCATTTAAATGACGTTGACAAGATTAATAAGCAGGAAGTCTATGACATTACTAATCTTAGGGCTTTAAAGTGGCTGTCATCTCCACCTATTGGTCCGAATTTAGTTACTCCTTCAGGAGTACAGCGTCCTGGGTTGCCTTCCAACTTCATCCAGAATCCTAACAACCCTTTTATTTTAGAGATATATCCGTCCCCTGATAACCAGAATCAGAATCAAATCACGCCACAAGTTCCTGTTATGACTACCACTCCTGGGGGAGCGTTAGCTGCTAGAACCTACATTGTAAAGACAACCTTTACAGACCAGCTTGGTGGAGAGAGCGTTGCTTCAAGTAATATCATTGCTAACACACAGGCAGGTGGACAAATCTTTATTGGGGCCAATAAACTTGCTACCATTAAGAGTCCTGTAGTTCCGATACCCGCTTCTACGTCTGGAGAGCTGTATAACGGCTACAACGTGTATGCGAGCGTAGCCGTTATTACTAATGGAGTAGTAACAAATGAGGGAACTGAAACTTTACAGAATGTTTCTCCTATTGCTATTGGCACGGACTTTACAGAGCCGACTACTGGTCTAACAACTACTGGCCGTATTCCTCCGATAGTTAATACCTTACAGCCTATTGGGGCGTACATTATTAGGTTTAAGTACTTTAAGAACCGCGTCAACCTATCCGACCCAAATGACTTCTTACAAGTTCCTGATGATTATAAAGATGTAATAATTAGTGGTGTTAACGCTTTTGCATTTAAGCTTCTTGGTAAGAATGAAGAAGCACAGCACTCTTATCAACTATACCGTTCTGGTTTAACGGAAATGGTATGGGACAAGAACTTGTTTCCTGAAGGCGTCAATTTTATTCGTCCTGACGCAGGTTCATATATAAATCAGCAGATACTAGGCTTCTTGCCTCCATTAATCTAACATGCCTGAAGCAAAGATAGACCAACAAAAATTAGAAGATAATCAACTATACCGATATTATCGGAGTGAGTGGCTATTGGCTGGAACTGATAACTTTACATCTCCTCCTGCTCAAAATCAAGATTCATTTGAGTTGATGATTAATATTCTTCCACCTGCAACAAACGTTCTTAAACGTAGATTTGGCTATAGACTATTTACGCCACAACTTGACACCGGAAGTGGTGATGGAACGTAATGCCTAATCCATTTATAAAAGCCAATAACTTATTTGTGTATCAGAATAACACGCTGCAAAAGCGCACGCTTATTGCAACGGCTTCTGATGCTACAGGTGCTAACTCATTAACGAATAACGTTTTATATTGGGATGGAGCTAGTGCTGGCCAGTCAATATTTACGCCTTCTCTTAATGCTCAAGCTGTTAGAGCTGTAAATTCAAGAGATTATGAATTCTTTGCTGATGGAGTTGCTGCGGATTTAAAGGCATGGAATATTGCAAGCGGGACTTCAAATTGGGGTATAGTTGCCCCAACATCAACTCCAATTATTGCAGCTACCTCTGGAACGAATGCACCCTGGGTTGCTAGTACAGTATTTTCTACTATGGGAATACTTGTAGACGCAAATGGGAATGTTGAACAACTAATTAGCGTTAATGCAACAGGAGCTAATTTAAGTACTACTATAGGGACAACTGGAGTTGGACAACCAAACTGGAATCAAACTCCTGGTGGAACAACTACTGATACCCCTGTAACCTGGACAAACAAAGGTCCTATTGGTTTATGGAAAGCTGGACAGCAGAATACGGCTTCTGGTAGTGGTGGAGGAACATTAGCTAATCCTGCTGTTATTTTTGACCCAATAACTAGTGCTTTATATGGGGCTATTGTTGGAAACATATCAGGAGCTACTTACCCGAACTTTCATACTGGCGCAGGTGTAACAACTAACGATGGGGCTAATCAAAGTTGGGTCTTTCTAGACTTTGTCCAGTCACCCACTAAAAATGGTATTACATTTTGGCAGCCAAGCCATACATATAAGCAATTTCACGGATATAATCTTTTTACTTCTAACGACTTAACTAATTCTGTTGTAGTTGAACCAGCCGGGGTCCTAGCAACTTATAATCCAATCACTAATAGTTTTTCTCAGACAATTTTTTGTCATGCGTCAACAACAGGCGGAACGACTCCTGCAACGGAAACTAATCCATTTTTTGCCCCAACAAAAGGTGGGCTTACTGATGATAACCAACTTAGATGGAATAATTTAGGTTCAGCGACGTGGCCTGCCCTAACTCCTGTCGTAGCATGGCAACCTAATTCTAAGATATTCTCTGCTATAAAAGATAGCAACGGCAATATACAAGTTTGTATTGCTACTGGCACTACTTCTAGTAGTGCCCCGACATGGGCTACTCAGTATGGAGCAACAACGACAGATGGTAGTTCTGTAGTATGGACTAACGTAGGAACTAGTTTAAGTTGGACTGCCAACACGAAATGGTTCCTACCATCAACTAATTTTACTGCTCCACAGACAACTTCCTCCTTTGGTGGAGCTTCAGTAATTGACTCTAATAATAACTTAGAATCAACTATTAATTCTGGAAAGTCTGGAGCCTCCGCTCCTACTTGGAGCGCTGTTGGTTCTTTCACAGCCGACGGTGGAACTCCACTAACTCTCACACAAGTTTCTGTAGCCGGAGCAGTTACTACATACACTGGAACAATTACTGGGGGAGGCTCAAACGCCTTCGCTGGATTTAATTTCTTAATTGCTGGATTCGCTACAGCAGGTAACAATGGTGTAATATCAGTTACATCATCTACCGCAACAACTCTAGTCTGTACTACTACCACACAAGTTAATGAGACTCACGCAGGTATCGCAACAACGGGACTTATCTGGTTCGACGTACAAGCTACTACCGTGGGGAGTCCAGGGGTCGTTACTTTAATAAGTCCCATTGGACGCCGCTACTTTATTGTTTACTTAAACAGTACTAAACAAAATTTCAGCGACCTTAATCCTGTTAGTGCCTCCACAGGTCCTATTACCAACGGTCAAATATCCCTTGTAAGTATTCCCATCTCACCTGACCCTCAGGTTGACCAAAAGGTAATCCTGGCAACAGCAGACGGTGGAGACCCCTCAACTTTATATTTCGTTGGTCAAATTGCAAATTCCACTACATCATTCACAGACAATACTGCCGAAGCAGACCTAGTACTTCATAATATCTACCAACAAATTGACGCAACAGGTAATGATATAGGAGTTGTTGGTAACGACCCACCACCAAATGGGTCCTTCCCTACTCTTCATAAGGGTAGAGTATTTATGATTTTTAATAACGCTCTTGCCTTTTCTAAGAGTCTACCTGAGATTACAACTTCTACTGGAATCGTTGCCGGACGTTTTGAAGAGGATTGGCCTCCTGAAAATGTAATTCCTTATACTCCTGGTGTGGAGATTGGTAAGGGTTTACTTTCTGATGGTAGTACTTTGTATATTGGAACTGAGCAACATATCCGCAGGCTATTTGGAGATGGGGATGCTGTAAATAATTTCTCCACGCCTGATGTTGTGTTTAGTGAAACTGGATTAATGACTCAGAATGTTTGGAAGATTGTCTTCCTTGAAGGAACTCCTGTTGGCAGTATGTGGGTTACTCCAGACTTTCGTGTTATTGAAAGTGATTTTAACACCTATAAAGATGTTGGAACTCCAATACAAAGTACATTAAATACGATTAATCCAGCAGCTACTCAAGCTTGTTGGGCACAATCTGTAACCTACGGGCCGTATAACTTCTATGTACTAGCTTTAGCAACGGGTAATAATACCGCTCCTGATACTCTATGTGTTTTTGAAATGCACTTACACAAGTGGTATGTGTGGCAATTTGCTGATAACTTTTTAAGTGGATTATTCTATGTTAGTCTTAATGGGGTTCCTCGTTGGTTAATGGTCGATACAAACGGTAATGTAAGATTTGTTGATACAACCGTTGTTACTGACCGTTCTACGGATACGCCAGTTCCTATTACATCAACTCTTCGTACTACTTGGCTTCATTTTGGTGATGCTAGTATGCGTAAGACGTTGAATGAAATTGAACTAGACACTAGTATGACAGGCACTTTAGTTACCGTTGAAGGGGCCACTAATACTTCT
>WNFO01006903.1_pt1 | contig 10050 bp, 6 predicted proteins | sample 5400251 | NCBI WGS metagenome assembly WNFO01 (sample SAMN13153354, study PRJNA577476) | soil metagenome | isolation source: 100 cm saprolite under Madrone tree | place: USA:California | collected 2016-06-14
TGACGGTGTTAACCGATCGGACGACGACGATTCGGGCGTCGGTTGAGGATGTGGAGTTCGAGTTGGTCCTTACCATCGGCCTCGTCGTGATGGTCATTTTCATCTTTTTGCGCAATCTCTACGCGACGATCATCCCTGCCATTGCCATTCCCATCTCCCTCGTTGGAGCGCTGGCTGTGATGTATTTATTGGGGTATAGCCTGAACAACCTCAGCTTGATGGCGCTCACGATCTCGACCGGTTTCGTCGTCGACGATGCGATTGTGATGATCGAAAACATATCGCGTTATCTCGAAGAAGGACTCAGACCGCTGGAGGCTGCACTTAAGGGAGCGGAACAGATTGGCTTCACGATCATCTCACTAACGATCTCACTTATTGCGGTCCTGATCCCGCTGCTTCTTATGGGAGATATCGTCGGAAGGCTGTTCCGCGAGTTCGCTATCACGCTTGCCGTTACGATTTTCATCTCCGCGGCCGTTTCGCTCACGCTGACTCCCATGATGAGTGCTCGCCTGCTGCGCCACAAGCCGGAATCGGAGCGAGGGCGGTTCTACCGCTGGTCCGAACGAATGCTCGAAGCCCTTATCGCGCGATACAGCCGAACCTTACGCTGGGTTCTGTGGCATCAGACTTCGACTCTCCTGGTAGCGGCCGCGACTCTGGTGCTTGCTGTGTTTCTTTACATTGTCATACCGAAAGGACTGTTCCCGACGCAGGATGTCGGGATTATCCAAGGCATTTCGCAAGCTCCTGAGTCGATCTCGTTCCAGGCCATGTCGCTCAGGCAACAGGAGCTGGCGAAAGTCATTCTGCAAGACCCGGCAGTTGCGAGCTTGTCTTCTTTTATTGGCGTAGATGGGACGAATGCAACGCTTAATAGCGGACGCATCCAGATTAACCTGAGGCCGTTTGCTGAACGCCGCATCGACGCGGCAGCGGTGATTAACCGACTCGAGACCAAACTGCAGAGAGTGGAAGGCATACGTCTCTACCTGCAACCTGTGCAAGACCTGACCGTCGATGACCGCGCCAGCCGTAATCAGTTCCAATACACGCTGGAAGATTCCGATCAAGCGGAACTCGACACATGGACGGAAAGGATGGTTGGGGAGCTGAGGAAGCAGCGGGAGCTGAGGGATGTCGCTACCGATCAACAACCTCGAGGGCTAGCCGAGAATCTCGTCATCGATCGGGCCACAGCGTCGCGCATGAATATCACTCCGGATCAGATTGACTCTACCCTGTACGATGCGTTCGGTCAGCGCCAGATCAGTACCCTGTACACTCAATTCAACCAGTACCACGTCATCCTTGAAGCATCTCCTGAATTCCAGAGGGATCCTCAGAAACTGCAGGACATCTACCTGCAGAATTCTTCTGCACAAAGCAGCGCTAGTTCCGGTTCTGCCACGGCCTCGGGCCGATCGTTTTCCAACAGCGTGTCTACTCCAGTAAGAACCCTTGCGGTCTCGTCGACCAGCGGGATATCAGGGGCACAGCGGTCGGGTCTATCAGGTTTCGCGGGCACGTCTGTCCTGTCGTCCAACACGCTCGCCACTTCCTCGAAGTCTACAAGTTCGGTTCTTTCGACAAGCACGGCGTCCAGCATGTCAGGTGCATCGAGTCAGCCTTCTTCCAATCCTTTTGGAACGGGCGGTTCTTCCGCAACATCAGCTTCAGCGTCGTCGCCGATACCGCTCTCTGCAATCGCGCGCTTTGAAAAGAGATCCAGCCCCTTGACCATTGCGCACCAGGGCCAGTTCCCAGTCGTCACAATCTCTTTTGATTTGGCGCCAAACACGTCTCTAAGCCAGGGAGTGGCTGCGGTCGAAAACGTAAAGCGCCGACTAGGGATGCCTGCCAGTGTACTGGCAAGCTTTCAGGGCGCTGCCGAAGCCTACAAGGCAATTGGCTCCAATGAGGCACTGTTGATTCTAGCGGCTCTAGTGGCGGTGTATATCGTGCTTGGAATTCTCTACGAGAGCTTCCTTCATCCGATCACCATTCTCTCAACACTTCCTTCGGCCGGAGTCGGCGCGTTGCTGGCACTCATGCTCTTCCGGCAAGATCTCGGGATCGTAGCCATCATCGGCATTATTCTGCTGATCGGTATCGTCAAGAAAAACGGCATCATGATCGTCGATTTCGCATTGGAGGCTGAAAGGACTCGCGGCCTCACCGCCACGGAGGCGATCTACGAAGCTTCGCTTCTGCGTTTTCGTCCCATCATGATGACAACTCTGGCGGCGCTCTTCGCGGGTCTGCCACTCGCTTTCGGTTCTGGTATCGGCTCGGAAGTCCGGCGTCCGCTAGGCATAGCGATGGTGGGTGGTCTGCTTCTTAGCCAAATCTTGACGCTCTATACGACACCTGTCATCTACATCTTCTTTGACAGGCTGGGAGAACGTTTTGCTTCCCACCGGAGGAGGGCGGCAACTCTTGAAGCTGCGGAGCTGCCATGAACTTCTCAGCCCCATTCATAAGAAGACCGGTTGCTACCACGCTGCTTGCGTTGAGCATCGCGTTGGCGGGCATGATCGCGTTCCGGTTTCTGCCTGTGGCTTCTTTGCCTCTGGTCGATCTTTCAGCGATTCAGGTTTCAGCGGCGCTTCCTGGCGCGAGTCCCGAGAATATGGCGTCCTCCGTGGCGACTCCGCTCGAGAAGCAGTTCAGCCATATCGCTGGCATCACGTCAATGAGTTCCAAGAGCTCACTTGGCGTCACGTCGATCAGACTCACATTCGATATGAGCAGAGACGTGGATGGCGCCGCGCGCGATGTAGAAGCGGCAATCAACGCGGCTCGCAGCTATCTGCCCTCAAACCTTCCCGCGAATCCAACCTACCGCAAGATTGATTCCGCGCGTGCGCCTGTGCTCGTACTCAATCTGGCTTCAAAGACAGCCTCTTCAGGCGTCCTCTACGACAGCGCATCGTCCATCATCCAGCAAAAAATCTCTCGAGTCAGCGGCGTTGGCCAAGTAACGATTCTTGGCGGGTCCTTACCCGCTGTGCGCGTCGATCTGAACCCGCAACAGCTTAGTCATTATGGTCTCGGCTTTCAGGATGTGGCCGGCGTGATCAGCGCTCAAAATGCGAACCGTCCAAAAGGTCAGATCTCCGATGAGGACACCATCGCCGACGTTACGGCAAACGATCAAATATCCAAGGCTCGCGATTATGCGCCCCTCGTGATTGCATCAAGAAATAATTCCGTTGCGAAGCTTAGTGATATTGCGACGATCACCGACTCGGTGGAGAACGTTCGCTCGGTGGCTTACGTTAACGGCAAGGAATCGGTCAGTCTCCTCGTCTATTGTTCGCCTGGGGCCAACGTCATCAGTACAGTGGATGAGATCAAGCGCCAACTGCCGTCCATTCGGGCTTCCATCCCTTCAAACCAGCAGCTTCTGGTCACAGGAGACCTAACGACCACAATCCGTGCGTCGGTTAGGGACGTAGAAGTGGCGCTGGTTCTGTCAATCGGCTTAGTAATCTTTGTTGTCTTTCTCTTCCTGCGCAACGCGCGGGCCACGCTGATCCCCGGCGTCGCAGTAACAGTATCGGTGATAGGGACATTTGCGGCGATGTACCTCTGTGGCTACACGCTCGACAATTTGTCGCTCATGGCGCTCGCCATCTCCACGGGGTTTGTCGTGGATGACGCAATTGTCGTCATGGAGAACACGGTTCGGCTCATGGAGGTGGGCGTTCCGCAGATGGCGGCCGCTCTGAGGGGTTCTGAGGAAACCGGACCTACGGTCTTGTCCATGAGCCTGTCGCTCATCGCGGCCTTCATTCCGATTTTGTTCATGGGAGGAATTCCCGGGCGGCTCTTTCATGAGTTTGCAGTCACTCTCGCAGTGTCGATTGCAATCTCGATGATTGTGTCGCTCACGTTAACGCCGATGATGTGCGCCTACGTTCTTCGACCGGAAAGGGGAGTAATGCATGGACCTCTCTATCAGTTCAGTGAGCGCCTTTTCGATCGTCTATTGTCTGGGTATCGCCAAAGCTTGACGTGGGTGCTGAAGCATCCCGTGCCAGTCGTGCTCGTCTTCCTCGGGACGCTAGCGCTCAACGTTGTTTTGATGGGACATGTCACAAAGGGCTTCTTCCCGATACAGGATACCGGCTCACTTCTCGGCGGGTTTCAGGGACCGCAGGATGCTTCCTTCCATGCGATGCAATCCGCCTTGGTCTCCATTGAAAAGGTGATCCAGGCCGATCCGGCCATGGACGTCGTAACCGGATTTACGGGAAGTACCTCTGGCCCCGGGAGCGAGGACGGAAGCAACTCAGGATTTCTTTTTATTACGCTGAAACCGTTAGCACAAAGGAAATTGAGCGCTGCCGAAGTGCTTGATCGCATGCGCCCAAAGCTGGACGCAATTCCTGTAGCTTCGACTCTGCTTAAGCCGTTCCAGGATATTCCTTCCGTTGGGAAGAGCAGCAACACCAGCTATCAATATGAACTGTCGTCCGACAATGTGGCCGACCTGAATACATGGGGCCCGATCCTTTACCAGGAGATGGAAAAATTACCTGAAATCAAGGATGTCAACATCGATCAGCAAAACGGAGGGCTGCAGGCCTCGCTCAACTATGACCGTCGCACTGCTGCCCGTTTGGGCATCACGCCGCAGCTCATCGATCAATCCCTCTATGGAGCATTTGGACAGGCGCAAGTTTCCACGATTCATGCGTCGCTGAACCAGTATCACGTCGTTATGGAGGCAGCACCGCAATATGCGCAAAGCCCCTTGGGGATGAAATCGATCTACGTCCATCCCTCCGGCGGAAACACCGTTCCCCTGGACGCCTTCGTGCAAACAGCAAATTCGACTTCTCCTCTTCTGGTCAATCACGACGGACTCTTTCCCGCAGTTACGGTGTCTTTCAATCTGGCACCTGGAGTCCCCCTTGAACAGGCCACTATCGCCATCGAAAAGCTGCAGCAGAGGCTGGCGATGCCTCGAACTGTCCTTGGTAGCTTTGCTGGCACCGCCGGAGATTTCAAGAAGTCGCTCATCGACCAGATCGTACTGGTCGTGATGGCATTGTTTGCGGTCTACATCGTGTTGGGCGTCTTGTATGAAAGTCTGGTACACCCCATTACGATTCTTTCCACTCTGCCGCCTGCGAGTGTCGGAGCCGTCCTTGCCCTCATTGTATTCAAGAGCGAACTGGACGTGATCTCCATCATCGGCATCGTGTTGCTCATCGGAATTGTCAAAAAGAACGCAATCATGATGATCGATTTCGCGCTCCTGGCGGAGCGAATGGAAGGGAAGAACTCAACGGATGCCATATTCGAAGCATGTTTGCTGCGGTTTCGGCCGATCCTGATGACCACGATGGCCGCTCTTTTCGGCGCTCTTCCGCTCGCGCTGGGTCATGGAACCGGATCTGAACTTCGGCGCCCTTTGGGGATCGCCGTTGCAGGCGGTCTAGTCGTTAGCCAGATACTCACTCTGTACACAACGCCCGTGATTTATCTAATCCTGGATCGGCTCCGGCTGTGGCACCACAGCAGCGGCGGTGATTTCGCTAAATTAACTGCGCAGAAAGGCACAATCTAATGAAACAGTTTTTGCGAGGGTGCTCCTCGCCTGGAGGCAGGGAAGAAGTGACCTGGCCGAGCCGCGTAGCGACATTTGCATTCCTTGTTTTCTCTCTTCTTGGAGTGCTGGGATGCAACGTTGGTCCAAGATATTTGCGCCCGGCAGTTCCAGCTCCGTCGGTTTTCAAAGAGTCGGGGCCTCAGCAAGCGCCGGATGGCACCGTCTGGAAGCCCGCTCAACCGCAAGATGCGATGCTGCGTGGGAAATGGTGGGAGATCTATCAGGAACCTGAATTGAACTCGCTCGAAGAGAAATTGAATATTTCGAACCAGAACATTGCCCGGGCATTTGAAGATTTCATGGCCGCGCGAGCTCAAGTCCAGCAGGTGCGATCCGCCTACTATCCAACCGTTAGTGTTGGGCCGTCATACGCGCGCAACCGAGCCTCTCAATCACAAACGAGCGCTCAAGTCTCTTCGAAAGGCAATCCGAACAGCAATACGTTCAATCTTCCATTCGACGTCGCTTGGGAGCCGGATCTCTGGGGCCGTGTGCGCAATACTGTCCGTCAATCCACCAATGCGGCGCAGGTGAGCGCCGCAGACCTTGAAAATCAGAGGCTGACCGAACAGGCAAATCTCGCAGTTTTCTTTTTCGAACTGCGCGGCCAGGATGCTCTGGAAGATCTTTTCCAGAAGACAGTAGAAATAGATCGTCAGTCGCTCGAACTCACTCGCGTCTTGTACAAGACGGGCCTCGATAACGATGAAGCGGTCGCCCAGGCCGAGATCACTCTAAAGAGTTCCCAGGCAGCGGCTACAAACGCCGGTATCGCTCGCGCCCAGTTTGAGCACGCAATCGCGCTAATGGTCGGAGAGCCCGCTTCTACTTTTTCCGTCCCAGTTCGCGCATTGACAACACAGGTGCCGGACATCCCGGTTGGTCTGCCGTCCGATCTGCTCGAAAGGCGTCCGGACATCGCGTCTGCAGAACGAACAATGGCGGAAGCAAACGCACTCATCGGCGTTCAAAAGGCGGCCTACTATCCCACTCTAAGCATCACTGGCACGGCAGGATTTGCAGCGTCAACGTTCTCAAAATGGCTGACTTCTCCTAGCCGTTACTGGTCTCTTGGACCGACAGCTTCGGAAACCGTATTCGATGGCGGCCTAAGAAGATCGACGATGGCGCAGTTCACGGCGCTCTACAATGCTGACGTTGCGAATTATAAGGAGGTGGTATTGGCGGCATTCCAACAGATCGAGGACAACCTCGCCGCCTTGCGCCTGCTCACCAAGGAGGTCGAGCAGGAGCAAGAGACAGTCGCGTCCGCACAACGGTTTGTCGATGTCGCGTCTGTGCGTTACAAAACCGGGCTTGATCCTTATTTGAACGTTTTTACGGCACAAGCAATCTTGCTCGCAAACCAACAGACGGTGATCACGCTCCGGGTACAACAGATGACGAGCAGCGTGCAGCTGATCGAATCTTTAGGTGGCGGGTGGAACGTTAACCAACTCCCCACGGAACGGCAGGTCCAGGTGAAACGACCATGATCGGCCGTCACTATGACCTTTCCAATGCGGCGAATCGAAAGGAAAACCTGGTGAACTGGTATAACTACATCGCCTGCTTCTTCGCGAGAATGTTTCTCGCTAATTTCGTACCTCATTTCGTGCATGGGATTTCAGGTGACCGCTTCCCAACACCATTCGCTCACCCTCCTGGAAAAGGGTTGTCGTCGTCAACCGTAAACGTCGTTTGGGCACTGTTCAATCTAGTCGCCGGTTACCTGTTGTTTCGTCTCGGGAAAATTACGAGTGGAGACGACCTAGCAATTGTAATTTTCTTCGGAGGAATTGCTGTAATTAGCTCGATTTTGAGCGTGAGATTTGCCAGCAAACAAGCCGCCTGAGCCGAATTCCACCAGAATCCGACGCACACCGCCCTCTGAGTTCCGCGATTAGGCTCCATTCAATTCCTTACATACCGTCGACATATCCTCGCCGCACACCTTCTTCGTTCCAATTAAGCTCTGCCTAAGTTCCTCGAATGCAGGACGGTCGCTCTGGGGGAAAGCGCCCGAATTTTGATACGAGACGAGGGACACTATGAAACGCAGCGTTGTGTTGATTTTAATTTCTTATTCAGTCTTGGGCCTCGCGGGCATTCCCGTGCGCGCCCAGGAAACCGATTCCGAGAAGGAAACTGTAGTTGTAGAGCCCGGCAATAATCTCCGTGCCGCGCTAGAGAAAGGAGTCCGCCTCAAAGCTGTAGGGCAACCCATTACCGCAAAATTGATTGAGCCGGTCTACGCCGGAGAGGCTCTCGCGATTCCAGCAGGCTCAACGATAAAGGGACATGTTTCTTCAATTAGCAAAGCTCCAATGCGCAAGCGTACGCGAAGGCTCTTAAATGGCGACTTTACCCCGCCAAAGACAGCGCGGGTAACGTTCGATCAACTGGTGCTTTCCGATGGAACGTCGGTGCCGATTCACAGCGATTCCGCTGCCGGCCTTGGTCGTGTGGCGAATTCGCAATATCTTCCCAAGTCGCAGCGCCCCGGAACCCGCCAAAAACTCAAGGGCGCGATGGCCCCGCTACGTGAACCGAATAAGCTGCAGCGATTGGGCGAAGCCGTCGTAACCAGCTTGCCCTACCACCCGGAATTCATCGATCAAGGAACCGTCTTTGACGCGGCCCTGCTCGAACCGGTGTCGGTGCTCGCACCGGTTCAGCCTGATTCGGTGTCGCTGCAAGCAAGCGACTATCTCCACCTTCATCTATTGACCCCAATCAACTCAAGTACGTCCAGAGCGGGCACGCAAATCGAAGCCGTTGTGTCGCAGCCGTACTTCCAAGCGGATCATCAACTGCTCTATCCCGCCGGAACCAAAATCACCGGAACGGTCCAAAAAGCCTCCTCCGCAGGGTGGATGAAGAAAAACGGAAGCATCGTGTTTGCATTCCGCTCAGTCCAGATGCCGGACGGCACGACGAGAGATATCCATTCAACTGTAGGAGGCATTCAAGCCGAGCGGTCGGAAGGTTTGAACGTCGGCAAGGAGGGCGAAATTAAAGCTACGACATCTACTCTCGCGCGGATTCTCGCTCCCGTTTCCCTAGTGGGTCCATCGAGAGGAGTTGCGGACATGACTACGCAGAAGACGGCATGGTCTCGCTCCGGCGAAGGCCGGAAAGGCTTCGGGTTGCTCGGTGCCGGCGCGGCACAGGCATCTGCAGGCACGGCAATCGGGTTCGGATACTTTGGCGCCGCAAAGAGACTTTGCGATGCATTCATCACTAAAGGTTCAAACGTCGAACTGCCGGTAAATACTCCGATTTCCCTGCGACTGGATTCCAGTGATCCCTCGGTAGCCCTCGCGACGCGATAGCCGCCTGCTTGTTTAGCTAAAAGCTTATCTGCCACATTGGGTACAACGATCTCACCCACGCAGAACTAAGAATGGCTCCCAGTTCATGGGCATTGCCATTCACAACATAGCCGCCGAATTTCAGGCACAGTGGGGACCGTTGTGCGAAAAACTAGGCATCCAGAAGTCCTTCCAGCGTGGTGGGTGCTGCAGCACAAAAAGTAAGCCGTGCGGCAATATATTTCTAGGTACGGTTGTTGCGAAGTGCTTCGTCGCAGGGTGCCCAACTATCGTTTGGGTTGCTTCGTCCCGCGCGGTTTTGGCGCAAAGCGCATGAATTGCATCATTTGCCAGACGGCGGTCAATCTCTCCCTGCGCCATCTTTGGTACTAGTCCGACATGTGTCGATTTGTTGCGAAAAAAATCGATTCCGGATGAAATTGTCTACTTCCCCATGCGTATCAATATGTGGGAGCGACATATATGGCCTCGGCTGTGGAGCACGAGTGGAAAAAAAGCAGTTCCGAACTCCTGATTCTGTCCTTGCTTGAGGATCAGTCACGTCATGGGTACGAAATCGGAAGACTAATCGACATCCGCTCCGGGGGCGCCCTTCATTTCCACGTCGCTTCCCTATATCCACTACTGTACCGGCTGGAAAAACGAGGCTGGATTCAAGGACGCTGGGTCGAAAAGGCAGGTCAAAGACGACGCCGCTACTACCGGCTAACCCCCGTGGGACAGCGAGTCCTGGTGGCGAAGCGCCTGCAGTGGCAGGATTTTGTCGGGGCAGTTGGACGAATCGCGGGAGTGGAACATGCTTGATTGGAAGCTCGAAATCAGAAAACGGCTGGTTGGGTCGAATCTCAAGCCTGAACGAGAGGCGGAAATCCTCGATGAACTCTCCAACCATATGCAGGACCGGTACGATGATTTGCGGGTTCAGGAAACCACACACGAAGAGGCATTTCGAGATGTGATTCGCGAACTCGACTTGACCGATTTGGTCTCTGAGCTTCAGCCTTCCGAGGATATTGCGCCTCAGGACCTCGTGCCAGAAGGAGTCCCAGCCAAGGGGCAACTCCTCGCCGATTTCCTAATGGACCTGCG
>WNFO01006904.1_pt1 | contig 10050 bp, 10 predicted proteins | sample 5400251 | NCBI WGS metagenome assembly WNFO01 (sample SAMN13153354, study PRJNA577476) | soil metagenome | isolation source: 100 cm saprolite under Madrone tree | place: USA:California | collected 2016-06-14
GCACCGGTCCAATACGTCGGCGACAGCTTCGACATCGTGGAGCTGGAGACACATGGGCGGCACCATCCGAATGATATTGCGGTTCGCACCTGACTTGCTTGCCACCAGGCCGTGTTCCCGCATTTTCTCGAAGATGTCGGCCGTCTCCTTCGCCGCCGGCATCTTTGTCTTGCGATCCGTCACCAATTCGATCGCCAGCATCAGGCCGCGCCCACGCACCTCGCCGACGATCTCGCACTTCTGATGCAGCCGCAGAAGAACCTGTTTCAGGGCGCCGCCGACTCGCTTCGAGTTTTCTTGCAGCCGCTCCTCGTCGATCACGCGCAATACGGCGCGACCGGCTGCGCAGGAGACGGGATTGGCGCCATAGGTGTTGAAGAAGAACTTGCTGGCGAGACTCTCCGCCACGTCGCGTTTTGCGACCACGGCGCCGAGCGGGAAGCCATTGCCAATGCCCTTGGCCATGACGACGATCTCCGGCACCACATCATGCGCCTCGAAGGCCCAGTAGCTGTCGCCGGTCCGGCCAAAGCCCGATTGCACCTCGTCGACGATCAGAACGCCGCCGCGCTCGCGTACCTTGGCGGCGGCCGCTTTCAGATAACCCGGGGGCAATTCGACGATGCCGCCGTAACCCTGAATAGGCTCGATGATCAGCCCTGCGAGCTTCCCCGAAGTCGCATAGAGTATCGTGCGATCGATCTCGGCGAGGTAGGCCTCCGTATCGTCCCCGAAGGCGCCCCGATACGGGTCCGGATTCGCAATGTGGTGGATGCCGCCCAGCAGCGGAATGTTGTGGCGGAAGCCGCTGATCCCGGTCAGCGACTGGGCGCCGATCGTGGCGCCATGGTAGGCGTTGCGCAGCGCCAGCATGTCGATATTGCGGGTATAGGTCTGCGCCATGATCAGCGAAAGATCGATCGCCTCGGCGCCGCTGTTGGTGAAGTGGACCACCCAATCGTGGCCCTTGGGCATGCGCGCGGCCAACTCTTCGGCGTAGTGCGCCGGCACGGGGTGATAAAACATGGTCGTGCAGTGCTGCAGCTTTTGGACCTGGTCCTGGACGGCGGCCGTCACCGTGGGATGAACATGGCCGACCGAAATGCACACGTTCATGCCAAGAAGGTCGATATACTTCTTGCCCCTCTCGTCCCATAAGTACTGTCGTTCGCCGCGGCTGAAGATGAGCGGCGTGCGATATGGCACGAAGGCGCGCTGGGAAGCGGCATAGAATTTGTCGCGGCGGGCAATGATCGCATCGGTCGACCAGTCCGTTTCAATCCCGTCCATCGATCGAGCCTCCTAAAGTAGCGACATGCTGGCTGTCCCAGTGGAAGTAACGCGTCTCCAAATTTCGTCGCCGGCGCAAGCCATGCAATAATCCTGCGTCCAGACGGTTTGTATAGCATGCGGCGCACGGATATTCCGAGGCCAGCTCAAGAATAAAGTGCGGGCCAGAACGGGCGGTCACCTACTGGCGGTCCCCGGCACCGCGCGATAGAAGCGACGCGGAGGCGGCCATAATCCATCTGACAACAGAGCGTCTGATTCTGCGCGATTGGTGGGCCTCGGACCTGGATGCCTGGGCCGCGATCAATGCCGATCCGGAGGTGCGCCGCCATCTCGACGATGGCGCTCCCGCCGATCGCAAAGACGCCTGGCACATGATGGCAGCGGCAGCAGGCAACCAGGTCCTGAACGGCTTCGGCATGTGGGCGGCCGAGGAGAAAGCAACAGGCCATCTGATCGGCCGCATCGGCCTCTACCAGCCGCCGCATTTTCCCGATCTCGAGGTCAATTGGCTGCTCGGCCGCCAATGGTGGGGCAAGAGCCTGGCTCATGAAGGAGCGATGGCCTGCATCGACCGCGCATTTACCCGGCTCGACCGGCCGACGATTTCCGCTTTCGTCGCCAGCGCCAACGAGCGCTCGATCCGCCTGGCCCGGCGCCTCGGCATGATCGAAGTCGGCGAACCCTGGCCGGACGTGCGTCAATTTCAGCGCCGCCGCCACACCTGAAACGGCTACCCTCTCGCTTTGATCGCCGCGGGCTGTATGCTGCGCGGCGATTCTCACCGGTAGACCTGTCATGTCCCTGCTCAGCGCCGAAAAACTGGGTTTTGCCTATGGCGCCCGCACCATCTTCACCGGGCTTGGTTTCGCCATCGGCGAGGGCGATCGCATTGGCTTGATCGGCCCCAACGGCTGCGGCAAATCGACATTGCTGCGCGTCCTCGCCGGCCGCGAGGAGATCGACGACGGCCGGCTGCAATTGCGCCGGGGCTTGTCGATCGCCTATGTCGATCAAATTCTGCCATCGGATTTCGAGAACCTGTCGGCGCGCACCGTAGTGGCCGGTGGGATGCAGCCCGCCGATCGAGCCATCTACGCCTATAAGGTCGATGCAGCGCTGGCTGCTTTCGGTTTCAGCGAGGCGCAAATGGCCCAGCCGCTGGCCGACCTCAGCGGCGGCTGGCGCCGGCTCGTGCTGATCGCGCGCGCCGCGGCAGGCGAGCCCGACCTGCTGTTGCTGGACGAGCCCACCAACCATCTCGATCTCGCGAAGATTCTGCGGCTGGAGGCCTGGATGCGCGATGAACTCGTCTGTCCCTTCGTCGTCGTCAGCCATGATCGCACCCTGCTGGATCGCACGACCGAGCGCACCCTGGTGCTGCGCGATGGGGCGATCCATTCCTTCGACTATCCCTGCAGCCGGGCGCGAGAATTGCTGACAGAGCGCGATATCGCCGCCGCTCGCGCCCGCGCTGCCGAGGAAGACGAGGTGCGCCGGCTGGAAGCCAGCGCCAAGCGTTTGGCTACATGGGGCAAGGTCTTCGACAACGAGAAATTCTCGCGCCGCGCCAAGAGCATGGAAAAGCGCATCGACAAGCTGCGTGCCGATATGACGGCAGTTGCCAAGGCGGACAAGCGCGACCTCCGCCTGGCGGCCGACGAGGCCCGGGCGAATATCCTGCTGCGCTGCCAGATGCTGCCGGTGGAGGCGCCCGATGGCCGTCCTCTGTTTTCCCTCGAGCGGCTCAATCTGGCGCGCGGCGACCGGGTTGCCATACTGGGGCGCAACGCCAGCGGCAAATCCACCTTCCTGCGGAAGTTGGTGGCGGAAGCAGCGATGCGGCGCGACCAACTGGCCGCGACCGCAGAGATCTATTTCAGCCCGCAAGCCCGGCCCGGCTATTTCGATCAGGAACTCTCTCGCCTGCCGGCCGAGCGCAGCCTGTTCGATTTCTTCCTGCGCAGCTTCAAGCTGGGCGACCAACAAGTCCGCCGCGAATTGGCCCGGGCCGGTTTTCCGGTGATCGAACAGCATCGCCTCATCGGCGATCTCAGCGGCGGCGAGCGGGCGCGACTCTTGTTCCTGCTGCTCAAGCTGGAGCAGCCTAATCTGCTGATCCTCGACGAGCCGACCAATCACCTGGATATGGAGGGTCGCGACAGGTTGGAGGAGGAGATCTTGGCCAAGGAGATGACCGCCATCTTGGTCTCCCATGACCGTCGCCTCGTAGCTGCCGTAGCCAACCGCTTTTTTGCCATTGAACGCGGGCGGCTCAAGGAGATCGGCGGGCCGGAGTCTTTTTATGACTCCTTGCTCGCCGCCTAGAGGGGCTATCCTCGCGCGGCTGGAGCGGATGGAGAGACTTCTTTCGAAGCCTTAGGTGAACGCCTTGAAGGCGATCACGGTGAAAGTGTCCTTGATTCCCGGCAGGGTCTGGATGTGGTCGGTCACGAAACGCCCGATGTCCTGATCGTCCGACAGATAGCATTTCATCAGCAGATCGTATTGGCCCGAAGTCGAGTGAACCTCGGAAACCTGCTCGACATTCTCCACCGCCTCGTCGGCCACCTTATAGGCCTGGCCGAGTTCACATTTCACCATGACGAAGATGGTTTTCAAAATCGATCCTCCACCCCTGCCGGGAGCTTGATACGGCCGACTCGAATGCGCAAGCGCGGCATTGCCGCGATCAAGTCACCGCCGCTTTCACCGAATAACGCGGATCGCGCCATAGGCCATCGTGCCAGATCTCGGCCAGGCGGCCGACGGCATCCCAGACATCGACGTAGCTTAGCGTCAGCGGGGTGAAGCCGAAGCGGATGACGTCCGGCGCGCGGAAATCCGGCACTACTTTTCTTTCGCGCAGCGCCTGGGTCAGTTCATAGCCCTGGAGATGGCTGAAGGAGAGGTGACTGCCGCGGTCCGCGTGATCGCGGGGCGTGATCAGCTTCAACCCGGCCTCGGTGCAGCGCGCGTCCACCAGCTCGGCGAACAGGTCCATCTGTTTTTGCGCCTTGTCGCGGATGCGATGCATGCCCGCCTCGATCAGCAGGTCGAGGGAGGCGTCCAGCAGGCTCATGGCGATGACCGAAGGCGTGCCGGATATGGCGCGTTTGATGCCGGCGGCGGGGCGGTAGTGCAGTTCGAAAGCAAAAGGCGCAGCGTGGCCCAGCCAACCGGAGAGCGGCTGCGAGAAGGCCTTTTGCCAGCGGCGGGCGACGTATAGATAGGCGGGCGCCCCGGGCCCGCCATTCAGGAATTTGTAGCCGCATCCAACTGCGAAATCGGCCTCGCCAAGATCGACGGGCAAGGCGCCGGCGCTATGGCTGAGATCCCAGAGGACGAGCGCGCCCTGGGCATGGGCGGCTGATGTGACCGCCGCCATGTCGTGGAGCGCGGCGCTGCGATAGTCCACGTGAGTCAGCATGACCACTGCAACATCTTCGGTAATCGCTGGAACGACATCGTCGGCCAGCCGCACTTCCACGTCGCCGGTGAGATGGGCCAGCCCTTCGGCCATGTATATGTCGGTGGGGAAGTTCCCCGCCTCGGTCAGGATAACGCGCCGCCCGGGGCGAAGCTTCAAGCCGCCGGCCAGGAGCTTGAAGATATTGATCGAGGTAGAATCGGTGGCGATCACCTCGTCGGCACCGGCACCGATCAGTTTGGCGATCTTGCCGCCCACTTTCTCGGGCAGGTCGATCCAACGGGCCGCGGTCCAGCTTTCGATCAGCCCTTGGCCCCATTCGCGCTCGACGGTTTCGATGGCGCGTCGGCGCGCCGCTTCGGGCAGCATGCCCAGGGAATTGCCATCGAAATAGAGCAGGTCCTTGGGCCGATGGAAACGGGCGAGGAAGGGTGCCAGCGGATCATTGGCATCCAGGGCGGCGAAGTCGTCGCGGCGAAGGTTCATATGCGCCTGCGGCTGCGAGCAATCAGGATCGTCTTGGCCATGGACATAGGCGCCTCCGGCCCGGATGCTAGCATTCGCATACAGCCGCCGAAAGCCAGGCTTCGAGAGGGCGGGGGAAACTGATGGACACACTTAGAATGCTGAAGATCGTCATGGTGGCGGGGCTCGCGCTGGATGCGCTGCTCGTGGCCTTTGGTAACATCACCGACTACGGTTCCAATTTCGTTTACGTGGAACATGTGATGAGCATGGATACGACATTCCCCGGCAGCAACCTGATGTACCGCTCGATCACCATGCCCGCCCTGCATCACGCCGCCTATGTGCTGATCATCGCGGGCGAGGGACTGGCGGGGCTGCTGTTGGCCTTCGGCGCTTGGCAGCTGTGGCGCGCCCGCACCGCCGCCGGCGCCGTGTTTGCTGCCGCTAAACGCCCTGTGGCGCTTGGCTTGGCCGCCGCCTTCCTGGTTTGGTTCGTCGCTTTCATGGTTTTCGCGGGCGAATGGTTTGCCTCATGGCAATCGGCGACGTGGAATGGCCAGGAATACGCTTTCCGCTTCGTCGTGCCGCTTCTACTGGTGATGATCTTCGTCATGCAGCCGGAGGAGCGTGTCTCGGTTTAGAGATCTTGCGCGCGGCCTCCTCGGCGATGAACGCACGGAAAGCGGCATTCCGGGGTCGCGACAGGGCCTGCCGCTCGTAGACCAAGTAATAACCCTAGCCGTCGGCAAGGGTCAGATCGAAGGGTGAAACCAGGCGCCCAGCCGCGAGATCGCCTTCGGCGAGGCTGCGTGCCATCAGCGCCAGGCCTTGGCCGTCGAGGACCGCCTGGATCAGCGCGTTCTCGTCGTCGAACAGAATGCCGGGCCGGGCCAGGGCCCGGTCGAGGCCGGCGACCAGCAGCCACTCGGTCCAATCCTCTCGCGTCTCCTCATGCAGCAGCGTGGCGCGCGCCACATCGCCGGGGCTCTTTAGGCCCAAACGTTTCGCATAGGCAGGTGCCGCTACCAGGGTGACGGCGGAGGGCCCGATCAACTCGGCCTCGACGCCGGGCCAGCCACCCTTGCCCCAGCGAATGGCAAAATCCAGCCCTTCGCGACGGAGGTCGAGGACGGTGGTGCTGTGCCGGACCGAGAGCTCGATATCGGGATATGCGGCGGCGAAACGGCCGAGCCGGGGCGCCAGCCAGCGGGCACCGAAGGAGGGCGTCGTCGTGATGGAGAGCAGCCGCTCGCCGCGGCCGATATCGGCCACCGCCCGCCCCAGGGTCTCGAAGGCATCGCTGACTGCGGGCAACAGTCGCTGGCCCGCCGGCGTCAAGGTCAGCCGGCGCGTGCTGCGCTGGAACAACTTGATCCCGAGCTGCTCCTCCAAGGCGCGAAGCTGATGGCTGACCGCCGCCTGGGTCACATGCAATTCCGCCGCGGCCTTGGTGAAACTGGAGTGACGGGCGGTGGCCTCGAACATTCGGAGCGCCATCAGGGAGGGCAATCTCGAATTCATAATTAATGAGCATACATAATAAGTCGTACGAGAAAAGCTCGTTTGTGGAAGCAGGCAAATCGTTCCACCTTTTCTGCTAGATCGAGGCCAATGAGGCCTTCGAATGGCAGGCAAGGAGATAAGTCATGTTCATAAACAGTTTGGGCGGTCCGGCTCTGGTGAGAGCCTATGCCCTTGAACTTCTGGTGGACGCCGCGCAGCAACACAATACGAATCGGCCTCACCCTTCGCGCCGGCGGTCGGCCGCGGCCCTTGGCTGGGTCCTCGGTGGCACTGGCCGGCTGTTGATTCGGTGGAGCGACTGGCTGGCGAGGCGAACCGTGACGCCCCCGATGATCGATATCTGCAGTTGAACTCGCGATCGGCTACAGCGGCAGTTACGATCGCTTGAACATGAGTCGCGGTTGGAGGCGCTGATGTTCGAGCCATTGGAAGGCGGCTGTCTCTGCGGCGCCGTGCGCTATCGCGTGACCAAGGCACCGCTAGACAGTGGCTATTGTCATTGCCGGATGTGCCAGAAATCTTCCGGCGCGCCGCTGCAAGCCTCGGCGGAATTTCCGCTCGATGGATTCGCCGTGATGAGGGGCGAGCCGAAGGCCTATCGCTCCTCTGCCTCGGCGCTGCGTTATTTCTGCCCAGACTGCGGCAGCCAACTCACCTTTCGCATGGCGGAAAATCCGACCTATATCTCGGTCAATTTGCCGACCCTGGACCGGCCCGAAGTGAAGGACGAATTGCCGCACTACGATCGCGAGGGGCAGCCGGTCGATTAAAATGTGATTTCGGGTGCGGGCCTTGCAGCGTCTTGCGAGACCCCACGTCCAATCCGTAACCCACCGTCGCTCGCGGCGGTCGGCGCATTTGCGACGAACTCGGTCAGGCACGACGTTGAGATAATCTCGGCAGGCATTCCTCCGCCGCTGCCTGTCCGGCCGCCTTCAGGCGCATGAGAAAGGGCAAGTCGAGCGCCAACATGCTGGCCTGCTGCAACCCTTCGATGACATCCTCGGCGGCAATACGATGCAGGCGCAGCCGCTGAAATTTCCGGCTGAGCCGCGAGCGAGAGTATCGCTCCCGGCCAAAGGCTGTTGCGAAGTCGACCAGGGCTTCGATCTCTCGCTGCAGCGGTCCGTTGAACGTGATCTGGTTCACGCGCCGAGAGATGTCTTTCGGCACGTGCGGAACGCCGTCGTGCTGTTGCGGCGTAATCTGCACCAGCAAGACGTCATCGGCGTCCGACTCGAGCACGAGTTGGCGGAGCGGCGGGTTGGCGCTGAATCCGCCGTCCCAGTACCATTCGCCCTCGATTTCGACGGCATGCTGGAGGTGCGGCAGGCAGGCCGAGGCGAGAACCATATCGAGCGTGATCTCGTCGTTGCGAAAGAGGCGCAAGCCTCCGTCCTTCACCCGCGTGGCCCCGATCAAAAGCCGCACCGGGGAGGCCCGGCGGAGCCGGGCAAAGTCGACCTCTTCGGCCAGGATTGCACGCAGCGGGTTGATGTCTAGCGGATTGAATTGATAAGGCGACAGAACGCGCGACGAGAATTCGAGCGCGATGGCGGCGGTGCCGGCCGTTGCCTGGCCTAGCTGCGTCAGCGGTGCCGCGGTGCTGATGCGCTGCCAGAATCGCTCGAGCCGCTCGCGTGCTGCTGCCGGGCCGCCCTCGGCGAGGCCGTCGGCGAGAAGTACGGCGTTGACCGCTCCGGCGCTCGTCCCGCTCACGACATCGATATCGATGTCATCTTGCTGCAACAGACGATCGAGAGCGCCCCAAGTGAAGGCGCCAAACGATCCGCCACCTTGCAAGGCCAACGAGAGCAGCGGCTTCGGCTGCTGCCGACGCAATGGTGCCATGAGAGGGCGCGCCAAGAGATCGCGCAATCTCGTCCCGGCGGCATGTCCGACTCTAGCAAGCGCATTCATCGCATTACCCCCAGTTCTGGAATCGGGGCGGAGTTGAGATGGGTTATGTTGCGATGCAATATACTGCATTCAATGGGTTGATTTATTACATAGATTTAAGTGTTGCGTTGCACAATGAGCAGACAGCACCAAGGGTGGCGGCCACAATCTTCGCCAGCGCAGCGGCGCATAAAAGCGTCCGGTGAATCCCTTCGGATCTGTCGCAACTACAGGCAGGACATGGGAAGCCGGGTCGGGGCTTCGCCCGAAATTCCGCATCCGCCAACCAAACCATCGGCCAGCTTGCCGCAGGCCGACGGACTCGGGCTGGCCGCGGCAAAATAACGCCGAATAAGCATCCTGTTCCGAGCGTTGTCTGATTCTGGCACAACTGTGAACTGGTCTCCTCGTTCCGCTGATCGTGGAACGGATATTTTGGTTCAGCCGGCACCCGCCCGCCCTGTATGGCGGAGCGGGTACCGGTTTTCAATCTGTCCCCGATTTGCCTCCTAGATCTCCAATCCCAATCGGCGACCTTCAAATGTCGGCGCCGGCGCGTGGCGCCGCGCCAGGCAATCACCGATGGCACTGAAGGCAACGCCGTCGGCTTGCAATTCCTCGGCGATTTCCGTGTCGGCGCGATTGATCGTCGCCAGGACCAGCGTGTCGAAGGCGCTGTACGTACGATCTCGCGCCCAACGAAGGGATCGGGAGATTGCCGATCGACCTGGGCGATCTCCCGTAAGCGTAGAAGCCTACGGAACGAGTATTGCCGGGCGCGCATGAGGACACCATCTTTCTGGCGCATGCCTGATTCGCCGCGTGAGTTGGAACTCATCCCCCTGCATGCCTGGCTGATCCAGGCCGGGCTATCGGGCCTGGCGGCGGAGGCGCTGTTCGACGAATTTTGCCAGCGGCTGATTGCCGTCGGGGTGCCGATCGCGCGCGGATTCCTCTCAATCACCGGCTTGCATCCACTGCGACGCGCCTATTCCCTGACGTGGGAAGGTGGGCGGATTGTCCAGGTCGCCGAATTCGGCCATGCGATCATGACCACGTCCATTTGGCAGGAAAGCCCGTTTCGCCACATGCTGGAAGGTCAAGTGCCGCGGCTCCACCGCCGGCTGGCGGGCCCGGATGCGGTATTGGATTTTCCGGTGCTGCGCGAGTTCCGCGATTCAGGCATGAGCGAATGGCTGGCGCTCATGTATGGCTTCGGCTGGGATGCCGTGCGTGCGGGAGCAAGCCAGTTCGGCGTCGTCTTGTCTTGGGCCACGTCGGCGGCGGTCGGCCGCGGTCTCGGATGGAGCGCCGCCGAGCTCGCGGCGATCGAGGAATTGTCGGGAACCCTGGCGCTTGCAGCCAAAGGCAGTGGTACGCTGGGCGCAACCCGCGACGTGCTTGCCGCATATCTTGGCATCGACGCAGCCGACCGCGTC
>WNFO01006910.1_pt1 | contig 10046 bp, 11 predicted proteins | sample 5400251 | NCBI WGS metagenome assembly WNFO01 (sample SAMN13153354, study PRJNA577476) | soil metagenome | isolation source: 100 cm saprolite under Madrone tree | place: USA:California | collected 2016-06-14
CCATCGACTACCAACGCATACGCAGCGTCGCGCTTCTTGCGGGCCTCCTTGAGGGATACCAGTTCGAAGTCGCCCAAGCCCATCTTTCGGGCGCGGCCGGCCATCATGAACCGGAAGACCCAAGCCTTGGTCTTGAATTCCGAAACCTGGAGATAGAGGCCCCCGCCGTCGCCATATAGGCCGGGCTTTAAGTCGTTCTTTTCCGTGAATTTTGTGGAAAGCTTGTTCGTACCGCGCGCCATAGCAATTCTCCCGCTGCACAATCCTACGTACAAACATGCACTGGAACTTACGGGATTGCAATAGACGTTGCGGGACAACGAAATGCGCAGAAGTGCCGTTAAAATGAGGTTAAGTTAGACTAGCCCGGACTATGCTAGACCTAGAAGCGACGGACTCCGGCTCCGCCACCCTTCGCCTGTGTCCAGCCCGGAGACATCGGTAACAGAACGTACCTAAAGACATGGGTGACAACCTCGTGCAGCAGCACTCGATCAATCCGCAGTCTCTCAATCTATGGGTAGCGAGGCACCTGGCGCGTTCGCCAAGCCCGCCTTCGCCATCAAGGGGCACAGAGGCCGATTTTCAGACATGGCGCGATAAGGGAGATTGGACCGCAGGGAATTATGCGCTGTGGGACGCTGGCAAGCGGCTTGAGCTGCCCAGCCATGGACCGGGCAAGCCTGTAAATCGATTCCGGAAGTGCCTATGCGGCGCGATATTCGACATGCGCGGCCGGATGAAGCATTGTGCACATGCCTCCTCATATTACTGCCGTCAAGCGGTACTGAGCGCGCCCCAACGCGCGAACGTGAATTGACTGGGAACAAAAGCGCCTATCTGCTTGCGATCTGAAAATCCGCCCTGGGACCGGAACGCAGGATCGCAATGCGAAAGGCATTTTGGGCGCGAACGGTGTCCTGTGTCGCGCATGTCCCGCAGGAGGCTCTGATGCGCATTCCGGCTTTGGCGATTTTGGCGACCGCGACAGTTTTGACGGCAGCACCAACTCGGGCCCAGACGTACGATCCAGCTTATCCGGTTTGCCTGCACGTATACAACCGGGGGGCCAACTTTTACGAATGCCGCTACACGTCGCTGCCTCAGTGCAACGCGTCGGCATCCGGGCGCGCGGCACAGTGCGTCATCAATCCATATTTCGCGAGCGTGCAAGAGCCGACCGGGCCTCATCGCACGCGGCCTCGCCGCATTTATTGACCCAATCCAGCTCGACGAACTGGTCATCCATCAGCGACACTCGCCGGTCCATCCGGACCGCGAGTTCCATGTTGTGGGTCGCGATCAGCTCCAGCCGCGTCACTTTTGACGAGCTGCATCTGCGAACGGAATACATGATCGGCGGTGTTCGGATCGACATTGCCGGTCGGCTTATCCGGTTCGATCCATTCTGCTTACGAATTGCCGCTCGGCGACACGGCGACGTTCTGCGTGAGCCGACCTGGCCCAACGCGCGAACGTGAATTGACACCGAACAACGAGGCTAGTCTGCTTTTCACCGAACGCCGCTCGAGGCCAGAACGGAGGACGCAATGCGAAGGGCATTTTGGGCGCTGATAGTCGCGAAGGGGGCTTGGATGCGCATTCCAGCTATGGCGATTATTACGATCGCGACAGTTTTGACGGCAGCGCCAACTCGGGCCCAGACGTATAATCCGGACTATCCGGTCTGCTTGCACGCTTTCGGCGAAAAGGCGGGCTACATCGAATGCGGCTATACCTCGCTGGCGCAGTGCAACCAGTCGGCATCGGGCCGCGCCGCCCAGTGCCTCATCAATCCATATTTTGCGAATGCGCAGGTGCCCGCGGGAGGACATTATCGAGGGCATCGCCGAGTCTACTAAAGCGATATTTCAAATCCGGTTTTAGCAAAGCCTTTGCCAAGAAGCTCGGTTCCGCCGTCGATAACAAGCCAGCATCGTCCTCCGTGCGCTATCTCAGCGCGCCGTCATCCAGGCCCTGGCTTCGCGCTGGGCCATGGCGATCTCGATCTCGGACATCATCTCGGCGACCTCGCGGCGCAATGGTATGGCATCAGTGCGGCCTTTCAGGGCGGCGAGGTTGAACCACTTATGCGCCGCGATGAGACTGTCCGCTTGCCCAGTAGAGGCCGCGTTCGAACAACAAGTCGGGAACAGCACCAGCTTCCACCGGCGCAGTGGTCTCCTGATCGATGTGCCCCTGAAACATTCGTCATCTCCTTTTTGATTTTGCCGCGCCTTTCCCGAGCGCGGCCCCTGTCCGCTTGTCAAACGCCCCGTGACCCCCCACGCCGCTTGGGATGATCATCACCAGCCAGATTTGAAAGGGGATTTAATGGTCGCGGTGAATCCGGCGTAAACGCGTTTCGGGACGCGAACGCTGCGGCATCGCAAAAGGGATTTTGGGAAAATCAGCGCGCCGGGCATCGACAGCGGCGGCACTGGGAACGAGGGCGTCGGCGAACACGTCAGGACCAAATTTCACTTGGGCTTAAAGATCGCCGGTGAAATTGCGGAGCTAAAGGATCCGCACCGAACGAAGAAACTGATTTCTTCTGCCGGACCGGTTTCGAGCTCTTCGAAAGGTCGGTCCAGCCGTTTGACCTGATGTCTCGCCGACACCCTCTTTCGTCGACCAGAGCCATCCGACTTAATCAGCTTCGAAAAGCAAATTGTTCTGAAGGCTCTCGTGACGTGCCGGCATCAAGCCGCCGGCAATTTCTTCAAAGCGAGATTTACTTCTTCTTCTTGACCCGGCGGGTCTTCCTCGCAGTCTTCTTCACTGCGCTCTTCGCTTTCTTCGCCTTCTTAGCTTTCTTGGCCATGTTGCCCTCCTAATATAGTGAGATGGCTTAATCGCTGCGTGCACTCGGGAATCGAATGCACTGCATCCCGAATACACCAACACATTGAAAAAAACAGCGTCCTGCTTAAGGAAGTGTTGACGTGCCCAGCGCAGACTTGCTGTGCGGATTCATCGACAACACCACAATTCATTCGCCCGGCGATGCGAGATGAGCGTGAAAATCCGGCGCCGCCTATTCTCAATATCGCAAGAAGCGTCTGTGCCGCAGGCATTTCCGTCATCGATTGATTGAACGATCGCGCGCAGCCGATGTCATCGCGACTGATCGAGGTCGGCCAAAGGCGCGCTTCGTGGACTCTGAGTCGCGGTTTTTGGCAATAAAAAAATTTTCATGGTCAACGGCTTCGCGCCGCATCGCCGTTCGCCAAATCCGGTTTTTTGCGCCGAATCGCCGCCCCTGATTCGCAACTGCGATTTCGTCTCGCGATGCACCGTGAGCTTATGATGAACGATTGATGCACGCGCGCGCTTCAGCCCAGGCGCCCGCGAGAGCGCCGACGCGATGCCGCGCCGACCTCAGACGCCGAGTTTGGCCTTGAGCAGATCGTTGACGGCTTGCGGATTGGCCTTGCCGCCGGACGACTTCATCACCTGGCCGACGAACCAGCCGATCAGTTGTGGTTTGGCACGCGCTTGTTCGACCTTGTCGGGATTGGCGGCGATAATGTCGTCGACCACCTTCTCGATCGCGCCCAGGTCGGTGACCTGCTTCATGCCGCGCGCCTCTACCAGCGCGCGGGGGTCGCCGCCCTCCTGCCAGACCATCTCGAACAGGTCCTTTGCGATCTTGCCGGAGATCGTGCCCTCCCCGATCAGATCGACGATGGTGCCGAGTTGTTCGGCCGACACCGGCGACCCCGAGATGTCCCGGCCTTCCTTGTTGAGCCGCCCGAACAATTCGTTGATCACCCAATTGGCGGCGAGCTTGCCGTCGCGAACCTTGTCGCGAATCCCTGCCTGCACGTTCTCGTAGAAGTCCGCGCTCTCGCGTTCGGCCACCAGGACTCCCGCGTCATAGAGCGACAGGCCGAAGTCGGCGATGAAGCGGGCTTTCTTCTGGTCCGGCAATTCCGGCAGATTAGCCTTCAGATCAGCGACGTAGCTTTCACTGATCTCCAGCGGCAGCAAGTCTGGATCGGGAAAATAGCGGTAGTCATGCGCCTCTTCCTTGGAGCGCATCGAGCGGGTCTCGCCCTTGTTCGGATCGAACAGCCGGGTTTCCTGATCGATGGTGCCGCCGTCTTCGAGAATGCCAATCTGGCGCCGTGCCTCGTATTCGATGGCCTCGCTGATGAAGGCGATCGAGTTCATGTTCTTGATCTCGCAGCGGGTGCCGAGCGGACCGCCCGGCTTGCGCACCGACACGTTGACGTCGGCGCGCAGATTGCCCTTTTCCATGTCGCCGTCGCAGGTGCCGAGATAGCGCAGGATCGAGCGCAATTTCATCACATAGGCCTTGGCCTGCTCGGACGAGCGGATGTCCGGTTTGGAGACGATCTCCATCAGGGCGACGCCGGAGCGGTTGAGGTCCACATAGGACATGGTTGGGCTGCGGTCGTGCAGCAACTTGCCGGCGTCCTGCTCCAGATGCAGCCGCTCGATGCCCACGGTGACGCTCTCCCCATCTCCAAACTCAACGACCACCACGCCCTCGCCCACGATCGGCGACTTGTACTGGCTGATCTGGTAGCCTTGCGGCGAATCCGGATAGAAATAGTTCTTGCGGTCGAACACTGAGCGCAGATTGATCTTTGCGTTCAGCCCAAGCCCGGTGCGAACCGCCTGCTCGACGCAGAACTCATTGATGACCGGCAGCATGCCCGGCATCGCTGCATCGACCAGCGAAACATGGCTGTTGGGCTCGCCGCCGAATTCGGTCGAAGCGCCGGAAAACAGTTTTGAGTTGGAGGTGATCTGGGCGTGGACCTCCAGCCCAATCACCATCTCCCAGTCGCCGGTAGCGCCTTTTATCAGTTTTGGGCTCGCTGCACTCATTCTCGTCCACCAGCGCGCAATAACGCCGATACAATACCGTCCCATTCCGCTTCGAGAGGACCACTCGCAACCGGCTTGTGAGCCTGCCTGTACCAATAGCCGGCATTGCCGAGATCGCCTTCGACACGGTGCAGATAGGCATGGACCCAGGCTGCATCCGCGGTCTCTTCATCCTGAACCATCTTGTGCGCCTGGTCCCACTCACCCTTGGCGGCCCACCACAGCGCGGCAAGCGGCGCGTCGAGCTCGGGCGCAGGGGCTGCACCCGAAAGACTGGCTTTGAAATCGACCATGCTCACCACCACCTCGGCGGCGTGAACCGCCCCGCCGCCTGCTCGATCACCTCGCCGAGCGAGAACAGCGTCTCCTCGTCGAACGGGCGGCCGATCAGCTGCAGGCCGAGCGGCAAACCTTGCGAATCCTTGCCGGCGGGAACGGCGATCCCGGGTAGCCCCGCCATGTTCACGGTCACCGTGAAGATGTCGTTGAGATACATCTCGATGGGGTCGGCGCCCTTCTCGCCAACGCCGAACGCCGCCGACGGCGTCGCGGGCGTCAGGATCGCGTGAACGCCGCTGGCAAAACAGTCCTCAAAATCCCTCTTGATCAGGGTACGGACTTTTTGCGCGCGCAGATAATAGGCGTCGTAGTAACCGGCGGAGAGCACGTAGGTGCCGATCATGACGCGGCGGCGGACTTCGGCGCCAAAACCTTCGCCACGGGTGTTTTCATACATCTCGCCAACGCTGCGGCCCAGCCCGCGCAAGCCGTAGCGCACGCCATCGTAGCGCGCGAGGTTCGACGAGGCCTCCGCCGGCGCCACAATATAATAAGCTGGAAGCGCGTATTTGGTGTGAGGCAGCGAAACATCCACCAGTTCGGCGCCCGCGGACTTGAGCCAGGCCGCGCCCTCGCTCCAGAGCTTTTCGATTTCCGCGGGCATGCCGTCGAGACGATATTCTCTGGGTATGCCGATCCTCATGCCGTTTACGGATTTTCCGATCGCGGCCTCGTAATCCGGCACCGCGCGATCGACCGACGTGGTGTCTTTCGGGTCGTGACCCGCCATCGAGCGCATCAGGATCGCCGCATCTCGCACCGTACGCGCGATCGGCCCGGCCTGATCGAGCGAGGATGCGAACGCGACGATGCCCCAGCGCGAACAGCGCCCATAGGTCGGCTTCATGCCGACGGTCGCGGTGAACGCCGCGGGCTGGCGGATCGAGCCGCCGGTGTCGGTCGCGGTCGCGCCCATGCACAACAGCGCGGCTACCGCCGACGCCGAGCCGCCGGATGAGCCGCCCGGCACCAGCGTGGTATTGGCGCCGTCGCGCCGCCATGGATTGACCACCGGACCGAAGCACGAGGTCTCGTTCGAGGAGCCCATCGCGAACTCGTCATTGTTGAGCTTTCCCAGCATCACCGCACCGTCACGCCAGAGCTGCGAAGTGACGGTGGATTCGTAGGTCGGCACGAAATTGCCGAGGATTTTCGAGCACGCGGTGGTGCGCACGTCCTTGGTAGCAAACAGGTCCTTGATGCCCAGCGGAATGCCGGTGAGCGGACCGCCCTCGCCGTTGATAATCCTGGCATCGGCCTCACGCGCCATGGCGCGGGCCTGATCCGGCGTTTCCATGACAAAGGCGTTGAGCACCCGTGCGGCCTCAATCGCCTTGAGGTGCGCATCGGTCAGTTCCAGGGAGGTAAAGGATTTGCTCGTCAGGCCAGTTCGAGCCTCGGCGAGCGTCAGCGATGTCAAATCGGTCATTTATTAACCGGACTGCAGAAGAACGGAGACAGCGTCTTGTCGTTGGCCGGGTCGTCTTGCTTGACGCGGGCTTTGTCGGCCGCTTCGAGCGCATCGAGCACGGCGTCCATCGCCTTGTCGGGATCGGCGGCCTTGCCCTGCCGCTCCATCGCGTCGAGATAATTCATATAGGCCTGGTAGGCCTTCTCATCGTCGCAGAGCAGACACATCGGACTTCCCAAGACTCTCTCGTTTGACGCGTTTTCTTCGCGCGAACCCGTATCCGCTTCGCTCGAAAACGCCATGAAACCTATTCGACGACTTTCGGCACCAGGAAGAAATGGTCGTCGGTGGCCGGCGCGTTCCTGATTATGTCGTCCGGGATCTCGCCATCATTGACCACGTCCGGGCGCTTCTTCATTTCCATCGGCGTTACCGAGGTCATCGGTTCGACGCCATCAATGTTCACTTCGCTTAGCTGCTCGACGAAAGCCAGCATCGCGTTGAGCTCGCCCTGGAGATGCGGAACCTCGGTCTCGGCGACCGCAATCCGCGCGAGATGCGCGATACGGCGAACGGTGGCAGCATCGACGGACATTATATATGGCCTCTAGTGTCCCGGTTCTAACATTCGCATCCCGTTTCGGCTTGCTCTCTTGCGAATGTTAGAGCCGAAGGGACACTAGCAAATTTAGGTTTTCCAGTGTGGTGGATTTGACATTCGCTATGAGGATTCGCGGAACCACTGAAGCGAATGTCAAATCCACCGCACTGGGCGGCAAATTCAGCCCGCCGTATAGCAGAGGGGGGTTTTGCGCCGCAACCGCGGGGGGCGGCCTCAGCGAGCCATCTGGCTCAGCCGCGCCAGCGCCGCGCCCGCCAGCGCCCGGGTCAGCTCGGCCGCCGGCATCTCGCGGCCAAGCCGCACCGCCTGGCCCGCCCAGAGATTGGTGAAATCGACCTTGCCGAGCTTCTCCGCCGCCGCTTTCAGCGGCGCCAGGCCCGTTGCAGCATGGGGAAAGGCCGGCGCGTCGGGCGAAATCGGCCCGACCTCGCGCATCACGCGGTTAACTACCCCCCGCGCGGGACGCCCGGTCATGACATTGGTGACGACCGTGGAGTCATCGCGGGCCTGACCCAGCGCTGATCGTGCCGGTGCGATCACCCTGGATTCCGGACAACGCAAATAGGCGGTGCCGATCTGCACGCCGGCCGCACCCAGCGCAAACGCCGCCGCGATGCCTCGCCCGTCCGCAATGCCGCCTGCGGCAATCACCGGGACTTTCACCGCGTCGACCACCTGCGGCACCAATGCAAACGTACCCGGCTGCTCGGCAATATGGTCGGTCAGGAACATGCCGCGATGGCCGCCGGCCTCGGCGCCCTGCGCGATGATGGCATCGGCGCCGTTCTCCTCGAGCCAGATCGCTTCCTTGACGATGGTCGCCGACGAGATCACGACGCAGCCGGCCGCCTTGACGCGCTTGAGCAGCGCCGGATCCGGCAGGCCGAAATGGAAGCTCACGATTTCCGGCTTCAGTTCCTCGACCAGTCCGCACATCGCGGCGTCGAACGGAGCACGGTTGGCGGCGTTGACCGGCGCCGCCGGATCGAGCCCCAACTCCTTGTAGTAGGGCGCGAGCCGCTGCTTCCATTGAGCCTCACGCGCGGGGTCGGCGTCGACTGGCTGGTGGCAAAAGAAATTCATATTGACCGGCGCCGACACCTGCTGCCGGACGATGTTGACCTGCTCACGCGCTTTCTCCACCGGCAATAGCGCACACGGCAGCGAGCCCAGCGCGCCGCCCTGAGCCGCCGCTATCACGAGGTCGGCGTCCATCGCCCCCGCCATCGGCGCGAGAACGATCGGAAATTCGGTCTTGAAAAGATCGATAAGTCGGCGGTCCGGCCACATGGTCTGCTCGTTCAGGTGATTTGGGATTGGCGCGGGCGTCGTTGCCCCAGGCTAGCATTCAGATTAGCACCCACGACGGCGGCAAGCTATGCGTTCACGCCCCGCCTGACGTTCCAGCGTCGCAGCGCGACCGCCGCCCTGACCGCCTCAACAAGGCCAAATGGCCACGCGCCCTGCAGAAATCCGTAAACCGAACCCAGCGCGCAGGCGGCAGCGAACGCAAGGATGAACCAGCGGCTGCGATTCTCCAGCGCGTAACAGACCAGCATTGCGGTAACGGCGAACAATCCGAACAGGTCAAGGCGTCCATTGCGGCCTCGCGGCTTTCGATGAAGAACGCAGATTATCGGCGCGAGTCGACCCGCGGTCTTGGGCGTCAATCGCCCGTCGGCGTAATCCTGAACTCGATCACCTCACGCCGCCCGCGAAGATATGTAGACAGCGCCTCCGCATTTTTGCGGTCTCTACTTTTGATCGTCATGCGGTATTCGAATTGCTGGCCGCTCTCGCTTAGTCGCGACGAAAGATTGGCGATTGTGAACCCGTGGTCACGGATTAGCTTGTGCACCTCTTCCTCGCCTATAACGTGATCGCGAGCGAATCTGAGCATGTGATGAGCGTAGAACTCGCTTGGTAGCTGAGCTTCAATATAGCGAAACAGCGCCAGGACAATGAGCGCGGCTACCGCGCCGACAACGGCAGCAAACCAAAACCCGATACCTACCAAAATGCCGATGGCCGCCGTAACCCAGATAGAGGCGGCAGTGGTCAGGCCCCGTACGGTCAGGCCCTCTTTGAAAATCACTCCCGCGCCGAGAAAGCCTATGCCGGTCATGATGCCTTGGGCCATCCGAGTGGGATCGGTCCGAATGGCGTCGTGCTCTAGCAATGTCATCCACTGGTTCTGATAGACCGTCACGATCATCAAGATCGCAGACGCGATGCAGACGAGGGAGTGAGTACGGAAGCCGGCAGGGCGGCCGTGAAAGGTGCGCTCAAATCCGATCAGCGCACCGATAACCAGCGCGCCCATCACTCTGCCGATGATCACCAAGTCATCGTGGCCCATTGATGCGGCCCTCACTGAGGTTCTCTAAATCTTATATTAGTTTCTCCGCCACCAATCCATGATATGATTGCTGTTGGCGTCGGTCCTGCAACCGACGCTCTAGCAAAACTTCCCCCGTCCCGTTTCCATTTTGGCGGGCGGGAGCTTTTCCGCCCGGTTGGAAAAACGAGGGTAGCCAAGCGGCTCGATTCGGGGCCGCGATGATTGTCCCACTTTCGAGGTTGGCGTTCAGGTCGCGCGATGGTGAAGGAAACCAAATTCTTTCGGAAGCAGGCGGCTAAGGCCGAACGCATGGCGCGGACCGTCTCAGACGCCGAAATGTCCGAACGCTTCCTGAATATGGCAAAGGCCTATCGCAGTCAGGCGGACGTGCTGAAGGCCAAGAAAAAGTCCGGTAAAGCGCGGCGCTGACCACGAGTGATTTGTTTTGAAATAGCCGGTGGCCTTTTCGTCTT
>WNFO01006912.1_pt1 | contig 10046 bp, 10 predicted proteins | sample 5400251 | NCBI WGS metagenome assembly WNFO01 (sample SAMN13153354, study PRJNA577476) | soil metagenome | isolation source: 100 cm saprolite under Madrone tree | place: USA:California | collected 2016-06-14
TGCATTCTTGCTGCACGAGGCCGGATCCGAAGCGAAAGACCCCGCGGAGGGCCCGGACAACCTGCGGAAGATAGAGCGGGAATGTGGTGGGCGCTGCAGGATTCGAACCTGCGACCCCTGCCGTGTGAAGGCAGTGCTCTACCGCTGAGCTAAGCGCCCCGCAGCGGGGCGGTCCAATTCGCACGCCGCGCCGCCGACGTCAAGGCTTGTCTCGGCTCGCGGCGCGCCCGCATCGGCAGTACCAGCATCCGTCCCCGCCTCCTCCGGAGCCGCCGGACCCGCAGCCTTCTCCGGCTCTACCGCGAGCGGTGGCGGAGGCGGCTGCGAATGCGTGCACGCGATCGCGACGATCAAGCCCGTCCAGCGCATGTGGACCCCGCTACTTCTTCTGCTGCTGCTGGTGGATCAACTGATCCAGCTCCTCTGACAGCTCCCGCACGCGCCGCTTCAGCGCCGAGATTCTCTTCCCGGCCCCCTTGAAATCCTCCCGCGTCACCAACCCCGCCGCGCGCAGCGCTCTCTCCTGCGCCTCGTCGAGCGCCTGCTTCGCCCGCTGCAGCCCGCCGATCGCCGCCGCGATCGCCTCCGCGCGGCGCGGATCCTCGAAGAGCTTGCCCATCGCCTTCATGCCGAGCTCGGCGGCTCGCTCGCGCAGCGTCTTGGGAGCCATGGGCAGGCTGTTTACACGAATTCGGTCGGGGCCGCGCGGACGGCGTCGAGCCGCGCCGACTTCATTGACCGCCGAAGACTTTGCGGATCGACGCGAACAGGCCGCGCGATTGCTCCTCGGGAGTCAGCGCCTGGCGTTCGGCGTCGATGCGGCGGCGCTCGGCCTCTTCCTGCCAGGCGACCTTGAGCGCCTCGGGCGTGTCCTTCGTCGCCAGCGTGAGCTCGCGGGTGTCGCCACTGGCGCTCTCGATGGTGACGTGCAACAGGCACTCCTCGTCGAGGATGAAGTTCACCCGCTGCCCCGCCACCTCCGCAGGAAACTTGAGGGTGCCCAGGTACTCGTTGTCGATGATGCGGTCGCTGTCGCCCTGGAAGATGTCGAGCTCGAGCCCCCTGCCGTCGCGCGCCGGCGGCAGACGGAAGCTGCTCTTCGAGGGGATCTGGATGTTTTTCTCGATCACCTTGCGGAAGCGCCCGCCGGGCATGGCAAACCCGATCGGCATGCTCAAGGCGTCGACCAACGTGACCGAGTCGATCTCCTGCATCGACTCCGCCAGCAGCGCGGCGCCGAGCGCCACCGATTCGTCCGGATGGACGCCCTTGCGCGGCGGCTTGCCGAAGAACTGGTGCGCCTTGCCCTGCACCAGCGGCATGCGGGTCTGTCCGCCGACCAGCAGCACTTCCTGGATGTCGCCGCGGTTCAGGTTCTTCTCGCCGAGCACGCGCTCCACGATCTGGAACGACTTGTCGACCAGGTCCATCACCAGCGCGTTGATCCGCTCCCGCGAGATTGGGATGCGCAGGTCCACCGGCTTGCCCTTGCGCTCGGAGACGTAGGGCAGCTCGATCACCACGTTGCTGAGCAACGAGAGGTCGATCTTCGCCGCCTCGGCGCCGTTCTTGATCCGCTGCATGGCGATCGGCGACTGGGTCAGATCGATCTTCGTCTGCGTGCGGAACTCCTCGAGGACGTAGTCGATGATGCGATTGTCGAAGTCGACGCCGCCGAGGAAGGTGTCGCCACCGGTCGCCAGCACCTCCATCACGTTGCCGTGGAGCTGCAGGACCGAGACGTCGAACGTGCCGCCGCCCAGGTCGTAGACGAGGACCTTGTGGTCGAACCCGCGGTTGAGGCCGTACGCGAGCGCCGCGGCGGTCGGCTCGTTCACGATACGCTTCACGTTGAAGCCGGCGAGAAGGCCGGCTTCCTTCACCGCGTTGCGCTGGTTGTCGTTGTAATAGGCTGGAACCGAGATGATCGCTTCCGTGATCTCCTGTCCGAGCGTCGCTTCGGCCACGCGCTTGCAATGCTGGAGCACGAAGGCGCTGATCTGCGGCAGCGAGTACACCTTCCCTGCCAGCACCACCGCGGCCTCGCCGTTCGGGCCTTCGACGATCTCGTACGAGAAGTAGTGCTTGATGTCCTGCACGACCTTGGAGTTGTACTGGCGGCCGATCAACCGCTTGGCCCCGTAGATGGTGTTGCGCGGATTGACCACCATCTGGTCCTTGGCGACGTTGCCGACCAGCAGATCGCCCTTGTCGCTCATCGCCACCACGCTGGGCAGGATGAGCGAGCCCTTGTCGCTCGGGACCACCCGCGCGACCTTGTTGCGCACGTACGCGACGCACGTGTTGGTAGTGCCCAGATCGATGCCGAGCAGGATGGGCTTATCGGCCGGCATGAAACTCACCCGATGCTACGGCGCACCGCATCCGCGACGCAACAAAACCCCTAGTGCCAACGAACGTCATAACGCACAGTTACACCCGCGGGCGTCGATTCCACCACCTGCGGCATCCCTACCTCTCCCACCGTTCCCGACAGTTCGTAGGCGAACAGCAGCGTGCCGCGCAGCACATGGAAGGCGGCCTCTGGCGTGCCCTCGCCGTCGAACCGGGTGAGGACCGCTCCGCACTTCTCGCCGGGCTGCCAGGAGAACGTGATGCCGCGGGTGACCATGGAGAAGAACCGATCCAGGTTCGCGAAAATCGGCCCCGGCGATTGCCCGAAGACCATGAACGCCATCCGGATGATCGGCTGCAGGATGGTCCAGCCCAGCGGCCGGGCGCAGGCGATGCCGCACTCGGCCAGCCCTTCGTCACCCACCAGCTTCTGCAGCACTGACTCGATGTCGTCGATGGCCGTCGAGGAGATGAAGCTGAGCACCCGCGGCGGATCGTCGATGGTCGCCCGCGTGGCGGCGGAGACGCCGGCACGCACCTGCTCCCGAAGGCCGCGCTCGTCGACGAAGTCCATCAGGGCGCGGAAGAAAGATCCGAGCCCCTGCCGGGGAGCCCCTTCCATGGCCTACTCTTCGAGCAATTCGTGCTGCGGCGCCAGTTCGATGCTCCACTTCTCGTATGGCGGCGGGGCCGCGGGCAGCTCGTCAAGGAACCGGCTCGGACGCAAGAGCAGCCGCGCCTGGTCGCGCTCCTCCTGCATCATCGGGTACGTCAGGTACAGCTCGTCCTTGGCGCGCGTGACCGCGACGTAGAACAGGCGCCGCTCCTCTTCTTCTCCATCCGGTGCGCGCAGCGCGGGCGCGCTGGGAAAGCGTCCGTCGGCGAGCCAGACGAGGAACACGGCGCGCCACTCCAGGCCCTTCGCCTGGTGCACGCTGGAGAGGGTGATCTTCGGGGAACCTGAGGATGTTCTCGAAGTGCGCCCCGCGGAAGGCGTAGATGCTCTGCGCATCGTCGCCGACGACCAGCACGTTCCCGTGCGGCGCCGCGGTGGCGTCGACGATCTCGCCCTGCAGTCGGTTGGTGTCCTGGTACTCGTCGACCAGCACCGCGGAAAAGCGCCGACAGATGCTCTCGCGCGCGGCCGGTACCTCGACGAGCAGCCGCTTCCAGTTCAGGAGCAGGTCGTCGAAATCCATCGCGTTCATCTGCGCCTTGCGCTCGGCGAAGCGTCGGGCGACGCGCAGGATCTCCTCTTCCAGCGCGACGAACTGCGGCGCCTCCGTCGCGATCACTTCCGCCAGCGGCCGCTGCGTGTTCACGGCGGTCGAGTACAGATCGATCAGAGCGTCGGACCGGGGAAACCGGCGCTCTCCGACGCCGTAGCCGAGATCGGCGGTGGCGCTCGCCATCACCTCCTTCGCGTCCTCGCGATCGAGGAGCCCGAAGCGATCGGCGTATCCGAGCCGCGAGGCGTGCTCGCGCAGGAGCCCATGCGCGACGTGGTGGAACGTGCCGCCCCACATCCTGCGCGTCTCCACCCGGCAGAGTTGGCCGACGCGCGCCATCATCTCCCGCGCCGCCTTGTTGGTGAACGTCAGCAGCAGGATGCTCGAAGGCGGCGTTCCGGTCTCGAGCAGGTGCGCCACGCGATACGTCAGCGCGCGCGTCTTGCCGGAGCCTGCGCCGGCGATCACCAGCGTGGGACGCGCATCGCAGAGCGCCACCGCGCGCTGCTCGTCGGAGAGATCCCGGTCGTAATCGACCAGGCCTTTGCGCGCAGGCGCGGCTGTCTTCAGGGCGTACCTGCGCACCGCAGGTTGCACCGGCTCCTGCTGGGCGAGAGCGGTCTCGTCGGGCATCGCCGCTCACCCTAAGTGAACATGCGTGCAGTTGTCAAAAAGGGAATCAGGCGTGCTCTCAGGCACGTACGCGGACGGCGTCCTTGGGGGGCAAGCGCGCGTGGGCGAGCACCCCCTTGCTCTTGAGCAGCAGGATCTCGGCGAGGATGGAGATTGCGATCTCGCCCGGCGTCTTGTCGCCGAGCCTCAGCCCGATGGGCGCGTGCAGCCGCGGATCGTCGCGCGGATCGCGGCCGAGTCGCCGGCCGATGCTGCGGAGGATCAGCGCGATCTTGCGCCGGCTGCCGATCAACCCGATGTACCGCGCGGTGGTGCGAAGGCTTGCCTCGAGCACCGCTTCGTCGAGGGCGTGGCAGCGGGTGAGGATGACCACGAAATCGGATGGCCCCGGCGAAAGCCCCCCGAGCGGGTCCTGCGATAGATCGGCGCAGCGCACGCCGCCGGCCCGCGGAAAGCGCTCGCGCGTGGCGAACTTCTCGCGGTCGTCGACGACGGTCGCGTCGAGGCCGATCTCCGCGGCAATGTTCGCCACCCTCTCTCCGACATGGCCGGCGCCGTACAAGAGCAGGCGCGGCGCCGGACGGAGCACGTCGAGGAATACCGTCACTTCTCCCCCGCACTTCATGCCCAGTTCCTCGGGGATCGCGCCGCCCGGCGGAATCGGCTCGGCGGCGTCGCCGGCGGTCGTGAGGGCGTACCTCCGCTCGCAGGAGCCTGAATCCCCCTCGAGAAGCTGGACGGCTTCCTGGATCACGAGGGCCTCGAGGGGTCCGCCGCCGACGCTACCACTGATCGCGCCATCCGCAGACACGATCATCTTCGCGCCCGCGTCGCGCGGTGCGGAGCGCGCGGTCGCAGTCACCGTGCAGAGCACGAACGGTTCCCTGGCCGTGCTCCTGCGCGCGGCCTCCTGGAACAGTTCGGCATCGGTCAGGTTCACGCTCAGGAGTGTAGCGCAGCGCCACCCATCGAATCCCTGCAGGGAGCGGCCGAGCGTTCACACGGCCGCGCTTGCGCCTGCCCCGTACCCCTGCTTACAAGCGCGGCGTGACCGATCTGGCGGTGGTATGCGACTTCGACGGGACGGCGACGGTCCTCGACATCGGCGACGAGATCAGCCGGCACTTCTGCGGAGCAGACTACCTCGCGCTGCAGAAGAAGCTCTTTCTCCAGGGCAAGCTCACCACCCGGGCGATCATCCAGAGCATCTACACGCCCATCCGCGCTCCGGAAGCGGAGGTGGTCGCATTTGCGCTGAAGGCGGCGAAGCTGAGGCCGGGTTTCGTCGAGTTGGTGGGCGCCGCACGCGATCGGGGCGCGCCGTTCTTCCTCGCCTCGGGCGGATTGCGACAGTACGTCGAAGCAGTGGTCACCGCGCATCTGCCCGCGGATCTGCGCGAGCACCTGCGCATCACCGCGAACGTGGCGGACTTCTCGCCAGAGGGCATGCGCGTGAACTACCCGACCGACGCGGAATCACGCGCGGCGGGCTGCGACGTGTGCGGCTCGTGCAAGCGCGTGGCGGTCGCGGAAGCTCGGCGGACCGGGGCGAAGTACGTGATCGGGGTCGGCGACGGATTCGCGGACCGCTGCCTGGTTCAGTTCGCGGACCGGTCGTTCGCTCGCGTGGACAGCTACCTGCACCGCTATTGCCGGGCGCACGACCTGGCGTGCACCCCTTTCACCGAGCTGTACGATGCCGCCGCAGCCGTGCGGTCTTTCACGCTGGCTGCTGCGCGGCCTCCAGCGCGATGATGGCGAGCGCGCGGTTCAGGAGCGCGAGCCGCCGCTTGGCGGCGGCGATGGCTGCGCGGGCCCGTGGGGAGTCGTCGCGATAGCGCTGCATCGTGTCCTTGAGCTGCTCGTAGGCGAGTTGGACGCGGCCGATGAGCTGGATCCGTTGGAGCCGCTCCTTCTGCTCGCGGGGGTATCCGTTCATGTGGGGCCTCCGGTCAGTCACGCCTACGCTTCGTTGCATGCAGCCTGCCAGCTTTGCGCCGGAAGCCAAATACCCGGGATTACTGAGGTGGGCGTCTGTCGTACCGCCAGCCCTTGTCGGGGAGCCGACACGAATGGCCTGCAAAATTGCTGAACTGTCGGCCAGGAGAACAGGAATCGACTACTCCTCGCGCAACAGGCGGGAAAGGGTTTTCCGATCGATGCCCAGCGCCTCCGCCGCGCGGGTCTTGTTTCCGCCTGCCTCGCGCAGCACCCGCTCCGCGTAGCGCCGGCTGAGCTCATCCAGGGTGGGGTGATCCGCGATCAGCGGATCCGCCAAGGCCGCGGCGGGAACCGCCACCAAAGTGGAGACGGCTTTCGCCGGCATGCCGCGCTGCGGCCGCCAGCGCTCGCGAACCGCCTCGGGGAGGTCTTCTGGCAGGATGGTTCCACCCGGGTTCAGCGCCAACGCGCGCGCGACCGCGTTCTCCAGCTCGCGCACGTTTCCGGGCCAGTCCCAAAGGAGGAGCGCCTCCTGTGCCTCGGTGGTGAGCGAAGCGCCGCGTTCCCCGGCGTGCCTGGCGGCGAAGTGCTCGGCGAGCAGCGGGATGTCCTCGCGACGTTCCCGCAGAGGAGGGATGCGGATGGTGACGACGTTCAGGCGGTAGAAGAGGTCCTCGCGGAACTTCCCCGCCTTCACCGCCTCGGCGAGGTCCTTGTTGGTAGCGGCGACGACCCGCGTGTCCACCCGGATGGGAGCGCTTTCCCCCACCCGGCGGATCTCCCCTTCCTGGAGCACGCGCAGGAGCTGACCCTGGATGCGAGCGCCGATGTCTCCGACCTCGTCGAGGAAGAGCGTCCCGCCGGTCGCCTCCTCGAACAGCCCGCGGCGCGTCCCGGTTGCTCCGGTGAAGCTGCCGCGCGCATGCCCGAACAGCTCGCTCTCGAGCACCCCTTCCGCGATGGCGCCGCAGTCGACGGCGATGAACGCTCCCGCTGCCCGCGTGCTGCTGGCGTGGATGGCGCGCGCGACCAGCTCCTTGCCGGTGCCGCTCTCTCCCACCACGAGCACGGTCGCATCGGTGAGCGCCACGCGCGCGGCGGTCTTGTAGACCTGAAGCATGCTCTCGCTGCGGCCCACCACGTTCGCGAGCGCGTACTTCTCGCGGATCTCCCGCTTGAGCCGCCGGTTCTCGGTGGCCAGCCGCCGGTGGCGCAGCGCCCGGTCTACCACCAGCTTGATCGCGTTCACGTCGTACGGCTTGGAGATGTAGTCGTAGGCGCCGCGGCGGATCGCCTCGACCGCGCCGTCGATGTTCCCGAACGCAGTGACCAGCAGCACCGGCGTCTCCGGGGCATGCTTGTGGACCCAGTCCAGCACCTCCAGGCCGTCCACGTCCCGCATGCGGATGTCGCTGACCACCACGTCGAACTCGCCGTCGCGCTCGAGCCGCTCGACTGCCTCGGCGCCATCGGCGCAGGCGAGGACGCCGTGCCCGTCCTCCGCGAGGATCTGGGCCATCAGCGAGCGCGAGGCGCCGTCGTCGTCTACCACCAGGATGCGCGCGGGCGCGTGCATGGGAAGAGCATAGCGGACGCTCAGGCGGCGTGCGCGTCCGCCTCCGGAAAGCGGACGGTGAACGCAGAGCCCTTGCCCGGCTCGCTCTCCACGTCGATGCGGCCGCGCAGCGCGCGCGCGATCTCCTTGCAGATGGCGAGTCCGAGCCCGGTGCCCTTTCCGTCCGGCTTGGTGGTGTAGAACGCTTCGAAGATGTGGCGCTTCACGTCGGGCGCCATCCCGGTGCCGGTGTCGCTGACCCGCAAGACCACGTCTCGTCCCTCGCTGCGCGCCTGGACCTCCAGGCGTCCGCCGTTCGGCATGGCGTCGACCGCGTTCGCAACCAGGTTGGTGAGCAGGTGCCTCACCAGCCCCGGATCCGTCCGCACGGCGACGCCGTCCACTTCACGCGCGATCTGGATCCGCTGCCGCGCCTCCATTCCCAGGGTGAGATCGAGCGCCTCGTCCACCAGCGGAGCGAGCTCCACCGTCTCCGCCGCCGGCGTGAACCCGCGCGTCTGATCGAGGAAACGACGGATGATCTGGGTCATCCGCGTCACCTCTCCCTGCAGCACCGCCACCTGGGAACGCGCCGGCTCCGCAAGATCGGGCCGCCGCGCCAGCAGCTGCAGATGACCGCTCAATGCGTTCAGGGGGTTCCCCAACTCGTGCGCGATGGTGCCGGCGAGCTGTCCGAGCGCGGCGAGGCGTTCCTGGGAGGTGAGATCGCGGCGGGCGGCGACGAGCAGCTCGTTCAGCTCCTCGAGGTCCCGGTTCTTCTTCGTCAGCTCGGCGGTCGCCTCCTCGATCTTCTTCGTCAGCTCGGCGTTGAATCCGCGGATCTGGGCGAGCATGCGGTTGAACCCGCGGGCGAGATACGCCAGCTCGTCGCCGCCCTCCCGAGGTCCGGGCGCGTGCACGTCGAGCAGTCCGCCCTCCACCGCGCGCATCGTGAGCTGCAGGGCGGAGACGCGGCGGATGAGGATCCGCCCGAGCAGGATCCAGAACGCCACGACGAGGAAGACCGACGCGCCCATCGCCACCTGCAGCAAGGCCTTGCGCTCGGCGGCGACCAGGTGCTCCGCCTCCGCCAGCGATGCCAGCAGCACCAGGCGCGCCTTGGCGCCTCGCGCATCGTTGAACGGGGCCACGAGCTGCAGCGCTCGACCGGAGTCCGGATCGTCGATCACTTCGCCGGCGAGCCGCGTGGCCGGACCGCGCCAGCGGGTGAAGACGATGCCGCCCGCCTCGATGTGGGCCGCGGTGAAGTCGGCGTCGATCCCCAGGGCCGCCTGCCGGGCCAGTTCCGCGCGCAGGATTCCCCGATGGGTCCGGACGGTCGCCGCCAGCTCTTCCGAGATCTGATCGTCGTCGTTCCCCGCGTGCTTCATGGCGAGAGTGGTGGCGCTCGCCAGCTCGGCGGTGCGCTTGCGGATCTCCTCCTCGACGGACCGCTGCGCGATGCGCAGGCCGAGCGCGCTGGCGACGAGCAGAGTGGCGGCGAGGACCGCGGTGAAGAGGAGCACCAGCTGGAGCCGCAACGACATCCAGCCATGTTGTAATACGGAGCGGTGGTCCCGCTCTACGGCGCCGGCGGAAGCTTCTTTTCCGCCTCGGGCTCCTCGACCTCGTTGAGCCCCTTCTTGAAGCCCTTGATGGCCTGACCGAGGCTGGCGCCAAGCTGCGGAAGCTTCGACGGCCCGAAGAACAGCAGCGCAAGCGCCAGGACCACGAGGATCTCGCCGAAACCGAGCCGCATGAAATGCCTCCACTTGGGTGACTAATGCCAAGCAAGCGCCACGCCAAGGACAATTCTGTCGCAGACGAACGGAGTAGCGCAACCACTTCCTGCGCCGGCGTCGCCTGGGGACGGAACGAAATCTCGCGCCCGCCTTGCCCCTTCCGTTAGGCTGGTGGGGTGCTGCTCGCGCTGCTGCTGCTTCTCGCGGACGCGCTCCCGGCGCAATCCCGGCTCGAGGCCTCCGTGCTCGACGGAATCGCAGGGTCATGCCCGGGACGGAGCGTGGCGATCGACGCCGATCTGACCCGGGCTTGCCGCGCTTTCGCGGCCGCAGTGCAGGCGGGCAGAGCCCCGGTGAGCGGGTCGGCAGCGTCGTTTTTCGCTTCGCTCGAGTCCTACGAGCCCTCACCGGTCGCCGGCATCGCGACCGTCAGCCCGTCGTCGCGCGCCGATCGCGCCGCGGGCGAGCTTTATCCGAAGACCTGCCGGTTCAGCCGCGTCGGGGTGGCTGCGGCGGAGTTGCGGGACGGCAGCGCGGTGGTCTGTGCGCTCACGGCGATCCATGGCACGACCCTCTCGCACATTCCGGGCC
>WNFO01006913.1_pt1 | contig 10045 bp, 6 predicted proteins | sample 5400251 | NCBI WGS metagenome assembly WNFO01 (sample SAMN13153354, study PRJNA577476) | soil metagenome | isolation source: 100 cm saprolite under Madrone tree | place: USA:California | collected 2016-06-14
GCGCTCACGCCTGCACAAGGGGGCCATCATGACACCTGCCGCTGCGGCCGAGCTCCGACCCGACGTCCACAGCATCGAACCCATTCCAGAGAAGGACAAGGACTCGACCGGGCCCCAGCAGATGTGGATCTGGGCCGGGGCCAACATCGCCCCCATCAACTGGGCCCTCGGCGCGCTGGGCATCGTCCTCAAGCTGGGGTTGCTGGAGACGATCGCGGTCATCGTCGTCGGCAACATCGTGGGCGGCGCGATCTTCGCGGCGTTCACCGTGATGGGCCACAAGACCGGCGTCAATCAGATGGTGCTCTGCCGCTCCGCGTTCGGTCGGCGCGGAGCGTACCTGCCGAGCGCGCTGATGTTCCTCATGACCCTGGGCTGGATCGGCGTGAACACGTACTTCCCCGTCAAGATCGCGGTCGCCATCCTCGGTCAGTTCGGGATGAGCGACTCGTGGGCGACGAATCTGGTCGTGGTCACCGTCGTGATGGTGCTCCAGGTGCTGATCGGCCTCTACGGCTTCTATGCGATCCGGACCTTCGAGAAATACACGGTGCCGTTCACCGCCGCCATCATGGTGCTGATGAGCATCCTCGCCTGGAGCCGGCCCGGCGTGGTCAACTGGGGGCTCACGAGCTCGCTTCCGCCGGGCGCCCATCTGGCGATGCTGAGTCTATTGATGACCGCGATCGGGGTGGGCTGGGGAATCTCCTGGGTCACGTGGGCCTCGGACTATTCCCGCTTCGTCCCGCGGACCCGGTCCTCGGCCTCGGTCTTCTGGTACAGCTACGTGGGGATGTTCATTCCCACGGTCTGGCTCGCCATTCTCGGCGCCACCGTGGCCAGCGTCACCCAGGATACCGACCCCGCGAAGATGGTGAGCGCCGTCTTCGGTGGGACGCTGAGCCTGCTGGTGCTGCTGATGGTGCTGCACGGCCCGATCGCGACGAACATCCTGAACGTCTACTCGGCGGCGCTGGCCGCGCTCAGCATGGGCATCCGCCTCTCGCGGACGGCGATGGCGCTGATCGCGGGCGTGGTCGGCTATCTGGTCACGATCTATTTCGTCTTCCAGCCGTCGTTCGCCAAGGCGTTCGACAACTGGATGATCAGTCTTCTGCTGTGGATGAGCCCCTGGGCCGGCGTGGTTCTGGCCGACTTCTTCGTCAAGCGGCGCGGCCACATCGACGTCGCCGAGCTCTATCGGGAGCCGGAGCGGAGCGCCTATGGCGACGTCAACTGGGGAGGGATCGCGGCGTTCGTGGCGGGCCTGATCGCCGGCTGGACGGTTGAAGACGGCCTCGTCCCCGCCCTGCAGGGGCCCATCTCCACCCGGTTGCTCGGCGGCGCGGACCTGAGCTGGCTGGTCGGAATCGTCGTCGCCGGCGGCGTGTACCTGGCCGTCAGCCGGCACGGCGTTGCGGCCACCGTACCGGGCCGCGTCCGCGGGTAAGACTCCCGGCTCCGTGAGGGAAGCGCCGAGTGCCTCGGCGATGTGCACGCGGGCGCGCACTGATAATTGTTGAGGCAGCCGGCGAGCACGAGCCCGGCTCGTGCTCGCCGTCGTGTTCCTACGAAGAGCGTAGGCGCGCGGCACAGTTGCCGACGCATCGATCCCAGGCCGACCGACATCCTCCGCCCGGCACACCCCTTGCTCGTCGCGAATGCCCTCCGGCACCAGGTCGACGAGCTTGCTCAAAAAGGAGGCCTTCATGGCCGAGCGGACGGTCGGTGATCTTCATGGCGGCGTGACTCGACGCGGATTCCTGGGCCGCACCGTGACCTTCGGCGTCGCGGCGTGCGGTGGGGGAGGGCTGCTCGGTCCCGTCGCGTCGTGGGCGCAGGGCCACCGCGAGATCAAGTTCTCGCACGGCACCGGCCTCTGCAACATGCCGCTCTTCTACGCGGCGGAGAAGAAGCTCTTCGCGAAGTACGCGATCGAGAGCAACGTCGTGCTCTCGGGCTGGGCCGGCGACCAGGCGATCCAGCTCGCGACGGGCAAGGTCGAGATGGGCGTGATCCCGTACACGAACGCGATCGCCGCCTACACGCGCTCGCCGTCGTTCGCCGTCGTGTCGGGCAGCGGCACGCAGGGCCTCATCATGGTCGGCCAGCCCGGGATCAAGACCTTCGCCGACATGCGCGGCAAACGCGTCGGCACCTTCCAGGCCGACACCCTCGACATTCTCGTGTACGACTACCTGAAAAAGCAGGGCATGACGTACAAGGACGTCAAGATGCAGTACCTCGGCAACAGCGTGGAGCTGACGAACGCTTTCATCGCCGGCCAGCTCGACGTGATGAGCGCGATCGAGCCGTACGCCACGCGCGGTCTCATGGCGACCAAGGGCAACGTCCTCGGCGACGGCGTCGACATGTACGGGCCCGGCTATCCCGACTGTGTTTTGATCTCGCGCAAGGAGCTGATCGACAAGGAGCCGAAGGTCGTCAAGGACGTGATCCGCGTGTTCTTCGAGGCCGAGGCCGAGATCGAGACGAACTTCGAGGAGGCGGCGAAGACGACGATCGGCAAGTACTACAAGACCGACATGACGAGCCTGCTGGCCGCCGCCAAGGCGCAGCCGCCGGGCGTGGACATCCGCAACAAGAAGGACTTCATGTTCGGGCGCGCCCAGAGCATGAAGGAGCTGAACTACATCTCCAAGGACCCCGATCAGGGCTTCGTGAACTTCAGTCTACTCGAGCAGGTCATCGCCGAGAATCCCGACCTCTACCGGAAGGTGAAGGTGAAGTCCGCGTGATCGGTCGCGTCGCGACCGGGCCCGGCGCCGCGCCCGTGCCGCGCATCGCCGCCGCGCCCCCGGCCCGCCGGCGGCGCGCGGCGGGGCGGCGGCTCGTCGAGACGGCGCAGGCCGGCGCGTGGTGGGTCCTGTCGGTCGGCATCGTGGTGGCCGTGTGGGAGGCGGCGGCCGCGCTGAAGCTCATCGACCCGGTCATCCTGCCGCCGCCCCACGAGTTCATCGGCGAGATCCGCAACCAGGCGCAGTTCCTCATGCCGGCCGTCGGCGTGGAGCGCACCGGCGCGAACTTCGTCGCGCTCACCGCGATTGCCGCCAGCCTGCAGCGGGTGCTCCTCGGGCTCTTCCTCGCGTTCGTGGCGGGCGTCTGCACCGGCGGCCTGGCCTTCTACTTCGGGATCGTGCGCAAGCTCACGCTGCCCACCGTCACGCTGCTGGCGCCCATCGCGCCGGTGGCGTGGATCCCGCTCGCCATCGTGGCCTTCGGCATCGGCGACTGGTCGGCGATCTTCGTCGTGTTCGTCGGCATCTACTTCACGCTCACGCTCGCCACCGTGAAGGCGATGACCAACGTCGAGCGCGTGTACCTCGACGCGGCGCGCGTGCTCGGCGCGCGCCGGCCGCAGGTGATGTTCTACGTGGTGCTGCCGGCGTCCATCCCGGCCCTCTTCGATCTCGTGCGGATGAACCTCTTCGGCGCCTGGATGGGCGTGCTCGCCGCCGAGATGGTCGGCGTCAACACCGGGCTCGGCGCCATCGTCATGGTCGGCCGGCAGATGATGAACATGAACCTGACCTTTCTCGGCATGGCGATGATCGGCCTCGTCGGCTATCTTCTCGACGCGGCATTCGGGCAGGTCCAGCGCCGGGTCCTCTGGTGGCGCCGGGCGACCGAGATCTGAGCGGCACGGCGATGAACGGCACGCTCGCCTGTGTGGGCCTGACCAAGGTGTGGAACGATGGCACCGACCGCGAGGTCGCCGCGCTGAGCGACATCGACGTGGAGGTCCGCGCGGGTGAGTTCCTCGTCGTCATCGGGCCGAGCGGCTGCGGCAAGAGCACGCCGCTCAAGCTGCTGGCCGGTCTGGAATCGCCGACGGCGGGCGCGCTGCTCCACCACGGGCAGCCGATCACCGGACCGCACGTCGATCGCTCGCTGATCTTCCAGCAGCCCTCGCTCTATCCGTGGCTGTCCGCGCGGGACAACGTCGCCTTCGGGCTCAAGCTGCAGGGCGTGGGCCGCAAGGAGCGGCGTCGCCGTGCCGACGAGTTCCTGCGCCAGGTCGGCCTGCGCGAGTTCGCGTCGAAGCTCCCGCACGAGCTGTCGGGCGGCATGCAGCAGCGGGTGGCGATCGCGCGCGCGCTCTGCGTGGGTGCCGAAATCCTCTTGATGGACGAGCCGTTCGCGGCGCTCGACGTGCAGACGCGCTACCAGATGCAAACGTTCCTGCTCGATATCTGGCGCGGCTCGGGCAAGACGGTCGTCTTCATCACCCACCACATCGACGAGGCCGTCTATCTGGCGGATCGCGTGGTCGTGCTCACGGCGCGCCCCGGCCGCGTGCTGGACAGCGTGCCGATCGACATGCCGCGGCCGCGCAGCGTGATCGGCCCGGAGTTCGAACGCTATCGCGCGCACTTCGTCGAGCGGCTCCGGGCCGAGGTCGCGCGCGCCTTCGAGGAGCAGGAGCTCGTCGAGATGCTCGACACGCGCATCAAGTGAGTCGTGCGAGCCGCAGGACGCCCGCGGGGCTGGGGCCCCGCCGTCCGAGGTGAGCATATGAAGGGGAGCACGGGCATGGCATCGTCGCTGATCCGCGGGAAATACGTCGTCGCGAAGGTCACCAGCCGCACCGAGGCCGAGGTCATCGCCGACGGCGCCGTCTTCCAGGAGAACGGCATCGTCGTCGACGTCGGACCCTACGCGGAGCTCGCGGCGCGGCACCGGCCCGACGCGGTGCTCGGCTCCTCCGATCACGTCGTGGTGCCGGGCTTCGTCAACGGCCACCACCATGTGGGCCTCACGCCGTTCCAGCTCGGCTCCCCGGACTACGCGCTCGAGCTGTGGTTCGCGAGCCGGATGGCCGCCCGCGCGGTCGACCCCTATCTCGACACGCTCTACTCCGCGTTCGAGATGCTGGAGTCCGGCATCACGACGGTGCAGCACCTGCACGGCTGGCGCATCGGCCCGGCCGCGCGGGTGATCGAGGTGGCCGACCGAATTCTAAAAGCCTACGACGACGTCGGCATGCGCGTGTCGTACTCCTACGCGCTGCGCGACCAGAATCGGCTGGCGTACGAGGCGGACGACGCCTTCGCGGCGCGCTTCCCGGCGCCCGTCTCCGGGCAGCTCCGGGAGTACCTCCGCGCGCAGGCCATCCCGATCGACGACCACCACGGCATCTTCACCGACCTGTGGGAGAAGTGCGGCCGCAACACGCGCCCGCGCGCCCGCGTGCAGCTGGCGCCGGCGAACCTGCACTGGTGCTCGGACGAGGCGCTGGCGGCGCTGCGTGACTGGTCGGCGAAGTACCAGGTCGGCATGCACATGCACCTCGTCGAGACCGCGTATCAGAAGGAATATGCGCGACGCCGCACCGGCGGCACCGCCTTCCGTCACCTCGTGGACCGCGGTCTCGCGGGTCCGAGCCTCACCCTCGGCCACGGCGTTTGGCTCACCGAGGCCGATCTCGACCTCGTCGCGCAGACGGGCACGATGATCTGCCACAACGCCAGCTCGAACCTCCGGCTGCGGAGCGGCGTGGCGCCGCTCAATCACTGGGCGGCGCGCGGCGTGAAGGTGGCGATCGGTCTGGACGAGGCGGGCATCAACGATGACCGCGACATGCTGCAGGAGATGCGTCTCGTGCTGCGCCTGCACCGCGTGCCCGGCATGGACGACGTCGTGCCCACGTCGCCCCAGGTGTTCCGCATGGCGACCGAGGACGGCGCGGCCACCACGCCGTACGCCGGCCACATCGGAACGCTCCAGCCCGGCCGCGCGGCCGACGTCGTCCTGCTCTCGTGGCCGCAGATCGCGCATCCGTACCTCGATCCGGATACCGCCGTCGTCGACGCCGTCGTGCATCGCGCGAAGACGTCCGGCGTCGCGCTCGTGATGGTGGCGGGCGAGGTCGTGCTGCGCGACGGGCGCTTCACACGGATCGACAAGCACGCGGTGCTGGCGGAGCTCGCCGCGTCGCTGCGCGCGCCCCTCACCCCCGAGGAAGACGTGCGTCGCCGACTCTCGCGCGAGGTGTTCCCCGTGGTCACGCGCTTCTATGACGGCTGGCTCGACGAGGGCGCGCGTGTGCCGTACTATCGGCCGAGCTCGCGCGTCTAGCATCCGACGTTCACGGAGGATCGCATGGTGTTCGATACCGTCATCCGCAATGCCACGGTCGGGACCGCCGCCGACGTCTTCGCGGCCGACATCGCGATCTCTGGAGGCGTGATCACCGCCCTCGGCCGGTCCCTCGGTCCCGCGCGCCGTGACATCGATGCCGCCGGACGCTACGTCCTTCCCGGCGGGATCGACACCCACTGCCATCTGGACCAGCCCATGCGCGGTGGGGTCACCCTGGCCGATGACTTCCTGTCGGGCTGCATCTCGGCCGCGCACGGCGGGACGACGACGGTGGTGCCGTTCGCGTGCCAGCTGCAAGGACAGAGCGTGCGGGCGGCGGTGGAGGACTACCATCGACGGGCGAAGGACAAGCCCGTCATCGACTACGCCTTTCACCTCATCATCTCGGATCCCACCGAGCCCGTCCTCCGCGACGAGCTGCCGGCGCTGATCCGGGAGGGCTACACGTCCTTCAAGATCTACATGACGTACGAGACGCTGCGGTTGAACGACCGGCAGATCATCGCCGTCCTCGCGGTGGCACGCGGCGAGGGCGCCCTGGTGATGGTGCACGCGGAGAACGCCGACTGCATCACGTGGCTCACCGAGGAGCTGGAGAAGGCCGGCCGCACCGCGCCGTACTATCACGCGCTCTCGCGGCCGCTCGCCGTCGAGCGCGAGGGCACGCACCGTGCGATCACGATGTCGGAGATCGTCGACGTGCCGATCCTGCTCGTGCACGTCTCGGGCGCGGAGGCGGTCGAGCAGATCCGCTGGGCGCAGGGACGCGGCCTCCGCATCTTCGCCGAGACCTGCCCGCAGTATCTCGTCCTCACGGCCGAGCACCTCGACGCACCCGGCTTCGAGGGCGCGAAGTTCATCTGCAGCCCGCCTCCGCGCGACGCGGCGAGCCAGGAGGCGGTCTGGAACGGGCTCGCGACGGGCGTCTTCGCCACGTTCTCGTCGGACCACGCGCCGTTCCGCTTCGACGACCCGGTGGGCAAGAAGCGGCACGGTGACGGCGCGCCGTTCACCAAGGTGCCCAACGGCGTGCCGGGACTCGAGACACGGCTGCCGATCCTCTTCTCCGAGGGCGTCAACAAGGGACGGATCGATCTCGCCACCTTCGTCGCGCTGACGGCGACCAATCCGGCGAAGCTCTACGGGCTCTATCCGCGGAAGGGCACGCTCGCCGTGGGATCGGACGCCGACCTCGTGATCTGGGACAGCGACCGGGACGTCACGATCACCAACGACCTCCTGCACCACAACTGCGACTACACGCCCTACGAAGGCATGCGGGTCCGCGGCTGGCCGGCGCTCGTCCTCTCGCGCGGTGAGGTCGTGGTCGACGAAGGCAAGCTCACGGCCGCGCCCGGGCAAGGACACTTCTTGAAGTGCGAGCGTCCCGTTCCGGCGAAGCCACCGACGTCGAGGATGCGTTCTTAGGCGGCGCGCCGTTTTAGGCTGCGCCGGCGCGCCGCCCGTTGCGATTCAGCGCTTCTCGACGTTCCAGAAGACCGTCACGGGGGCGCGCATCAGCCCATCGACGTTGTTGCGCACCGCGATCGCGGAGTACCACTGGCCGAGGGGGATATGCGTCGGGGACTGCACGAGACGCGCTTGGATCGCCTCGGCGATGGCCTTTTGCCTGGCCGGCTCCGCCTCACGTGCAAACTGATCGCGCAGTCGCTCCATCTCCTGATCGCACGGCCAGCCGAACCACGCCTTGTCACAGCCCGCGTTGAGGTAACTGGTCGTCACCGGATCGAGAACATCGGCTGCCGTCGACGAGGTCAGGAAGGCGTGCCAGCCGCCGGCCGCTGGTGGGTCCTTCTTCGCGCGTCGAGCCACGAGGGTCTGCCAGTCCATCGACTGCATATCCACGGTGAAGCCGGCCCGTTGCATCAAGGATTTCGCCACGGGCGCGAGGTTCGCCAGCACGTAGAGGTCGGTAGAATGCATGAGCACGATCGGCGTGCCGTCGTAGCCGGCTTCCTTGAGCAAGGCCCGCGCCTTCGCGGCGTTCGATTCTATGAGCAGGCCAGCCGCGAAAGCCCGTGTGGACTCCAAGGGCGTGCCGCACGGGAACAGCGACGGGCAAACCCTGTAGTACTGTGGGTCACCGATCACTCCGTTGAGAAAGTCCTTTTGGTTGAATGCCCACATCACTGCCTGCCGTGCTTTGGCGTTGTCGAAGGGCTTGTGGAGCGAGTTGTAGCGAAAGACGTACTGGTTCCCCAGCGGGTTGATCGTCACGAGACGAAGGTTGCTGTTCTGCCGGATAATCGGATACAGGTCGTGCGGGGCGTTCTCCACGAAGTCGATCTCGCCGGCAATCAGGGCATTGACGCTCGTCTGGTGATCGGGAATCGCGCGCCACTCGACGCGGTCGATCTTCACGACCTTGCCGCCGGCGAGCCCCGACGGTGGCTCGCTCCGCGGCCTGTACTGCGCGAATTTGACATAGACAGTCCTGTCGCCGGGCTTCCACTCATCACGCTGGAACACGAACGGGCCAGACCCCGTGAAGTCCGAGATTTGCTGATTGGGATCCGTCTCCGCCACGCGTTTGGGCATCATGAACGGCACGTTGGACGACGGCTTGCCGAGCGCCGACAGGACGAGGCCGGTGGGCTCCTTGAGGATGACCTTGAAGGTCTTGGCGTTCGCGATCGTCATATCCTGCACGAACGCCATCATCTTCTGGCCCATCGTGTCTCTGGCCGCCCACCGTCTGATCGAGGCGACGCAGTCCTCCGCTGTGACAGGCTTCCCGTCGTGCCAGACGAGGCCGTCGCGCAGTGTGATGGTATAGACGAGCGTGTTGGAGCTGATCTCGTACCGGTCGACCATTTGGGGCTTGATTTCGCCCTGAGCGTCCATCGCGAACAGCGTGTCGTAAATCATGTATCCGTGGTTGCGCGTGATGTACGCGCTGGTCCAGATGGGATCGAGGATCTTGAGGTCAGAATGCATCACAACGCGAAGAACGGTCTGAGCGTGTGCCGCGCCAACGGACAGGCTGACGATGCTGACCAGCGCGAGAAGGATGGAGAAACGACGGAAGGAAGTCATGTTCTCTCCTTGATCATTTCTCGAACCAGTATTCGCCTTCAGTCTTGACGTTGCTCAGCCCGGCCTTGAAATCGGTGTTCCCCGCTGAGCGCAGCGTGCCGCGGATCGTACTGAATTTGCCCGTCCCGCCGGTCAACGTGGCCCCGCTCGTATAGCTGCCTTTTCGCGAGCCGCCGCTCTCGACCACGGCGTGCGCAAGCGTCTCGAAGCGCGAGAAGATCTTGTCGCCGTTCTCGAGGACCACGACGCCGTAGCCGGACGCGCGCCCGGTGCCGTTCGTGTGGTCCGATATCGCTCGGCTCCAGCCTTCGACGACCTTCACACCGGCGTAGCGGGGCGCCTCGTCGGCGAATTTCGACCGGATCTCGTAGATGCGCACCTTGTGGCCCGGCACGTCACCGACCTCGATCTCGTGCTGCTGCGTATAGACAGACACCCCTGGCGGCGTGACGAACGAGTATTTGTGCTTCTCCTGACCCGATGTCTGACTCGTGACCGAGCCGAACACGACGACGGCGGCAAACATCGCAGCGATGGTCGGGGCTGTGCGCCTCATGGATGCTCCTCTCCGGTGACGAGGTTGAGGACGGCCGATGGGGATGGCGCGGAGCGCGCGGAGATCTCACCCCCCCCTTGCGGGACGATCCGGGCTCCGCGGGTGCGAGCTCAGAAGCACCTGAAATGCGCGGTATGATTCGGGGTCTCGGCGGGCTGGAAGAGCGCGTTCGTTGTGCGACGAGGAGACGGCGGGCGGCGCCCTGGTTGCCGTCGTTTCGGCCCGATGCGCCGACGGGGTCACAGCCGCCCACGTGGCCGCATCACCAGCGCGCGCGAGATTCTCGCTCACGCCATGGACCGTAGGCAG
>WNFO01006917.1_pt1 | contig 10044 bp, 12 predicted proteins | sample 5400251 | NCBI WGS metagenome assembly WNFO01 (sample SAMN13153354, study PRJNA577476) | soil metagenome | isolation source: 100 cm saprolite under Madrone tree | place: USA:California | collected 2016-06-14
GATATCACGGTGGGGTGTGGGGCGAGGGGGCAGGGGTCAGGGAGGAGGGGCAGAGGCAAGACGACAGATGATGTGACCTGCGAAAAATCGGATGGAAAATATGAAAAATATAAAACAGAAAACGGAGAGAGCGCTAGCGCTCCGTGCACTTCATCTTTGTTTTTGATTTCCCCTTCCTCCTTCAAGTCCAGGGCGCTGCCCAGTGCTGCGCTACGGGTATTCCGAGTCGAAGATTCTCGCAAGCGACCACTTTTTTTTTTTCCAATTGCAAGCACAACTCCGGTTCGGAGATCTGGGGGTTCCGTTGGAAAAATTCATATTTTTTATTTAGCAGTTAAGCAGACAGGGCAGGGCAGGGCAGGGACAACTTGGACGGGGCCTGAGAGCGACTTCAGATGGCCGTCAAAATTGTAATTGTAAAAACGAAATCAGATCTTCTCGTTGGAATGCCCGCTCTTTGCATGTAATCTTGATACAGGTCTCGCAAATCAACGTTAATCAATAATCAACTCCAATCCGGGCGGGTGGACTGGATGATGCGACATTTGCTTCCTTGGGAGGAAGATGCTGCCGTTAACGTTTGACGGTGCCCCTCTGATCGTGATCGTGCAAAATGCGTCCGAACGCTTCGGGCGCCGTGACGCACACCACACCCAAGCGTTCCAGAAAACACGATTCATAAACATAATGAATATAACTATAAAACGCCCGATACTCGGTAACAACTTGATTTCATTCACGAACAACATCCTTATCGCCTGGCGCCCAATCTACTGGGTATAACTTACACGAGAACTGAAGGCCGCATCGTAGCGTCCATGCAGTCTTGACCATGTAGATGGTATTCGATCAGGCTCATAAATCGATTTGACATTTGGGGGGCCACCGTTCAGCTGCCCGCTGCGCTCTCGCGTCTGTTATCGGCGGCGATAACGGCGCGCTTACTTTCATCAACGACAGCTTGAACTATGAGCAAAGAAATCCATCAGCGAAAAATGGTTATATGAGGAAACGACTGAAATTTTTTTACCTCGCTCTTTGTAATTCGCTTCCTTCTCCTTCCAGCGCTCAAAACTTGCGACCATGCGCTCCTCACGTGCACGTAAAGAAGCATCCTCGCGCTGCAGAGTATCAGACTCGAGGCGCAGACGTTCAAGGGCACTCGTGATCGTCAAACGCAGGTCCTTCATGCTAGACATCTCTTCCTGGAACTTTTTGCGGGCTTCCTCGAGTTCACTACCTGCGCCGGACGTCAGAACCCAATGGCACACATACGTGAGGGTGACAGACCGGCAAACTCGGCCGCATATACGACATGATCAAACTTGGTCAGGTAATCCGCCCAATCGCGGTCCATGGCCCACGACACCACCTTTGGCGTGCCATTCGCGCTAGAGCGACCGCCATTCTGCCTGAGACTGCTGCGGCGCCGCAAAAGAGGGTGACGCGGCGCCCCGGCGATAAGCTGGTCCGGAACGACGGACACAGAGGGCTCAGGCATGAAAGGTGGAACTGGTTCTGTGGGTGCGAATGATTCGACAAAGGGCTCGGGCATGCCCTGCACAAGCGGAGGCTGTGCGGTGACGGCTTCCGGAGAGCCTGCCATCATGGCAGCGGCAAGTTCACCTATCGGAGCAAGCATGCTAGGCGGGCGGTAAAGGTGTGGGAGCGGATCTGGGGAGACGGCATCCGCACGCATCGCTGTGTCGCTCGTGAGCGGGCTTTCCTCGACAGGATGTTGAGGCGTCTCCCCGTACGGGTTTGTAAGAGAAGTGAGTGGTGGCGGGGACTCGGTGCGCTCTTCTACGACAGGAGAGAGGTAGGCGTTGCGCGGCGGGACGGTCTGGTTGTGAACCGAGGGCCGTTGGCGAGGTGATTCAACGGATGCGCGGGAGTCGACGTAATTCGAACTGCGGGTGGACCCGGATCCGTGACGCCTTATGCTACCTGGTGCGCGAGTCGATTGACCACGTTGCGGCGGAGCCGAAGAGGTGGGAACTCGAGGCTGGCGAGGGCTGCGTGATGGTTGTGCATGAACGTATGTTAGGTTTGAGGACTGAGATTGCGTGTTTGCTGTTTCTGCCGATGCTTGTCGACGAACCTCCTTTGTACTCTTGCCACGTTCCTGATCGCGCAACCAACGTTCCATTTCTTTGAGGCGGAAATCGGGCGGTGCATGAACGATACGAAAGGCAGCCGGAAGTGTGCCCGGTGTGTTCGTCATGCGGGACAGACGCTGACATTTGCGTATCATACGGTCTTTCAGGTGCCGTATGTGGAGGATACGGTCCCAGTCGGCGGCCCTACCCTTTTCCAGCTCTGAAGACTCATACTGGAGAAGTTGGCTATAGAGGAGGCCTGTTTTGGGGGGCAACAAAACCTAGAATATAATGACAGATAAGAGCAGGTCTCGGAGTCAGCAGGTAACACACCTTGAGCTCATTGGGAGTATCGGTACACTGAAGATAACGCCATCCTGCCCGCGATTGGGCTTCGTAAGGTTCGAGCTGACCTCTGACGGGGCTGGTTCGAAAATAAGCAAGGCTCGCGTGTTCGTGGGGGGCGGAGGACATGTCTGTTAATTTAGAGGGAGGTGTATATACTGGCGCGGAACGAGTTGTGGTTGGACTTATGCCCACGAGCGAGAGGCGGGGGAGGCAGCTCAATGGCCTCGGTGACCAAAAGAGTTGTTTTTGCCTCGTGGCGGGCGGGAGTCAGCCTTATGTGCAGCCTTATGTGATACTCGAGGCAGCAGACGATCTGACGGCACAACACCAACACAACGCATTCGAAAGACTGTATTATTGTGTAGATTAGAGACCCATGGACAGCGACAGTAGCAAGCTATCACATGGAATCAGCCCAGCTCAAACGCCGGCCGGACAACAGCAGCACCGTGGCCTCTCCTTCAACCTCCCCATTCACCACTTGTCCTCGATGTCGTCTGCCCTTGCTCGTTACGAGTCCTTTCTAATTCAGAACGTTTCGACAATCTCTTCGCTCGAATCAACCCTTCGTTCGATTACCTGGCTCCTCCCTGGCCGATTCAAAGACGCTGATCTGGTTTCTGAGGCCTGTTAGTAGTCCCCATTCCTCCTCTCTTTCCGTTACCTCCTGACCCTTTCTTCAGTGTCGACGTCCCTCAATGCCCTGAGCTTGTATCACGACACTCTACTTCACAGGGCAGTCGGGAACGAGCCAAAATATAGGCCTCTGCTCCCGCCCAGTCAACACTCCCGATTCACTCGTGCCTGGGCAGACACTCACACTCGATACAGATGGACAGCGAGAACGCTTGAGCTTATCCGGTTTGTTGAGCTTCTCCTGGAGATGGGCCTTCGAAGAAGGGTCAGTTCAAAAAATCGGTGGAGAGCGATTGCGCTGTTAGAGGCAGTCAAGTGAGTGGCAATGATTTATCCTCATCCTGACGTTCACATTCTATCTCCATAGGGTCGTGCTCAAGTTCACACTTTTGCGTATCACTCGCCGACCGTTAATATCGCCACCTATACCCGAACGTGACATCGACCCAGAGAGCTTACCACCTCCTTCCATCCATCCATCACCAACTCTCGTTTCGTCTTCATTAGGCTCTTCCCCTCCGAGTACTCCCGAGCACCTGCGGAATAACCATGAGCCATTGCCAGCTCATGCACTCCTTACCGCACCCCCGCCTACTAACAAGACCTCTGTGGTCGAGGATTTCCTTCTGTCCAAGGCGCTTACAACATCGTCTGTGAAACACCCCACGTCGCTCGTCAAACCGCTTTTATCTCCTCAAGAGTGGATCGCTGAGAGCATTCATGTCTTTCGGCCACTCATTTACGGTCAGTTCGCTTGGTCCATATTCCCACTTTCAACCATCTAACACACCACCAGTACTTCTCCTCTCTTCTGATAGAGAACGCAAATCGAGTCGACCACTCATCGTTTCCCTTGCTCTCGAGCTTGCATCACGCAATCTACGCCGTACACCTTCAAACTCGTCTGCTCTTGAGCGTCAGGAATACGCTCGAAGAGACCGCGATCTCCTTTGGTATCTCTTCCGGGGCTCGATTTGGGAGAGCTGGACGCGGTATGGCTTCGTGTGTCATCTCCATGATTCGACAATTCTGAGTATCTTGCTCTCATAGGCCCAAATTGGAATCATTCGCTGAAAGTAGTGCACGATGGCCTCTATTGAATATTCTTGGTGCTCTCCTGCGTGACTGGATGCCACTCATAGACGAATATCACTATTGTGAGTTTGGTCACCCTCACCCGCTTTTCTGCGCTCATATTCGTATCCAGATACGTCCACGTAGTCAGGTTCACGTCCTTACACGTCCTTACACGTCATCTATTAATTCTTCTCGTGAGCTATTCTGCCGTCGTTCGGGGGTCCTATCTAAGTTTCGACTGTGCGTCTGTTTATGGCTATCTGCAATATCCACACTGTTCTCGTCCCGATGCCGTTATTATGCTCCTACCTCCCATCGCCATTGTGTCTCGAGAGCACTCCCCAGCCAGAGACCATTCGGATGAACGATTCACCGTGAGGCGGTTTTGTCAACTCGAGTTGCGAATGCTGCACCATCGTGAGCGTACAACGATTATTGGATTATTAAACCATCCTTCGCAACAATGTCAAGGGAATGGCGTTGGTGACTCTTGAAGAGGGACGTGAGCTGTCCGGTTTTGGGGATTACATAACTTTTGTGGCGGAACACGGGCCGGCCTTGTTTTGTTATTACATAAGCGTAGCTTCCTTGCTTTTCTCAGACGACGTCTGTTGCTTTTGAACCCTTTCGTCATCCGTCCACACATCCAAAAAATGTCTGAAAATGGTACTGCAATCAATGTGGACCAGCGATCGTATGCATTTTTCTCGCTGCTTTCATTTTCATTCTGACGCATATTAGTAGCGCCCGTTCTAGGGACCACTCTTCTGATACTATGCGGACGCGCAGGTCCCATCGGTCGCCGTCTAGGGAAAGAGACCGCCATGGTAGACGTCGCGAACGGGGATCCGACGACAGGAGACGGTCTAGTCGTAGCCATGAGAGGCGCGACAGACGCAGTCGAGACAGGGACCGGGAACGTGAAAGAGACAGGGACCGAAGACACCGCGATCGTGACCACGACCGACACAGCCATCGCGATAGAGATAGAGACTATGAAAGGGACCGTCGTCGACGCAGGCGCGAAGAAGACGGTGACGACGCACAGGAAGATCGCCACAAAAGGAAACGTGGCGAGGACAGTGCAGACGAGTCATCTTTTCCTCATCCTCGGGACAGTCCTCGCAGGAGCTCTGAGAGGGCTCATTCCCGGGATCATCATGGTGATAGACGTTCTAGACATTCTCGCGATCCCCGAGACGAATTCGATGAATCGCCCAGATACGGAAGGGATCGTGGGAGTCGCCGCGACGAGCGCCGCCCTCGCTTTGATGATGATTCTCTTCGACCCAAACCGACCCCGCCTCCGTTGACGTACGCTTCCAGCTCTCCCTTTGACAGTCCCAACGGTCCGCTAATAAAACCCCATAAATTTTCCAGGCGGAAATCTCCTACATATGAGCCGCCTCCGGATGATCCGATGAATGACGAACCCAGGGAGGATGACTCCGAAGCCCGGTCGGTATTTGTATCTCAACTCGCTGCTCGTCTCACGGCTCGTGATCTGGGATACTTCTTCGAGGACAAATTGGGCGAGAACACTGTTCTTGATGCTCGAATTGTCACAGACCGGCTGTCGAGACGTTCTAAAGGGTCTGTCTTGTTTCCTCTCGCGTGGCCCGTTCTAACGAATCGAACCAGAATTGGCTATGTGGAGTTTCGTACAATTGACATGGTCGACAAGGCTCTTTCTCTCAGTGGCACGGTGGTGATGGGTTTGCCAATCATGGTCCAGCTGACCGAAGCCGAAAGGAACAGACTTCACCCAGGAGATGGGTATGTATGACACTCAATTGGGCAGCGTTTCTATTCTTACTGACGTTGTTACAGCAATTTGAATCTCCCCCCTGGCGTCAGTGCTCCGCACGGAGGTGCCATGCAGTATGTAGTTCTGGATGAATTACACCTTAATCCAGTTTTAATTTTCTCCAGACTTTATGTTGGATCGCTCCACTTCAACCTCACGGAAGGCGACATCAAGCAAGTTTTCGAACCTTTCGGAGAGCTGGAGTTTGTCGACCTTCATAAAGATTCTGTAACCGGACGAAGCAAAGGCTATGCTTTCGTGCAGTACGTTTATCAATTTATTGTTTCTTTTGGCATCCCTCATTCATTTCCACTCAGGTATAAGAGATCAGAAGACGCGAGAATGGCCTTGGAGCAGATGGATGGCTTTGAGTTGGCTGGTCGGACGGTACTAAGTCTTTCGGGTTGTTTTTTTATTATTCTGCTGACCTTCGTCGATCCTCTATTAGTTACGTGTTAATACCGTCCACGAGAAGGGAGCGACAAAATACACTTCCCAGGATTCGCTGGATGAAGCGGGCGGTGAATCGATCATTCTTGCTGTGGCATCTGGATGCTGACTTTCTTCTAGGCGGTAATCTGAATGCTGCATCCCGCCAAGCACTGATGCAGAAACTTGCCAGGATCGAACCCACGTCTAAGCTTGAACCTGTGTCAGTTACCTTCTAGCCAGACGCCGTCTATTACTAATAAGCAGAACCTAACCTATAGAGTGAGGCCAAATATTCAGGCCATGGAGTCCCGCTGCGTCTTGCTCAAAAACATGTTTAGTCCTGAAGAGTACGCGGTGTTGCACTTGTAACGATTTTTTCTTATTCTAGCTATTTTTCAGGGAAACAGATGCCGACTGGGACAAGGAACTCGCGGAGGATGTCAAGGGTGAATGCGAAACGAAATATGGTCCAGTCGACGGTATCAAAGTCGAGAGAGAGTCACAGGTAAAGTCGATGTTACTTTCGCGAAGTTCAGGTGCTAAACAATGATTAGGGGGAGATTTACTTGAAGTTCGGCAACATCGATGCCGCCCGAAAGTCCGTGCAGGGTCTAAATGGGCGGTGGTTTGGCGGCAAACAAGTCTCAGCGGCCTTCATCTCTGACGCCATCATGCAGGCTCACCAGTGAAGAATCAAATTCATTAGCTGCTAGGTCTCAAATCTCGTTTCAATTTTACTGATTCATTGGGATGTAAATGAACAGAGACTCGAAAGACGAAATAGGCTATAGAACTACGTTTTCTTACTGATCATGCTTCTTTTTCCTTTTATTCTGTGCAGGTGTATTCCTTGAGCCTCATGTCTCATTAAACGGACACATGCACAGAGGCAGGTCTTAATGCATTCTTTAAATATATCAATGCGCTTGATTCTTGTCAAACGTAGATCGCGGCGATTATGCAGTTCTCCAAGGTGTTTCTTTTTGGTCCACATTGCTAAAACCTTTGCACAAATTGGGCAGGTACAGTTACATCCAACGATGCCCAGTTGCCCTGTGTGTCGTATCAGGTGCCATCGCTGGGTCACGTGTCTACGTCCTGCTAAGATTACTCTCCTACATTGTTACCGCTCCACTTGTTTACACTGATCAGGTATTGCGAAATTCGCCTCGCATCATTCATTCTTTGCACTCCTCAGAATACTTATCAGGCTGTTCCGAACGCCTGGGACAGTGCAGCTGCTGCGTCTGAGACCAATTGCTTCCCAATTCTCAGTACGCTGAGTGAAGCTGTAAGCTCGGACATCACCGCATGAACCGCATCGGCTTACCCTGAATGCAGAATGGTGAATAAATTAAGTACACAAGGATGATCATCACTACTCAAGGCGGTACGTACCGTCCATGGCTATGATCAGGTGTGGTGCCCCTTTGTAGGTATTAATTTGGGCGGGGACCCCGGCCTTCAGTAACTTGTTGCCATATGCTATCCCCTCGTCTCGAAGTATGTCCAGTTCTGCTACTGCAATCCAAGCCTTGGGTACTTTGCGAAACATCACGTCGTGAGCGAGTAGCGGTGACGCGTCCCAACGTGCCCTGTTTTGTTCATGTGGAAGGTATTGTCTTCGGAACCACAACATCCTGGCCGGTGTTAGCCAAGGAGCGTGCTTATTCTCGCGCCAGGAAGCATGTGGAATACCCGAGGCTGAAGCCGTATTGTCGGTCACAGGAACTATTAACAGTTGGAAGATCAGCGGTATAGGTGGATATAGTTGCGTCGCTTTGTGAGTGAGCACTGCAGCTAGGTTGCCCCCACTGCATGTTTCTGCCATCAGCATCCGTGAGGATTTCACAACGAGGGGACATGCCTGGAGGTACCGCCGACGGCGATGCGCTTCCTGTCGATTCCTAGTGTGGATGCCCCTTGTTCCCACACCCATTGCAGTGCTTCGACGGCATCTTCTATTGCCTCCGGGTACGGGTTCTCTGGCGCGAGCCTATAATCCACCGATACCACCACACATTTGGCATCTGACAAGTTGGCTAAATCTATGAAATAGAACGATGACAGCATCCCTTACTCTTGCACATATTCGTACAGAATGCATTCGCGGTATTGAGGTCACCAAGCGTCCACCCGCCTGAGCATGAGATAGCCTGAGAAAGGCTCACGTGATCGTGGGATAGCATCCGTACCACCGTGGAAAAATACCAAAACAGGCCATCCGGATTCTGGTTGGGGCTCCTCAGGTGTGAAAACGCGAACTCGGCACCTACTAAGGTCGAAATCTTCTACCCTCCCAACTGGGAGCGGCTCAGAACAACCAGGAATCACTTGCGTCTCGCGAATCGAAGGGTCCCATGGCAACTCGTGCGCCCGTGGTAGATGAATGATGTGCTCATTGTGAAAGGTGGCATACTCGGGATCGAGTCGTGGGATGATTGAAGGGTGCAAGGTGACCGGCATTGTCATGAACCTAACAACTGTGGACATTTTTCCTGCGGGGCAATGCAGCCCTCAAATACATCACCACGGGCTGGCGGTCCTAAGTTCCGATAAGGGACAAGAAAGAATGATTGGTCGAGGTCGGTCCGAACGGCCGGGTGGGTGACGGCGACATTCTAATAGGAAGTCGGTTCAATGCATCTTGCACACGAACTTTATTGACCCTCTTAAGTATAGCGGCCCCGCTATCGAGACCAGAAGACCCCTACATTCGCTCATATAGACGTTCACGGAAGTTGACCGCTTGTTGCCGTATTCACTGGGAAGCATAATGTTCGTGATAGACTGCCAAGAGTTCAGAACTCACCTCAACACGCATGGGGTACTTTTTCCGACAATACTTTGGAGCAATTGTGTCACTAATATCGCTCACTACCGTGACAATAGACCATAAAGGGAACAAGGCTCCAGCCATTTCTACACTTTCTGCCGCCTATATATGCAGCTGTGGTATGGAGTCCTCGAATGCGTTCCGATCAGGACTTTGTGTCTGTCGACGTGGTGAAAAACGTGCGCGAAGACCATCAGGAGCGGATGTTGATATAACTTAATGACCAACCAGGTCTTAGATGGGCACCTCGTACCGAGAAACAGTCGTATCGATAAGCATTTATAGACCTATCTGACCTATAGGATGAAGTGGCGAAAAGTGGGACAATTGTCCGACTTCTTTAGTGTAGTGGACCAACTTGGACAAGCCGATGCGCAGAGGACTCTAGATCTGATGATGCCGACAAATGTGACATGGTCTACATTCATACCATTAAATGGAGTCCTCCTAGCCATTGGAACCTTATGGACGAAAAGCCATCAATGTTTCCTTGGCAACTCCCCTGCACGGCTTCAACTGCCATGGAGGAGAACCGAGGCAGATTAAGCAGAATATCACAGGCAACATTTCTCGTCTTCAGAAGTTCAGATGGCCAACAATACTGCCAGGTCAGTCACGGCAACAAATAAACATGAGAATCCCGACGCGGGTTCCAGCAATGGCTTTTGTGGCACTCAGTTACCCAACGGGGGAAAATGGTGCACAGCATTCCAGCAGAGATGAACGCAGCTAGGACCGCTGTCCTGTAGGACCTTGAACCTTTGTACCATAAGGGTCACCATTTCTGGCTAAACTAAAAGAAACCCCTC
>WNFO01006918.1_pt1 | contig 10044 bp, 9 predicted proteins | sample 5400251 | NCBI WGS metagenome assembly WNFO01 (sample SAMN13153354, study PRJNA577476) | soil metagenome | isolation source: 100 cm saprolite under Madrone tree | place: USA:California | collected 2016-06-14
GCCTTCGGTATGAACACGCGTCTGATCGGCTCCGGTCGGTATGTCTCCTCCCTGAGCGCAAGCGCCAGTTCAGTCAGCCACCGCTCGACCCCATACGCTTCGATGTCCGCAAAGTCCTGGCCGTCCACGCCCGGTGCGCCCTTGTTGGAGCGGCACTGGGCATAGGCATGTGCCAGAATATCCTCGCGGCTGATCTTGTCGTACAGGGCGTAGAAGCGATAACCGGCTTCTGCCTTCGCTTTCGCGTGTAACGCCATCTGCAGCTTCTGAACACGTTTCGGAGTTGTTAGGTTGCCCAATCTCCCGGTCCCTCACCGCTTGTTGCGTCTGTCTTGAACCAAGGCCCCTTCCCTCCCCCGGCATTATCCGGCTTCAGCGGTACTACGAGCCTCTCCGCCACCCCAGAGCGCCCGGCCTGTCCCTCACGGGCATCCGGTTGATCATCCCTGATCACGCAATGGGGCTTCCCGTGTTGCGTGCGCTTTCCTTGTGTACATGCTGCCGCCACTACCCCGGTGCAGCAGATGGGCGTAGTCCTCGCTCGAAATTCACCCATCCGTGTCAGCCTTCCCCGGAAGGGTTGCCGGGTCGGCCTGCACATCGTCCTTTTCGAGGCTTGCTCAGCGTTTACTCGCGTTGCGGCCTGCACACTCGCGCGGTCACCAATTCGTGACCCGCTACCCGAAGGCTTCAGACATTTCGTCTCCTCCATGCCTGCTCCGGTTGCTTCCGGCTGGAGCGAATCGCCGGGTGGGGCTTGCACCCACTGGAAAGCGCCGCCTTGTCACGGCGCACACCCTCAGCGGACACTCAGCCCTCGCGATGAGAACCGCTTTTCCTTCACCCGATCGGGCTTTCGCAGCTGCCGCCTAGTTCATGCTACAGCAACACTGGGATGCCGCCGCCGCCGCTTCTTCGACGAACAGGTGATGCGACCGGCATCGATAGGGGCATAGGCTAGGCCTACTGCGCGATATAGCCGCCGTCGATCACCAGCTCGGTGCCGGTGACGAACGACGCTTCATCGGAGGCGAGAAATAACACGCCGTAGGCGACTTCGATCGGCTCGCCGAGCCGGCGCAGCGGGGTCAGCGCGATCTTGTCGGCGCGTTCGTTGGCATTGGTCGCATTCAGCATCGGCGGCATATAGCCGGGATGCACCGAGTTGACACGGATGCCGAGAGGGCCATAGCGCACCGCTGCGGATTTCGTATAGATCCGCACCGCGCCCTTCGAGGCGCTGTAAGCCGGATGGCCGCTCGGCCCGCCGATAAAACCCATGATCGAGCTGATGTTAACGATCGAGCCGCCGCCGGTCTTCGCCATTTGCTCGGCGGCGAGCTTGGTACCGAGGAAGACGCTGGTCTGGTTCACAGCGATGACCCGTTCCCAGCCGTCGAGTCCATCCGGATCGCCAACCGAGCTGCCGGAAATCCCGGCATTGTTCACCAGGATGTCGAGCCGCCCGTAGGTCTCCACCGTCTTTGCGATCAGCGCTACCCAGGCGGGCTCGCTGGTGACGTCGATTGCCGCGGCGATGGCGGCTCCGTTGCTCGCGCGAATTGAGGCAGCGACGGCCTCAGCCCGGTCGCCCAGTATGTCGGCGACCACAACCTTGGCGCCCTCCTTGGCGAAGAGCCGCGCTTCGGCCTCCCCCATTCCGTGCGCTCCGCCTGTGACGATTGCGACTTTGCCATCGAGGCGCATGCGTCCCTCCCTGGTTCCCGCTCTATACTGGCGGACCTGCGTGGCGAAGCCGGCACGACCATTACGAACCGTTCTCGATCATCGCGGTCTGGGTCCCGTACAGCATGGACCGAGAGGGGCGAGCCCGCAACGACAGCGCTCAGGAGCTCAGGGCGAACCCCTCGTATCCGCTGAGTGCGACGCCAGCGCAGATCGCACGGTAGCGGGCCATGCCGCCGGCGTAGGGCATGAAGACCCGCGGCTTGCCGGGGATGTTGGCGCCCAGATACCAGGAGTGTTTGGCTTGAGGCAGCAGGGTTACACTGGCGGCCTCATTGACCTGCGTTGCCCATTTCTCCGTCGCGTCCGGCGTCGCCTCGACGCAGAATAATCGGTGCGCGTGCATATGGGCGATGCAGTCGGTAATGAAGTCCGCATGCTGTTCGATGGCCACTGGCATGTTGCACAGCACCGAGGGGCTACCGGGGCCGGTGATCGTAAACAAGTTGGGGAATCCCGGAACCTGCAGCCCCAGATAGGTTCGCGGACCGGTGCTCCATGCGTCCTTGAGCCGGTATCCGTTTCGTCCGGTGATGTTCATCCGTAGGAGCGGACCGGTCATCGCGTCGAAGCCGGTGGCGAAGACGATCATGTCGAGCGCGTATTCGCCGTCTCTCGTCCGCAGCCCGCGCGGCGTAACCCGCTCGATCGGAACCGCTCTCACGTCGATCAGCGAGACATTGTCCCGGTTGTAGGTCTCGAAATAGTTGGTGTCGATCGGTGGCCGCTTGGCGGCGTAGGGGTGATCGATGTCGGACAGCTTCGCCGCAGTCGCCGGGTCCTTCACGATCGAGCGGATCTTGGCGCGGATGAAGTCCGCAGCGGTGTCGTTGGCCGTCTTGTCCAACAGGATGTCCTTGAAGGTGGCGCGGAACCGCAGGCCGCCGCGCTCCCATGCCTCCTCGTACAGCGCCTGGCGTTCCTCGTCGGAGACTCCGAGGGCAGAGCGATCGGCGATGGAGAAGTCGAAACCGTTGACGCTCTCGCGCATCTTCTGGCGGATTTCGGCATAGTTTTCCTTCAGGTAGCGCTGGAATTTCGGTGTAAGCGGGCCGTTGCGGGCCGGCACGCTGTAATTGGGGGTGCGCTGGAACACGGTCAGATGGGCGGCCTCTTCGGCGATCACCGGGATCGCCTGGATCGCGGTTGATCCGGTACCGATTACACCGACCCGCCGGCCCGAGAAATCCACGCCCTGATGCGGCCATTGGCCGGTGTGGTACCACTTCCCTTCGAACGTCTCGAGGCCTGGGATCTCGGCCACATTGGCCGTGGACAGGCAGCCGACGGCGGTAATCAAAAACCGCGCCGACATCGTCTCGCTGGTCTCGGTGGTCACCCGCCAGAGATTAGCGGCAGCATCATACTCTGCCCCGGTGACCCGCGCTTTGAAGCGGATGTTGCGGTGCAGGTCGAAGCGGTCGGCGACGTGATTGAGGTAGCGCAGAATCTCCGGTTGCCTGGGGTAGCGTTCGGACCACTCCCACTCTCGCTCCAGCTCTTTCGAGAAGGAGTAGGAGTAGCAATGACTTTCTGAATCGCAGCGGGCGCCGGGATAGCGGTTCCAATACCAGGTGCCGCCGACCCCGTCCGCCGCTTCCAGCAGCTGAACCGACAGTCCAAGGCGGTCGCGCAGGCAGTACAACTGATAAAGGCCGGCAAAACCGGCGCCGATGATCAACGCGTCGAAGTTGTCGGTCTCTCCGGGTCGGGCTCTGATCGAATGCGTTTCGTCGTCAGGCATGAAGGCTCCGGGTGTAATCGTTTCAAGGGTAGGGTTCAGAGGCAGTTAACGGTGCCCGGCAAAGGTCTGGCGCAGCCAGCCGCAGGCTTCGTTCATCGCGACCCCGGCCTTGTCGACGACACCGGCCCAGAACATGAAGCCGTGATTGACGCCGTCGTAACGCGTCAGCGCGGTGGCTACGCCCGCTGCCCTGAGCCTATCGGCGTAATGTTCGCCTTCGTCGCGCAACGGGTCGTATTCGGCGGTGATGACGAGGGCGGACGGCAAGCCGGCCAGGTCCGCGGCGCGCAGCGGCGCGGCATAGGGATGGACGCCTTCGGACGCGTCACCGAGATAATGGGCCCAGAACCATCTCATCGTATCGCGGGTCAACCCGTAGCCCTCGGCGTTCTCCGCGTAGGACGGCGTGCCGGGCGTGTGATAGTCGGTCACCGGATAGAGCAACAGCTGGGCGCATAATTCGGGGCCGCCCTGGTCGCGCACCCGGAGTGCCGTGACCGCCGCCATATTGCCGCCGGCGCTGTCGCCGGCGACGGCGATGCGCGCCGGGTCGGCGCCGAGTTCGGCGGAATGCGCCGCCGCCCAGCGCGTGGCATAGAGGCAGTCGTCGCTACCGGCCGGGAATTTGTGCTCGGGCGCCAGCCGATAATCGACCGAGGCGACGATGGCGGCGGCACCGGCGCACAGATTGCGGCACATGCCGTCATGGGTGTCGAGGCTGCACAGCACGAAACCGCTGCCGTGGAAGAATACGACCAGCGGAAACGGGCCGGCGTCGCGCGGCGTATAGAGGCGGAGGCGCAGCTGTCCGCCCGGTCCGTCGATCGCCACCTCGCGCACCCCGGCAATCTCGGCCGGCGGCGCCATCAGCGCGACGCGCGACTCGGCCTGGGTCCGCGCCGCCGCGAGCGGCAAGGTATGCGTCGCGGGAACGCCGGCGGCTCTGTCGAGCAGCGTCTGGATCTGCGGATCGACCGGCAATCGCCTCTCCTGGTCTTGGGCCGTGCCAACGTCTTCAATAGAAGACGAACGATTTGTATTGCGATAGCGCCGGCGCTGGACCTATCATGGCGTCGTGCACGGGTCAATGCGCTTGATCAGGAGCGAAATGGACCTACCGCTGGCAGCGGATCCAACCGACGGCTTCCGAGCAAAAGGAGTTCGCCCGGGGCAGGCGAATGCCGCCCGCGCGAGAAGCCGTGCGGATGACCTCGGGCCCGACAATCAAGGCAGTCCGGGCAAGCCGGTGGGCGCGGTGGTCGCGGCCGCCAAGGTGCTGCGCACATTGCATGCCTCGGAGCGGCCGTTGAACGCGAGCGAGGTCGCGCGCGCCGCCGGGCTCCATCGCGGGACCGCCGTACAATATCCTGCGGACGCTGCAAGCCGAGGGCTTTGTCGGGTACGATGACGCGACGCGCAGCTACTCGGTCAGCCTACATATCCTCGAGATCGCCTATGGCGTTTTGCGGCGCAGCGGGTTGATGGATTTGGCGCGCCCGCTGATGCATGCGGTTTCCGATGCTCACGGCGTGTCGGTCTATCTCTCCAAGGTCTTGGGACCTTCGTCGCTGCTGCTGTTGGACTGGGTCGGCGCGGCGCTCCGTACCGATCTCTACGCGACTGTCGGGCGGCAATACCCCGGCCCGGCAGGCGCCTCGGGCGTGGTCATGGCGGCCTTTGGAAACGGCAGCCCAGCCGAGCTCGAGGCGCTGTTCGCGCCGGTCGCCTGGTATCAAAAGCCGTCCTTTGCCGATTTCCTGGCGCGGGCCGAAGAGGCGCGCCAGTCCGGTTTTGCGGTCGATCGCGGCACGATGTTTCAGGGCATCACGCAACTCTCGGTGCCGGTCCTGTCGCCGTCTTGGCAGCTATTGCTGATCCTGACGGCCGCGGGCCATGCGCATGACCTCGATGGCGACGCGCTCGGGCCGTTGAGCCGCGCGATGCAATCGGCGGCGACGCAGCTCTCCGAGAGCGTGCGACTGTTGCGTCTCGGGTGAGATAGGGGTTCGGGTCAGTTCTGTCGTCGGCCGCGAAACGTCGGCGGCGTACTTAGCGAGGTAACAGCATGGTCTCCTCACTGGCGGTCGCGCAACAACCCAAGGCAGACCCGGCTCTCGATTTTGACGCGATCATCATCGGTGCCGGCGTGTCCGGCCTCTACCAGCTCTACAAGCTGCGCGAGCTCGGCCTGACGGTGCGGGTGTTCGAAACCGGCACCGGCGTCGGCGGCACCTGGTACTGGAACCGCTATCCCGGCGCCCGCTTCGATTCCGAAAGCTGGACCTACGGCTATTCCTTTTCCCAGGAGCTGCTCGAGGAATGGGACTGGGAGGAGCACTTCTCGGGTCAGCCCGAAAACGAGCGGTATCTGAATTATGTCGCCGACAAGTTCGACCTGCGGCGCGACGTTCGGTTCAACAGCTGCGTGACCGCCGCGCATTATCAGGAGGACGCGCGGTGCTGGGACGTCCTCCTCGACGACGGCCGCCGCTACACCACGCGCCTCTTGATCACCGCAATCGGCGTGCTGTCGGCGCCGACCATGCCGCGCATTGCCGGTGTCGACACGTTCAAGGGCCAGTCCTGCCACACTCATTACTGGCCTAAGGAACCGGTCAGCTTCGCCGGCAAGCGGGTCGCGGTGATCGGCACCGGCGCTACCGGGATACAGACCATCACCGAAGTGGCCAAGACGGTCGGGCACATGACCGTCTTTCAGCGCACCCCCCAGTGGAGCGCGCCATTGCACAACGCCAAGATCGGCAAGGAGGAGATGGGACGGATCCGGGCCAATTATCAGGAGATCTTCGCGCGTTGCCAGGAGACCTACGGCTGCTTCATCCATGCGACCGACCCGCGCTCGACGCTCGAGGTCACGCCCGAGGAACGCGAGGCCTTTTGGGAGAAGCTCTACAGCGAGCCCGGCTTTGGGATCTGGATGGGCAATTTCCGCGACATCCTGGTCGACCGCGAGGCCAACCGGCTGATCTCCGATTTCGTCGCCCGCAAGATCCGCGAGCGCGTCAAGGACCCGGCCACGGCCGAGAAGCTGATCCCGAAGAACCACGGTTTCGGCACCCGACGCGTGCCGCTCGAGAGCGGCTACTTCGAGGTCTACAACCAGCCCAACGTCAAGATCGTCGACATCAACGAGACGCCGATCGAGCGGATCACCCCGAACGGCATCAGGACGAGCGACGCCGAGTACGAGTTCGACATCATCATCTACGCGACCGGCTTCGACGCCATCACCGGCAGCTTCGACCGCATCGACATCCGTGGGGTCGACGGGGCGTCATTGAAGGAGAAATGGAAAGAGGGGCCGCAGACCTTTCTCGGCATCCTAGTCGCCGGCTTCCCGAACATGCTGATGGTGATGGGCCCGCATGCCGGGCTCGGCAATTTTCCGCGCGCCGCCGAATACAGTGTCGATTGGGTAACCCGGCTGATCCGCTTTGCGCGCGACCGCGGCTCGACGCAGATCGAGGCCACCGATGCGGGCGTTGCCGCCTGGACCGACCAGGTCATTGCGTCGAGCGAGGGCTTGCTGGCCAACGAGGTCGACTCGTGGATGACCGGCATCAACCGCAATGTCGAAGGCAAAGAGACCCGCAGGATCATGCGTTTCAGCGGCGGCCACCCCGCCTTCCGCGACCGCTGCGAGGCGGTGGCGGCAGACGGGTATCGGGAGCTGGCACTGGCTTAGTCGCCACTGTGGCGGCGGAATAGGGGGGTCAACAAAGGTTTGTTCGAACTTCGCCATTAACATGAAGGGAACTGGTCATGAGTCGCGCTTACAATGTCATCGATGCGGACGGCCATATCCTCGAACCGTTGGATCTGTGGGACAAATACATGGATCCGAAATTCCGAGACGGGGCGCCGCACCTCGTCAAGGGCGAAGACGGCAAGGATCGGCTCGTCATCGAGGAGCGGACGGTCGGCGACAGCCGGCGTGGCTTCGGCGGGATCGGCGGGATCGGCGCCCGGCAGGGGGTCGTCGCGTCGGATACGATGAAGTACCAGGAGGGCAGGCCCGGCGGGTTCGATCCGCACCAGCGCATCCCCGACATGGATGCCGACGGCATCGATGCGGCATTCCTTTATCCGAGCATCGGCCTGTTTGCGGGCTCGATCCAGGACCCGGAACTCGCTGCCGCGACCTGTCGTGCCTACAACCGTTGGTTGGCCGATTACTGCAAACCCTATCCCGATCGCCTGTTCGGGGTCGCGATGCTGCCGATGCAATCGGTGGATCTGGCCATTGCCGAGATGCGCTTCGCGCGCAAGGAATTGGGATTCCGCGGCGGCTTCCTGCGGCCGAACCCATACAACAATAAAATGATCCACCACCCCGATTACGAGCCGTTCTGGGCGGCGGCCGAAGACCTCGATTTCTCGATCGGCTTTCATGAAGGCGGCAGCAGTGGCATGCCGACGGTCGGCGTCGACCGTTTCGAGGGGCGCGGCGCAAAGCACATCATCAGCCACACGATGGAAATGATGCTGGCCTGCATGAGCGTGATCTGGGGCGGGGTGTGCGAGCGCCACCCGAAAATCAGGATCGCGTTTCTCGAATCGGGCGGCGGCTGGATCGCACCGTGGCTCGACCGCATGGACCGCCACTTCGACGACCAGGGCTTCAACGATTCCGGCCTCAAGACGCGGCCAAGCGAGTTGTTCCAGTGCAATTGCTGGATCTCGTTCGAGCCGGTCGAGGGCAGCATCAAGGTGCTCGCCGACTATATCGGCCCGAACAAGATCCTGTGGGCGACCGATTACCCGCATCCCGACGGCTTCTTCCCCGGCGCGCCGGACATGTTGCGCGAGCGGCTGAAGGGCACCTCGCCCGAGACCCAACGCGGCGTTTTCGCCGGCGGCGCGATGGGTTTCTACGGCCTCAACTGAGCTGGCGAACCCGCCCTTCGCGCGGTTGGCTCGGCAGCGCCGGCGCGGAGGGCGGGTCAGGTCGGTTCATCCTTCGAGGGAGGCGGAGAACCGGGTTCGAAAGCATAAAACGCTCTCGCGACCGATCAGCCTGCGAGCAGTCCTTTGCGGCGGCTCCAATCCAATACCGCACTGATGCATTGGTGCAGCTGAGCAGGCTGGTTCTGATAATAATGTGTGGCACCTTCGATCCCGACATATTCCTTGTCGGATGTCGCAAGGGCCGAGCGAATCGTCGGATTGTGCGAGGCGGGCACAGCGTCGTCCGCGAGGTTCTCGACCTGCAATACGGGCGTGCGGCGGATGCGCGCTGCGTTCTTCGGCCCTTTCGCGTTCGACAGATCATAGCTCCACTGCGACAGCCAAGACCGCAGCGACGAATATCGCGCAAGGCCCGCGGGCGAAGTGTTCACGGTACGCGGATCCCCGAGATAGCACCAGCCGGAGCGCCGTCCGTTCGGGTCGATACGCGGATCGAGCCATCGCACGTCGCACATCGTCCGGTGGACGACGAAGCAGCGCTCGACCTCGCTCGTCCGCCGCCGGCGAAGCGTGCCGAGCAATTCCTGGCACCACACCGTGATCTTCCGGTTGCGCGCGATCTGGGCAGCCCGGAAGCGATCTATGAACTCGGGCGCATAGGGCGGCTGATGCGGGCAGGCGCTCTCATAGATGTCGAATTCCAACTCCCGTCGGTCGGGGTCGAGTTCGTCGGTCACGGATGGATCGAGCCACTCGGTCAATGTCTCGGCGCGTGACAGGTGCGCGGCAATGAAAATTACGCCGTCGGCCGGTTCGAGACCGGCTCGCGTCAGGTCGACCGCGTCGCCCGCCGGCGTCGCGATGATCGACGGCGCTTCGGCTTCCGCCTGATAGAACAGCGACAGCGAGCCGCCGCCCGACCAGCCGACGAGGATCACCTTCTCGTAGCCGCGGGCCCGGGCGTCCTTGACCCACGCCCCCATGTCGATGGCGACCTTCTCGATGATGAGCCCACTGTCATTCTTTGGATAGCGGCTCGCCGCACACAGGACATGCAACCCCGCGCCAACGAGCGCCCCCGGCATCGGCAGCAAATGCAGGGTCGACGAGGGGTGCATGAAGAGGTAGAGCGTTTTTGACGGTCGCTCGCGCGGGATCAGATATTGGCCCTCGAGCCACACCTTCCCAGAGGCGGAAGAGAACCCGTAAGTCTCGGTGAATCTTGCGGTATCGGGGAAGCTGAGGATGGCTGGGACGCGGTCCCAGCCGGCGGTTGCGTTTGTCATGCGTCAGACATAGCGGAAGCCCGTGAGGAAGCCGATCTTATAGGATACTGGCACGCATCTGTGGGCAGACCGTTTCGACGGTTCGCTCGAAGATGTCTTCGAGCTTCAGGACAAGGTGGCGTCGAGCGTCGCCGGCGTTATCGAGCCGGCGTTGCAGGCCGCCGAGACCGCCCGCTTGGCGGGCCGCCCGACCGACGACCTTGCTGCCTACGATCTCTATCTGCGCGGCTACACGCCACAGTATCGCTTTCTCGCCGCTTGTTACGCCCATCTGGGTCGGCTCGACGATGCATCCCACCCGAGCAGGTCATCGGCACCGCCGGCGGCACCAGCTACGGC
>WNFO01009084.1_pt1 | contig 10043 bp, 9 predicted proteins | sample 5400251 | NCBI WGS metagenome assembly WNFO01 (sample SAMN13153354, study PRJNA577476) | soil metagenome | isolation source: 100 cm saprolite under Madrone tree | place: USA:California | collected 2016-06-14
GGCGACGACTCCAGGATCTGGCGTATGGGCTGCATTCCGCCTTTGCCGAGACTGATGGTGCTGGGGGAACTCGCGCAGTCGGCGTCCGAAGGGGGCAGCGGCGTGAGCGTCGAGGAGGTTGGACTAGTTCTGGCACGGCGTCTCGTCGAGCTATTGTCGGACCGTCCGCGTTCGCGGAAAAATACAGCCCCCCGCGACCGTCGCCGCGCCGTGGAGGCCGCGTTGTGGATAGACGCTCATTCGCATGAATCCATCGCTCTCGACGCCATGGCGCGCGAAACGGGACTTAGCACGTTTTATTTTTTGCGGGTATTCAACCGCGTATTCGGCGTCACACCGCATCAATATCTGCTCCGGTCCCGGCTGCGCCGCGCTGCTCGCTTGTTGACGGAGGATACGCGCGCCATCACCAGTGTCGCGTTCGATGTCGGGTTCAACGATCTCTCGAACTTCGTTCGCACCTTCCACCGCGCCGCGGGCGTCCCCCCGGAGCGGTTCCGGCGGGCAAGCCGCGGCGAGCGCAAGATTCTCCAAGATAGGCTCCGCCCATCTGCCTAGCATGGCGTCTCCATCAACCGGGAGACGACGATGTTCGACCATATAGGCTTGAAAGTTAAAAACCTGCTCGATCCCGACGGCAACAATGTCGAGGCGGTCTGCCTCAGCGGGAAGCAATAGCCATGGCTTCCATTCGCCGCGAAATATCGATCAATGCGTCGCCCGAGCACGTGTGGAGCGCCGTCCGAGACGTCGGGGCCCTGCATACTCGCCTGGTGCCGGGTTTCGTCGTCGATACCAAACTGGAGGACGGTGCGCGCATGGTGACCTTCGGCAACGGCAGCGTAGCACGTGAACTGATCGTCGACGTCGATGACGATAGCCGGCGAATCGCCTGGGCGGTGGTCGGCACGCGCATGACCCACCACAATGCCTCTTTGCAACTCTTTGCAGAGAACGGTGGAACCCGCGGGGTGTGGATCGCCGATTTGCTGCCTCACGAACTCGCGCCGCAAATTGCCGGGATGATCGAGCAGGGGCTCTCGGTGATGAAGCGTACGATGGAAGGGTCGGCCGCCTAGGACGGTTTGCAATATCGCCGCCGCCGTGCCTATGCTGAATGCTCGGACGGCGCGCCGGAGGCTGTCCAGGGCTTTTGGCGGGACACCGATGATTCTGTATGGCCATGCGCTGAGTTCGGCTTCTTATCGGGTAAGGATTGCACTGGCCCTGAAGGGTTTGCAGGTGACTTCCGTGCTGCTGAATTTGCGCGCGGGCGAGCAGCGGCTGGAGCAATTCCTGCAGATCGACGGCGTGGTGCTCACCCAATCGGTGGCCATCATCGAATATCTCGATGAAATCCACCCGGATCCGCCGCTACTGCCGAAAGCGCCTTTGGAGCGCGCGCGCGTGCGGGCGCTCACGCAGGCCATTACCTGCGATGTGCATCCCCTGAACAATTTACGGGTGCTGCAGTATCTCGAAAATCAATTGCGGCAGACCCAAGCGGAGCGCGAGACCTGGTATCGGCACTGGGTGCGGCTTGGGTTCGACGCCATCGAGCGTTGGCTGGTTCGGGACGGCGCGACCGGGCGATTCTGCCACGGTGATGCGCCGACCATGGCCGACGTATGTCTGGTGCCTCAGGTGTTCAACGCGCGGCGCTTCGCATTGGACCTTCAACCGTATCCGCGGATCGTCGGGATCGACGCCGCCTGCCGAGACCTGCCCGCGTTCCAGGGAGCAGCCCCGGAACGGCAGGCCTGAGCACTGGTTGAGCACTAGTAGTGAGGCGGCCGCTCCTGGTCGGGCGGGCGCGGGACCTCGTCGGACTGGGCGCCGCTCAGCCGATCCGTGACTGCCTTGAGTTTCGCCTCCAGCACCTGAATCTCCTTGTGCAGCCCAAACACCACGTCGCTCAACTCGGCGCTCGCGCGCTCCAGAAAGGCGATCTTGGTTTGGATTTGTTCCAGCGTCTCGTCGTCCATCCGCGAAGTTTAGTCCTTACGCGCCGCAGGCGGGCGGGGCGCAAGCATTATGACAACGAATGCCGGGCAATCTATGCCGAGGGGATCTCGACGATCGCGGGAGCCTCGGCCATACTGGGAGCACCTCTGCTACCGACATGGACGGTAAAGACGGAGGACGCACACCAGGGATAACAGGGACCACCGATGCGGGTATTTGGGTGCACGTCGATTCAGGGATTGATCGCGGTGCTGGTTTTGTGCGCCGGGGCGCCTCCCGTGCAAGCCGAAGACTGGTTGCCGATCTCGCCCGAAGAACTCACGATGACCAGCGAGCCCCACGCGCCCGGGGCGCCGGCCATCTTGCTGTACCGACAAGTCGACCGCGATGACAACGGGCCCACCGAGACGATCTACGCGCGAATCAAGATTTTGACGGAAGAAGGGCGCAAGTTTGCCGACGTCGAGATCCCCTTCTACAAGGGGACCGAGTACGTTCACTCTATTCAGGCACGGACCGTCCACTCGGACGGCAGCATCGTCGGCTTCAACAGCACCATTTACGACAAGCCCATCATACAGGCAAGGGCCGTCAAGCTGCTCGCCAAGACTTTCACCATGCCCGATGTTCAAGTCGGCAGCATCATCGAGTATCGCTACAAGCATGATTTCGAGTCCGGCTACGTGTTCAATTCAAATTGGGTATTGAGCGAGGACCTATTCACGAAGTACGCGAAGTTCTCGCTCGATCCGTATCGTCGATATGCAATGAGCTACAGCTGGCCGGCGGGTCTGCCGCCGGATACCGCGCCGCCCAAGGAAGAACACGGCAAGATCCGGCTCGAAACTCACAACGTTCCGGCGTTCGTGACCGAGGAGTACATGCCGCCCGAGAACGAAATGAAGTTTCGAGTGGATTTCATCTACATAGCGGACACTGACGCTGCTCCCGAGAAAGATCCCAAGGTCTTCTGGAAGAAGTACGGCAAAAGGGCCTATCGCCGCGTCGACGATTTCATCGATAAGCGGCGCGCCATGGCGGAAGCGCTCCAACAAATCGTCGCGCCGGGCGATTCTCCGGAGGAGAAGCTGCGCAAGATTTATGAACGCGCCGAACGGCTGCGCAATACATCCTTCGAACGGCGGAAATCGGCGCAAGAGGAGGAGCGCGAAAAACTCAAGAGCGCCGGGAACGTAGAGGATATCTGGAAACACGGATACGCAGATGGAAACCAGATCGCCTGGCTGTTCCTGGCCCTGGTACGCGCGGCAGGCATCCCGGCTGATCCGGTGATCGTCTCGACCCGCGACGTGCATTTTTTCAATGTCAACGCCATGAATCCCAACGACCTCAATTCCAATGTCGTGGTCGTGACGCTCGACGGCAAGGAATTGTACTTGGACCCCGGAACTCCGTTCGTGCCCTTCGGCAGTTTGCCTTGGTCCGAAACCGCCGTCCCGGGTCTGCGGCTCGCCAAGGACGGCGGGACTTGGATCAACACGCCGCTGTCCAAATCCAAGGAGTCGCGTACCGAGCGCAAGGCGCGCCTCCAATTGACGTCGTCCGGGACGCTCGAAGGCAAGGTGACCGTGACTTATACGGGTCAGGAGGCGTTGTGGCGGCGCCTCGAGGAGCGTAATGAAGATGACGCCGATCGAAAGCAGTTCCTCGAGGATCAGATCAAATCGGACATCCCCACCGGGGCGGACGTCGAACTCAGCAACCGGCCGGACTGGGACAGCGCATCGCAACCGCTGGTCGCGGAGTACGGACTGAAGCTGCAGGGCTGGGCGGCTCGCGCCGGTCAACGCTCGCTGCTGCCCGTCGGATTGTTCGGTGCTCAGGAAAAGCGGGCGTTTCAGCACACGGTGCGCATTCATCCCCTGTATTTCAATTTTCCGCACCAGAGCGCCGACAGTGTGAGCATTGAATTGCCGGCGGCCTGGCAGGTGAGCAGCGTGCCGAAGCCGTGCAATGTCGATCGCGCGAGTCTCGTTTACTCGGCCTCGACCGAAGGCAAGACGGGATCGCTGCTCCTGAGTCGCGAACTCACGGTGGACGCGATGCTGGTGTTGACCAAGTATTACCCGACTGTTCAGGATTTTTTCCAGACAGTGCGCGCCCGCGATGAAGAGCAAGTGGTCCTGCTGGCTGCCAAGAACGCGGCGGGGCACTGAAATGCCGGTGCGCCCCGTCTGCCTGGCGGCTTTCTCCCTGTGGCTGGTTCTAGGGACATTCGGTGCGCAACCGGCGGAGGCGGGCGACGCCCCGCCGTGGATGCACGCGCAACTCAACGGCGCTCTTCCGGCGCATGATGACAAGACGGATGCAGTCGTGCTCTATTCCGAAACGACGCTGACCGTTCAACCCAACGGCAAGATCAAAAAACTGTATCGCGAGGCGGTCAGGATACTGCGGCCCGACGGCCAGGCGCGGGGCACCATACGCATATATTTCGACCCACAGAGCCGCATTACCGATCTGCATGCCTGGTGCATTCCCGTCTCCGGTAAGGACTACGAGGTCAAGGAGAAGGATGCCGTCGAATCCGCCATCATCGGCGTCGATGGCGGCGAGCTGATGAGTGATTTGCGCACGAAGACGCTGCGTATCCCGGCTGCCACGCCGGGCAGCGTCGTCGGCTACGAGATGGAACAAGAGCTGCGGCCCTACGTCATGGTGGACGAATGGGGCTTCCAGGACACGGTTCCCGTGCGCGAGGCGCATTACACCTTGCAGCTGCCGCGCGGCTGGGCCTACAAGGCGAACTGGCTCAATCACTCGGAGGAACACGCGACCGAGGCGGCGGCGGGCCAATGGCATTGGTCGATAAACGATGTTCGCGCGATACGCGTCGAACAGGACATGCCGCCTTGGCGCGGCATCGCCGGTAGCATGGTCGTCGCGCTGGTACCCCCGAGCGGGCAGGATCCGGGCATTCAGAGCTGGCACGAACTCGGCGCCTGGTATCTCGGCCTCACGCGCGGCCGTCGCGACGCGTCTCCCGAGATCAAGCAAAAGGTCGCTGACTTGACCGCCTCGATTCCAACCACATTGGGAAAAATGCAGGCGTTGGCGAGATTCGTGCAAAACGATATTCGCTACGTCGCGATTGAGCTGGGCATCGGCGGGCACCAACCCCATCCCGCCGCCGAAGTATTCAGCCATCGCTACGGCGACTGTAAAGACAAGGTCACGTTGCTCAGCACGATGCTCAAGGAAATCGGCATCGAATCCTACTACGTGCTCATCAACACCGAACGTGGGTCGGTCACGGCGGCCACGCCGCCCAACCTTGCCTTTGACCACGCCATTCTCGCCATTGTGCTGCCTGCCGATCTCGAGACGGACGCTCTGCAGGCGCGCATCACGCGTCCGAAGCTCGGAAAAATCCTATTTTTCGATCCCACCGATGCGTTCACCCCGCTTGGCCGGCTATCGGGCGCGCTGCAGGCCAACTTTGGAATGTTGGTGACGGCCGAAGGCGGAGAGCTGCTCGAGCTGCCCCAGCTGCCGGCGGACACCAACGGCATCGAGCGCACGGCGAAGCTGACCTTGGATGACAAGGGCACTCTGCGCGGCGATGTGCACGAGGTTAGATCGGGCGATAGGGCGGCGGCGCAGCGCCATGAATTGCGCGCGACGACCCAGGATACGGATCGAATCAAACCGGTGGAAGCCGTCATGGGCGCTTCATTCTCGACATTCCAGATCCTCAAAGCCACGGTCGGCAACCTGCGAGTCCCCGACCGGCCCTTCGAGTGGAACTACACATTGGAGGCCGAGAGTTTTGCCAAAGCGGCAGGCGATCTCCTGTTGGTGCGGCCGCGGGTGTTGGGCAGTAAAACCAGCGGCATGCTGGAGACGAAGGAGCCGCGCCAATATCCCGTCGAGTTCGCGGGACCCGAGCGGGACACGGATGTATTTGAAATTTCGCTGCCGCCGGGCTACGAGATAGAAGAGCTGCCGCCGCCGGTCAATGTCGACGATGGCTTCGCCTCCTACCACAGCAAGACGGAGATCGTGGGACGCGCGCTGCGCTATACGCGCACCTTCGAGATCAAGGAGCTCAGCGTGCCGGTAAGCAAGGTGGGGCAGCTCAAGGACTTCTATCGCATCATCGCCGGCGATGAACGCAATTCGGCGGTCCTGAAGCGCGTGCCGCCGTAGAGGGCATCGCATTCGCGTCAGCCTCAGTTCGGCTTGAGCCGGAATATCGTCCTTGCTATCGTCGGGTCTTGGAGAGCCGAATCCAGCTACGCCTCGTGCGGTTGGCGCTTACAGCGATGCTGATGGGCGCGACCGCTGCTCATGGCGTTGAATCCGCGGCGCAGGCGATTGAGCCGCCGCCGGCGCCCGGTCCGCCCGCGGGACTTGCCGATTCGGCGGCATTGCGCGCAACAGTGTTCGGTACGCCTCCGCAAGACATGGCGCCGATGCCGAGCAGAGTGCCGCTGGCGGAAATCAATATCGCCCTGCCTTGGGCGCGGCCGCTGCCCGATGTGTTCTGGTTCGATCGCAAACTGCGCGTGTGGTTTTCCGCGCAGGACAAGCCTGCGCCCTTGGCTATTCTCATATCGGGCACGGGAAACGACGGCAATACCGCGAAGCTTTCGGTATTACGCGGCGCACTCTATGGCGCCGGTTATCACGTCCTGACCATGCCGTCCCCGACGTTTCCGGGCTTCATCGTGTCGACATCGAGCACGGGGGTCGCGGGCGATTTGATGCAGGACGGCCAGGATCTGTACGCAGCCATGCGGCAAATCGTCGCGCATCTGCCCCGAAAGGTCCGAATCACCGATATCGACGTGCTGGGGTACAGTCTCGGCGGCGCCAACGCGGCCATCGTGAAATCCATCGATGCGCGGGAGGGCAAGCTCAAGATCCATCGCGCCGTCATGATCAATCCGCCGGTCAGCTTGTTCTCGTCGATCGGCCGGCTCGATAAACTGTTCGCCGCAAGCATAGGCTCCGACGACGATGCGGTCGAAAGACTGTACCGGAGGTTGTACGCCGAGCTCGCCAACCTGTACCGGGCGTCGGATCGAGTACAGATCGACGAAGAATTCCTTCTTGGTGCCGCCGCCACGGTGCTGAAGACGGACGCGGAATTCTCCGCGGCCATTGCGTTGAGTTTCCGCATCGACCTGGAGAATATGTTCTTCGCCGGCGACATTTACGCCGGCACCGGCGTCGTCGTCGATCCGAAACATCCGCCGAGAGTCGGAGATTCGCTCGAGGAAACGCAGCGTATTTTGCGCAACAAACCGTTCTCGGAATATTTCACGAAGGTGTTCGCGCCCTATTATTTGAAGCAACGGCCCAATTCAACCGCCGCATCGCTGATCGCCGATAATCGTCTCGACATCATCGGCGGCAGCTTGCGCGATGACACCGATTATTACGCGCAGACCAACAGCGACGATCTCATACTCGACAAGCAGGAACTGGCGTGGCTCCGGGACACTCTGGGTTCAAGAATTGCCGTGTACGACCATGGCGGTCACCTCGGCAATATCGGTGAGCGGCAACAGGTCGCGGACATGCTCGACATGCTGGCGGGGCGCTGGCCGGGAGCGGCGAAATGAGGTGCGCCCTTGCCGTGGGGTTGCTCGTCATCGCCCTCGGCGGCTGCGCTTCTCAAAGTGTCAGTATTCGAAGCCTGCCCCCGGAAGACCCGGCGGCTGAGAATGCGGCGGCCGTGGAAAGCGCGGCTGCGTTCGCCGCCGCCGCCGCGACGGCGAACGCAGGTGAGGCCGGTCGGGAAGCCAAGGAAGGCCAGGAAGCGCTCCTGCCGGTGACTCCGGCGGACGCGCCATCGATGTATACCTACGATCCGTGGGAGCGCCTCAACCGCTTCACCTATCGGTTCAACGCGAGGTTCGACGAAGCGGTCTTCCTGCGCGCGTCGAATGCCTACCGCCGCGTTCCCTCGCCGATTCGTTCCGGCGTGCATAACTTCTTCGGCAATCTCTCCGAAGTCGACAGCGTGGTCAACTACACCCTGCAATGGCGGCTCAAGTCGGGCCTGCGCAGTCTTGGCCGGTTCGTGATCAACAGTACCGTCGGCATCGGCGGCCTGATCGACGTCGCCGCGAAGCTCAAGCTCCCGGGCGCGCCGACCGGCTTGAGCACCACGCTGGCCAAGTGGGGCATGCACCCTGGCGCGTATCTGGTCATTCCGCTTCTCGGACCTTCGACCTTGCGCGACGGTCTCGGTTTTCTCGGCGATTACGCCACCTCGTATGGAATCGACGTCGCCGGCCTGTATCGGGGCGACGTGTCGTGGGCGCTCGGGCCCGTCAATGCCGTGGATCAGCGCTCGAACATCAGCTTTCGCTACTATTCGACCGGCTCGCCGTTCGAGTATGAAAACATTCGCTTCCTATACGTGCGCAAACGATTGATCGAGGACGAAGGCCTGCGCTCGAAAAATTCGCGAAGAGGCGCGAAATCGACGACCCAGCAGGAGAATGCAGTCGGCGAGCCGGCGGGGCAGTGAGTCACGCCCGTTCGTTTGCCTGCCAAGGCGCGGCATCCGGGCGTGCCGAGTCCGAGAGTGAACTTGACGCGTTACCACGGGGTAGAGCCCGAGCGCCAATACAGGCGCCCGGGCGGAGGACAAGAGATTGCTACGGTGTGCGCTAGAAGATCGTCGCACGCTTAGCGAGCGCCGTGATCCCGTAGGTTGGATTGAGCACCACGTCTTGACCGTAGTTGGTCAAGTCCGAGGGCTGTGTGTAGACCCCACAGTTGTAGGTCATGCTGAACCAATTGTTATCGGACTGGCAGTTCGCCAGGTCGTTGTCGTCCCACGCCCAGGCGAGCCATCCCAGGTTGTTAGCCTCGGCTGCCGTGATTACCTGTCCCGGGGTGACCATGGTAGGACTGGGGCCGATATCCAACCCAGGGCCAAATTCCGTGATCGCAAATGCCATTCCGTAGGTCTGGCTGAGCCCCACCAGTTCCGAGAAAATCGTATCCATCTGAGCAACCGTGGAGTAACCGTTAGCCAATCCGTAGAAGTGAAAGGCGAACATCACGTTCTTTTGCGGATCGCTATTGAACACGGCTGCGGCATAGTTCATGAGGTCGTTCGGGTCCTGTCCGCATCCACCCGTGTCGATGAGGAGTGTCCCCAAGTATCCAGCAGCCCGCATCGATGCGATTGCGCTGATATAAGAATCTCGCCACACCGTGCTGTTCGACGGCCCCCATTCATTGGCGATGTTGACGATTGAATTTTTGTTGAAAGGCGTCCACACGGCGGCGTTATTGACCCAGTTATTGACCACCGTTGTCAGAACAGCCGTCGTCGTGTTGCACGAGGTATTGGTCCCCGACCCGTTCATCGAAGAGGTGATGACAGGAACTTCCTTATTCGCGACGTGCTGCGTCTGGACGATATTGGCAAGCCCTGACCACGTTTGGCCGTAGTCGGTTTCGACGAAGATCCGCACTGCGTTGGCGCCAGACTTCAAGATTCCGGCAGCGGAATTCGAGTCGTAATGATTCCGATCCACGCCGCGCATGCGAAATTCATTGCCATTCGCGTCGTATAACTTCCCGTTCAGAACGAAAAAGCCATCACCCGTGTTGTAGGACGGGCGCGAGACCGTGCCGCTGGCCGCTATCGATACCGTCGCACTCTGCGTCGTCGTGCCACCGGTCCCGTTGCACGCAATCGCGTAGGTCTTGGTTGACGTGATGTTGCCAATGGTCTCGGATCCCTGGATCCCCATGCTGCCTGACCAATCACCCGATGCCGTGCAAGTCCCGGCATTGGTGGAGGACCAGGTCAAGGTTGAACTGCCGCCGCTCGTCACGCTCGTCGGGCTTGCACCGATCGAGACCGTGGGCGGGCTGGCTGCCGGCGCGCTGCTTGCGTCGCCATTGATCGTCACGATCGCGGACGTGGTCGTACCTAGAGATACGCCTGAAGCGCCCGCAATGGCGACTGCAAAGGTCTTGCCGCCCGCAAACGGCTTCGCGTTGCTGATGGGGACCACGAAAGACTTCGGCGCCGTATCGCGGTTGCCCCAGCTGAGCGAGCCGTGCGTGGCGGTGTAATCAGC
>WNFO01016332.1_pt1 | contig 10043 bp, 10 predicted proteins | sample 5400251 | NCBI WGS metagenome assembly WNFO01 (sample SAMN13153354, study PRJNA577476) | soil metagenome | isolation source: 100 cm saprolite under Madrone tree | place: USA:California | collected 2016-06-14
AGACCCATCCGTCGGTCGTTATCTTGGTCGTTTCCGCCGTTTTCCGGAGCAACGAACAGCATTCGGTGTGCGTCGAGTATGCTCGCCCATCCATCGGGAACCTCGGTGACGACTTCCTCTGCATCGATGAAGACAACCAAGCCATAAAGTACGTCGCCGGTATAGCTTTCCGGAACGTGGACCAAATACCTTTCATTCTTTGGATCCAGTCCGTAGCTGACATGTACATCGCGGTACTTGGGTTCAAGCGTCTTCCCGCCAAGCGCAGTGATGAAATCGCCCTTGCGGCCAATATTGTTCGCGAACGGTGAATTGCACGAGCAGAGAAAAGTCAACACGAGCAAGACAATTCCGCAAGAGTTCCTGGCCCTCATCTTATGTTTGCGTTCATTGGCCGTCTCAGCCATTTCACAGGAGACGGGCTTCAGACTTGAAGTGATGCGTCGAGACATAGCTTAGAAACCTCTAGGAACCGTCGGAATCATTATGCTTTGACTTCTTGGGGCGAGGGAAAAAGCCTACACCGTAAGCCACCAGATAAACGGCCATTGCAGCAAAAATTTTCCGCCCGATATAGGACCCAAGGGATTCTGCCGGGTTGGTTGGAATACCCTTAAGCCCAGCAAGTCCGGTAAGCCCCAGAACAAAGGCAAGAACTCTTTTTGTGGCTTTCATGTTCTCTAGATTATAAAAAAGGGGATCGTACAGACCCGCCAAATGTTCTCTTATCTTCACAAGCAACACGTCGCCCGACTAGCTGGCGGATTCTCCATACTTTCAGAGTACCAATGTACGTGAGATAGACTAAATTTGAAAAGCTACACATATCTGATGCATCTTAAGAGTTAGCTTCCCGCATAATCTAGCGCCGAAGAATTGCCGCGAAGAGGAAGCGTTTGTTGGTTGAGCAGGCTCGGCCTGCAACGGGCAGTTCCAAAAACGCTTTTCTGTCACAAGGGAACAGAGTTCACCAGCTAGGCGATAGGCCTCATCCCGGAATTGAAAATCGCACTTCGCACGAGCCCTTCTTGGTTTTTTTGCAGTTGTACTAGGGGAAAGAAGTCCTGACTGTCAAAATTAGCGGGGCACTGCGATACCCACGCTTCTTCTCATGATCGTAAAGGTGATTGCGAACGATTTGTTGATGCCGACGAGGAATCGTCCGTGGATGACTGAGAAATCCAAAATAGTCCCCGCGAGAGCGCCAAAGTCGCCAAAGCAGCGGCAAGCCCGGTTAAAGCAAGATAAAAACTCGGCTTGAACGCACCTACGAACGCAAGGATCAGCCAAATGGCGATTACGCAGGGAACGATAAGAATCCAGATGATGAGACAGATAATGAGCGCTTTCACAGGGCACTCCTCGCGGCGCTTTGAGCGCCCTTTCCAAACCATGAGTCTCGAGTTTCAGCGGAAAGTTGAAATCTTAAGCTAGCCTGCGACCCGAGTTCCCAAGCGAGAGTGGTCTCGTCCCGCAGCTCCAGCACACTCGAGGCCTTAGAGAGTGTAGGGAGCAATACTGGTGCCAAAACGCTCCGCCTGGACTAGCATCATTACTAGCGACTTGTTTTTCTAGAGACGGGTGCATCTGACGAGCTCCCGTAACGCGTCGATGGGGCCTTTCCCGATGTGCATTTCCAGATTGACAAGCTTCAGTTTGTCAATGATTCACGGCTTAAGGAGTTCACTTAGGTTCCGTGAGCGAGGCTCATTCGTGCCAATTCTTGCTTGGTGGTGCCCGCGAACAACTCTAGGTTCAAGTTCGTATCATGCAAATGCGCTCGGAGGGAAATGGTTTGCCTAATAGGCGCAAGACTTTGCCAACCATCTAGCATTCCATCGGTCGACAGGCTGTCTTTGGGCACTCCACGCGCCCTCGGTTTAGCAACTTATGTTCGGGACCCCTGGGCCCGTTCAGCGCGGCTGGGCTACCGCCTGAGAAAGATATGGCATCAGCGTCGGAGGGGTGCCGTTCGGATCGAGGATCCAGAATCTGCGATTACTAAAATAGTTGATTAACTCCTGATTTTTCGTCGGACCCAGATCGCGCGCCCATACGATTTTCGAGGCGTCAATGTCCGCTGCGTTGTAGACCCAATCAAACGTATTTTGATCGATTCCCTTCCGGGCAACAACGAATACCAGATGCAATCCACCCAATCCCTTTAGTACCGAGATCGTGTCGCGGCGCTCCGGAAATTTATAATTTTCCGACGCCCAGGTTTTGAGTCTTGGAGGAGTCAAGGGGATTCCCAAAATTGGTGCGGAGACGCGAACAACTGCAAGCACAACGCAAAACACAACGATTGCCCTGGTGATTCCCAAGCCCACGGGTTTAGCCCCAAAGTACAAGGGCCGGATATATCTCATCGTCCACAAAACGAACGCGTAGACCAGGGTTGTAACCGGCGCAGCGTAATGCGGCAAGAAAAGGAATGGCAACGCCATTCCAGCTAATGAAACACCAGCAGCCAGCAAGAGAAATCGCACCCCTCCCGGAAAATCCGAAAGTTTCGCCCCGACGGGCAATGCCAACAGCAGCATCAGAAACGGAACCGTCAGCATCGGCCCGAAGTAGAAAAGCCAGAAGAGGAAACTCCGGAGGAGGAGATTTTGCAAAGGATGCTGTACGGCGAAATTGAAGAGTTCGCGCTGTGCATCATAAAAATCCCCTAGCTCGGATGAAGTATAGGGAGGCGCTGATCTGAGGGGCATCCACGGGAAGAGAGGGACACTCGAATATATACTCTCATGGACGAGATAGGGAGGCCGGAATGGTCCTCCCGTCGTCTTCCAGAAGTAAAACGCCATGGCGCCGAGCGTAACAGTTATGATGATTCCGAGCGGCAAAATGACCCACAGAAGTCTTCTCTGAATCCGCTGCTCATCCTTTCTAAGCAGCCAAACCAGAAGAGCAATGGCAACCGGAACCGCCAAGAACAGGCTCTCGTAGGGGCGGCTATTGAATAGGAGCGCCAAGCCGACTCCCATCCACGTCGCGTCCCGGGCTCGCTGTTTTTCCTTGATCCGAGGCAGCGCACCCAGCACCAACGCGGCACCGAGCGCCGCAACCGCGCCACCCCAGTAGCTATTCGCCCAGTAACTGAAGGTTCCGAGCCGAATTACGGCAAGTATCCCACCCAATAAAGCCCAAGCCGGAGGCATCCATCCCTGCATCATCCAGCAAATCGCGGCGCACATCAGCGCCGAGCTCAGCAAAACGCCCCAGAACGGATGCCCGAATGTCACCTGGCCAATCGCCAAGAAGATTCCCTGCGCAGGGTAATACTTGGAGACGTAGGTAGGAACCATATTGACGTGAAACGTCTCGAAGTGAACCCACATGGGGTGCGTTGGGTTGGCGAGCCGTCCGTCGGCAAACGTATCTGCCATGAGCAGATAACTGAACTCGTCGTGTATCGCCGGGCTGGGAACCGGAAGGATCGGCAAAACGGCGAGCCGCGCGAAGACTGCAAGGATTCCCACTGCAACCACTGACAATGTCCGGCGCTGCGCGAACCGGCTAAAACTGGATTCGATATGCTCGAACCAACGCGAGCCGAGATACGGAAACGCGAAGGCCCACAAAATCGCCGCTATGGCGAGGCATATTTCAATTCGGAGCATTTTGACCTTAGGGGCAAAAACCGAACGGATAATATCACCGACTGAATAGCACAAATCTCCGTGCGAATAGCGGCGAGTTTTCGTTCGGTTTCCAGGCACGTGGAATATATCGACTTCTTACACTGTGGAAGGAATCGCCGTGAAAACACTTCCTGCTGAGGAAAGGTTTTGCCTCGTAGCCGAAAAACTTTCCCTCGAAATAAGTTGATGAGTTTGCGGCTTGCTTTCCCGCCTCCAGCATGGCATTTGGTTTCAGCAACATACGTTTTGGTTTGAGTGAGCACAACTGGCACTTGGCTTGCTTTACCAGCGGTTAACGACCTGGCCGAGGTTGCCTGGTTTCCATGGCCAGAATCTTGGCCCGTCCCCCCGAACTGACATCAGATGCTAAGCGGAGGACCGTGAGCGACTTACACGTTGCATTGGGTGCCGATTCGGCAACCGAAGGCACGTTAATTCCTGCGGCATCGGACGCTTGCGCGCCGGCGGCAGCACCGCACGAACAATCGGTTTCGTTGCTAAGGCGCGTCTTCACTTTCCCCGCCATGTTGGGAACAGTCCTCGTCGCAACGGTTTTTTATCAAGGGCGCGGTTTTCTTGTAGATCCTGACATGTGGTGGCATGTCAAGGTTGGCCAGAGCATCCTTGACACGCGCAATTGGCCGACCGTCGATCCCTATTCGTTCACTGTTAAAGGTACTCCCTGGATCGCCTACGAGTGGCTTGGCGATGTGTTGCTGGGCGCGGTGGCCCGTTTCGCTGGCTTGCAGGGACTTGACGCTCTTCTGATCGTCCTGGGCAGCGTCATAATGATTGCGCTCTACTTCTACGGGGCGTTGCGTTCGGGGAATTCCAAAGCAGGTTTCGTCGCTTCCAGTTTGCTCTGCCCGCTCGCCCTTCTGTCTTTCACTCTCCGCCCTCAGATGCTGGGGTATCTCTTCCTTATCCTGACGCTCATCGTGCTCGAGCGGTTCCGCCAGAACAAACCTCGGGCATTGTGGTTTCTCCCGCTACTGTTCTTGGTCTGGATCAATACACATGGCTCGTTCATCATTGGATTAGGAGCAGTTTTTGTCTATTGGGCGGCTGGCCTGAAAGCATTTCGTTTCGGGGAAATTGAAGGGCGGCGCTGGACTCCCGCCGAGCGGTTTCGTCTTGAATTTGTCTTTCTCCTGTGCCTTGCGGTGCTCCCGGTCACCCCGTACGGAACCCGCCTCGCTGTCTATCCCTTTGATATGGCTTTCTCTCAGCCAATAAACGTGGCGAGTATAGTCGAGTGGCAACCGATGCCATTCGACATTCCGGAAGGGAAATTATTTTTGGCTCTTGTAGTTGGTTTTTTCGTTGCCCAGATGCTCTTGCGCCCTATTTGGGAGCTGGCGGAATTGGCACTGTTTCTTTTCGGCGCAATTATGGCTTGCCTTCACGCACGACTTCTGATGCTTTTTGTGCCTTTCTTTGCACCGTTATTCGCCACGATGTTGGCCCGTTGGTTGCCACGGTATGATCGCAAGAAGGAGCACCACGCTTTGAATGCATGTCTAATGACGGGCATGGCAGTAGCAACGGTGTGGTACTTCCCCACTCGAGCGCGCCTCCAAGAAATTGTTTCCAGTCACTTTCCGGCTCGGGCAGTGGACTACGTGCGAGGTCACGCAATTCCCGGTCCTATGTACAACACCTACGGTTATGGCGGCTATCTCATCTGGGCGCTTCCAGAGCAAAAAGTGTTCATCGATGGTCGCGGCGATCTCTACGAGCGTGGAGGCACTCTCTCCGACTATTCGGAAGTGGCGAGGCTGGAAACAGCGGCTTTTGCTGTTCTCCGCAGCTACCGAATCCAATCCTGTCTTCTCCGTCGCAGCGAACCGCTCGCGACGGTCCTCGGCAATGATCCTGACTGGCACAAAGAGTACTCGGATGATATAAGCGTCTTGTTCGTGAGGCGGAATATACGTGCGGTCTCGGATGCCATGCGCGAATCGGCAACAATCGGGCGGAAGGAATGAAGAGTGTGCCCGTAAGTGAGGCTTCGGGGCAAAGGCCCCAGGAAAGATTTTGCCTTATTGCCGCAAGACTTTGCTTAACAAGACCTTTCATTGGTCGTCTCACTGACCTGTTGGTCGTTTTACGAACTCCAAAGTGGAGCAGTTTCAGGAATTTACGAGGCGTGGGCCCCCTCAAGGACCGGGTACGATTTGGCTCAAGGCGTGCTCTCCAACCAGACAGTCAGTAATAGTCCCCAATTCAGTATCAGGTATTTTACCGGATCTTGGTTTCCAAGATGAGAGTCTTGGTGTCGGGGACTGGTATATGCAATTTCAAATCTGACGAAGGAGAATACGCATGACGTTCAGAATGTTCATGAGCAAGTTCCATCAGGAAGAGTCGGGTCAGGATTTGGTGGAGTACGCGCTGGTCCTGATTGCCGTTGCGACCGGTGTTTTGGCCGGCTCCAAAACGCTGTCTTCGGACTTCGGCATCTGGATGACGAACCTCCAAACCAAAATTAGCGGCTACTTGACTTAACCGGGCCACGGCGCCGGGCAGCAATTGGCCGCGCGGCGCGGCGCCACCCTTTCGAGGCAAGGCATGGACCGCCTTGGGCAACTCTCTTTTGTTCTTTGCACCCAGAGACTAGAAGGGGTTTTTTTTGCATAGCATAATATTTACTAAGGAGATATAACATGACGTTCGCTCAGTTCATTAGCAAGTTCCATCAGGAAGAGTCGGGCCAGGATTTGGTGGAGTACGCCCTGGTTCTGATTGCCGTTGCGACCGGTGTTTTGGCCGGCTCCAAAACGCTGTCGTCGGACTTCGGCATCTGGATGGCGAACCTCCAAACCAAGATTAGCGGCTACTTGACTTAACCGTGCCACGGCGCCGGGCAGCAATTGGCCACGGGGCCGAGCCTCGATTTTGAGGTGCTGCCGTTGGCCAATTCGCACGCTCGATGCAGCCATGGCAAGAGACGGAATACAACATTCTTGAAATGGTCCTTATGAATTCGGCTCAAATCACCGGAATGCTGGCCGTGGCAGTGGCAATGTGTGCCGCGTTCACTGACGTTAAGGCGCGACGCATTCCCAACCGGTTAACTTACCCGGCTATTCTGATCGGCTTGGGACTGCAGGGTGCGCTCCATGGATGGAAAGGGCTGCTGCTCAGTGCGAGCGGGGGCCTTCTGTTTGGAGGCGTCTTGATGCTGTTTCATCTCGTTCGGGCAATGGGGGCGGGGGACGTGAAGCCCGAGACGCTGCAGAACACATTAGGGGTGATGGCATTTCATGCGCAGCACGGACTGCAGACACACCCCACCGTTAATCTTGATAACCCGGGCGCCGTGCGCATGCCCTATGGGCTGGCATTTGCAGCCGGCACATTGTACTGGGCTGTTTCAACACAGTTGTGGAGGTAATTCATGGGTACCCGACGACTTGCTTTCGCTCTAGTAGCCGCCCTGGTGATTTCGCTGGGCATCACCTCCGTTTTCTATGCGCGCATTACACGCACGCAGGCCAACTCTCGCCCGAAGACCAAGCGCATCATTGCGGCCGCGGTTGCTTTGCAGCCAGGCACTCCCATTACCGCTGAAAACCTGACGGAGATTGACTGGCCCGTGAATGTGCCGCTGGAAGGGCTAATCGAGAAAAAGGAAGACGTCACAGGTCATGTGCTGATGTACGCCGTGGCGGTGCAGCAACCGGTGCTGCAGCGTGACCTGGCGTCCAGCGCAAGTTTGGGTTTATCGGCCAAAATTCCGGACGGCATGCGCGCGACCGCCGTAAAGACCAATGAGGTCACGAACATTGCCGGATTTATCTTTCCGGGCTCCCACGTGGATGTGCTGGTCACCTTAAAGCCCGACAATAATGCTTCAAGCACGGAGACACGCACGGTGCTGCAGAACGTTCTGGTGCTGTCAACCGGAACGAAGATCGACCCCGATCCGAATGGCAAGCCGGAGAACGTAAACGTAATCACGCTGCTGGTAACCCCGGAACAATCGGAAAAACTGGCGCTGGCGCAGAATCAGGGCACCATCCATTTTGTCTCGGCGAGTCCGGACGTCCGGCCGGTTGATTTTGCCGAACTGGCTGGAATAGCAAAGAAGCCGCTCGAGCCGGAGATGAAACACGTGAAGCAGGTTGCGGCGGCGGTGAAACCTCTGGCGGTCTACACAGTGGAGACGCTGGTGAACGGCAAGACCACAATTGCCAAATTCCCGAAGAAGCTGGAATAGGACGAAGGAGGCCATTCTGCAAGTTCATCTTGCAACACGCTGTTTGCTGGTGCCGTGCATGTTGATTGTCTTGGGCCTTTGCGGGCCGGCGAGAGCGCAGATCCCTGCTGCACCCGCCACGCAACTGAAACTCCCTACGGAACCAGCTGCGCCGCAGACAGCGGCTGCCGAGAACGCCGGCAACCAGGTTCTGCACATCCTCGTGGGCCACTCGGTAGTAATCCGCACCGATCCTCGCCTCCTGCGCGTGCTGGTCGGAAATCCTGCGGTCGTGACCACGGCCACGACGGCACCCAATGAAGTGGTCGTGACCGCAACTGCGGCGGGCAGCGGCAGCGTCATTCTTTGGCAGGAGAACAATCAATCGCGGATCATCGAAGTGTTCGCCGATGTGGACGTGTCGTTGTTGCGGGACGCGATTGCACGCGGGTTGCCCGGCGAGGCTATCCAGGCAGAGTCTGAAGAGGGCAGGGTCATTCTGACCGGAACGGCATCGTCCCCCGCGGTCGCAGACCAGATCGCAAAGATGGCGGCGCCTTTTTCGAAAGAGATTGTGAACTCGATGCGAACGGCGTTGCCGACGCGGCAGAAGCAAATACTGCTGAAAGTGCGATTTGCCCAGGTGGATCGCACGAAGTTGTCCGCTTTTGGCATCAACCTACTCAGCACCGGAGCCGCGAACACCATTGGAACGGTGACCACGCAGCAGTTCGGGACGCTTGCACCCTTCAAGTTGACCGACACCATCGGGGTGCCCACGAAGGGGTTCACCACCGAGGAGACCCTTTCTGATCTGCTGAACATCTTTATCTTTCGGCCTGACATTCACCTGGGCGCAACCATTCGCGCCTTGCAGCAACAAAATGTCCTGCAAATCCTGGCCGAGCCGAACCTGCTGGCAGCCAATGGGGAGCCGGCCCGTTTCCTGGCTGGTGGAGAATTGCCCTACCCAGTGCTCACGGGCGCAGCCGGCCAGGCCACGGTGACCGTGCAGTTCAAGCCCTTCGGCGTCAAACTGGAATTTACCGCGAACATCGAGAGCGACAACACGATCCGGTTGAAGGTCTTCCCGGAAGTGAGCTCGCTTGATTTCACCAACGCGGTAACCATCAGCGGATTTGTGTTGCCGGCCATTGCGACTCGCCATGCTGAGACTGTGGTGGAGTTGAGAGACGGCCAGAGTTTCGGCATCGCCGGGCTGCTCGATCAGAGAACGACGGCGCAATTCTCCAAGGTGCCAGGCATCGGGGATATCCCGATTTTGGGACAGCTATTTCGGTCCAGGTCGGTGAACAAGACGAACTCCGAACTGATTGTGATCGTCACGCCAACCATCGTGGACCCGGCGGCAACACCAACCGCTGCCCCCCAGGTGCCTAAGATGCCGATCACACCGCTAGAGCAAAAGCAATTTGACACGAAGATCCCACCTGGGAACGGGAGCAAATGAACATGGGTACGGTTGAAAGGACAGCCCGAATCGGTGTAATGGCGGTGTGCCTCGATACTATGTCATTCGAGGCTTTGTCTCATTTCATGGCGGGCGTTCCCGGAGCAGTCATCTTTGGAAATCTGGACCATTATGTGGGTGTTGAGCGAGAGATAGGCCGCGCTCTGGACCTCGCACAGACCCGGATTTGTTTTATTGATTACGACCGGAATACCGAAGAAGCAATCTGGATGACGGAGCGATTGCGCTCCGAATATCCGGACGTGCACAGTTTTGCTGTATCGGCTTATTCAGAGCCTGAAGCGATTATCGCCGCCATGCGCGCAGGTTGCGCCGAATATCTGCTGAAGCCTATGCAGCACGAGCGCGTGCTGGATGGAATGGCACGTGTGGAAGCAAAGCAGAAGAAAAGAGCTCGGTCGACAGTTCGTGGAAGGGTCATCACTCTTGTCGGTTCAAAGGGAGGGACTGGTGTTACCTCGCTGGCATTGCATCTAGCGTTGGAACTGGCTCAGGGGAAGCGAAAATGCCTTTTGGTAGATCAGCACCCCGCGCTGGGCGATGCATCGCTGTATCTCGGCACAGGTCGTCACCAGTACAGTTTTTACGAACTTGCCAGCAACGCGGACCACTTGGACGAAGAGCTGTTGCGCGGCTTTCTGCTGCACCATAATTCCGGGCTTGATCTCCTCGATTCGCCCGAAACCGTGGATGCGATTCATGG
>WNFO01006921.1_pt1 | contig 10042 bp, 7 predicted proteins | sample 5400251 | NCBI WGS metagenome assembly WNFO01 (sample SAMN13153354, study PRJNA577476) | soil metagenome | isolation source: 100 cm saprolite under Madrone tree | place: USA:California | collected 2016-06-14
TTCTTGGTGAAGCTGGAAAACACGCTCAGGCCGGCGCGCCGGTTCATGTGCAGCCGCGTGGAGACGGAGTACGAGAGCCCGCGGTCGACCCGGATCGCGTCGACCAGGAGCGAAGTGAAGCCTCCGCCGAGCGCCGTGTTCGCCACCACGGCCTCGGCATGGCGCGGCGTGGACCGCGGCAGCCCGGGAGCCACGATCCGCACTTGCGCCTGGGTCGCGTCGGGCTTGTGGATGATCACCGCGCGCGTCGCCAGCGAAGGCGCGAGCGCCGTGAACTGCAGGGCGCTGCGCTGGCTCCGGCCCGGCCAGGACGATTCCCACTGGGCGAGCTTTCGCTTGAGCAGCTCGATCAGCTCTTGCGGCGTGGACTGGCCGACGGCAGCGAGCAGCCCACCCTGCTGCTGGAAGCGCGTCGCGTGGAAGCTGAGCGCGTCTTCCCTCTGGAAGGTATCGACGTCCCGGCGAAAGCCTTGCGCGGGGTGCCCGTAAGGATGGCCGGGCCCGTAGCCGAGCGAGACCACCGCCCTCCCCGCGACGTTGCTGGGCTCGTCCAGGTCGCTGTGCAGCGCCGCGATCGTCCGGCGACGCGCCGCGGCCACCTCGCTCTCCTCGAAGGCCGGCTCCAGCGCGACCTCCAGGAGGGCATCGAGGGCCCGCTCGGACAGCTCGGCCGGCACGGTCAGCGCCAGGGCGCCTTCCTCCATCGAGACATCGGTGAAGAGCTGCGCGCCCATCGACTCGATCATCTCGTCGACGTCTTGGGCCGGGCGGCGCCGCGTCCCCCGGCGCAGCAGCTCCACCGTGAAGTGCCCCAATCCCGCCTTCCCGCGCGGATCCTCGCAAGCGCCGGCCGGCAGCGAGAGCCGCACGTGGAAGAGCGGGAGCCCTCGCTTCTGGACCGCGAGGAGCGTGAGCCCGGAGGGCAGCTTCTCGATCTGCAGCGGCGGCAGCTCGACGTCGTGCGCGATCACGCTTCCACCTCGCCGGGGATCAAGGTCACCACGTTGCGGCGATGAGGCGGAAGGGTCTTGCGCGCGACGCGCTGGACGTCCGCGGCGGTGATCGCGGCGTACCGGTCCGGCAGATCGAGCATCGCGCGCCAGCTGCCGAGCATGACCTCCATCTGCCCGACGGTGTGCGCGCGACCGTTCGTGGTGGCGAGCGACCGCAGGAGCTGCGAGCGGACCAGGTTCTTCGCCCGATCGAGCTCGCGCTCCGACATCACCTCGTCGGAGACGCGGGCCAGCTCGGCCCAGAGCGCCCCCTCGGCGCGCTGGGGATCGACGCCGGGATTGAGCTTGAGCGAGATCTCGAACAGGCCGGGATCCATGCGCCAGGCGAAGTAGACATGCGCGTCGACGCACAGCTCTTGCTCGTAGACCAGCGCCCGCTTCAGGCGCGCCCCTTCGCCAGCGCTCAGGGCAGCTTCGATGAGATCGAGCACCAGCGAGTCCGGGTCGCGGCCGCCGGGCCCGCGAAAGCCGGCGAGCATCGCGGGGGCCTGCGAGGGATAGCGGATCACCGCGCGGCGCTCTCCTTTCTGCGGCGGCTCTCCGGCTGCGACTTTCGGCAACCCGTCGCCGGCAGGGATGCGGCCGTAGAGGCGCTCGATCTCCCTCAGCGCGGCGGCCGGCTCGAAGTCGCCCACCAGCACCAGCGTGCAGTTGTTCGGCGCGTAGTACGCGCGGAAGTACCTTTCGCACTCCTCACGAGTGATCGACTCGATGTCGCTCATCCAGCCGATCACCGGCCAGCGGTAGGGGTGGGCCAGGAATGCCAGCGCTCCGAGCGCCTCGTCGAGCATCCCGTCGATGTCGTTGTCCGTGCGGAAGCGGCGCTCCTCCTTCACCACGTCCCGCTCGCGAACGAGCGACACGTCGTCGATGAGCAGCGATGCCATCCGGTCCGCCTCCAGATCCAGCACGAGCGGCAGCGCCTCGGAGGCGAAGTCCTCGTAGTAAGCGGTGAGATCGTTCGACGTGTACGCGTTCGAGGTGCCGCCCGCCGCTTCCAGGCGACGATCGAACTCCTTCGGGCCGTACTTCTTCGACCCGTTGAACATCATGTGCTCGAAGAGGTGCGAGATCCCGGTGATGCCCGGCCGCTCGTTGCGGGAACCGACGCGGAAGAAGCTGTAGAGCGTGCAGACCGGCAGCGAGCGATCGGGGAGGAGCCGGATCTGCAGCCCATTGCCCAGGCTGCGCTCCTCGACGGGAAAGTCCTTCTCCGAAAGAGGCATCAGTCCTCGCTGGGAGGATCCACAGGCTTCATCAGAAGCTGCTCGGCAGGGGTCATCAGCTTCTTGCGGTTGTTGCATTCCTTGCATGCGGCGACCACGTTCCCTCTGGCGCTCCGGCCGCCGCGCGCGACCGGGACCACGTGGTCCATGGTCAGCGACCGGGGAGGCACGTTCTTTCCGCAGTATCCGCAGATGCCGCGCTGCACCCGCCGCTGCCACCAGGCGGTCTTGCGCAGGGCGCGGGCCTTTTCCCTCTCCCGGGCGACGTGGACGTCGTCGGCGCCGAGCTCGAACCACTCTTCGGTCATCGCGCGAAGCGTTGTAACCCGCCGGGGCAGCGGCTTCCACGGCTGGGCAACGACTTTCCTATCCTACAAGCGCACGCTCCTCCGCCCGGACCTTGGCACGGAGCGTGTAGATGCACGGCCCTGGGAGTGGTGTTCCCCGGGGGTGTGGAATGCGACAGTGGGCGTTGGCATGCGTGCTGGTGGCGGCGGCGTGCGGTGGCGCAAGCCAGTCCAGCGTCCGTCCCCTGGGCGGGATCCTCACCGTCGCGCCGGCCATGCTCGATTTCGGAGACGTCGCGCTGGGCAGAGAGCAGACGCAGCGGGTCGTCCTGCGGAACACGGGCCTCGTCTCCATGACCGTCGGACAGCTCGCTCAGTTCGCCGACCCGGCGTTCGAGGTCAAAGGATTGCCCGAGACGCTCGGTCCCGGCAGCGCGGTGGACGTCGCGGTCCGCTACCGGCCACCTCGAGGACATCTGCGATCTCGCCAATTTCGGGACGCTGCTGGAGAGCTCGCTGGGAAACCTGCTGCTGCCGCTGACGAGCTTCCCGCTCTCCGCGCTCCCCAAGGACCCGCAGTCGATCGCGGTGACGGTGAACGGCGCCCCAGCGACGCAGTGGACCTACGATGCAGGCTCGAACCGCATCGTGTTTCCGGCCAGCGCAGTGCCACCGCCGGGGGCCCACATCACCGCCAGGTACGAGCCTGCCTGCCTGTGAGCGCCCGCATGGCCGCCGGCGTCCCCCCGTGGACGTGAAATGCTTGCACCGCCCCCGTCCTGGGGGGATCATCGATCGACCTGCATGGCGATCCCGAAATCCCCCGCCGATTCCGTCCAGGACGTTCTGCGGGACCCCGAAATCCAGCGCCTGATCGACAGCCCGGAGCACCAAGGGCTGGAACTGTCGCCCAGCCGGCAGATCTACACGAACCGGGCGCTGCAGATGGACCAGATCGGCGTGGTCGGCTTCGACATGGACTACACCCTCGCGGTCTATTCCATGCGACAAATCGAGGAGCTGGCGTTCCACATGACGCTGGATCGCCTGGTGGCGGGGCGCGGCTATCGGGACGAGCTGCGCAACCTCAAATACGACCACGAGTACGTGATCCGCGGCCTGGTGGTCGACAAGGACTACGGGAACATCTTCAAGATGGACCGGCACAACCACGTCGGCCGCTGCTACCACGGCCGGCGTCAGCTCTCGCTCGATGAGCGCCGGGCCCTCTACCAGACCAACGAGAAGATCCGTCTCAGCCTGCCGCGCTTCGCCTGGATCGACACGCTCTTCAGCCTGCCGGAGGCGTGCCTGTACGCCGAGATCATCGAGGCGCAGGAAGCGCGGGGCGAGAGAGTCGACTACCACAAGGTGTACGACGACACGCGGGAAAGCATCGACGAGGTGCATCGCGACGGCTCGCTGAAGTCCGAGCTGCGCAAGGACCTGGGACGCTTCATCAAGCCCGACCCCGAGCTTCCTTCCGCCCTGCACAAGCTGCGATCCGGGGGAAAGAAGCTGTTCGTCCTCACCAATTCGCTCTGGGACTACACCGATGCGGTGATGAGCTTCGTGCTCGACGGGCGCCTCCCCGAGTACCCGTCCTGGCGCAACTACTTCGACTACGTCGTGGTCGGCGCGCAGAAGCCGGCGTTCTTCGCCGAGCACCGGCCGTTCATCGAGCTGAACCCGAACGGCTCCGTGGACCGGACGGAGGTGGACTCGCTCGAGCGCGGCAAGATCTACGAGGGCGGCAATCTCTTCGACTTCGAGCGGATGAGCGGATTCGCCGGCGACCGCGTCCTGTACGTGGGGGACCACATCTACGGCGACATCATCCGCAACCGGAAGGCATCGCAGTGGCGCACCTGCTTCATCGTCCAGGAGTTGGAGCGCGAGATCGAGTACATCGAGGAGCACGCCGAAGACGTCCTGCGCTTGAACGAGCTTGACGCGATGCGCGCCCGCCTCGACGACATGATCAACCATCACAAGCTGCTGCTGAACGCGATGGACCGGCGCATCGAGCGCGGTGGCCCCCTGGCCTCCGACCTCGAGGCGCGGCGGCAACGCGAGAAGCAGGATCTGGAGAAGCTGCGGCGAGCGTTCAAGGCCACCCTCGCCGAGGGCGCGGAGCTGGAAGCCCGCTTCGAAACGGGCGCGAATGCCTATTGGGGCCTGGTATTCAAGGAAGGCAACGAGAACTCCCGGTTCGGCGAGCAGGTGGAGGACTACGCCGACCTCTACACCTCCAGGGTCGCGAACTTCCTCTATTATTCGCCGATGCAGATGTTCCGTTCACCGCGCGCGACCATGCCGCACGAGCGCACCACGCTCCGGCGGGGTTGAATGCCACACAGGCCGCCCGTGTCTGACATGGCGCCGCGGCCGCCCTGGGGCCACCATGATGCGCGCAATGGGCATTCGTCTCCTGCTGATCACCCTGGTCTCCACGCCAGTGTATGCGCTGGGGCTCACGCCCGCCCGGCTGCAGCCCGGGCCTACGCTCTCGCTCCCCTGGGCCGAGCATGGGCGGCTCTCGGAGGTGACGGGCCGCGCGCCCATCGGGTGGTCGCAGGAGGCGTACGTGGTTCCCCAGCGGCCGGGACGGAACCTGGTCCGCTATTTCGACTATCACTGGCGGGACCACGATTATCTCGACGATGACGGCTCGGCGGGGCTGCGGCTCTATTTCTACGATCGCGAGTATCCCGTGGCGCGCATCGCCGGCGGGCTCATCCGCGAGAGCTGGCGTTACCTGAGCGACCGGTTCCAGTACAAACCTTCGTTCAAAGTCCCCTACATCCTTTACAACACCTACCGGGAATTCCTGGAGACCAACGTCTTCGCGGTGCAGGAGGGCGTCCTCGGCGTCACCAGCCCGCAGGACCTGCGCATGTCGCTGCCTTACGCGGGCGAGCGCGAGTTCTTCAAGCTCGTTTCCACGCACGAGATGACGCACCAGTTCCACATCCAGAAGGTGGCCGAGCGCGCCGCCAGCGCCGGGATGGAGAGCCCCATCGGCCAGTTTCCCCTCTGGTTCACCGAGGGTCTCGCCGAGTACTACGCGCACAACCAGCAGATGGACAGCGAGACGGAGATGTTCCTGCGCGACATCGTGCTGAACCCGAACGGCGAGATCGGCTACGACTTTCCCCGCCTCGACGAGGATCGTCCGTATTCGTACCTCTATACGTACAAGTACGGCCAGGCGAAGCTGGTGTTCCTCAGCGAGACCTACGGCGAGCGCGTGATCCAGGGGGTGCTCGACCAGAGCCCCCGCCTGGTGGGCGGCGGGCGCGGCCGCGGTGAGCCGCGCGAAGGCTTCATGCAGCTGCTCGGCCACGTCGCCGGCGACACGCCGGCGCAGATGAATGCGCGGTGGTCCACCTGGGCGCGCAAGCGCGTGATGCGCACCTATCTCGACGCCAAGCAGGACCTGCCGGACATGACCGAGCTGAAGCTCGCCGACGAGCTGGACGCGTTCACCAGCTCCAAGGACGGCAACCTGCTCTTCTATCGCGGCGTCGAGCGGGAGACGGCGCGCGCAAAGCTGGTGGTGCTCGATCGCCGGGATCCCTCCTCCGCGCGGCAGATCGCCATCGATCAGCATCCGGGGACCGAAAGCCTGCACCCGGTGCTCCGGTCGGTGATGGCGGTCAGCGACGACGCCATCGCCTGGTTCGCGCAATCCGGCGACTCCGACGTGCTGCACGTGCGGCCGCTGCAGCGCCGCGAGCGCAAGCCGGGGAGCTCGCCGCGCGTGCGGATCGATCTCGGCCTGGGCGAGACGCGGATCATCCGGGTGATCCGCGATGGCTTGATCGAGGCCGGCGATCCGACGTTCAGTCCGGACGGGACGCAACTCGCGTTCTACGGGCTCGATCGCGACGGCAAGATCGACATCTACACGTTGAACCTCAACGACCCCGACCCGCACGTCCGGCGGCTCACCGACGATCTGTACAGCGAGCGCGATCTCTCCTGGGGAGACGAGGGCATCGTCTACGCCGGCGATGCCACGGAGAGCGGCCGGTACAATCTCTTCCGCATCGACCCCGTGGACGGAACGCGCACCCGCCTCACGGACGCGCCCGTCGATCAGCGCTTCCCGGTGACGCTGGCAGGCGGCGCGGTGGTGTTCGCGAGCGACGCCGGGGGAAAGTACGATCTCTGGTTCCTGCAGAACGGCAGGATCAAGCGGGTCACCGACTTCGCCACGGCGCTCTCGCATCCGGGGCTGGCGCCGAACGGGCTCTACGGCGTCGCTTTCTACGGCGCGCGCTTCCGCCTCTTCGAGGTGCAGACGCCGGCGCTGCTCAGCGTCGACGAGCAGGATGCGATTCCGCCCGTCTATCTCGCCACCATCGACAAGCCCCAGCCGTTTCCGGACGAGCCGATCCCGCAGAACGCGCCGGCGTACGATCCCTACGATGTGGGCAAGAACTGGAAGGTCGAGGGAGGCGGCGCGGCGATCGGCGGGGCGGGCGTCGGCTTCGCGCCGGTGGGATCGGGCGGCGTTCTCTTCGCGGACATCATGCGGGACCGCTCGGCGCTCATCAACCTGGCCATCTACGGATCCTTCGACCTGACCGACGCGCTCGCGTTCTACGTGGACAGATCGGAGCGGCTGATCTGGGGCATCGGCGCCTTCCACACCTTCCAGCAAGGGCGAGACACGCAGTTCCCCAGCGCCAGGGAATGCTTCCAGCCGAGAACGTCGCAGAACGTGGGCACGGCCTGCGAGATCCTCTACCTGCAGCGTGAGTTCGGGGTGGAAGGCCTGCTCTCGTATCCGTTCTCGACCTTCAGCCGCGTGGACGCGAGCGCGCGCCTCATGGGCGTCACGCGCAGCTTTTTCGACAACTTTGCGTATGACCGCTCGGGGTTCCCGACCGGCAACGTTCCGGCAAACGAGCTCAACGCGATCAAGGGCTCCGATCCGCAGGGCGAGCTGAGCCTATCCTACGGCTGGGACACCACGCGCTACGGCGTCAACGGCGCGATCGGCGGCACGTCGCTGCTGGTGCAACTCGGCGGCGGCGACATCCCCACTCGCGCTTACGATGGCTTGTACACGTACCTGCAGGCCGACGCGATCCAAACCATCCGGGTGATCGGCCGAAGCAAGCTCAACCTCCGGCTGGCTAGCGGGGCGGCGCAGGGCAGCCGGTTCGGGCGGCGATTCTACCTCTCGAGCTTCGACAACCTGCGGGGTTTCCGCTGGGGTGACGCGCGGCTGCTCGGCGACGGGTACTATGTCGGCCAGGCGGAGTTCCAGTTCCCGCTCGACGTGCTCATCCGGTTCGCGTTCTTCAGCGGGCTCACCGGCGTGGTCGGCTTCGATTTCGGCGGCGTCGTCGATTCCAACCGCGCCGTGCAGAACCATGCCGGGCGGGGATGGACGAAGCTGCATGCGACGCTCGCGGAGGCCTGGGCGAACCGGACGGCGGACTACGTGCTGGGCGTGAACTTCGGGTTCGGGCCGTTCGAGCTCCGCGTCCAGTTCGCGCACGGGATCGACGTCGGAGGGATCGTTCCCGAGCAGGATTCGCACGGCAACCCGACCTGGGTACCAAACATTTCGTTGCATTATGTGTATTTTTAGGAGAGCCCTCAAGCTGCTCAAGTAGGTCAGCGGCGCGCAGCGACCAGCACGGGGGCGCCTGCCATGACGACTCCGGCGAGCATTCCGAGCACGCCGGCGGCGCCAGCGAGGGTGCAGCCGAGCGCGCCGGTGAGGGCGGCGACGGCAAGAGCTCCGAGCACGAACGGCAGATCCGCATCGCGGCGCACCGTCGTCCTCGCGATGACCACGCCGGCAAGACCGCCACCGACGACGCAAGCGGGCAGCGCCAGCGACATGCAAGCCGGGCCGAAGCAGGCGTGCCCCACCGTCGCCATCAAGAGCGGTGCCGCGAGCGCGCCCGCGCCGGCGAGCAGACCAGGGACCACGGCGCGACCCGCGGGTCCGCCGGCGTAACCGAGGCCGACCGAGAGCAGCAGCAGCGGCAGGGCGAGCGCGCACGTCACCGGGAACGGCCGCCCGCAAGCGATGGCCGCGACGGCGGCGGCCAGGACGAAAGGGGCGAGCCGCAGCGCTGCGAGAAGCCGTCCGAGCTCGTACGCGCGCCTGGCGCGCGCCTGGAGCCTGAGATCCAGTTCATCTGCTGCCATGACGTGCCCTCCAGGCGATCCGCAGTCTCCCCAGCGCGCGTGAAAGGCGCTTGCGAACCGTCGCACCCCGCAGCTTCCCTGACCCTGCCGCCGCCGCGGTGATGGTTTCGACATCGTTCGGCCGAAGTGTCCCCAGGACCGCTTCGGCGGCGGCGCTCAGGTCGCGGGCAATGACCGCCTCTTCCGGCCCCTGCCCGGGATCGGGTCGGTCCGGCGGCGGCACATCATCCTCCCGCCGCCGCTCGCGCTTGCGGCGCAGCGTGCGGCATTCCCAGGCCGCGATGCCCAGCGCCCAGGCGAGCGCATCGCGCTCCGGGTCGTACTCGCTCGCCCGCGAGAACACGCGCAGCAGCGCAGCCTGCGCCGCATCCTCCGCGTCCGCCACCGCGACGTAGCGGGCGGCGAACGCGCAGAGCCGCGGCCACAGCAGGGCAAACGCCGGCCCGAATGCCGCACGATCGCCATCGGCGAGGCGCGCCATCAGGCGGCGCAACTCCGCGCGCTCGCCGCCCTCCACACCCGGGGCTACCTCTCGCTCAACGGGCAATCCTCGCACGGGAGCGGACAATCTTCCCCGCAGGGGAGCTTGCAGAGCAACCCCGTCCCTGCCCATCCGAGCGCAGGCAACGCGATCGCCGCGAGCAACGCGACCCACCTCAGTTTCATGTCGGCCTCCTCTCCGCGGCCGCGCACTGCGCGCGGCCTTCACCTCCTCTAGGCGCGCGACGCCGCCCGCGTGACACTAGCCTCGCAGATCGGTCTGACATGCGCGGGCAGGCGGGCGGCGAACCCCTCGGGAGCCTCGGGACGAGTTCGCGCGCGCGCTCACGTCGGTCGTGGTAGAGAGCGCAACCCCATGTTCACCCTGCTCTTTGCCGTCCTTCTCGCCACCCGCCCGTTCACCCCGGAAGAGCTCCTCGCCACCCGGCGGGTGGACGACGTCCAGGTCTCTCCGGACGGCAGGTGGGCCTCCTTTACCGTGCGGCAGAAGAACCTCGAAACGAACAAGGACGACAAGGACATCTGGCTCCTTTCGCTTCCCGCCGGGCAGCCGCGCCAGCTCACGCGCAACGCCCAGAGCGAGCACGGCCGCTGGTCTCCGGACGGAAAGCAGCTGGTGGTCGTCCGCGACGGGCAGCTCTGGCTCCACGATCTGAACGGCGGCGATGCCCGCCAGATCACGGCGCTGAGCGGTGGGGCCGACGCCGCCGTCTTCTCTCCCGACGGCCGCTCCATCGCGTTCAGCAGCGAGGTCTATCCGCAGTGCGGCGGAGACGACGCCTGCAACAAGGAGCGCAAGGAGCAGAGGGAAAGGAGCGGAGTCCAGGCGCGCATCGTC
>WNFO01006922.1_pt1 | contig 10042 bp, 9 predicted proteins | sample 5400251 | NCBI WGS metagenome assembly WNFO01 (sample SAMN13153354, study PRJNA577476) | soil metagenome | isolation source: 100 cm saprolite under Madrone tree | place: USA:California | collected 2016-06-14
TGCGGAGGGAAAGCCCGAGCGAGAAGCAGGTGGGTCGGCCAGTAGATGATTCCCGCCAGCGCGGCAAAGATTAGTGCCAGATGGACAGGCGCCGGCCCGAACGCACGATGGAAGATCGGGTCGGCAAACGCGTAGTTCACATTCTGAGTTGGACCCAAGAAGCGCGAGGCCACCAAAAGGGCCGCCGCGATCCAAGACTGGAGACGCAAGGCGCGGTGGTCATAACCCGCGCGGCGCAATGCTGCGAGTAGCAGCAGCGGGAGGACAACGTGGAACAGTGAGAGTAGGCGCACCCAGAGAGGGAAGTGCGCGTCCCACATATATTCTGTGCCACCGGTCAGGTGCCTGCCGACAAACCACCGCCAGCCCGCATCGAGGCACCACAGAAGATCCGCCACGAGCGAAGAGACAGCCTGGCTCGAAAGCAACAGCGCATTGTTGTACGCGAAGCCGAGGCACGCTAAGAAAACCGCGACATCGCAAAGATGGAGGAAATTGGCCCAGCCCCAATAGACCGCGTAAGACGGAACCCATATTGCTAGCCACACGAAGCTAATCCAGCGAACCCAGGAGGGAAGCACCGACGGATGGAGAGACTTATTCACGCTTTACACTAGGTGCGTTTGCTGCGGACATAAGATCGCCACGCGCGAGGGTACTCCGAAAACTAAATGAAGCGGGCGAAGAGCCTTCACCAACACGCGAGGCAAGCCGCCGCGACAATGTTTGGTGGCGCACGTCGAAGAGGCCCAAGGCAGAATGGCAGAGGCGATCTCCCGCCGGCAGGTGGGAGTGGGACCTAAAGAGTGCAGTCTGCAAGACTACTCGCAGACCTTGCCGTACGCCGGACGGTAACTCGCGTCCTGAGCTTGCCCCTGCGTCATGTATTTGCCCTGCTTTGTATTTCCGTACCAACGTGTACCGGGACAGTGATACACGCCAGAACCTGTGTTCACCCAGACTCTTACGTCTGAGTTGCGTTGGGCCTGTGATGGCGCAGGTTTTTCTTGTTGGGAGGGCGTGGCAGGAGTGGCAGCCGACGCCCCAGACTGGCAAACTTTCCCATAGGCCGGACGATATCCGTGCTGCCGGGCCTCTGTTTGCGTCATGTAGGTGCCACTCTTTGTGACCCCATACCACCTGGTGCTGGGGCAATGATAGACACCGGAGTGAGTGTTAACCCAGACCTTTACGTCGGGGTTGCGTTGATTGTCAGTCTGAGGTGCGGACGTTGGCTGGCCTTGAGTGAATGAAAGGGCAGGCGAACACAGCAACGCCGCTGTCAGGCAAACGGCCACTAGGAACCTTCGCATTCCCACCTCCTTGGCGTGGCAGGGAAGTCTGTTCGTGTGTCCGTGGTGCGGCCTCGTGGCCGCGCAGCACGGCGACGCGAGTAGTGCTTCCGACACCCCGCTTTGATGACAGTGATTCTAATGCGGATTGCGCGTGAGTCGTTACGCGCAAGTAGCCAATTGGACAGTTTCGCCTCCGCCTGAATCAGATGTCTTCGGAACGCCGCTCAGCGAGTCGAGCCTTGATGCGCCCGCCTCGCCGCAGTAGGGTTCTGGGCAACGCTGAATCTCGCAGGGAATTTCTGTAAGCTGGAGCAGGCGATTGAGTTTGATGCACTCCGTCGGGAAATCTGCATGGGGTATGTCGTTCCTAACGCCGCAGAAAAATTGATGGCTGACCGAGATCTGGTCCAAGAGCTCGCCGGTTTTTCAATGGTTTGGGAGGCTCAACACTGCCGAAGCTATCCATCGTTCGAGCTAACTCAGCAGCCTGTCTTATTGCCACTATCGACGTTTCTTCGGGGACTTTCCTTCGCTGGAATGTCGAGGTATATCGACCAGCGTTTTTGCCGCGGAGTCCTGCGGACTTGAGACTGGCAACGCGATCTGCCGTGCTGGCTCCGGAAGCGCTCTCTGTGCTCGCTTGAATGTGACATTGACTCCTGGGTGAGGATAATCGACTCCCTTCCCAGCAAGCAACTCTTCAACCGTCAGTATTTGGATTCTAGGATGGTCGCCCCAGCTCGACTTGTAGAAACCAGCACTCGCCGCCTCGGTGCGCATCAGCTGCGTTGGAGGGTCGAGGCTGATTAGAACCCCGATCGCTGCCTTCTCTCTATCGACAACACCTCTGAGGTCTCGCACATATCCAGCCTGAAGCTTCCCCGACTTCACCGACAGAATCACCTGCTTCGTCTTCGTTTTGTCTTCTTCGTCGTGGAAGTAGAGTCGTCCGTCAATTCCTTTGTCTGCACCCTTCTTCTTTTCGTAGGGACGAGCGTTCACCAATCCGAGTGCCCACCATTGGAACTGGTAGGCGTCCTGCGCCGCGAGAGCCTCAGCATCGGGAAGTGATTTGGGCTCACCAACTACTTCGTATTCGACGCCATCTGGGAATGTAGTTTGTAGCCTTTGTTTGATAACGACGATCGCGGTCTGCGTCACGTCAATGCCAATCCAGGTGCGGCCAAGGGTCTGACTTGCAGCAATTGTTGTACCACAGCCGCAGAACGGATCGAGCACAACACCGGCGTCAGGACAAGAGGACTTGATGATTCGCTCAAGGAGTCCTTTTGGTTTCTGAGTTTGGTAGCCTAGGCGTTCGGCGTCGCCGGAGCCGTATCGTTCTTGTGAACAACCAGCCCGTCCGATACCCACAGGTGTCGCGTAATCAGGCTCGACACGCCGGGAGCCGGGCGTCGCACGGGAATAGCTCTTCCTCAGTTCGCGAGCTTCCAGAAGTCCGCTCATGGTCAGAAATCCTACCGTGTTCCCGCGCCCGCGCCGCGAAAATCTTCATGGTCCAACTCGGAAGGAAACATTTGTTCTCGGCGCCGTCACGGGGCGATGCACAAAACGCGGCCCGATGGGTGGCGTAGAATCGCCCGAGTCAAGCACAAAGAAGGAATCATACGAGCAGATATATACCCGATTGTTGTTTAGGGTAAACACCGGATTGCTATCGGAGGTATCGTATCGTATAAGTGCCCCGCACGTAATACCCCGGTTGCTGATCGGCCCCGCACGTTGCATCACCAAACTGAGTCTCTGTGTCCCTCGGAGGCTATATGCGTGCCATTCGGACCCTTCTTGCCCTCGCGATGGTCATTGCTAGTTTCACTGTCGCCATCAAGCTGTCCCCCGTAGTGGTCGGTCACGGGCATCGATCAAAGCCACAGCATGCTCAGGTCATATCGAGCCCGCCGCGGAAAGTCCAACTCTATGTCTACAATGCCGGCCTCTGGCGAACAGACCGGTCATTTGAATCCACAATTCGTATCACCAATTCCCTCGAGGTCGCACCACTGGACGTCGTGCCCGTACTGTACATGGCTGACGGAACCCGCTACGCACTGCCATCCGTGACCCTCCCGACTGCGGGAGAACTCGAATTAAACGTCAATGACGCACTCCGCACGGCGCCGCCCGCAGTCGCCGCGCACGTTTCGGAGTTCGGAAGCGCCTCGCTTGAATATCGCTACTTCTCCCCCGGCGCCGTATCCGGGACGATTCAAATCCTGGATTTGCCGCGCAGTCTGATATTCACCAATTGCTTTGGCCCTTCTGGAGGCTCCCAGGGCGCACATACTGTCGAGGGCCTCTGGTGGAAGCACGACGAGGATGTAACCGGCTTCGTGAGCCTGACCAATACGACCAGCCACTCCCTCGAAGCCACCCTAACTCTCCTCGGTGCCAACGGAAAGGAGTCCAAAGAACGCTCCTTCACTCTTCAAAGCCGCACCGTACAGCTAGTAGACTTCGGCGAAATGTCCGAGGGTTTTCGGTCGAAGGCGCGGGACCATGGAGGAATCCGGGTTCAATACCAGGGTGCTTCCGGCGACCTTCTTGTCACCGCCGGCTTCCAAAACGATGCCACGGGATATTCGGCAAGTGTCCCGTTCCTCATGCGCGAGGGTGACCCGGTCAAACAGGCCCCCCATACCTACGCCAGTGTGGGAATGATGGTGGGGAAACCCGATCCCATGATGAATTTTCCCGCGACTACCCGCTTTGCCCCATATGCCGTTCTCCGCAACACCACGAACAAGCCGCTCGCCGTAGCTTCCGCGATCGTGTACACAAACGGCGGACAACCCACCACCGTTCAGGTGCCTCTCAAGCCTCTGAAGCCCTTTTCCACAGAGGACATCGATTTGCAATCTCTAATGGCTGCCCTCGGTTTGGGATCGCTAGACGGCATGATTAACTTGACGTTTACTTTCAATGGCCGCCCGGGTGACTTGCTGATCGCCGCTGGCAGTGTCGACCAGACCGGAAACTACGTGTTTGAAGTACAGCCGGAGGCCACGAAGAAATCGAGTGGCAAGGATATCTCTTTCTGGAGTGTGGCGGGCGGCTCCGATACCATGATTTCTCTTTGGAATCCTCTGGAAACTCCGCAAGACATCGCCCTCACCTTCCGTTACGCGGACGGCAGCGGGCAGTACCGCCTGCCGGTTCACCTCGCCCCGAATGCGGACACCATGATCTCCGTCGCTGAACTCAAGATGATTGGCCAGCCCGATATCAATGGTAAGCCTTTTTCCCCGGTGGTCCAGGAAGGGAGTGCCGCGCTAACGCATCTCGGCGACCCGCGGGGAGAAGTTACGGTCGTCGTCAGCGCCGGCACCTTCAATGTGCGGACCGCAACGTGTACCGGGGGGTGCACCCTCTGCAGGGGCACCACCAGTCTTGCCATCGTCGGCCTTCCCTCAATCCCCATAGGCAGCACCGGCCAGTTCCGCGCGAGCGCATACCAAAGCGACGGAAATGTCTACGACGTTACCGGGGATTCCCTTTGGCAGACCTCCAACGGGTCCGTAGTAGGTCTCAACGGCCCCGGTCTCTTCTCCGGGGTCGCTGTCGGTTCTGCGTGGATAACTGCGTCCTACGATGGCGTTGTCGGCGGTGTTTGCCCGAGCCCCCCTGAACTCGACGGCGGCTGCCAAACGAACACCTTCTCAGATTCGGTCTCCGTTGAGGTCATCCCCAGGCTCGACAGCATCTCGCCGTCAAGAGGGCTGATCAACGCAACGACTGCCTCCGTGACCCTCAGTGGCCAGGGCCTTTCGAGTGGTCATGTTGATACTCCGGCGGCAATTCTGGTCAGTAACATCAGCACCTTCACGGATACTCGCATTGTCTTGGATTTGGTCGTGTCAAACAACGCCACTCCAGGAAACAACCAGATCACCGTCACCGCTTCGAACCAACAAAGCACCGCAGTTAACTTCTTCGTCCAGATCCCCACGAGCCTGGCTAAAGCCGGTACTGCGACCGGAACGAGCGAAGGGTTGTGCCCTGGCGGTACCGCATGCGGCACGATAGTAAGTTTTCCCTATCAGGTCTTTGACCAAGACAGTCCGCCACAACCGATTAGGGCCGCCATGTCGATGTGGGATGCGTTTGCCAGCACATTTAGCCCGGACAATCTTCAACTGCAGGGCACTACATCCTTCACGACCTGTCCAGGTAACACTGGGCCTTGCGGCGTCTTCACGGGTTCTGACGGCACGTTCACCGAGGGAGCCTTGGGAGCGTGCTCTACAGTGTGTAAGGTGAACGGGGTCTGCACTACCGGTGGCCCATCGGGGATAGATCAAACCTGGCACATCGCTGGTCAGCCCATTGTTCAGCACTTACTCGAATACTGCGAAAAGGTTGTAGTCAACGGCAGCCAAATTCAATGAGGTGTCGCATGCGTAATCGGCTCGCGCTCGTATTCCTTATGCTCCAGACTCACGCAATGATGACCCACGCCGCAGTTCCTGCGACGTCCATTGACCTTGCAGCCAGACTCAACAGGCGCGTCACGAACTATAATTTGGGTGTTTTCAACCTTGTCGACGCCCTAATTCGAGTCAGTAATGACTTCCAAATTCCTATGGGCATCGTTTGGGTGAACACGCCGGCGGCGCGTACTGAGCTGCCTCGCGCATGGAAAGATGCAACGGTGAGGGAAATTATCGAAGACATCGCCAAAACGCAACCAGATTATCAGGTACAGGTGAAGCATGGGGTCGTTCACATTTCCCAAGCGACCTTGATTGCAGATAGAGAGAACTTCTTGAAGCAGAAGATCCCGGCGTTCGAACTCCATGACACGCTGGTTGAGGTCGCCTCGTTTAAGCTGCACACGCTCATTACGTCTCAAAGGTATGGGCAAATCAGTATCGCCGGTCCCGGAGATTCTAAAGTTGATCTGAAACTAAAGAATCCCACGGTAGAAGCCATCTTGGATGCGCTTGTGCTCGCCTCGAATCGAAAGATCTGGATCGTTACCTTCTCGGACGACACTCGGTTAATGCCAAGCGGCCTCCGCCGGACCAGGTCACTATTCACCGACATGCCCATGTCTGACGCGGAGCAACCCATCTGGCACCTCCAGCGCTGGGGGGATCCACTGCCCCGCGTCGTCGCACCTTCAAATCGTCAGTGAAGATGCCTGATTGGCGGGTGGGACAGGCTTTTGAATTGGGTGGCGAAGGTCACAGTGTAGGTAGATGCTGCCGGTTGCCTTCAAGGCTCGTTGAAGTTCCATGAGTCGCGGAGCCATCATCGCCAGGTAAGCGAGCATGTCGCTCGGCCCCAGAAACGTGTGGAACGCCTGCATAACTGTCGAAGGTTTTCCTCCACTCTCGACTACCTGCTGATAAGCGTGTTCTGCCTCTTGATCCCAAGTCCAAGTATCCTCAAACGCTTGCATCTGCGACTTGGAAAGCGATCTGTCTTTCTCCATGAATAAAACGTTGTAGTCTTGATTCGATTTGAACGGAGGGTCGAGGTATACGAGGTCAACGGTCTCGCCTTTGACATGCAGGCGCAGTACTTCCAGATTGTCGCCGTAGTACAAGTAGTTCATCGGTGCGAGTTTACCAGAAGTTGAAAATTGAGCGAGGGTGTTAGACTCTGCCGTGACGTGCGAATAAGCTCCCCCCTGGGTCGGTCCTCTGCAAAAACGTTTGAGAATCTAGACGCGGCGGTTGGCAAAACGCACACAAAAAGTCGCACAGCCATCCTCCCCCAAAGAAGCAGACTGCTTTTGCAGTGACTTACAGGGCCGAACGGTGCCTCGCGGATGCAACGTTGGCACTGGTATGTCACCGAAAATAGATAATCTTCACATGACGTACTCCATAAGATACGATTGATTTGGGCGCGAACCGAGCTATGCCGAAGCGACCAAAAAGTGACGGCCGGTGTGTTCACTGTCGCCGGGCCTTGGCGAAGAGGACGAAAGATCACGCATTTCCCGATTCATGGTATCCGGCGTCTACGCCCACGAAAGTTCAGCGCTGGACGGTGCCGAGCTGTCCAAAGTGCAATCACGACTTTGGCGAAATGGAGAATGAGGTCTTCGTACCCTTAGCGCTTTGCGTCGATCCGCGAAAAATCGCGGCCGCGGGAATGTCCCAAAAGGCTCTGCGAGCGTTGGGCATCGGAGCGAACCGGAAGCTCGACGAGAAGGAGAAACAGAAACGTCGAGCTGTGATGGCAAAAGTCTTCAGAGACGCGAAGCCGTACTCGCCTGAGGTTCAGCCGCACGTCCTGCCTGGCCTGGGGCCGCATCCGGATGCTCCGGCAGAGCAGCAACTCCAGATTTTGGTCTCGGGTGACAAACTCAAGCAGGTTTTGGCCAAGGTGGTTCGCGCATGCGAATATTGGCTAGGTAATGGGCGAATCATCGAGCCTCCCTACGAGTTGGAGATCATCTTCACTCACGACGACAACGTGCCTAAAGTCGCTCGAATTTTCGGCGGCCTCGGTCGGGTTTACCTCGGCCCGGGTTTTCGAGTCCAGCGAGCTAGCGCTAACGACGAGCCGTGGGCAGTGCTCTACAAAATCGTGATTTGGGATAGCCTGACGTTCTACGGCTCAATTCTTCCCGTCGAAGAGCCTGCCGCCGGACTGGGATGAGAACCAAACTCGTTGCGATGCGCGCTCGGGACAGAGATTAAAGAAAGCGGTTTGTTTAACGTAGATTCGAATGTCGATTTTTGCCAAGCCATTGTCAGAGCTCACCCCCGGCGATCTGCAGGAATTACTGCAGGACGGAGCAGTCGAGAACGCGCGCTTGGAGTTCAAATCGGAAGTCCCAAACAAAGACGAGACCCTCAAAAAGCTTTCGTCGTTCGCCAATACCTTCGGTGGATTCATGGTCATCGGCGCGAGAGCAACCAGTGCTGATGGCCGAATAGAGGACCTGCCTGGTGTAGACCCGGTAGACGGGTACAAACAGAAGATAGTGGATTGGTGCTTTGGTGGCGCCAATCCACCACTCACCGTCGAGGTCTCAGATCCCATCGAAATACCGTCGGGGAACGGCAAGGTCTGCTACGTAATCCATGCACGAGAAAGCGACGTGGCCCCCCATTTCCTGAACGGAAGGAAGGGCGTTTGGGTTCGTACTGACGAGTTTAGTTCGCGCTTTGAAGCCCGGCTAGCCGATGAAAGAGAACTGCGGTATCTCCTCGATCGGCGCAAGCTGATCCTCGAACGACGGACTAACCTCCTTGAGAGGGCGAGAAAGCGTTTCGATACTTACGCTGGAAAATTGCACACTGATCGCGGTGGAAACAGAACGAAGGTGGGTTCGCTCTTTGAACTCTGTATCGTCCCGCGCTTTCCAACACAGCCACTTTGCGATCAGGAGAGGCTCAAGCCACTGATTGAGGGGAATCTGCTGGACTGGCGTCGGGTTAAGTTCCCGAAGCTTCGCAACAACCTCTTTTCCCAGCACGAGAGTGCCATTATTCTCGACCCGTCAGGTGAGTTCTCGATGCTTGAGGCGAACGTCTGGGGGATGCTTTTCTACGGCACGCGAATCGACCAGGACGAGCAAGGGGATATCGGAATCCATCGGTACAGGTTTGTAGGCTGTGTCCTCTTGTTCGTTAAGCATGCAGGTCGGATTCTCAAAGCTCTGGGTTACGCCGGCCCGGTTCACATCGATGTAAAGCTGACATCGATTCGGGGTGTTCAGTGGCTTTACGCTCCAGAAGGGTCATGGTTATCGCCGAAGTCGGGGTCGGAACTGGACGATGATGTGGCGTTCTCGCTGACCACCACGACCGACGAACTATACGACAACTCCGACGACGTTGTGATGCAATTGCTCCGATTGGTTTTCTTCTCGGTAGACTGGCCTGACTTAGTGGACACGGTCCCGAGCCTCGAAAGACTGGTCCTCGAAGGATACGATTTCAATTACTGGCCTAACCCGCTCAAATCCGTCCCGTCCCGGTGAAAAAACGAGCACAGAAACTCACACATCGCATCCGTTGCAATAAAAATTGCTGTCTTACAATCACTTGCGATGTGCAACGCTGCCCTGGCGGTCCGATGTTCGACCCAAAGCCGGTAAGGCCAACTGCATCAACAGGAGTTAGGGAGCGGCCGATGGGAGTCGAATCACGTCCGAAGCTTGTGAAATGCCGGGCATTTAGAACTTTCATGACCCAAGTGGAAGGCAAAACTCGAGTGAGCAAACGGATTCAACGGGCAGAAACGGGATTGCCCACAAACCCACCACTCATCAGGTAACCGTCCTGAAATGAGGCAATTCTGATTAGAAACGTAGGCAGGCGCAATTTCATATGGTTTTGGGCAGACGATCCTCCCCCTCCAGAAGGGACCGTGCAGTCGGAGCGAAAATAGGGCTTTCAAACGCTACGAGAAATAGGCTCGCGACGGTTTTTGGGCAGGCTAGGGGCGCCTTTCTGAGCATCGTACGCCCTCTGAGCCGTTCCTTTGGACAGCCCCGTTTTCTCGCACACTTCGCTCCAAGAACTGCCTGCCTTCCGCAGCGCTGCAACTTGGCGTCCGTCAACGGTGACTTTCGGCCGACCAAGGCGCTTACCCTTCGCGCGCGCGTTGCGCAGGCCGGCCTTCACGCGCTCCTGAATCAACGCACGCTCAAACTCAGCCATGGCGCCGATCACGTTGAACATCAAGCGTCCCGACGGGGTCGACAGATCAAGGTTATCCCGCAAACTCGCGAAGGCAACTCCTCGAGCTTCCAGTTCGGCCAG
>WNFO01006923.1_pt1 | contig 10040 bp, 9 predicted proteins | sample 5400251 | NCBI WGS metagenome assembly WNFO01 (sample SAMN13153354, study PRJNA577476) | soil metagenome | isolation source: 100 cm saprolite under Madrone tree | place: USA:California | collected 2016-06-14
GTGGTATAATTCTTGAAGATAATAAGGACGGAAGCGTCCGCTGGAAACGCAAATGAAACACAATAACATCCATCGGTTCCCCGGAATTTCCTCCCCGGCCGATCTCCGGCCAAACCTCTTCGGCGTAGATTAAGTCTTCATCTCAGCGCAAGGACGTGCGTCAACGCGATACGTGTACGCGCGTACGCATTCGTTCTGCGCCATTTCGCGGTCGCCCATCCACAATCACCGCTAACCATCCTTGAAGGAGGAAGAAATGATCGCCGCTACCGAAACGAAATTGCCCCGCCTGCTGATGCAGCTTCCGGGACCCAAAGCCAGGCACGTCATCGAGCAGGACGCAAAATTCATGTCGCCGTCGTTTACCCGCGATTATCCGCTGGTCGCCAGGCGCGGCCGCGGCGCGCTCGTCGAAGACGTCGACGGCAACACGTTCCTCGACTTCGCCGCCGGCATCGCCGTCTGCTCCACCGGCCATTGCCACCCCAAAGTCGTCGAAGCCATTCAAAAACAGGCCGCCGAGCTCATTCACATGTCCGGCACGGATTTTTACTACGAATCCCTGCCCCAGCTCGCCCAAAAACTCGTCAACACCGTTCCTGGCTCGGAGCCGAAAAAAGCCTTCTTCACCAACTCTGGCACCGAAGCCATCGAAGGCGCCATGAAGCTCGCTCGTTACGCCACCAAGCGCGACAAATTCATCGCCTTCTACGGCTGCTTCCACGGCCGCACCATGGGCGCTCTTTCGCTCACGGCATCAAAATCCACGCAGCGCAAAGGCTTCGGCGCGCTCCTCGCTGGTGTTGAACACATTCCCTATCCGAATCCGTACCGCTGCGAGCACGCTCACACCACCGAAACCTGCGGCGACGAAATCCTCGAAACGCTCGAGCGGCAGATCTTCAAGCGCCTCTTTGATCCTGAGGAAGTCGCCGCCATCGTCATCGAGCCCATCCAGGGCGAAGGTGGCTACATCGCGGCGCCGAAGTTTTTCTTGCAGGAACTGCAGCGCATCTGCCGCAAGCACGGCATCATGTTCGTCGTAGACGAAGTGCAATCCGGCATGGGCCGCACCGGCAAGTGGTGGGCCTCCGAACACGCCGGCATCGAGCCCGACATTCTCTGCAGCGCCAAAGGCATCGCTAGCGGCATGCCCCTCGGCGCGTTCGTCGCCCGCAGCAGCATCATGAACACCTGGAAGCCCGGCTCGCACGGCTCAACTTTCGGCGGCAATCCCGTCTGCGTCGCCGCCGCCCTTGCCACCATGGACCTGATCGAGACTCAATACAAAGAGAACGCACGCCGCATGGGTGACTATCTCTTCTCGCGCATGGCTGACTGGACCAAAGAGTTCAAAATCGTCGGCGACGTCCGCGGCCGCGGCCTCATGATTGGCGTCGAAATCGTTCGCGATCAGCGCACCAAGGAAGAAGCTGCCGACCTGCGCAACGCCATCGTCGACCTCGCCTTCCGCAAAGGCCTGCTCGTCCTCGGCGCTGGCGCCAACACCGTCCGTATCTCTCCGCCACTCATAATCGACGAAGAACAAGCCGACTTCGCCGTCCAAACAGTGGAAACCTGCATCCGCGAAGTCCAACAAAAAGCGTAGCGATCATCCCGTAGGGGCGCAGCACGGCTGCGCCCCTTCTCGGCGGGATCAAGCCGATTACCGCAGTCTTCGTTGTTTCGCGTTCTCATTCTGAGCGCGCCCGATGAGGATACCTGAAGCCTCGCCACAAAGTGGCGCCCCACGACCAAACCGCGCGACGGCACTTGCAGCGGCCGCGGATTGCTTGCCCTGAGCCTCGAAGGGTCGCGGGCGCCTTTACCGCGACCAACCAACAACTGATAACTGGCATCGCCAATAACATTATGTTTATACTCGCCTCGTCGCCATGCCCCTCCTCTCCCGCTGCATCTTCCAACTCGTCCACTGGGCCGCCCGCAAAGGTTTGCGCGACGATGATGGCGACTCCCTTGACCAACGTAAACACGCCGCCCTCCACACCGGCGTCCGCGGCGAAACCTACGCCTACTGGTATCTCCGCCGCCACGGCTACGTCTTCGTGGCCCGCAACTACACGCCCCGCGGAATCAAAGGTGAACTCGACCTCGTCGGCTACGATGGCGAAACGCTGGCTTTCGTTGAAGTCCGCACCCGCACCCTCCGCGAAGATCTCACCGCCCTCCCCGAGCTCAGCATCACCACCGACAAGCAGCGCGTCGTCGCTCGCACCGCGCAGCGCTTCCTCGCCGAACGCCACGTTTCGAATCGCCCCTGCCGTTTCGATGTCCTCGCCATCGACAACCACCCCGGCCGTTCCCCCGCCGTCCGCCTCCACAAAGACGCCTTCAGCCCCCAACTGTAAAACGCGCCTCCAGACGCGGTACAATCTCAAGCAGGCCCTGTCCCCCGGCGCATCTGTTTCGTGCGCATTGAATTCGAGGAGGCTTGCTTTGCCGGAGTTGCGTAAAGATCCTGTCACGGGCCGCTGGGTCATCATCTCCACCGATCGCGGAAAGCGCCCTTCCGATTTTCTCCGCGAAAGCGTCCTCGTCACCGGCCCCAAGAATTGCCCCTTTTGCCCGGGCGCCGAAAGCAAAACACCTCCCGAAATTCTCGTTTACGGCCGCAACGGTGGCGGCTCCAACACGCCCGGCTGGAATATTCGCGTCGTCCCCAACCGTTTCCCCGCTCTCGTCATTGAAGGTGATCTCGACCGCGAAGGCGAAGGCCTCTTCGACAAAATGAACGGAGTCGGCGCTCACGAAGTCATCGTGGAAACGCCCGACCACATGGCCACGCTCGCAACTATTGCCCCGCGCGCCGTCGAAGATGTTCTGTGGGCTTACCGCGACCGCATGCTCGATCTAAAAAACGACAAGCGCTTCCGCTATGTGCTCATCTTCAAAAATCACGGCGAAGCCGCCGGCGCTTCCCTCGAGCACCCGCACTCCCAGCTCATCGCTCTTCCCATCGTTCCTCGCCGCGTTCGCGAGGAAGTCGACAACTGCTGGCACTATTACGACGAAAAAGAGCGCTGCATTTTCTGCGACATCATTCGCCAGGAGCGCGACACCGGCGAACGCGTCATCGGCGAAAACGAGCATTTCATCAGCATCGCGCCGTACGCCTCGCGCTTCCCGTTCGAAATGTGGCTGCTACCTAAAGTCCACGGCTCTTCCTATGAAAACAACCAAAGCTCCATCTATTCGAGCCTCGCGCGCATGCTGAAAGACGCGCTCATGCGGCTCGACCTCGTGCTCGATCGGCCTGCTTATAATTTTATGATTCACACTTCGCCGGTAGGTGAGGAAATCAACGATCACTACCACTGGCACATTGAAGTGATTCCCAAACTCACGAAGGTCGCTGGTTTTGAATGGGGCACCGGCTTCTACATCAATCCCACGCCGCCGGAAGAAGCCGCTCGCTTCCTCCGCGAAGCGCGCCTTCCTGAAGTCGTGCTGACCGAAAAAAAATAGCTGTTCCGCTATTCTTCGCTCAGGAATTCCACGGTCGCCGGGCCGGGCAGCAAACCTGCCGCGGTGCCTCGCGCGATCAGTTCCGTCAGGGCGCGCTTGCCGAGCTCGCCATAACCCAGCGTCCATCTGTTCACGTACATGCTGATAAATTTGTCCGCCAGTTCCGTTTCCATGTCGCGCGCGAACTGCATCGCGTAATTCAGCGCCTCTTCGCGATGCTCCAGCCCGTATTCCACGCTGTCGCGAATGGTCTTCGCAATCGCGCGCCCAATTTCCAGACCCAGCGCGCGCCGCACGGCATTGCCCCCGAGCGGCAGGGGCATTCCTGTCTGCTCGTGCCACCACACGCCCAAATCGATCACGCGGTGCAATCCGAGTTGCGGAAACAAGAGTTGCCCTTCATGAATCAGCAGCCCCGCATCCACCACTTCGTTCTTCACTGCTTCCAAAATCTTGTCGAACGGCGTCACCACCGCCTCGAAGTTCGGCTCCAACAATTTCAGCGTCAGGTACGCCGTAGTCTTCAGCCCAGGCACTGCCACGCGCTTCCCGGCAATCTCACTCGCCTTCATCGCCGTCGGCGCCACTACGATCGGCCCGTAATTCTCTCCGAAACTTGCTCCGCAATCGAGCAGCACGTATTTGTCGCGAAGCCCGGGATACGCCGCAAAACTCAGCGCCGTCACGTCATAAGTTTCCGTCAGCGCGGCTTCGTTCAGCGTCTCAATGTCCGAAAGCACGTGCGTGTATTTGTAGCCCGGCGTGTTCAGCTTGTGCGTGGCCAGCGCGTAAAACATGAACGCATCGTCGGAGTCCGGCGAATGCGCCAGCTTGATTTCCCGCGCTTCGGTGGACGTTTTTGAAGTGGCTTGCCCGGTCATGGAGTTGGTCGTTCCTTTTGTGCCGCAGTCCTTGCAAAGCGCTCTACACTCGCCAAGTGTGTTATTCCAAGCGCTGCCTGCCTGCGCAGGCAGGCAAGGAACCCTCTCTCCCCGCGTCCCTTCGTTTGCGTAGAGGCGAGCATATCTCGCCACCTGGAACTCGATGCGGAAAACGAGCGAGAGGACGTGAGCAACGCTGGAACTTGCGCGGCACGTGCTGGTTCTTGCAACGCAAAGCCTAGCATATCGCCGCCGTCACGACAAACGTTCTGGAAGTTACAGTACCCCTCACTTTGCCCATCATTCGCCCAGTTGCAGGTTCTATTTCTTGTTTTTCTCCGGCGCCGGGGCGAAGTAGCCGCGACGCGCCTGCAACTTTAAGGCGTCCTGGTCCACTTTGACTTTCAAGCGATGATACGTGCCATCCGGCTTCACGTTCTCGATCACCGGTGGACCACCCCCCACCCCTGGTGTTTTGCGAAAAGAGTGTGGAAGTTGTTGATTCCAATGGAGATGACTTTTTTCGTGACGACAAAGAGTCCGCAAGAGTATGAAAGGAATGGATTTGCCGCGGAGGCCCGCCTGTCGGACGGGCAGGCACTGAGCGCACAGAGAAAGGCTGGGCGGCTTCTGAGATTTGACCCCTACACCCCCTAGGGTTTTGCATGGATGTGAAAAGAAAGGGGTTGCGGAAAAAGGGATTCGTAAGAGTATGAAAACAAAGGGGCGACAAATTCGGTTGCCGCAAAGGCACAGAGGCACGGAGAAGATTGGCGGGCGGGAACGACCGGAAAGGGACCACTGGCGGCGAAAAAAGGGGCGGGATCTGGCAGACCATGGGGAACGCTAGTATCGGGGGAGTGAAGTAAGCAAGGAATATACATTGAACGGTCGAATTTCGGGGTTGAATGGGGATTAGGCAGCTTGAATGGTTCGGGCTACCGGTGCCCGCAAGTCATTGCGAACAGGCAGTCGATTGAGCTAGCTTTCTATCCGCCAGAAGGTACAACTTCTGACGGATTGCGAGCTTGACCGACCTGATGTGTGCTCAATCCGGCGTACTGAACATCGTCTACAACGTGGTGGGCGGCATTCTCACAATCGTTGTTACTGCCCTGGCTACGTCGACGCTGCGAACTTGGCGAAGGCGTCGCTTTCGGCACGTTTTTGGCAATTGCCGTAGTCCGTTAGAGTTGGTGTACGCTGCACTCAAGCAGCATCCAGATGTAAAGGCGTCATTGCCGTCAGCATTCTTGCGTCCGGGTGGAGAACCCTTCGTTTTCGTACGGAGTGACAGCGATAATGCAACGTTTTCGGCTTCGCAAGTCGCAAGCGCCTGCGAACTGAGAGCTGCTTCATACGTTGCATCTGCTTTGGGTAAAGACGGTGCCTGCGAGTCAACATTCGTGGACTGCGATTCAGTGGCAAGCAAGCTCGATCTTGATTTTATTTCCTTTGGGCTCGTTTCGAACCGAAAGACGATCGACGTATTCAGGAACGAAGCGAACTACCTTGTGAACATTATTCCAAATCCCGGTTTTATGGCGTCGAGGTTGACTGGCGAATCATTGATTCCTGATCGTCGCGAGTATCTAGACTATGGAATCATTTTGAAAATCCACCCCGTGCAATTTCCTGAAAGAACTTGGATAGCCTGCGCCGGCATGGGTGAGTTTGGTACCTCGGGAGCCGCGTGGTTCTTGGCTCGAAACTGGAAAGAACTGGAACATCGTGCGAAAGGGGCCAAACCCTTTTTCGCGTTATTGGCGGTAGAGCCTGGCAAAGATGAATCAGCCGTCCTTGTAAATTTCGGGAACAGCCCGCAGTAAATGACAGCTTCCAAATTCAGGATCGGCCATTATTCAATGGCCCGATACTGAAGCCCCGCGGATCGTGGAGGAAGATTTGGCTCTTAAGAAGAAGGATGCCGTCTGAGCGCCCCGGATAGATCATGTACTCACGGACATGATCAGCACCCAGGTCAACGGCTGACCGAAGCGGGATTTTCTCCGGCCGAAGCGATCCGAATTGCCACGCTAAACGGGGCCACTTGCCTGGGCAGGGAGAAAGAGATCGGTTCTATCGCCATGGGCAAGAATGCAGACCTGGTGGTGATCAAGGGCGATCCCTCGAAGCAGATTTCGGATATTGAGAATGTTGAAATCGTGTGTAAGTACGGGGTCGGCTACGATTCACAGAAGCTGTTGAGTTCGGTGAGAGGCAGATACGGACAGTATTGATGTCGGGATGAGAGTATTACTCGGCGGGGATGAAACCTTATGACTGAAGCGTTTCGACGACTTTGGTTTTGCTTTGCAGTGATCTGCGCGGTTCTTTCTCTATTTTCGGTTACTGCCGCGGGTGCGGAGGGGCCGATTCGTGTTGCTCTTGTGGGACTTGTGCATGGTCACGCCAAAGGATTCTTGAGGGCGCTGCCTGGGAACGATAGCGCGACTTTGGTGGCCATTGTTGAGCCGCAGGAAGATTTGGCTAAGGAGTATGCGGCTAAGTTTGGGCTGGATTCCAAGCTGTTCTATACCGACTTGGAGCGCATGCTGGCAGAGCAGCATCCGGATGCGGTGCTGGTGTACACCGCGATTGCGGACCATCGAAAAGTAATTGAGACAGCGGCCCGGCATGGAGTCAGCTCGATGGTGGAGAAGCCGCTTGCCAGTACGCTTGAAGATGCTGTGGCGATCCGCGCGATTGCGCGCAAGCAGCATGTGCAGGTGCTGGTCAACTATGAGACGACCTGGTATGCGAGCAATCGGGAAGTTTTCGTGGAAGCGGGGCAGGGCAAGTTGGGGGAAATACGAAAAGTGGTGGTACACGACGGGCACGAGGGGCCTAAAGAAATCGGAGTCGAGCCAGAATTTTTGTCGTGGCTTACCGATCCCATAAAAAACGGGGCCGGGGCGTTATTTGACTTTGGCTGCTACGGAGCCGATCTGATGACGGTGCTGATGCACGGGGTGGCTCCGATCAGCGTAACGGCTGTGACGCAAACCGACAAACCGGAGATTTATCCGAAGGTGGATGACGACGCGACTTTGATTCTGCGGTATGCGAAGGCGCAGGCGGTGCTGATGCCCTCGTGGAACTGGTCGTTTTCGCGCAAGGACATGGAAGTTTACGGGACCGGTGGCTACGCGATCACGGTGGGTTCCGATCGGCTGTACGTGCGTTACCGCGGGCAAAGCGTGGAGTCGCAGACAACGGCTGCTTCTTTGGCGAAGGCGGAGAGCAATTCGTTGAGTTACCTGGCTGCGGTGCTGCACGGCCATGTCGATCCTGACGGAGATCTCTCATCGCTTGAGACGAATATGGTGGTTATGCAGATCCTGGATGCTGGGCTGCGGTCGGCGCAGACGGGTCGAACGGTCGCGATTGCGGCTTTACCGAAATAGGCTGAAGAAGAAAAAACCTCAATGCGAGGGCTTGCCCTCGATTTCATCGGCGAGGGAGGCCGCGTCATATAGTTGCCGCAACGCCAGGATCATGGATGCGGTGTGCACCGCGACGGCGCGGCTCTTTGTATCGTCATAGACAAAATCGCTGACCAGGCTCTCGATATTCCCGTCGAAGATCAGCCCGACAATCTCGCCCTTTCGGTTGACCACCGGCGAGCCGGAGTTACCGCCGATGATGTCGCAGGTACTCACAAAGTTTAATCGCGTGGAAAGATCCAGCTTGTCTCTGCGCGCGGAGTAGCGCTCCGGCAAATCGAATGGCGGCTTCCCACCAAAACTGCCGGAGCGATCGTAGAGTCCGTAAAAGGTGGTGACCGGCGGGGCCTCGGTCCCGTTCATCGGATACCCCTTTACCGTTCCGTAGGACAGGCGAAGGGTGAAGATCGCGTCCGGGTAGGTAGACTTGCCGTAGATCGCAAACCTGGCCTTGCCGATTTTCTCTCCTGCAGTGGTCTCAACACTCTGCACGTTATCTTCAAACCATTTCTGTAATTCGCGGTCCAGCGGATCAACCCTTCGCGCCATGAGGATCATCGGGTCGGTAGAAGCTGCAACCGCCGCTTCTCCTCCCTCCAGCAGAGACTTGCGGAAGGGTGCATCACCGATTTTTGTGGTTGCAAACAGCGCGTCCACTGCTTGCGGCAGGGGCTTGCCATCGAGCACGGCTGCGACGAACTTATCGTGCGGACCCAATTCTTCGAGAATATCGTGGAGGCGCTGCGGCAAGAGGACTTTCTCCATTTCCGGGTAAGCAGGAGCTGGGGAAAGGAGCCGGAATCGGAGTGATTCGAGTTCCGCCTCGTGGAATCCTTCCAGGCGTTCGCCGTCCGGCTTCTTGACTTCGGCGACATACTGCACGAGGGTCAACGCATTACCGGGCATCTGTGACCGCCGGAAGTTCCACAACGTGAGCTCCTTCAAGCGTGACAATGCCCTGTTATTTGCCTCCGCGATTTCACCCCACGCGCTACCGTAAGCTTGCTTCCATTCCGGCTTGCTGTTCACTTGCTCGTGAAAATCCGCCTCCCGCTTCTCCACCCTGGCCATCAGGTTTTTGTCGAGCAGCCCGTTGTACTGCCCGTTCACTACTTTTAGCGAATTCTGCAGTCCGAAAATCAGCCTGGCGGCCTGCCGCTTCTGTTCTGTTCCCGTGGCGGAATATTTCTGCAGCGCATCCAGCCTACGGTTCAGGATTTTCAGCCGCAACGGCAATACATAATCGCGGAGGCCCTCGATCTCGGCCAGGGTGTCCAGGCGTGATGTTGAGCCCGGATTGCCCGAAACAAAAACCAGTTCATTGTCCGAAGCGCCCTGCGCGTTCCATTTCAAATAGTTGGGTGTTTCTATGGGCTTTCCATTTTCGTAGACGCGGAATAGCGCCATGTCCAGGTCGTACCGCGGATAAGTAAAGTTGTCGGGATCTCCACCGAAGAATGCAATTTGCTGCTCGGGAGCAAAAACCAACCGAATATCGGTGTATTTCTTGTAGCGGTACAGTGAGTATTCCCCTCCGTGATACAGCGGCACGACTTCCGAGCGCAGGCCGGTTGCTTTCAGACTCTCGTTTTCGATTTTGGCGATCTCCGCCTGACGAGCTTTCAGCGCCTCCGCGTCTTTCATTCCGGGCTTGGCCGCGGCCTGAACCCGGGCAGTCACATCTTCCATGGATTCCAGCAGGTTGAGTTCGAGATCGGGGCATTGCATCTCTTCGGCCTGCGTCTTGGCAAAGAAACCATCCCTGGCGTAGTCTTTCTGCGGCGTCGAAACTTTCTGTAATTGCCCAAATGCCACATGATGATTTGTGAGCGCCAACCCGCGCGGGCTGACAAACGAGCCTGACCCTCCGTCATTGAACCGCACACTCGCAAGGCGCAGATGATCCAGCCACTCCTTTGTCGGCGTAAATCCATATTTCTCTTGCAACAATTTCGTGGGCGGATTGTCGAAGGTCCACATGCCCTCATCGGCCGCCACGGGTTGCGAAAGGAGCGTACAGAGCATTGCAATCATGGCGAACAGCAACGGGAAGGACTGCATTCGCCTGGAAGTATTCATCATGTCGGGGACCGTCCTTACTTGAGGTTCTGCTTTTCAGACTGGCCGTCACGCTGCGTCTGCCGAATGCTAGGCGATTTCGCCACGCTTGGCTAGGGCGGTGATGCGGTCGGCGGCGCGGAAGGATAGGGCTTCGATGGTCATGGTG
>WNFO01011060.1_pt1 | contig 10040 bp, 8 predicted proteins | sample 5400251 | NCBI WGS metagenome assembly WNFO01 (sample SAMN13153354, study PRJNA577476) | soil metagenome | isolation source: 100 cm saprolite under Madrone tree | place: USA:California | collected 2016-06-14
CGGTGACGTCTACGGGCTGGCGAGCCGCGCGCAGAGCATTCAGCTCATCCTCGGTTATATCAGCCACAATCTGGCGCTGCTTGCGGTGCCGGTAGCGCTGGCGGCATTGGCGCTGGCATGGACGCCGCGATGGTGGACCATCCTGGCGCGGCAGCCGTTGGCGCCGTTCACAAGCGCATGGTCGCGCGGTGCGAACGCAAGCGTGAATGCATCGCAGGCGCTCAATGTCTGGATCATCCAGATCGTGGTGGCGGTCGGACCGCCGCTCGGCGGCTTGATTTTCACGGTCTACATGAAAACCGATTGGGGCATCTCGCTGTTCTTCTTGACGCCGTTGGCGCTGGTCGCGATTCCGTCGCTGCGCCTCCACAAGATGGCACTGTTTTACATCGCCGCGATCTGGCTCGTGATCACACTCGCGGTGCTCGCCGCGGCGCCCACCATCGCCGCCCGCGAGCTGGCTGCGAATCCCAATGGAGCTTCAGGCTATGGCGCGCGTTCTGAGCTTGCCCGCGAACTGACCCAGGCCTGGCAGACACGTTTCCACACCCGATGGGCCGTGGTCGCCGGCACCACCGAGATCGGCGAACCGATGACGTTCTACAGCCCGGATCATCCGGCGCCGTTCACGCCGGGCGAGATCTGGTCGTCCGGGTTGACATCGCTCGAGGAGGCCAAGCGGCTCGGGTTCATCGGCGTCTGCGATACGTCAGATAACCGGCTGCCGGTCTGCGAGGCCTGGATGGCAGCGAATGCCGATAACGCCGAGCGGCTCGCCATCACCACGCAGCGGTTCTTCCACGGGCATCCTGGTCCCGCGATCAGCTGGAAAGTCTATATCGTGCCGCCGTCGAAGTAAGCTTTCACAACCGGACCGGCGAACGGGAATCTCAGGAAATCAACATATGAATCTCGATCTGACTGGAAAGATTGCGCTTGTCACCGGCTCGACCCGAGGCATTGGATTAGCCTCCGCCGCCGGGCTCGCGCAAATGGGCGCTGAAGTTATCGTCAACGGGCGAGAAGCGACTGCCGTTGCTGACGCGATCGCCAGGATCAAGCAGGCAGCGCCGGGCGCCACTGCGCATGCGGCCGTCTTCGATCTTGGCGGCGCCAAAGGCTGTGCCGGACTCGTCGCGCAATTCCCCGAGGTCGACATTCTCGTCAACAATCTTGGAATCTATGAGCCAAAGGCCTTTTTCGATATCGAGGATGATGACTGGACCAAGATGTTCGAGGTCAACGTCATGAGCGGTGTGCGCCTTACCCGGCATTATCTGAAGCGAATGCTGGATCATAAGGAGTGGGGCCGTGTCGTGTTCGTATCCAGCGAATCCGCGATCTTTGTACCGAAAGAGATGGTCCATTACGGCTTCTCGAAAGCCGCGCAGCTTTATGTCGCGCGCGGCGCAGCCGAACAAACCAAGGCAACCAATATAACGGTAAACGCGGTTTTGCCGGGCCCGACCTGGGTCGAGATGGCGCCGGTCCGGCTTGCGGCTCGCGCCAAGGGGCTGGGGACGACGGCTGATGAGCTCGCGGCGCGGACGTTCACCGAACGCAGGCCGGCGTCGCTGCTGCAGCGCTACGCGACCCCGGAAGAAGTGGCGAATCTGATCTGCTACGTCTGCTCGAAGGCGGCGAGCGCGACCAACGGCGCCGCCTTGCGCGTCGATGGCGGTATCGTCACCAATCCGTTCTGAGGGCATGCGTCGGACCATCACGATCAAGCCGCCGCTTGAGGTGACGAAGAGCGTCAGATCTCAGCGGATCAGGTGCCTTCTTCGTTGAACTTGCTGGCGACCAGTTCGGTGATGGCGTCGACGGCAGCCTGGGCCTCGGGGCCAATCGCGGAGACGACGATCGTGGTCCCCGGCCCAGCCGACAGCATCATCAGGCCCATGATCGAGGTACCGCCGACGGTCTCGCCGCCGCGCGTCACCCAGACTTCGGCATTGAAGCGCTCGACCATCTGAACGAGAATTTCGCCGAGGCGCGCGCGTGCAGACCGCGTTTGTTGATGATGGGAATTTCCCGGGACACCGCGCCCGACGGGACGCTTGGCCCGGGATCATTCTCGGGCGACGCGGCGTCGTCGCTCATTTGCCGGCGAGAACCCGACTGGCGATGGTGACGTATTTGCGGCCGGCTTCCTGGGCCATGGCGATGGCGTCGGGAAGCGACCGCTCTTCGCGAACCTTGGCAAGCTTGACCAGCATGGGAAGATTGATCCCCGCGAGCACTTCCACCTTGGGGCGGCTCATGCAGGAGATCGCGAGGTTGGAGGGCGTGCCGCCGAACATGTCGGTAAGGATGGCGACGCCATCGCCGCTGTCGACGCGGTTGACGGCTTCAATGATGTCACTTCGACACAAATCGGAGTCGTCCTCGGCTCCGATCGTGACAGCTTCGATTTGCTTTTGCGGACCCATCACATGTTCGAGCGCCGCCTTGAACTCGTCGGCAAGGCGCCCATGGGTCACAAGTACTAGACCAATCATCGGAAACTCCTCGCGGGTGCTTTTTGGTGCACCGCACGAACACGCGCCACTTTGACCATCCAGAGCCCCCGCGCAAGAGGGGATCTGCGGGATTCTCCCGGAATTTAACCGTTTGGGGAAGAGCCTGTGCCGGTCTATTCGGTCGCGATTGTGTGCCTTATATGGTTACCAATTCCCTTCAGACAATCGGCGGAAGGTTGGCTTAAAGTCGAACTCCCAGTTGTCGTCAGGGCAGCGACAACCAACGGGAGTGCCGCATAACCCGCGGCCACGGGAATACGCGGTATTTCTACACCGAAAATGCGCGTTGTGAGCGCTTCCGGCGGCGGCAGGCGCTCCGCATCCGCAGCGCAGAGATCGACCACCAGGCCCACGATGGCCGCACCGGCGAGCTCGCAGCGTCGAATACCAAGCCCCCGAATCTCGATCAGCCCGGCCAATTCGGGTACCGGCCGGACCACAATTTCCTGGTCGGCTGTGTCAAGATGGACACGGTCATCGCCGACCAGCACGGCCTTGGGTACTTGCCCCGAGCGCCCGGCGAGGATGAGATCGAACGCCAGCCGCGACTTGCCGGCCCCCGAGGGTCCGCGGATCAGCACGGCACGATTTCCTACCAGCACCGCGGAGGCGTGGACGCTCGCGCTGGCAGCCTCCGTCATGGCGCCGGCAGCCTGACCACAAAGCGCGCGCCTGCGATGGTCGCCTCGCCATCGAGGCCGGTCGGACCGACGCGGTTTTCCGCCCAGATGCGCCCGCCATGGGCCTCAATGATCTGCTTCGAGATCGACAGCCCCAGCCCGGAATTCTGGCCAAAACCCTGATGCGGCCGGTCGGTGTAGAAGCGCTCGAAGATCCGCTCCAGCGCATCTTCGCGAATCCCCGGCCCATCGTCATCGATGACGATTTCAATCTCCGACCGCACGCGGCGGCAGACGATGCGCACCTTGCCGCCGGGCTCGGAAAAGGATTGGGCGTTAACCAGCAAATTGGAGATCACCTGCCCGAGCCGCGAATCATGGCCCGGCACCGAGAAGATGTCCGCGAGGCCGCGGCCCTCGAAGCGGCATTCGACGACGATGTCGTTGCCGAGCCGGGTCTCGTTGGCGACCGACGTCAGGGTCGTGAGCAGGCGGCGAAGATCGACCAGCGTCATATCCTGCCGCTGCAGTTCGGCATCGAGCCGGCTTGCATCGGAAATATCGGAGATCAGCCGATCGAGCCGCTTGACGTCATGCTCGATCACCGCGAGCAGCCGCGAGCGGCTGGTCTCGCTCTTCGCCAGCGGCAGCGTCTCGACTGCGGACCGCAGCGATGTCAGCGGGTTTTTCAATTCATGGGCGACATCGGCGGCGAACATCTCGATCGCCTCGATGCGGTTATAGAGCGCGTCGGTCATGTCGCGCAGCGCACCGGAGAGATGTCCGATTTCGTCGCGACGGCGGGTGAAATCGGGGATCTCGACGCGGGTGCGGATGCGGCGGCGGACGCGTTCGGCGCTGTCGGCGAGCCTGCGTACCGGGCCCGCAATGGTGCTCGCCAGCAGCAACGACAGCACGATCATGACCGCGGACGCGACGCCGCCGACTTTCAGAATCGCGAGGCGCTCCGCGGTCACCATCTGATCGATGTCGTCGCCCTGGGTCGAAAGCATCAGCGCGCCATGCACCGCGCGGGTTCGCTGCACCGGCACCGCGACCGAGACGATCACCTCGCCGCGGTCGTTGACCCGCACCATGCTGCTCTTCTGGCCGTTCAGCGCCTGCGCGACCTCCTGATAGCCGCTGCCGTTCTCGGGCCCGAGTTCGCGATAGATCGGCAGATCGCCGCGATTGAGCCAGGTGCGGATCGCGATCATCGTTCGCTCCGCGATGCCCGGCTTCTCGACCGACGGCGGCGGCAGTTCGAACCGCAGCACGTCGCCGCGGCCGTAGAGAGTGCGGCTGTCGAGAATGAGGCCGCCGTCGCGGTCGAAAATGCGGGCGCGGGTCTTGGTCGGCAAAATCAGCCGCCGCAACACCGGCGCGACGCGTTCCGGATTGATCGGAAAATCCAGCCCGGAATATTCGTCCGGCGCACCATAGGTTTCACCGGGCTTCAGATCGAGCAGCCGGTCGGGATCGATGGTGATGGCATTGGTGTCGACCGTCGCGGAGGCCGCGATCGCGCCGGCGATGATCTCGGCCGATATCTGCAGGCTTTGCGCCCGCGCGTCGATCAGGCCGGCGCGGAACTGCGAGAGATAAAGGATGCTCGCGACCAGCGCGACCAGGCCGGCGAGATTCAGCGATACGATACGGCGCGTGAGGCTGGAGAAGCTGAGCGCGAAGAAAAACTGCCCAGCCCTGCGCAGCCAGCCGAGCGGCCGCTGCCAGCCCTGCGCGGGCGGGTTCTCGAACGCAACGCCATCCAGAACGAGGGACGATGAGGCGTCCTCGGCACTCGGGTTTGGATCAGGCTGCGTTCGATCAAGCAATGGCCAAAACTGCCGGTTGTTGCGATGCGCGTTGCCTTCGCATCCTGCCCCAGACGGGCGGGGGCGTCAGTGGGCAGCCGCGGATAGCCGCCCTCGAATCAGATCTCCTTGAAGCGGTAGCCCACTCCGTAGAGGGTTTCGATCATCTCGAAATCGTCGTCCACGACTTTGAACTTCTTGCGCAGTCGCTTGATGTGGCTGTCGATGGTGCGATCGTCGACATAGACCTGGTCGTCATAGGCCGCATCCATCAGGGCGTTGCGGCTTTTCACGACGCCGGGACGGGTGGCCAGCGCCTGCAGGATCAGAAATTCGGTCACCGTCAGCGTCACCGGTTCGTTCTTCCAGGTGCAGGTGTGACGCTCGGGATCCATACGCAAAAGTCCGCGGTCCAGCGCCTTGGCATCGGTTTCCTTCGGCACGGCGGTGGGATCTTTCGGCGCTGCGCGTCGCAGTACCGCCTTCACCCGCTCGACCAGCAGGCGCTGCGAAAACGGCTTGCGGATAAAATCGTCGGCGCCCATCTTGAGCCCGAACAACTCGTCGATTTCCTCGTCCTTGGAGGTGAGAAAAATTACCGGCAGATCGGATTTCTGCCGCAACCTACGCAGAGTCTCCATGCCGTCCATGCGCGGCATCTTGATGTCGAGGATCGCAAGGTCCGGTGGACTGGTGCGGAAGCCGTCAAGCGCCGAGGCGCCATCCGTATAGGTCATGATGCGATAACCTTCGGCTTCGAGCGCAATCGAGACGGATGTAAGAATGTTGCGGTCGTCATCGACCAAGGCGATTGTGGGCATGAGCCTGCTTTCCGAAAGTGACTGAAACACGGGGGCAATCCAGCTATGCGCCGCATAAGTGGCTTCGTACGCGGTCAACGAGCAATGCAAGCTGGGCTGAAGTGTGACCGAGTTCCGCAAAACGACCGAATGAACCAATGGTTCCGATCTATATATACACCAGTTTAGGCAGAAAAAGGCCCTTATTGCAATGAGATGTGGGGATATGGTTGATGCAGCCCACCGCTGATTTTGATGCAGCCAGATTAGCTCGGTCGCTGCTGCGGCGCAGCCGCCAGGGGGCTTTGGCTACTCTGATGGCCCGCAGCGGCGATCCTTATTGCTCGCTGGCGAATGTCGCAACCCATGCCGACGGCTCACCGATTCTGCTGATTTCGCGCTTGGCGCTGCACACCCAGAACATCCTGGCCGATGCCCGGATCTCGTTGATGCTGGACGAGCGCGCCGAAGGCGACCCGCTTGAGGGATCGCGAATCATGCTGGCGGGCCGGGCGGAGGAGGCCAGCGGCGATGACGTGGCGATGTTGCGCCGGCGCTACCTCAACGCCCATCCTTCCGCGGAAGCCTTTGTAGATTTTAAGGATTTCTCTTTTTTTCGGATCCGGCCGCATGCGGCTCATCTGGTCGCGGGTTTCGGGCGGATCGTAGATCTCAAGCCCGAGCAGTTCTTGACTGAGATTTCGGATGCCGGCGCGCTGCTGGACGCCGAGCAGGGCGCCGTCGAGCATATGAACGAGGATCATCGCGACGCGATCAACCTTTATGCGACCAAGCTACTCGGCGCCGACCTCGCGGATTGGCGCTGCACCGGCTGCGATCCTGATGGGGTCGACATGCAGGCCGAGACAGCAACGCTGCGGTTGGATTTTCCGGAGCGCGTGACCGGTCCGGGAGAGCTGCGCAAGATGCTGGTGAAGCTGGCGGACGAGGCGCGCGCGAGGCTATAGCGGATACTCTCGGGGCGAGCTCACCACAAAATTTGGCGATCCATCTCAATGATAACGCATCCGCCAAAAACGCCGAGGGCGCAGCCCGTCAAGTTCGCGAATTGTGCGTCGCACAAGAAATTTGATGATTTCCAGGGCGTCGCGGATCGTCGCGCTACATTGTCGCGCCATGGTGACGCTAACAATCGTTAATACCCCGCCGATCACGGCCCGCGCTGCAGCAAGCGTTTGAGCGGGATCAATGACCTGCCGTTGAATAAACCAAAAACTGAGGGATCGGCTTGGCAATCCCGGCGTTCATCAGTATTAGATCGCTGGGCCGAAGCCGGAAGGCTATATTGAAGGTCACCGCGACAGCGCGTTTGGCGGCATTCGCGCGATTGATATTCGCGGGTTCGAGGAGGATTTTCCGTGCAAGAGATGGGCGTGCGCAACGGTGCCTTCGGCGCCGACAAATTCGGCTTAAAAAACCTCAGGGGCGTGAACTGGAATTTTGGTGCGCCCCAACTTTATGAGCATTCCCTAGCTGCCGGCGAAGCGGTGCTTTCCGCGGATGGCGCCCTGTGCGCGGACACCGGCGTATTCACAGGCCGCAGCCCCAAAGACAAGTTCACCGTTCGCGACGCCCTGACCGACAAGAGCATGTGGTGGGCTGGCAACCAGTCGATTACGTCGGAACAATTCGAAGCGCTCTACGCCGATTTCGTTGGGCATGCCGAAGGCATGACGCTGTTCGCGCAGGATCTTTACGGCGGCGCCGATCCAACCCTCAGGGTCAAGACCCGCGTCTTTACCGAACTTGCCTGGCATTCACTGTTCATCCGCACGCTGTTGATCCGCCCGGAGACATCCGAGCTCGCGAACTTCGTGCCTGAGCTGACGATCATCGATCTGCCGAGCTTCCGCGCCGATCCCAAACGCCACGGCGTGCGTTCGGAGAACGTGGTTGCAATCGATTTCGCCCGCAAGATCGTCCTGATCGGCGGGTCTTATTATGCCGGCGAGATTAAAAAAGCGGTGTTCACCACGCTGAACTATTATCTGCCCGAAAAGGGCGTGATGCCGATGCATTGCTCGGCCAATGTCGGGCCCGACGGCGACAGCGCGATCTTCTTCGGTCTCTCCGGCACCGGTAAAACCACGCTTTCGGCCGACCCGAAACGTACGCTGATCGGCGACGATGAGCACGGCTGGGGCGGCGACGGCATCTTCAATTTCGAAGGTGGCTGCTATGCCAAGTGCATCAAGCTGTCGAGAGAGGCCGAACCTGAGATCTATGCCGCCAGCAAGCGCTTCGGCGCAGTGCTGGAAAACGTGGTGCTCGACCCGAATAGCCGTGAACCGGATTTCGACGATGGCGCGAAGACCGAAAATACCCGTTCGGCCTATCCGCTCGAATTCATCCCTAATGCGTCGCGGACCGGGCGCGCCGGCCACCCGAAGAATGTGGTGATGCTGGCGGCCGATGCGTTCGGCGTGATGCCGCCGATCGCCAAGCTGACGCCGGCCCAGGCGATGTATCACTTCCTGTCCGGCTACACCGCGAAGGTGGCGGGTACCGAGCGCGGGCTCGGCAAGGAGCCGCAGCCGGAATTCTCGACCTGCTTCGGCTCGCCGTTCCTGCCGCGCGATCCGTCGGTGTATGGCAATCTGCTGCGCGACCTGATCGCCAAGCACGATGTCGATTGCTGGCTGGTCAATACCGGCTGGACCGGCGGCAAATACGGCACCGGCCGTCGCATGCCGATCAAGGTGACGCGGGCGCTGTTGACCGCGGCGCTGAACGGCTCGCTGCGCGATGCCGATTTCCGCACCGACAAATATTTCGGCTTCGCGGTGCCGACCTCGCTGCCGGGCGTCGAGCCGCACATTCTTGACCCGGTCAAGACCTGGGCCGACAAGGTCGAGTTCGACAAAACCGCGCGCGCGCTGGTTGGCATGTTCCAGAAGAACTTTGCGAAATTCGAAGCCCAGGTCGATGCCGAGGTCCGCGCCGCAGCACCGGAAGTGAAGCTCGCGGCGGAGTGACCCGCAGGGTCATTCCGGAGCGCGCTTAGCGCGAACTCGGAATCTCTAGATTCCGCATCGCAGACGGGGCGTGCCGAACGGGCGGTCGCGAGGCCGCCCTTTTTACCAAGTTACTATGCCGCCACGTTGGACAGGAAGCGATCAACCGACGAGCGCAGTTCCGCAGCCTGACGGGACAGGCCGTTTGCAGAGCTGAGCACCAGGTCTGCCGATCGGTTCGTATTCTCACTCGCCGCGGCAGTTCCCGCTATGCCCCGTGCGACGTCTTCCGTTCCGGCGGCAGCCTGACGGATATTTTCGGTTATTTCAGCCGTCGCGGTGTTCTGCTGATTCACCGCGGTGGCGATCGTCGCAGTGAACCTGTCGATCTCTCCCATGACGGCTGTGATGGCCCCAACATTGTCGACAGCCCGCTTTGTTGCCGACTGCACCTCTGCGATCTGAGAGGAGATTTCCTCAGTGGCCTTTGCGGTCTGGATCGCGAGCGCCTTCACTTCCGAAGCAACCACGGCGAAGCCGCGTCCGGCCTCGCCGGCCCGCGCAGCCTCGATGGTGGCGTTGAGGGCCAGCAGGTTGGTTTGGCCGGCGATATTTCGGATGAAACCGACCACTTCATCAATATGCTGGGCGGCGGTCGCGAGCGCTCCCATTGTTTCGTTTGCATCATTGGCCATGCTTGAGGCGCGCCGCACGATGTCGGTGGCTTCGTGGAGTTGCCCCTCAATGGCCTGTACGGATACTCCAAGCTGGCCTGCGGCGGTCGAGACGGTCTGGACGTTGGCGGATGTCTCTTCAGCGCTCGATGCCGTCTCGATCGATTGTTGGCCGGCCGCCTGCGCAATTGACGACAGAGTTCGCGCGGTCTCGGTCAACTCGCTCGTCATCGCATCCGCATTGGAAAGGACGGAGGTGACGGTGGAACGGAAAGTCTCGATTTCCGCCTCCATGCGCCTTCGTCGATTGACCTGCTCCGAGTTCGCGTGATCCTTCGACGACATCAGGGCGGAATCCTCCTGCGCGCGGGCACTCAGGCCGGCCTGCATCACGGCGAGCGATTTCAGAAGACGGCCAAGCTCATCGCGCCGTCGAAGCGCGATCTGGTCGGTGAAGTTGCCGGCGGCCACATGTTCCGCAATCTGCATTGCGGCGAAGATCGGTTTGCTCATGGAGTGGGCGAATGCGACTGCGAGCGTCAGCCCGATCAGAGTTGTCGCAATCGCAAGCGCGAGCATAGTGGTGTGGGCGGCCGCCACCGCCGCCTCGGCTTCGGTGCGGTAGTCGAACCCAT